>X355_Hoffmanns_Two_toed_Sloth__coassemble_2043_pt1 | contig 21810 bp, 30 predicted proteins | sample X355_Hoffmanns_Two_toed_Sloth__metabat2_high_PE_003 | metagenome-assembled genome bin X355_Hoffmanns_Two_toed_Sloth | reverse complement strand
TTTTTTTGCGAGGTGATACCTTGGACGAATTTCCGGTGAGGCTGAGGAGGCTGAGGGAGTCCATGCGGCCAGTAAGGAGTATGACAGTTACATCTCAGCTTATGGGACTCAGCCCTTCTGCGTTGAGGAAGTATGAGAGAGGCGAGTGCGAGCCAGGGTTATCCGCTTTGGTGCTGATTGCGGATTATTATCAGGTCAGCCTTGACTACCTTGCAGGGCTGGAAAAAGATAAATAAACTTTAATCATCACACACAAAAAGCATCACCTTTGATAAAATTTTATCAGCAAAATCAAATACACATGTCAAAATGGAAGATGCGGAGCCGGGATGACTCTGCACCTTCCTTTTCCTTTCATGACCTCCTGTTTATAAGCCGCGGCCCGTAAAAGCGGCTCCGCTTCGGCGGCCCCGGTGTAATTCCGGTTGGGCAGATATGCCATTGTAGCTCATGGGAAAAGAGCGTCCCGTAAGATCTGGGGAAGAAGCCGGTTTGAGTCCGGCCAATGGCACGCTCCAAAGGCCACGGAGCTGACTGTGGAAAGACACTATACCGGGTAAGGTACAGGGCCTGACATCCCCCCGGAGAAGGGACATGGCCCCCGTCTGCTCATGGTGACGGAAGCGGTGGCGGCGCCATGACCTCCACCGAATCGCTGGGTCGCTCCCATCCGTGGAAGCCGGACGCAGGCAAAACGCGATAGATCAACCTGAACGCTGTAAGCAAAGCGGCAAGCCGATCAGGAGCGCGGCGCGCTGGTATACCGCAACGGGACTTCGAGAGCCTGAGAAAGTATACCTAATATGCCGCTCTTATCTGCACGAGGGTAAGGGTGGCACCAGATGCCGGGTCGCTCCCGGACGATGTGAGAGTAGCGCAATTCCTCACCCAGAATGACAATGCCCGCTGAAAACTGCGACATGATGTGAAACGGCTGTCGGTAGCACCGATGAAGCGACCATGTCGTGTGACAATCTAAGCGGGAAGCGCAATACGCCGCTCTTATCTGCATGAGGGTAAGGGTGGCACCAGAAGACTAAGAACGGAGGTTCGTCAAGATGAACAATTCCAGTAATTCCCAACGGGGGGGGCGCTCTGAGTCAGCGCTTCGGCACTTTTGCCAAAGGGCGGAGGTGCGGGGATGATTTTGGACCCTGCCATAATGGGTGCTGCTTCAGGCGGCGTCAAGATTCAGACCGGCATTCAAAGTGTAGCGGTGGGCGCAGCAGTCTATATCCAAACCGGATATAAAGTTGATGCTGTCATAGTGTGCGCTGGCGGTTACGCAGCATTGGCCATTCAAGGGGGTCCAAGTCAACTATCTGTGGGAACCGTAGCGTACACAATAGTGGTACATGACTCTGATGGATTTACCGTATCCTGTACGAGCAGTTTCACAGACCTGTATTTAGTGACATATGCCGCCTTTGGCGCTTAAGCAGCCGTGACGCAGCAGCGGGCCCGGAAAGCGCCTCATCCGACCGCAGAAGGCGGGGGGAGACGGGCGGCCACACGGGGCCGCCCCTACGGAGAAGGCGGTTCCCCACCGGAGGAAGGCCGGGGGCTGAGGCGGGGCAAAAGAAAACCAGGGGATTGCTCCCCTGGCTCGTCAGAGTTCGTTACGCCTGATAATACATGGTCGTGAGTGCGTCGGTGAGAACCTGTGAAAAATTGACGTGGCGCTTTTCCGCAAAGGTGTTGAGCCATGCGGGAATCGTAAGGTTTTTCCTGACGGCCTTATCGCCGTACTTCTCCGCATACGTGTCCATATCCAGGACAAGCAGATTGACGAATTCGCCGGGATTGACTTTGATAGACTCGGCAGAACTGGCAGCGGGTGCAACGTTGCCATCTTCCAGTTCGTCCAATACCCAGCCCGAGGCGGCATCTTCTGCCATTAAAATGGCATCGGCCAGAGAGCCGCCCTCGGTAACACAGCCGGGAAGGTCGGGAACGGTTACGGTATAACCGTCCTTTCCCTCGCAGGGACGGAAAACGGCGGGATAGACGAGTTTCATGATATAAGCCTCCTATCTATGATTATCGGAGTGCGGGGCTTATTTCAGCCCCGCTTGCTCCAGTATGGATTTTGCAGTTCCGATATCAAGGTCTCCCTTGTGCTGTGGGATTGTGACCTTTCCGGGCTTCGTCGGGTGCTTGAACTGCTTGTGGGAACCTTTGGTGTTCTTGTGATACCAACCATCAGCAAGAAGTATTTTCTCTATTTCTTTTGCTGTCATTCCGTTCCCTCCTTACAAGTATATTATACGCATAATGCGCATAAATGTCAAGGGGTTTAGGAAGAAAAGTTCAAAAAATTTTGAGTGAGAGGTGAGGCCTTTGTGGCAAAAGGAAAATACCAACAGTGGTTGGAGCCGGAAGGGCTCACGCTGCTGGAAGGATGGGCCAGGGATGGCCTGACGGACGAACAGATTGCGGGGAATATCGGAATAAACCCGGCGACGCTGTACGACTGGAAGAACAAGTTTCACGAGATTTCCGAGGCCCTAAAAAAGGGGAAAGAAGTTGTTGACTATCAGGTCGAAAACGCCCTGCTCAAGCGGGCATTGGGCTATGACTACCAGGAAGAGAAAGTAGAGATCAGCGAGAAGGACGGTAAAAAAGTCACTCAGACGATCAAACATGTTCCGGCAGATACCATAGCACAAATTTTCTGGTTGAAGAACCGCAGACCGGATAAGTGGAGAGATAAGCCGGTGAACGAGGCTAACGCGGACGGCAATCTGGCCGACCTGATCAAAGGGCTGAAAGAATGATCCGGTACACACCAAAACAAAGAGAGCTGCTTCGCCTATGGCAGAAAGATGAATTAAAGCGCATCAATCTGCTGGAGGGGTCGGTCTCATCGGGGAAGACGTGGGTGTCTCTGATCCTCTGGGCTTTCTGGGTTGCAACGATGCCGCAGGACAAGCTATACCTGATGTGCGCCAAGTCGCTGACCACGCTAAAGCGAAATTGCCTGATCCTTTTGCAGGAGTTGGTCGGGGAACGAAATTTTGTGTTCTCCATCCCGGCGAAAGAAGGGTACTTATTCGGGCGGCGGGTGCTTTTTGAGGGCGCGAACGACGCGCGGGCAGAAAGTAAAATCCGAGGTATGACGCTGCAAGGCGCATACTGCGACGAGTTGACGCAGTTCCCGGAAGATTTCTTCGCTATGCTGCTGTCCCGCTTGCGTGTGCCCAGTGCGAAGTTGATCGCAACAACGAACCCGGACACGCCGAATCATTGGTTGATGGAGCGATATATCAAGAGAGCCGACGAACTGGACTTTCTGGATGTAAAGTTCACCATAGACGATAATACAGAGCTGCCACAGGACTATGTGGAGAACATCAAGAAAGAGTACACCGGCGTTTTCTACGAAAGGTTTATTCTTGGAAACTGGGTCGTAGCTGAGGGCCTTGTTTACCCTATGTTTAATCCGGGGATCCATTTGATCAGCGAACGCGGCGGGCCCGGAACTTATTACATCTCCGTGGACTACGGCACTATAAATCCAACGGCAATGGGCCTGTGGCGGCTCTGCAACGGTACGGCTATCATGGAGAGGGAATATTACCACAACAGCCGGGAGACGCACCAACAGAAGACCGATGAAGAATATTATCAGGATTTGGAGAAGTTCGCCGGGGACACGCCGATACAGCGCATTATCATTGACCCGTCCGCGGCCAGCTTCAAGGAGTGCATCCGACGGCATAAGAAGTTCAATATCATGGACGCTGACAACAGCGTGCTTGACGGCATCCGGTTTACCGGGACGCTGATCTCTCAGGAAAAAGTCAAGATCCATGAGAGCTGCAAAAATACGATCAAAGAATTTAGTGCGTATCTTTGGGACGATAAGTCCGGAGAAGACAAAGTAATCAAGGAGAACGACCACAGCATGGACCAGATGCGGTATTTCTGCCAGACCTTGCGGCATAAGTTCCGGGAAAGCAGGAGGGGAACATGAAAAATATGCTTTGGCCTATAGTAATCAGAAATAGCATTTCGCTTATCTGCTTTACAGTTCTTGCCATCGTGTTCCATCATTGGTGGATCGTATTTGGGTCACTGTTATTTTTGATGTCAACGGATTGAAACGAGGTGACAACCCATAAAAACCTATCAGGATTTACAAGCGCTTGGGCAGGACGAAAAGGCTCAGATTGAGTTTATAACGACAGCGATCAGCCTGCACAAGGATTCCGATATGTACAAAATCGCTTTTGACGCTGAGGAATACGACCGGCAGCGGAATGTGACCATCCTGTCCTATCAAAAGCTGCTGTATACGATGGCCGGCAAAGCTGTACCGGACAACTACAGCGCAAACTACAAGATCGCCTCCAATTTTTTCAACCGGTTCGTGACACAAGAAAATCAATATTTGCTGGGCAACGGCATGACGCTGAAGAAGAAAGCAAACAAGGACAAACTGGGGAAGGGCTTTGACCAGATGCTTCAAAAGGCAGGACGAACCGCCCTTGTTCAGGGAGTTTGTTTTGGATTTTGGAATCTGGATCACTTGGAAGTATTCAAGCTGACTGAGTTTGTACCGCTTTACGACGAAGAAAACGCCGCTTTGATGGCAGGAATCAGGTTCTGGCAGATTGACGCTGACAAACCGCTTCGGGCTACGCTGTTTGAACTGGACGGCTACACAGACTACATACGGAAAAACGGTAATATGACTGTTCTGAATAAGAAGCGGACGTATAAGCAGATGGTGCGGCGGTCTGAGATAGACGGTACCGAGATCTACGGCGGCGAAAATTACCCCGGCTTCCCGATCGTCCCTCTTTGGGGCAATCTGCATCACCAGAGCGAGCTGGTGGGCCTGCGGCAGAGCATTGATGCCTATGATCTGATCAAGAGCGGCTTTGCCAATGACTTGGACGATGCGACACAAATCTACTGGATCATGACCAACACCGGCGGCATGTCCGATGTGGAGTGCGCTCAGTTCCTGGACAGGATCAGGGCGACGCATATTGTGGATGCAGATGCAAGTTCCAATACTGCGATGGAAGCGCACACAATCGAAGTTCCGTATCTTTCCCGTACATCCTACCTTGACCGGCTGGAGCAGGATATGTACAACGATTATCAGGCGCTGAACGTGTCCGCGATATCGGGCGGGCAGAAAACGGCCACCGAGATCACGGCGGCATATCAGCCGTTTGACAACAAGGTCGATCAGTTTGAATACTGTGTACTGGACTTCCTGTACAGGCTGTTCCAGATCATCGGCATTGAGGACAATCCGTCGTTTACCCGGACGAAGATCCCAACGCAGAGTGAGGATATGCAGGTGCTTTTGATGGCTGCGCCGTATTTGGATGATGAATATGTCACGAAGAAAGCGTGCGCTATTTTGGGCGACCCTGACGCGGCGGATGAAATCTTGAAGCGCAAGGACGCGGAGGATTTGGACAGGCTGGGCGGCGAGGGAGAAGAAGGAGCAGACGAGGACGGGGAAGAACGGCCGGAGAAAGTGACCGCTGATGGCGAAACCGGATGAAGGCCACCGCCTGACCGATAAAGAGCTTGCCGCCCTTGAAAAGCGCATTTCCTCTGTATACAGCGAAGCGGCGAAGGAGTTTCAACAGACCATTGACAATTATTTTGAATCCTTCTCCAAGCGAGACGAAAAGATGAAAAGCCTTGTCGGCACCGTTGTAAACGGTAAGGAGTGGACGGAGCAGGACTACAAACAATGGCGGCTGGCGCAGATCGGACGCGGGCAGCGGTTTGAGGCGCTGCGGGACAAGCTGGCGGAGCGGATAACAAAGGCAAATGAAACAGCCATTTCCTATGTCAATGACGCGACGCCGGGTATCTACTCGCTGAACCGCAACTATGCAGCCTATACCATTGAGCAGGCAGCCGGTGACGTTGGATTTACGCTCTGGGACGAGCAGACAGTCAAGCGGCTTATCGTGGAGCAGCCCGATTTGATGCCAAATTACCCCGAGAAGAAGGCCGTCAAGCGCGGAATTGACCTTGCTTATGGAAAAAAGCAAATCACGGCCAGCGTGACCAGTGGAATACTACAGGGGAAAAGCGTCAAGGGCCTTGCGAATGACCTCCAGACCCGCATCCCAACCATGAACCGGGACAGCGCCGTTCGGACGGCCAGGACTGCCGTTACAGGGGCGCAGAACGCGGGGCGGCAGGATTCTTACGAAGCCGCCGTGAAAATGGGCATCGAGATGGAGAAGCAATGGCTTGCGACGCTCGATAACCGAACGCGCCATGAGCACGCTATGCTGGATGGACAGACGGTTGACTATGACGAGCCTTTTGAGGTTTCCGGGTATAAGCTGATGTACCCTGGCGACCCAAGCGGAGCGCCTGAGATGGTCTATAACTGCCGCTGTACGATGATTGCAAAGGTGAAGGGAGTCCCAGCGGCTGCAACGAGACGTTCATCAGATGGGATCATACCCAATATGACGTATCAGGAGTGGGTGAAAAGCAAATGACTGTTGAATTCACCGACAACAGTAAAGAGGTTTTGGCGGCGTTCCGAGAAGCGGCTATTCGGGCTTTGGAAAAGTGCGGACTGACCGCCGAAGGATATGCAAAACAGCTTTGCCCGGTCGATACCGGCAATCTGCGGAACAGTATCACTCACCAGGTCGACGAAGCGGAACCGGCGGTATACATCGGGACGAACAGCGAATATGCCGCTTATGTAGAGCTTGGCACCGGAAAGTATTACCCCGGCGGGCGACCTACGCCTTGGGTGTACCGGGACGCAAAAGGACAATGGCACATGACAAGCGGCCAGCGGGCGCAGCCCTACTTAAAGCCCGCTGTGGCGGATAATGCGCAGACCTATAAGGACATTATTGATGGAGAAATGCGGAATGGATAAAATTTATCTGTCAACAGCGGATGTTGCGGCCATAGAGGGCGTCCTTGCAAAAGGCGATCGGGTGGAGTTGATTCCCGTGAAAGATGGCGTTAAAATTATACATATCAAACGGGAAGAGGTTAAAAAATGAATATTGTTCCTGCCTGTAAGCGTTCAGGCAGAAGAGCTAAGTGGAGCTGACTGCCGAGGATTCTCGGTGGTTGGTTCCTTTTTTGTTTGGTAAACGCCGTGAAGAAATGCGGTTTTATACAAAGTTCGTGGCCGAAGGATAGGCCCCAAAGAAAAGGAGAACAATATGAGTTTGACCCGAAAAATGTTGAAGGCTATGGGCATTGAAGATGAAAAGATCGACCAAATCATTGAGGCCCATACCGAAACCGTGGACGGCCTGAAAGCCGACGCAGAACGGTACAAGGCCGACGCAGAAGCTCTGCCGGGTGTCCAGAAGCAGTTGGAACAGGCGCAGGCTGACCTGGAAGCTGGAAAGAAAGACAGCTATAAGGTCAAGTATGAGGCCATCAAAGAAGAATTTGAGGGCTACAAGAATGAGCAGACCAAAAAGGAGAGCCGAGCGGCCAAGGAAAAGGCTTACCGGGAACTCCTGAAAGCTGCGGGGATCAGCGAGAAGCGCATTGACGCGGTTTTGAAAGTGTCCGATGTGGACGGCGTGGAGCTGGACGAAAAGGGCACGATCAAGGGCGCGAAGGAGTTGACCGAATCGGTCAAGAGCGAGTGGTCGGATTTCATCGTTACCACCATCACGAAGGGCGCGGATACGCCGAAGCCCCCGGCGAACACCGGCGGTACCATGACCCGTGACCAGATCATGGCGATTAAGGACCGCTCCGAGCGCCGCGCAGCTATCGCGGCAAACATGAATCTATTTCAAAAAGGAGAGTAAAAAATGGCAGAAGTGAATCTGATTACAAAATCTGACCTTGCGCGGGTGCGCGAAGTCGAATTCGTTGAAATGTTCGGCTACTCCATCAAGAAGCTGGTGGAGGCCCTGGGCGTGACCCGTAAGATCGCCAAACAGGCGGGCACCGTCCTGAAAACCTATAAGGCAACCGGAACGCTGGAAAGCGGCGAGGTGCCCGAGGGCGACACTATCCCCCTGTCCAAGTATCAGACCGTCGCGGTCGACTGGGCGGAGATCACGCTGAAGAAGTGGCGCAAGGCCACCAGCGCGGAGGCCATCATCGAGCGCGGCTATGAGCAGGCCGTGGACGATACCACGGATGAAATGCTGCGGGACGTGCAGCGTGGTATCCGCAAGAGCTTCTTCGACTTCCTGGCGACCGGCACCGGCGCGGCGTCCGGTGCGACCTTCCAGGCGGCGCTTGCCCAGGCGTGGGGTCAGCTCCAGGTGCTATTTGAGGATGACGAGATCGGCGCGGTCTACTTCATGAACCCCCTGGACGTGGCTGACTATCTGGCGACGGCCAATATCACCCTCCAGACCGCATTCGGCATGAACTATGTTGAGAATTTCCTTGGCCTGGGTACGGTGATCTTCAACAGCTCCGTCCCCAAGGGCACGATCTACGCTACCGCAAAAGACAACCTGGTGCTTTACTACATCCCTGTGAATGGCGCCGATCTGAACGAAGCGTTTTCGTTCACCAGCGACAACACCGGCTACATCGGTATCCACGAGGAACCCGACTACACCAACATGACCGCTTCCGATACCGTTGTCAACGGCATGGTGTTGTTTGCGGAGCGCATTGACGGCGTTGTGGTATCCACTATCGGCGCTGCCACGGGGGAATAACCGAACTGTTGACAGCGGCCTCCCTTGACGATCCCGTTGACCTCGACAGCATGACAAAGGCGCAGCTTTTGGCATATGCGGAGGAAAACGGGATCGAGGGGGTCAGCAGTTCCATGTTAAAGGCTGACATTCTGGCAGTGATCAAGGAGGCGGTGTGATGCTGGAGCAGGTTCTGACGTATCTGAATAACTGGTTTCTGACGGAAATTTATGAGGGTACATACACCATTCAGGACGGCGGCATCACACTGCCTTTCCTGCAAACCGGCCAGTATTTCCGCATCATGGGCAGCGTGTTTAACGATGGGCTGCACCGATACCCGGCGGACGGTTTAGTTGGCGAGGAATTCTCGGGAACTGTGTGGGCGCTGGCGGTGCCGAAGGCTGTCATTGATATATCGGAGGAAATCGAAGCGTGGCAGGAAAAGAACGGCGACATTATCACAAGCCCGTATACGTCGGAGAGTTTTGGCGGTTACGCCTACACCAAGCCAAGCACCGGAGGTACGGACGCGTCGATTAGTAGCTGGCAGGACATCTTTAAAAGCCGTCTGAGCGCCTACAGAAAGCTCCGCGAGCTGGGATACGTCAAGCCGTCCAGACCGCCCGCACCGGCGTATACACGCCCATTCAACCCGGATTTCCCGTGGAGGTGAGAGCGTGAGCTTGCTTGACGATTTCGCGCGGCCCTGCGTGCTAATGGAAAAGACCCGTGTTCCGGACGGCGCGGGCGGCCATCTGACCACTTGGGCGGAGGGCGCGGAGTTTGAGAATTACCAAGCGCTGGATACCAGCATGGAGGCCCGGAGAGCGGAAAAAGAGGGCGTGACAAGCGTTTATTCTGCGCTGGTGCGAAAAGACTTGGCTATCAAGTACAACGACGCGTTTAAGGACAAATCCACGGGGCTGACCTACCGCGTGACGTCAAATCCTGACGAAAAGCAGGCTCCGAAGTCCTCCACATTTGACCTGAAATTCTTTACGGCGGAAAGGTGGGACTTGCCGACATGACCAAAGACAAGGCCCTTCACGCCTGGTTCAACGGCTTTGGAATCCCTTTTTATCCCGCCACCGCCGTTCCGGACGACGCGGTGTTTCCGTGGGGAACCTATGAGCTGATTACCGGCGCGTGGGAGGGCGGCGAAGTCGGCCTGACGGTCAACCTGTGGTTCTACACGGAGTCTGAATCCATTCCAAACGACAAGGTTTTGGAGATTTCCAAAGCCATCGGGATCGGCGGCGTGATTCTTCCGTGCGACGAGGGTTATATCTGGCTGAAGCGCGGTTCCCCGTGGTGCCAATCCCTGAGCGACGATACTGACCCGACCATCAAGCGGCGGTACATCAATATCACCGCCGAATACCTGACACATTACTAAAGGAGTGAAGATAATGGGTAAATTCACTGTTATTCCTGAAAATACATTCTCTGAATTGCAGACCGACGCTGGCGTCCTGCTGAAGAACTTTGATCCCGAGACCGGAGCAGCCCCGGCAGACGCGGATATTATCTGTGCCACTACGGGCGGCATCAACGCATCCTGCGTTCCCACTTATTCGGACTATGGTGAGGATGTGGACAACTGCCCCAATAACATGATGGAGCTGAAACACCTGGACGGCTGGGAGTGCAAGATGTCGTTTACATCCCTTGGTACATCCGCGGATTCCATTCGGCTTTCACTGGGCGCGGCAGACATTGACGCAACCACTGGTGCGGTCGTTCCACGGGCAACGCTGAAACAGGCCGACTTTTCTGACCTCTGGTGGGTCGGCGACCGGGCGGACGGCGGCATGGTGGCGATCCAGTTGAAAAACGCGTTGTCTACCGGCGGTTTCTCCCTCCAGACGACCAAAAACGGGAAGGGTCAGAACTCCATGGAGATCACCGGCCATGTTTCCATCAAGGAGCAGACGGTTGTCCCGATGGTGTTTTACAGCCAGGCTGCGGCAACGGAGGGCAATTGATGAAACTTTCTGAGTTTAAGGATGAAAAAGGCATTGAAGTGGTCGCAAAGCTCCTTGTGCCCATCTGCAATATCGCCAAAAGCAAGGAAGTGGCCGAGGCGAAGGGGAAAAGTGCGATTGAATTCGCCTCGGCCATGCTCCAGAACAACGCAAAGGACGTCATGACCATGCTGGCAATTCTGGACGACAAAGACCCGGAGCAATACCACTGTTCTGCGGCTTCTGTTTTGGTTGATGTGTTCAATATGCTCAATGATCCAGAACTGATACAGCTTTTTGGCTTGCGGAGCGAGACCCCGGCCTCGTCTGGCTCTGCGTCGGAGAATACAGAGGCCCAAGAGCAGTAAACGCGTTTCTCCGGTACGCTGCCGCACGGATTGAGCGGCAGGCAAAGGATACGATATACCAAGCCTATGTGACTGACGCGCTGAAGCTGATTGCGGAAAACACGGCGAAATGCTTTGGCGGAAGCACGTTAACAAGGCGGTACATGGATATCATCGACCCAAAACCTGAGGAAACCCGGACGGCGGACGAGATCATTGACCATGTCAAGAAGAAATTAGCCCAGTCATAAGCGGTTGATTGGAAGGGCCGAGCGGGGCCAACTCTCGAAAGGAGGCGGCCCCGTTTGGACGTATTTGACCTCTTTGCAAAAATCAGCCTGGATACAAGCGAATATGAAAGCGGGCTTGAGGGCGCGAGTGAAAAAACCTCGTCATTTGGGGACAAGCTGAAAACCGGCCTTGCGACGGCGGCAAAGGTCGGCGCTGCGGCGATCGGAGCGGCCACTACCGCCGCTGCAGCGTTTGCAAAAGCGTCCGTTGAGGTTGGCGCGACCTTTGATTCCAGTATGGCACAGGTTGCCGCTACGATGGGCGTCGCGGTAGACGAAATTGGGGAGTTGCGGGATTTTGCCATGGAAATGGGCGCTTCCACCGCTTTTTCTGCATCCCAGGCCGCTGACGCTTTGAACTATATGGCTTTGGCTGGCTACGATGCAGAGCAGTCTATGCAGGCCCTTCCGAATGTTCTGAATCTGGCGGCGGCCGGCGGGATTGAACTCGCCACCGCGTCGGACATGGTAACAGACGCACAGTCCGCTCTGGGCCTGTCTATGGAGGAATCTGCCGAGCTGGTCGACAAGATGGCGAAGGCATCCAGCAAATCCAACACCAGCGTCGCGCAATTGGGCGAGGCCATTTTGACCATCGGCGGCACCGCAAAAAATCTTGCGGGAGGCACCACGGAGCTGTCCACGGCGCTTGGCATTTTGGCGGATAACGGTATTAAGGGCGCAGAGGGCGGCACCCATCTGAGAAACGTCATTCTCTCTTTATCTGCGCCCACTGACACGGCTGCTGCTGCTCTGGCCCAATTGGGAGTCGAGGTGTTCGACGCAGAGGGAAATATGCGCCCCCTGAATGATACGCTGGGTGATCTCCAAGATGCTATGTCTTCCATGTCTCAAGCGGAGCAAACCAACATTATCAGCACGATTTTCAATAAAACGGATATTTCCTCTGTGAATGCTCTCCTTGCCAACACCGGCGACCGGTGGAACGAGCTGACCGGCTACATAGATGATGCGGCGGGTGCGGCCGAGCAGATGGCGAATACCCAGTTGGACAACCTGAATGGCGACATTACTTTGTTCAAATCGGCGCTGGAAGGCGCCCAAATTGTGCTTTCCGATCAGCTCACGCCGACCATTCGCGAATTTGTACAGTTTGGCTCCGAGGCTGTCAGCGCCTTATCCACCGCTTTTCAGGAAGGCGGGCTTTCCGGGGCAATGGAGGCACTGGGCACCATTCTCAGCGAAGGTCTAAACATGGTGATCGCCGAACTCCCAAACATGGTAGAAGCCGGGATGCAGCTTCTTAATGCCTTGGGTCAGGGCCTGATCGACAATATCCCCGTTATCATAGATGCGGCGTTGGAAATTATCACGATGCTTGTCAATGGGATCATTGACTCTCTCCCCGAGATCGCAACTGCCGCGATTGAGATCATTTCCACTCTCGCCGCTGGTATTGCCGAGGCGCTCCCCGAACTGATCCCCACCATAGTTGACGTGGTCCTCCAAATTGTGGAGACGCTGATCGACAACGTGGATATGCTGGTAGATGCTGCAATTGAGATCATCATTGCGTTGGCTGAGGGCTTGATCAACGCGCTCCCCACGCTGCTTGAAAAGGCCCCGGAAATCGTTGCGAAGTTGGTTTCTGCAATTATTACCAACGCTCCCAAATTGCTGTCGGCGGCGGTAGAACTAATTGCGAAATTGGTCGCGGGAATTGTGACCAATTTCCCGAAAATTATCGAGGCCGGGGCAAAAATAGTGACCAACATTTTGGCCGGGATCAAAAGCCTGTTCTCCAGTTTGACGAGCATCGGCAAGGATATTATAAATGCCGTCGGAAACGGTATAAAAAGTTTGGGTTCCAGTGCACTGAACTGGGGCAAGGACTTAATTGATAATTTTGTTTCCGGGATCAAGTCCAAAATCAGTACGGTGACAAGTGCTGTTTCCAGTGTTGCAAGTAAAGTGAAGAGCTTCCTCGGATTCTCCGAACCGGAAGAGGGGCCTTTGTCCAACTTCCACACCTATGCCCCGGACATGATGGAATTGTTCGCGAAGGGCATTCGGGACAACGAGGATGTCGTGACCGACCAGATCGAGAAATCTTTTGATTTCGGCGTGAAAACGATCGACTTCGCAGCCTCCGGTACCGGGCAATACTCCAATGCGCTCCGTTCCGCGCTTGCCGACCTGACCGCCAGCATGAGCCAGAACGCCACCATTATTGTCCAATCTGTCTTGGACGGTAAGGTGATCGGAGAAACGGCCTACCAGTATAACCGCAACCGTCAGCGGGCTTACGGAGTGTGACAATATGGATATCACCTTGATCATAAACGGCCTGGATCTGCACGAAAAACTGTCTACATACAAAATGACGCAGGAAGTGACCTATCGAAAGATCGTGACCACGCTGGATGATGTGGAGCATCCGTATCCCGGTAAGATCAGGCCCATCATCACGTTTTCTTTACTCCCCTTGACGGACGATGAAAGCGCGGAACTGTATGATGCGCTCAAAACGCTTGTTTTCCAGGCATCTTTCACGAACCAATATTCAGGTATGGACGAAACCAAACGGGTCCGCCTGGTCACGAACATTGAATCTACATTCGCATTGACTTCCGTCGACGGGAAAAGGCGCTATAAGGGGAGCGAGATCCAACTCAGGGGGCTTTGATATGCACAGTGTCAGCGAACTATATAAAAGCCTCTGGCGAGACCCGCTCCATGAAGAGGAGACAAAAATTGTTATCGCCGGGGAGGAGTATACGAACGACGAGATCCTATCATCGAACCCATCGGGCGGTATTTATTCCACCCCCGGCATCGGAAATTGCGCGTCCCGACAAATCGACCTTGAAATCTATCCCAAAGGAACGATTCCGCGGCAAGCCAAGATAGAGGTTTATCAGCGGCTTGTATTGGGAGATCAGGCATCCGAATGGATCCCAAAGGGCGTGTTTTTCTTCTCCAGGCGGGAGACCAACAAAATCACCGGTACGCTGACCGTCACAGGATATGATTCCATGCTCAAGGCGGAAGAGACCTGGCTGACCTCCGATTATGACACGGAGAACTGGCCCATGCCCCAAGCTGACGCGGTTGCGGATATCGCCTGCAGAATGGGCGTGGAGGTAGACAGCAGAACGGTATTATCTGAGGCTTTCCCGGTGGCCTATCCTGTGGACGAAAATGGCGACTTGACCATGCGGGAGGTGCTTGGTTATATCGCCGTGGCCAACGCCGGGAATTGGATCATTACAGATGAGGGGAAACTTCGCTTGCTGGGCTATGGCGATATCCCGGAGGAGACAAATTATCTTGTGACGGAGTACGGAGAAGCTATCACGTTTGGAGGTGTGAGAATCCTTGTCTGACAAGATCTACGTGGGACAGCGTATATCCGATTTTGATTATGGCGATAAGCTGTCTCCTATTACCCGCGTGAACCTGAACGTAGACAGCAATGTCATGTACACCGCCGGGGATGATACGGGCCGCACACTGGAATGCACTTGCCCGTGGGGCACACAGGAAATGGCGGACAGTATTCTGGCGGAGGTCGGCGCTGTGGATTATCAGCCGTACGCCGCAAGCGATGCAATTGTTGAACCCGCCGCGGAGTTGGGCGACGTTGTCGAGGTTGGTGGGGTTCGTTCCGTGCTGGCCAACCTCTCCACCAACATGGGGCGCACGAGCTTTTCGGCTATCTCCGCCCCTGGGTTGGACGAGATCGACGACGAATATCCGTATCAGACAAAGCAGGAGCGGGAGATTAAGCGAAACCTCGCCACGACCCGCAGCCTGATCACCAAAACCGCCGAACAGATCCGCCTGGAAGTTTTCAGCGAGATCGACGACTTGTCATCTTCATTTGAGTTAGCCCTGGACAGCATTTCCGCGCAGGTGACGGACAACGCAAACTCCATCGCCGCGCTGGATATGTTTGCAGACAGCATCACCCTGTCGGTGTCCAACGGCTCCACCTCCAGCACCATCAAGCTGCTGGCAGGCAGCGCGGAGATCGCAAGCGAAACGATCAGTATGTCCGGGCTTGTGACCTATACCGGCTTGGAAAGCGGTACCACCACGATCAACGGCGGGTGCATCAAGACCGGCACCATTGACGTGGAGCGGCTGAACCTGACCGGGTCGATCACCTGGGCGGACCTTGCGACCGACGCGCAAAGTCAGGTCTCCAGTGCGCAGTCCACGGCGGATATGGCGTACAACACCGCTTATAACGCCTATAGCCTCGCATCGTCCGCGAACAGTACGGTGTCCGGGTGGCAATACGGCGGCACCACCTATATTGACGGCGCCATGCTGATGACCGGAACGGTCAAGGCATCGTCCCTGCAGGCCGGTTCGGTCGCTCTGCTTGGAAGCTCCGGGCTTACGGCGGGCAGTATGACCCTGACGGGCGCGTCCTCTTACACCGGCCAAAAGGTTGTGCTGAGCAGCGGCGGGATCGAGATCTCCGCAAGCTACGGAGACGTCTTTGTGCAGGGAGGCAGCGGGTCCTATTTGCAGTTGTCCTCCAGCGGTGTGATCGCCGGCGCAGGAAACCTGATCAGCAACGGCAACGGAAGCTACTCCTGCGGGGACTCCTCCCACAAGTGGTCCGCGGTGTATGCCTCCAGCGGGACGATCCAGACCTCCGACCGGAACGCCAAGCACGATATTGAGGAACTGCCCGAAAAGTACCTGGACATGCTGCTGGAACTGCCCGCGTATCGGTTCAAGCTGAACGACGGGACGTCGGGCCGTTACCACGTGGGCTATATTGCCCAGGATGTGGAGGAGTACATGGCCAAGCACGAGATCGACTCCCTGGAGTTCGGCGGCTTCGTCAAGGACGCGGACGAGGACGGAAACGACATCTATATGCTCCGGTATGAGGAGTTTATCGCGATCCACACGCTGGCAGTCCAGCGGATTTTTAAGAGATTGGAGATGGCAGGACTATGACCCCGATTCAAATCGGAGATGCATACAGAGCGGTGCTCAGGCTCTCCAACACCGTGTTCCCCTACGCGGTGGCGCGGAATATCGCAAAGCTGAAAAAGAGACTGGAAGACGAGATCGACGCCGTGGCGGACGCTGAGAAAGCGATCGCGGCAAAGTATGGCGGGACTTTTAAGAGGGACGGCACGATTGTCATAGAGGACCCCGAAAAGGGGGAGAAGTGCGCCGACGAGCTGAACGAGTTCCGCCTGCAGGACGATGATATCAAACTTCCCGTGGTCGACCTCTCCAAATATGTTGACAGCATCCGCATTTCTCCCGCCGATGTGGACGCGCTGGAGGGGATCGTGACCTTCGAGAAGGGGGAGGACAAGAATGGCTGATCAGCAAATCGGCTCCCTCCCTGCGGCGGAGGGCCTTTATGATGATTCCCTTATGGTGGCCGAGCAGCAGGGTCAGGCGGTCAGCGTTTCGGGCGCGCTGTTCAAGTCCTTTGCAAAGGCGGGAGTTTCCGCATATGTGGAAAGCGCGAAAGCCGCCGCAGACCGGGCGGAGCTTGCAATGACCCGTCAGCCCTACGCCAGCTCAGAAACGGGCACCTGGTGGGTCTGGGACGCCGAGAGCGGCGAATATGTGGACAGCGGAGTATCTGCAAGAGGCCCCGCCGGATTCAGCCCGACCGTTGACATTACAAAAGAGAACGGCGTTGCAACCATCACTTTCACTACTGCCGCTGGCGACACGGTTCTCAAGATCAGCGATGGCGCTGACATCGAATCGATCACGCTGAAATCCTCGACCGCCGAGGGCAATACCTATGCCGTGGCCCTGTCCAATGGGGCGTCATATGAGATCACTGCCCCGGCCGGTCCCAAGGGCGACGCCTTCACCTACGAGGACTTTACTGAGGAACAGTTGGCCGCACTCAAAGGCGACAAGGGCGATCCCTTTACGTATGAAGACTTCACTCCGGAACAGCTTGCGGCGCTGAAGGGTGACAAGGGCGACGCATTTACATATTCTGATTTCACGTCAGAGCAACTCGCCGCCCTTCGCGGCCCAGCCGGAAGCTCGATTCTGAGCATCACTCGCACCGCAGGTACCGGCGCGTCCGGGACTACGGACACATACACCGTCACCCTGACGGACGGGAGCACCACCGAGTTTTACGTCTACAACGGCAAGGACGGCACCGGCGCGGGTGACATGACAAGATCCATCTATGACCCGCAGGGGAAGAACATGGATATTTTTGCGTATGTAGATCAAAAAATCGCGGAGGCCCTTGCGAACGTCTTCGTTGTTTTACCGGAGGGGGAATAAACGTTGTTTTTGTTGAGTGCGACAAAGAATGATCTCATACTTTCCCAGAGCGAAATGCTGACAAGCGGGTCCATCGGCGTCTATCAGGTAAAATTCGGCTTCAACAGCGCGTGGAACGGGCTGACAAAGGTTGCGTCATTCCGGGCCGGGAAAACCGTCGTATCCATCCTTTTGGATGATACCGGCGCCTGCACGATCCCGTGGGAAGTCCTGTCGCCCGAAAATGTAAAGCAGAACTTGAGCGTCGGCGTTTGCGGCATGCTGGGCGACGAGATCGTATTGCCGACTATCTGGAAGACCGTTGGGGTCATACGGGAGGGCGTTTCCCTCGGTTCGGACGCCGTTGCGCCCACGCCCGATTTGGTCAGTCAGGCGCTCCAACAGGTTTCGGCGGAGCGCACGAAAGCGGAAGCTGCCGCCGACCGCGCGGAAGAGGCTGCGGAGCGCGCGGAGAACGCGGGAACCGGCGGGGGCGGAGCGGGCGGGACTGGAAACGTATCATCGAATGAGGTCTATGTGATCAAGGTCATGGACAGGGCTGATTATGAGGCTCTTGCCGAGAAGTCGCCCACAACGCTCTATCTGATCAAGGGGTGACGGGATGAACATTGGGTCCGAAGCGATCACAGACCTGTTTTTGGGAGAAATGGGGATCAAAGAAGCCTGCGTAGGCGACAAAACCGTATATACCCGCGAGGGCGGATATTTTTACTTAACCTTAGACACAAACGAAAAGGAGAACTGATCTTATGGCAAGCTATTTTAACCTAACCCTGGACACCCTGGCCCCGGAGGGGCTTTCCGCGGTTCTGAACGACGGCGCGATCTACACCACGTCGCCCGGCGTCACCCTGAAGACGACCGTCAGCGACGCCGACACCACCGGCTACCAGATGAAGATCTGGGGCGTGGACGGCGCGGAGACTGAGGCGGACGCCGCCTGGGAGACCTTTACCGCGTCCAAGGCCGTTACTCTGACCGGCGGCGACGGATTGAAGACGGTGTACGTCAAGGTGCGCGACGACGTGGGCAACGAGACCGCCGCCGTGAGCGACAGCATCACCCTGGACACCGCCGTGCCCGCCGTCACCGTCACCGGCCCCGACAAGTCCAAGATCTCCAAGGTCAGCGGCTTCAACAGCGCGGTGATCCACTTCACTTCCGACGTGGCCTTCGAGGAGTACAAGGTGTGCGTGGTCCCCGCGTCCAGCTCTCTCCAGAGCGCCGGTACCGTGATCCCCACCACCAACGGCTCGGAGAACACCAGCGGCAGCGCGGGCGGTTACGCGGCGGACACCAACATCAGCGTCACTATCTGCGGCGCTGACCTGGAGACCGCTTCCGCCGGCGACGGCGTGAAGATCGTCAAGGTCTTTGTCCGCAACGCCGCCGGCACCTGGAGCGTGGCCTGATGGGCGCGCCCAACCTGAGTTTCTCGGTCTCGGGCGACAAGGTATCGGCAGTAAGCGGGTTCGACTGTATCACCGTGGCATTCCGGGCCGACGCGCCGGTTCAGGCGTTCGAGTGCCGGGCGACGAAGGTGGGCGAGGAATACGGAGTGGGGAGGGGGACGCTGATCGCGTCCTTCTCCCAGACCCCGGCTGACACGGAACGCACCTTTGAAATCTACGACGATTTCCTGGTCAGCGGCGACGGAGAATACCGCATTTCCCTCTTTGCCCAGGGCGAGGACGGGAGTTGGAACGACAATTACGGATTCATCCCCAGCGGCGACACGGAGGCCATGCGGGACGCCGACGGGCTGGAATTCCTTTGCGTGAGGTGAGCATATGGCAGAAGTATATAACAGCGCGTATACCGGCTCCGAGATCGACGCGGCGATCGGGGCCGTCAGGCAGAAGGAGGCCGCGTGGGACGACAAGCAGGACGCTTTGACCGGGACACAGGGGCAATTTGTGGGCTTTGACGCGGAAGGGAAACCGGCTGCGCAGGACTTGACCGCCGGGGATGTGACGTTTTCCGACGGCGAGACCTTCCAGCAGAAGTATGACAGCGGGGAGCTGACCGGCCCGGCCGGGGCGCAGGGCGAGAAGGGAGACAAAGGCGACACCGGCGCGGCGGGACCTCAGGGAGAAACCGGCGCGGACGGGAAGTCCCCCTACGCCGTCGCCGTGGAGGCGGGCTATACCGGCACGGAGGCGGAATTTTACGCGGCGCTGGTGAGCCTGCAGGACGGGCCGTTTCTGCCGCTGACGGGCGGGACGGTGACGGGATCGCTGACTATCGAAGCTGTATCGGCGCTTTTTGCCCTTATGTCTTCAGACGGCGGCGCTTCGCTAGGTATGATGTCGAACAGTCTGCTTGGCAACATCATTACGCATACAGGTGCTTTGCAGATCAATGCCTCAGACGGCAGTGATGTTTCATTTGGAGAGAGCACCCTTAAGGATATCGGCGACCCGGCAGACGACACCGACGCCGCCACCAAGGGCTATGTGGACGCACTCAAGCCCAAGGCCGTTACCATCACCCTGACCGCCGCCGGGTGGAGCGATAACACCCAGACGGTCACAGTCAGCGGCGTGTCCGCCGACGAGACCGCCCAGCTCATCCAGCCCGTGCCCAGCGCGGCCAGCCAGGCGGCGTACATCGAGGCGGGGATCCTCTGCACCGGACAGGCCGAGGGCAGTTTGACCTTTACGGCGGAGACGGCACCCACGGAGGATTTGACGGTGTACGTGGTCATTACGGAGGTGACGGGATGATCGGCAACGGTCCGTTTCCGCGGGGGAATGCTCAAAAGTACACGCTGACGCTGGAGGGAACCGGGGATGATACCTACTGCTATGTCGAGATCGATGGGGTGCGTTATACATCTCCCGCAGCGCTTGAGGTGGAGCGCGGGACCGTTGTATTGTGCGTCGTGGGGAACAGCTATCCTTCTTCCGGTACACTGGTCACCTACAACGGCGTTGCAATGACGAGTCCGCCCGCTGCCGGGGCTACGGCGAGTTATCGATTGACGATCAGCAAACCGGCTACGACAATAACCCTGGCGTTTGAAGTTGTGCCGGGGGTCGGCTATCAAATCGGGAGCATCGACATCGTAGACGGGTGAGAAAACCAAGGCAAGAAAAAGCCCGCTCCAGAGGAGCGGGCGGGGGGCTACTCGTAGTGGGTCCACAAGCGCAGGATCTTTACGGTCTGATGTTCCTGATCTACGGAGTAGACAAGACGGTGCTGGAGGTTGATGCGGCGGGAGTAATACCCGGACAAGTCGCCGACCAGCTTTTCATAAGGAGGCGGCGTCTGAAATGGGTTTTTGGCTAAAACGTCAAGCAGGGCTTTGGTACGCCGCTCCAGCCCGGCGCGGGCGATCCGCGTACGGTCTTTCATGGCCTGTTTGGTAAAGTATATTTTGTACATTACCACGCCTCATCAGGGTCATAGGGCACACAATCCGAAAGGGGCTCCCGGTCGGCGGCCTTGATGCTGTCCACCATGCCGGGTATGGCGGACAGATGCAGGGTCTCCAGCATACTGTTATAGTCCGCCTCGCTGAGGATGACCGCGTTGCCGTTTTTGGTCGTCACGTTCACCACGTCGCCGTAAGTGACCGCCTGGTCCACGTATTCAAAGACGTTTTTCCGAAAAGCCGTGATATTGGTATTGGTCATGACAGGCACCTCCAATCTATTATATGTACAGTATAGCGTACATATTACAGACTGTCAAGAGAAGAATACAAAGGGGAACAACAAATGGAAATCATCATCAGCAACGTCATTGTAGCGGCGCTGGCCCTGATCGGATCACTGACCGCGACCTATGCCGCAAACCGCAAAGCCACCGCCCTGCTGGAATACCGGTTGAAAGAGCTGGAGGACAAGGTGTCCAAGCACAACAACGTGGTGGAGCGGACGTACATCCTGGAGGGTCAGATGACAGAGGTCCAGCACGACATCCGCGACCTGAAAGCAAAATAAAAGCCGCCCCGTGAGGACGGCAGTCGGGAACATAAATTGACAAAAAGCGGCGCGCATGGTAGGATAAGGCTGTCCCGTAAGGGACCCTGGGCGTTGTTACATACAGGCGGTTAGCCACTTCCCTGAGAGGGGAGGTGATGCGGATGGGAGACGGGCGTTGGGCGCAAGCCCTGCGCTTCCTGGTGTGTCTGGTCATAGTCCTTGCGATTATGATTTACATATCCCCAAAAGCGTGTTGACCGCTTGGCTGGTCCCCAAACGGTCAACAATTTGATTGACTATTCTTGAGGGCTGACCGTCGTAACAGCGCCCTTGCATCTTTATTATACCAATCCAGGCCGCTTTGTCAAGTACGAAGT
>X355_Hoffmanns_Two_toed_Sloth__coassemble_2024_pt1 | contig 23492 bp, 23 predicted proteins | sample X355_Hoffmanns_Two_toed_Sloth__metabat2_high_PE_003 | metagenome-assembled genome bin X355_Hoffmanns_Two_toed_Sloth | reverse complement strand
CCCAGGACCATAGAATTCTAATAGGGTCAAGGCTGGCCGTAAGGCCACCCACAAAAAAATTCCGCTCCCCCGTGAGAGCGGAAATTTTTTGCGCCTTGACCCTATTCGATTTCTATGGCACCCGTCCCGTAGGGACACCTTATTCCCTCGTCTCCGCCGCGCGGCTCTTCCTTCTGTAATGGAAACTTATGGCAATTGTCTAAATTCTTCTTGACATTTGCGGCGTCCGCAACAAAGCGGACGCCCTCTTTTTCCAATTTTTATGTCACTTCCGTGCCGCCCCACTCCACTACGGTGAAGCCGGTGCGCGTAAAGCCCTTCAATATCTGCGGCTCCACTTCCACGGGTGTGTCCAGGCCCTTCCAGGCCATGAACACCCGTAGAACGCTGTCGGGTGCGGGATCAATGGTCAAAACAGCGTTTTCTGTGTATCTCTCTTGTTGGAAGGAAATCAAATTGTAGGGATTTCTCTCCATCCCGGGCAGCCAGTAAATAATAAACTCATTTGCCTCTTTTTCGGTCAGCCCCTGCGCGGCAAGCGCCTCTTCCAAAAAGGCGGCGGTCTCCTCCCCCGGCACCACAAAACCGGAAGACAGGTCATGCTCCCCATCGGCGATCCCTTCCCAGAACAGGCAGTAATACTCCCTCCCCGTGTCCGGGTCGATCAGGGTGCCGTCGGGCCGGGCGGTCACCGTCCAGCCGTCCTCATAGGCCGGATATGCAGCGGTCAATCGGCCGCTGTAATCCAGCTTCACCGACACCTGTGTTTCTTCTTCCGGGTAGAGGTAAATGACGGGCTTGGCATCAACGTCTCCTCCATTACCCACGCAGCCAGCCAGCGCCAGGACGCAAGTCAATGCGAGGATCAGTGCGGTCAATTTTTTCATATGTATTGCCTCCTTATCCGATATTTCTATCTGTTATAGACGCAAAGGCACTCAAAATGTTCCTATATTACTGAAAGAATCCGGTGATCACAGCCACAAGACCGATGGCCCAGCAGTAGTAGGCAAACCGACCGAACTTGTTCTTCTGGGCCAGCAAATTGACCAGCCGAATGGAGAAATACCCCACCACACCGGCTACGACCATGCCCACCAGATACATAGGCAGCAGCGAGGGATCCACGCCCTCCTTGGCCACATCAATGACCTTCAGCAGAGTGGCTCCCAGCACGGCAGGCAGACTGAGCAGGAAGGAAAAGCGCACGGCGAAAGTACGTTCAAAGCCAACGGCCATACCGGCCGAAATGGTGCAGCCGGAACGGGACAGGCCGGGGATCACGGCGACCGCCTGCGCACAGCCGACCAGCAGCGCGTCGGTCACGGTGGCGGTACGGGCGTTTTTTCGGCCCCGGGCCATACGGTCGGAAACAAACAAAATCACGCCGGTGACCAGCAGGGCAAAGCCCACAAACAGGTTGCTTCCGCCCAGAGCCTCCACCTTGCTCTCAATGGGCAGCACCAAAATCAAAGGAAGCGTACCCAGGATAACCATCATGACCAGCCGACGGGCGGGCGGCACCGGGCCGCGCTTTGGCTCGCGGGACACCAGGGCAGCGCACCCTCGGAAAAACTCGGTGATCATCTCCACAATATCCCGCCAGTAGACAACGCATACGGCGATCAGGGTGGCAAAGTGGAGCAGCACGTTAAACAAATTGTCCGGCTCCTCCATACCGGTGAACCAGTTCTGGAGAATGGACAGATGGCCCGAGCTGGAGATGGGCAGGAACTCCGCCACGCCCTGCACAAAGCCTAAAATAATCGACATCAGATAGGTCATATCGTCACCTCAAAAATGATAAATCGTGTGATACGACTATCATATTAGCACAGTTTGCAGAATATTTCCACACACAAACATGAATCCGCAAGCAAAAGTATGGGGCGCCCCACCCTTCGGCGGAGCGCCCCATGCCTTTTATTTTTTCCCTTCCGCGGCACGGTCCAGCCGCCAGTTCCGGATATACAGGCAGATGTCCACGCTCAACATGAAAAGATTGATCCAATAGAAGATGAACACATATGTAATGTTATGTGTAATGATCTTGCCCACGATGCCGCAAATATACCCGATCCAAATAAACACCTCAAACAAAAGGCTCTTTCCCTTTGCGGTTCGGGACTTCCAGGATTTATACACGGACAAGGGCCAGGACAGCCCAAAGCAAATTACCATTGCGGCCTCAAAAACTTCTCCCATGATTCTCTCTCCTTTTATGATCTGATGGATTCCTTCATTGTTCCGGTCTTCATATAACGGGTGTGGAATGAGAAGCACTCGTCCAGCAGGTGCGGTGTGTGGGCGCCCCCCGTCTGCTCGTATGCTTTTTTAAAATAATCACGCAGCATGGGACGGTAATCCGGATGGGCGCAGTGCTCAATGATCTCAACGGCCCGCTCCTTGGGGTCTTTGCCGCGCAGATCCGCCAGGCCCTGCTCCGTGACGATAATATCCACATCGTGCTCCGTATGATCCGTGTGGGACACCATCGGTACCACGCTGGAGATCGTTCCGCCCTTTGCCGTGGAGCGTGCGATGAACACCGTCAGGGCCGCGCTGCGGGCAAAATCTCCCGAGCCGCCGATCCCGTTCATCATGTTTGTACCCAATACATGCGTGGAATTTACATTACCGTAAATGTCCACCTCCAGCGCCGTGTTGATGGCCACCAGGCCCAGGCGGGCAATGACCGCCGGGTTGTTGCTGATCTCCTGAGGCCGAAGCACCACGCTGCGCCGGTAGTCCGTCAGCTTACCGATAAAGCGCGACATCGCGCTGTGGGACAGGGCCAGCGCGGTACCGCTGAGAGCCTGCATCTTGCCCGCGTCCAGCAGATTCAGGGCCGAATCCTGAATCACCTCGGAGTAAAACTCCAGAGGCTCCATATCGTAGTTCAAAAGGCCCTCCAGGACCGCATTGGCGACGTTGCCCACGCCCGCCTGCAAGGTCAGCCGCCGGGGCAGCTTGCCCGCATCCATTTCCGACTTCAACAACCCGCAGATATGCCCCGCCATGGCCTGGCTGATCGCGTCCGTGGGCGCAAGATCCTGGAGGTCATCCGGCCGGTTCGTCACCACAATGGCCGCGATCTTCTCCGGCGGACAGGGCATAAACGCTTTCCCAATATGGACCGCCGCGCTGTCGATCGGGATCAGCGCACCGTCAGGCCGATAGATGTCGTGAAGGCCCTCCAGCTCGGCAGGCTGGGCCAGGTTCAGTTCTACAATGACCTGTTTGGACTCTGTGATAAAACACGGGGCGTTTCCCACCGCGGTGGTGGGGATCAGCCCGCCGTCCTCCCGGATCACGCAGGCCTCTACAATGCAGACGTCCACCCCGCCCAGAAAGCCGCGCCTGGCCCGGTCGGCCACCTGGCTCAGGTGCAGGTCGGTATACGCCACCGCCGGTCCCTGCTCGGAATTGATCTCACCACGCAGCGTCCGGTCCGACTGATAAGGCAGGCGGCGGGCGATCACACCGGCCTCGCCCAAAGCCTTGTCGACTTCCCGGCCGGTGGACGCTCCCGTCCAGAGATTGATCCGCACCTGCCGCTCCCCGGAAGATACCTGCCGGGCCAAAGCCAAAGGCACCTCCTTGGGACACCCCGCCGCCGTAAAACCGCTGATCGCCACTGTCATCTTGTCCCGGATCAGCTTCGCGGCCTCCTCCGCGCTGACGCACCTTTCCCGGAGCGCCGCGTTTCGGATCCTTCCTTCCATCATTCTGAATCCCTCCCCTTAAATACAATGCGGGCAATCAGAACGGGCCGTCCCGAAAGCCTGCCGGAGAGAACAAAAGAAATGTCCCGCTCCAGGAGCAGGACAATCCATTGACAGCAACAACAGTCCACGCCGACACTACGCCTGCGCAGATTTCCTCGCCGCATCTGTAGTCCGCAGAGCGTGAAGCACCGAACAGGCAGGTCTTCTGGCTCTGCTTCCCCGCCCGCTTCCCTTCCCAACATACGTCAGTGGTATTTGAAGCGGACTCCACATCACAGCGGCGGCACCGCACGGGATTTACACCCGTTTCCCTATTCTCCCGCGGCAGCGCCGCGGGCACCTGTAAGGTTATTCAATTAGGTGAAGTATATCACCACCCCTACTGCGTTGTCAAGAGCAACGGGGGCGATTTTTTCCTTGTGTCAAATCTCGTGCTCGTTCTCGCTTTTTACTTCCTTCCTCCGCTCCTCCATCATCTCATGCAGACAGTTCAGAGCGTCGGACAGGCCGCCGATTCGGTCGATCAGGCCAATCCGGACCGCCTCCTCCCCATAGATGACGCTGCCCACGTCGGCGGCCAGCTCTTCAGTCTGGAGCATCATCTTTGTAAAGATCTCCCGCTTTACATTGCTGTTATGGGTCACAAACTGGATAATGCGCTCCTGAATGCGCTGAAAATAGTTGAAGGTCTGAGCCACCCCGATCACCAGGCCGCTCATGCGCACCGGATGAATGGTCATAGCTGCGGACGGCGCGATAAAGGACGCCTTGGCGGACACGGCCAAGGGCACGCCGATGGAGTGTCCGCCTCCCAGCACCAGCGAGACTGTGGGCTTGGACATGCTGGCGATCAGCTCCGCGATGCCCAGGCCCGCTTCAATATCTCCGCCCATCGTATTGAGCAAAATGAGCAGGCCGTCAATGTCCTCGCTCTCCTCGATGGCGGCCAGCAGGGGCATGACATGCTCATACTTGGTGCTTTTGGTGTTGGGCGGCAGGATCTGATGCCCCTCCACCTGCCCCACGATGGTCAGCGTATGGATCGTGCCCCGCCCGGTCGTGATCGTGGACGAACCCATATCTACGATCTGCTGCTGCCGCTGGTCCATGGTCGCCCTCTCGTTCCTGCTTTCCTCCTGGTCGTTCTCTCCGGTCAAGCCGGTCTGTCCGGTCTCATCCATTGCGCCGCCTCCCTGCGTTTTTGCAGTTATCATGCGTCCGGAAGCGCGGTTTTATTCTTCGACCCGCACAGAAAAGCGCCCGGACCATGGCGGCTGTCTCCATGAGCCGCCTCAGGTCAAAGCGATACTGCGGAATTCTTTTAGAGGATATAAAGAACGATGGGCTTTTTCCCCAACAGGAGCATGGGCTGTCATTTTCTTTTGCTTATATATGTAGCGGGCTTTATATGCTGGCCAATATCATTTCCACACAGCGGTCAATTCCGAAATAACTGCTGTTTAAGCAAAGGTCGTAATTTTTCGCATGGCCCCAAATCTGATCCGTGATGTGCTTATAATATCTCGCTCGCTTTCTATCCCGCTCCATGATATGGAATTTTGCTCGATCCGCACTGATTTGATGCTCCGCAACGACCCGTTTCATGCGCTCGTTCATCGTTCCATGAATGAACACGTGGAAACAGTCGGTCCTATCTTTGAGGATATAGTCGGCACAGCGTCCCACAATCACACAGGGCCCGTTCTCCGCCACTTCTTTAATCAGTTCCGTCTGATATGCATTGATTTGATCCGGCAGACGCATTTCGCTCCGCCTGCTGGCGTCGTAGGCATAGAAACCGCCGCTGGCCGCGATATTGTAGAGTAAGCTGGAATGATGGTACTCTCCTTCCTGCTCAATGGTTTCCTGGGCAAGCCCGCTTCGCTGGGACACAATCTCAATCAAGCGCTTATCGTAAAATGGAATGTCCAATTTCGCGGCCACCATCGCCCCAATCGTGCGCCCGCCGTTGCCGCACTGGCGGCCGATTGTAATCACTTTTTTACCCATTTTGTTTCTCCTTTTCGCCAAACAGGCCCTTCCATGACGCAAGCACAACAACGAGAGAACAGACTCCAGACAAGCCGTCGGAAAACGGGCCGGCCCAAAGCATACCCTCCACACCGCCGAGGGCGCTGAACAAGAACATGGCCGGGATCAAGAAAATAATCTGCCGGGTCAGAGACAGGACCGCCGCACGGACAGGCTTGCCCAAGGCCTGGAAAAAGATCCCCGTTACGCATACCGCAGGAATTAAGATGCACATGAGCAGATAAATGCGGAAGCACTTGACCGCAAATTCCATATACAGTTCCGACTCCTGCCCAAACAGGGAAATAATGCTCTCAGGGAAAATCTGGAATACAGCTAATCCGGCAACCATAATAAGCGTGTTGACCAGCAGGGCAATCTTGTAAGTCTTTTTCACACGTTCATACTGCTTGCTGCCGTAGTTAAATCCGAAAATCGGCTGGATACCAGTTGCAAAGCCAAGAACAATGGAAGTGATTAACTGGCTCACCTTCACGGTGATACCCAAGGCTGCCAGCGGAATGTCGGGGCCGTATTTGGAAAGCGCACCGTACTTTACCAGCAGGTTATTCATGACAGCCATGACAAACACAATCGTTACTTGCGTGATAAAACTGGACACACCTAAAAGGCATATCTTTTTCAATACGGTCCAGTCCGGTCTGAAATGCCTGCGCTCCAGCTTGATGGTACGGAAGCGGAAGAAACAAATCACAAAGTAAATGGCGTTGAGGATCTGCCCCAAAATGGTGGCCCACGCCGCTCCCGCGACGCCCCAGCCGCAGACAAAGATGAAAACAGGGTCGAGGATCAGGTTTGTGGCGCACCCGATCAGCAGACCGATCATACTGGCATTTGGCCTGCCGTCGGCGCGGATTACGCCCGCAAAGCCGGAACTGATGGCAAAGAAGGGAAAGCCGAGGACGATAATTCTTCCATATTCCAACGCATAAGGAAGATTATCCTGCGTGGCTCCAAACAGCCCGCAGAGCGGCTCCAAAAACAGCTCAAACAGGATCGCGACCACAACGCCCAGCACAACGCTGGCGCTTGCCATGACGCCAATGCCCTTTGCCGCCGTTTCCGGCTTGCCTTTCCCTAAGTTTAGGCTCATATATGCCGCGCCGCCGTCGCCCAGCATTAAGCTCAGCGCCATCATAATCAGCGTCATCGGCATGACGACATTGGTGGCGGCGTTGCCCAGGTAGCCTACATCCTGTCCGATAAAAACCTGATCCACCATGTTGTACAGGGAGTTAACAACCAGCGAAATAATACTGGGGGTGGCGTAGCGCACCATCAACCTGCCAACCCGCTCTGTGCCAAGCGGGTTGGCAGTTGCTTTTTCGTTCATGAAAAAAACCTCCATTCGATTTATGACATTTCTTTTATTATAGGCCGCAGGCCCTTGATTGTGAAATTGAAATGTATTATAATCAATAAGAAAACCTTATCAATAAGAGGGAAACCAAGACTATGAACACCACCCAGCTCAAATGCTTTGTAACGGTTGCGGAGACTTTGAATTTTGCCAGAGCCGCCGAGCTGCTCCACACAACCCAGCCCACAGTTACCCATCAAATCCGCTCACTGGAGGACGAACTGCACACGAAATTGTTTCGGCGCACGACCCGTAAGGTGGAAGTCACAGACGCGGGGCTGATTTTTTACCATGACGCGAAAGCGATGCTCAATATTTCCAATACAGCGGTGAAGCGGTTTGCGGAACCCGCACGACCGGAACACTCCATTCTCACGATTGGCTGTCACACCTATAACGAATTATACCGGCTGTCAGGAGCCCTTTCGCGCATGAGGGCGGATCACCCGAATTTTTATCCCGTTTTCCAGGTGGCCCCGTTTCGATATTTATTTCAGCTTCTGGACGAGGGCAGCATTGATGTTGTTATGTCATTTCAAGAGGAATGGTCCACCGCAAAAAAGCGAATATACAGGGAATTGGGAAAAATCCCAATGGTCGGCATTATGCCTGTTCAGCACCCGCTGGCCCAAAGCCACACCCTTGCTGAAAAGGACATTCAGTCTGAGCGGCTGATTCTGATTGATCCGCAAAAGGAGCCGGAGTATGTCGCACGGGTTCAATCACAGCTTGCCAAAGACAAACCTCTTTCCGAGCTGTGCTTCTGCGACTCTTTTGACGCCGCAATCACTCTTGCCCTCGCCGGGTATGGAATCGCAATTTTGCCCCTTTTATTCTCATTGGACCATCTTTCTCTGACGTGTGTTCCCCTGGAAAACTTCCAGCCGCTTTCCTATGGCCTGTATTATCAGTCGAAGGACATCCCCCTGCTCCGCCCTTTCCTGCAGCGGTGCAGCGAATGTTTTTAGCAAAGCCCTTCATGAAATAAAATACTACGATAGTATAGATTCTGTGTCTGTGCGGACTCTATCGTTGCTGCTGCACATAACTTGCTGCAGTACAGTTTAAAGGGAGCGGAGAACATCCATAAATGATGTTCTCCGCTCCCTCGGTCATACTCTGAACAGTATTTTGTTGTTGTCCTTATGCGGGATACCCCTTCGGTCCGGGCGCTTACATGTTATGCCTCGTAAATGGCGCGCATTCCCTTGTAGGTCATGTAACAGTCCAGCTTGGAGGTGGTCTCAAAGGGCGCGTGCATACTCAGCACGGGCACACCGGCATCCAGGGTGTCGATGTCCCGCTGGGCCATATAGACGGCCACGGTGCCGCCGCCGCCTTGGTCGGCTTTGCCCAGTTCGGCCATCTGCCACACCACGCCGTAATTATCCAGCACCCGGCGGGCATAGGCCACCACCTCGGCGGAGGCGTCGGAAGCGCCCGACTTCCCCCGGGAACCGGTATACTTGCACAGGCCCATGCCGTAGCCCACCCGCGCGCTGTTGCGCTTCTCATAGACCTCGGCAAAATTGGGATCATAGGCCGCCGTCACGTCGGCGGACAGGCAGAAGGACTTTTCATAGCAGGCCTTCAGGGGAACGTTCTGCGTGTCGCACAGGTCGCTCATAAAGGTATCGAAGGCGGCCGATTTCATACCGGTAACACCCTCGGAGCCGATCTCTTCCTTATCGGCCAGCATGCACACGGCAGTGCGGCGCGGGATATTGAGCTGAAGCAGGGCGGCCAGGCAGGCGTAGGCGCACACCCGGTCGTCCTGACCGTAAGCGCCGATCATGGAGCGGTCAAAGCCCACGTCACTGGCGCGATAGGCGGGCACAGCGGACAGCTCGGCGGAGATAAAGTCGGTCTCCGTAATGCCGTATTTCTGATTGAGGATATCCAAAACGGTCAGCTTTACCCGGCGTTCGCCCTCATCGTTGGCAAAAGGACGGCTGCCCACCAGGATATTCAAATTTTCGGCGGGGATCGCCTCGCCCAGAGGCTTTTTGGACTGGTCGGCGGCCAGATGGGGCAGCAGGTCGTCCACCGTGAACACCGGCTCTCCCGCTCCCCCGCCGATGGCCACTTTAACGACACTGCCGTCCTTCATGGCCACCACGCCGTGGAGGGCCAGGGGGATGGTCACCCAGTGGTACTTGCGGATACCGCCGTAATAGTGGGTCTTCAAAAAGGCCAGCTCGTCCGCCTCGTACAGCGGGTTCTGCTTCATGTCCAGACGGGGAGAGTCGATATGGGCGGCGCCGATATTCACGCCGTTTTCCAGCCCCTCACTGCCGATGACAGCCAGCATGATCGCCTTGCCCCGGTTGACGTGGTAAACCCTGTCCCCGCTTTTCAACTCCATGCCCCGCTCAAATTCCCGGAAACCGTTGGCTTTCGCCAGACGGATGGTGTAGTCCACGCATTCCCGCTCCGTCATGCCCCCGTCCAGGAATTTTTTATAATCCTCACAGTAGGCCTCAAGGGCGGCCTCTTCGCCCTCGGCGAGCAGATCCCAGCCGTTCTTCTGCTCATAGGTCAGCGCCTCCCGACGCAGTTGGGAAGCAGTCTTTTCTTCACTCATGTCGATTCCTCCTAATTGATAATTTTTTGAAACAGTGCCAGTGCACGGGCCTGAAATGTTTCGGCGTCGGCACAGTCATTGAACAACACATAAGTACAGTTTGCCCGGAACCAGTCCTCTTTTTTCTGCGCTCCGACCCGAAGGCGGGCGTATTCCTCGGAGATCCCCTCCCGCGCCATGATGCGGCGCACCCGCACCTCGTCCGGCGCGGTCACGGCCACGGTACAGTGGCAGCGGTCGGCGATGCCGCTTTCGATCAGGGCGATGGCGTCGATCGCCACCGCCCTGACACCCTCCTGCCGGGCATTCTCAAGAAACTCGTCTACCGCAAGGCCCACATACTTGTGGGTGATGGCGTTCAGGTCGGCCAGCGCCTGCTCGTTTTCAAATACAACCGCTCCCAGCGCCTTGCGGTCCAGCGTCCCGTCCTCCCGGAACACTTCGGAGCCGAACCGCGTCCAAAGCTCCCGCCGCATCGGCTCGCTGCTGGTCAGCAGTTCGTGATAAACCGCGTCGCAGTCCACAACGCGGCCTCCCAACCGCTCCAGCGCGCCCAGCGCCGTGGTCTTGCCCGCCCCTGTGGGGCCGGTGATACCGATCACTTTCATACCTTTTCCAGCCATGCCAGCGCCTCGCTTTCCGTGGGCAGGAAGCAAACGGTATTGCCTTGATTGCTCTCGTAAATAAAATCCCTCAGATTTTCGCTGGGGTATGCGGAAAAATCACCTACAATGGCCAGCTTTATCTGATAGTTGACGAATTTCTGCAGCACCTCCCCGGCCAAACCGGTGGACAGGTGGAAAAAGTTCTCTGAAATCGCCTGCTTGGGCAAAAGCAGCGCGGAACAGTCCGTCTCATGTCGTACCGTGGCCAGCAGATCCAACGCGGACTGTCCGTCGGTGATGAGCACCTCGTTGGAAGTGATAACGGCTGCACGTCCGATTATTTTAATATTCATGGTTCTTCCTTCGCTAAATCAATGATGTGAAACCCAGCCGCTTTGTTCAGGCGGTTGGCCACAGCCAGACCAACGCCCGTCTCATCCGGGCACTGTGCCCAGATTCCGGTCACATCAGTGCCGTCAAAAAAGCGCAGGGCGTCAAAAACGTGCCGGGCCTGGTCGGCGGGGTCAGCCGCCGTGCCCAGCCTTGTCACCACCTGCTCCGGAAACAGGCGTGTGAACTCGTCAAAACAAAGTACGCCGCTTCCGGGAAGGGCGTGCTGCGCGATGTAGCTTGCCGTTTCCTCCGGCCGTCCCTTTACCACGGTGACAGGCGCCCGGGGCGCATAATGGCGGTACTTCATGCCGGGGGCGCGGGGCCGCTCCCCCTCTCCCATCCGGCGGCGCACGGCGGCGTCCACGGCCACTTCGCCCAGCACCGACTCCAACTGTTCCAGCGTGACTCCGCCGGGACGCAGCAGCCGGGGCGGCGTGCAGGTCAGGTCGATAATGGTGGACTCCACCCCCACGGCGCAGGGGCCTCCGTCCACAATGGCGTCGATTTTTCCGTCCATATCGGCAAGCATATGCTCCGCGGTAGTGGGGCTGGGCTTTCCGGATGTGTTCCCCGAAGGGGCCGCAACAGGAATGTCCGCCGCTTTGATGATCGCCCGGCACACCGGGTGCGCGGGGCAGCGCATCCCCACCGTGTCCAGCCCAGCGGTGACCACGTCGGGCACCATTTCTCCGCGCTTCAGGATCATGGTCAGCGGCCCCGGCCAGAAGCGATCTGCCAGGGCATACGCAGCAGGCGGGATATCCCGGCAATACCGTTCCAGCCAATCGGCGGCGGGTATGTGCAGGATCAACGGATTATCCTGGGGGCGGCCCTTGGCTTCAAAAATATGTGTTACCGCCGTCGGATTTAGGCCGTCAGCCCCTAAACCGTAGACCGTCTCCGTGGGTATGCCGAGCAGACCGCCCCGCTTCAATACAACCGCTGCTTGTTCGATGTTATGTTCGGTCAGTCGTTTGGTATTCATCCTTCGTTCGCCTTCAATCGCTCCGCCTGGTCTGCGGTGACCAGAGCGTCGATCAGTTCGTCCAGGTCGCCGTCCATGACGGCGTCAATCTTGTACAGCGTGAGACCGATGCGGTGATCGGTGACCCGGCCCTGGGGAAAATTGTAGGTTCGAATGCGCTCGTTGCGCATCCCTGTGCCCACCTGGCTGCGCCGCTCACTGGTGATGGCGTCGTTCTGCTCTTGCAGCTTCTCCTCATAGAGCCGGGAGCGCAAAAGCTGCATGGCCTTGTCCCGGTTCTGGAACTGGCTACGCTCCTGCTGGCACTCCACAACGGTGCCCGTGGGCTTGTGGATCAGGCGCACGGCGGAGGAGGTCTTGTTCACGTGCTGGCCGCCCGCACCCGAGGCGCGGAACACCTGCATCTCGATATCGGCGGGATTCAGTTCAAAATCCACCTCATCCGCCTCGGGCAGTACGGCCACCGTGGCGGTGGAGGTATGGATGCGTCCGCCCGATTCCGTCTCGGGCACCCGCTGGACCCGGTGGACGCCCGACTCGAACTTCAGCCGGGAATAGGCCCCCTCCCCCTCGATGATCATGGACAGCTCCTTGACGCCGCCCAACTCTGTTTCGTTCAGGCTGACCACCTCGGCGCGCCAGCCCTTGGCGTCGGCGTACATGGTGTACATGCGGTGCAGGGAGTGGCCGAACAAGGCGGACTCCTCCCCGCCTACACCGGCGCGGATCTCTAAAATCACGTTTTTGGAGTCGTTGGGGTCGGAGGGCAGCAGCAGCACCTTCAGCTTCTGCTCCAGAGCTTCGATATCCACCTTGGCCTGCTGGTACTCCTCCCGGGCCATCTCCCCCAGCTCCGGGTCTCCGGTCAGGCTCTCCGCCTCGGTCAGATCATCCTTCCGCTTCTTCCAGGCGCGATAGGTCTCCACCAGCGGCGCAAGCTCCTTTTCTTCCCGGTTCAGCCGCGCCACCAGGGCAGGGTCGCCGTAAGTCTCCGGCGCGTTCAGGCGGGCCTGCAGGTCCTCATATTTATACTCTACATCTTTCAGCTTATCCAGCATAACAACCTCGATCAATGATCCAACACAAAGGATTTTACCAGCGCGATCGGTTCCCGGATATACATTTTCAGCCGGGAGGGCATGTGGCTGGATGGGGCGGCCAGGGTGGACAGATTGTCGTCGCCGCCCCACACCCGTCCCCAGAGCATCCGCACCCGGGTCAGGTGGAACCCGTTGGACACCACCATGATATCGGCGGTCACATCATACCCTTCTGCTTCCAGCAGTTCCTTGCTATATTTCAGATTCTGTAACGTATTGTGGGACTGGTCCTCCTGAAGGATCTGCTCCCCATCCACACCATGAGCCACCAGGTAGTCGTACATGACCTGCGCCTCGGCGGAGGGTTCATCCGGTCCCTGCGCACCGGAGACCACCACGATCATATCGGGGTGATCCTCCAGATAATCCAGCGCCTTGTCCAAGCGGTCCTGCAGCAGGATGGACGGCCCCCAGGACTTGACCTGACAGCCCAGGATCACCATGATCCGCGGGTCTCCCTGAACGCGGTCATAACTTCCGTACAGAACGGCCCCCAGCAGAGCACCGAAAGCGAGGACCCCGGCGATGACCAGCGCGATCAGCACCTTGATCCATATGTGAAGTCTTTTCCCTTTATAGTTTTTCATCCGCGTGCCTCTTCCAGTTGCGCATCCAGGTTTTCCCAGACCGCGTACAGGTGGGCCAGCTCGTCCTCCAGCGCGCCGCGCTCCTCGTAGAGTTCCTGGAGTTTGAGATAATCGGCGGCATTTTCTTCGATGGCCTGCGTCAGCTCGTCCATGCGGATCTCCGCCTTCTCCACCTCGCGCTCGGCGGCGGCCACTTCCTTTTCCAGCATTTTGGTGCCGCCGGTGCGCTTGGGCTTTTCCTTTTTCTCTTTCGGGGGTTCCGGTTCCTTGGCAGCGGGAGCCGCCGCCTTTCGGGCCAGTTTTTCCTTATATTGGGCATAGGTGCCCTTAAAATCGGTGATCTGCCCATCCTCCAGCATCCAGACCCGGCTGGCAAAGCGGTCGATAAAATAGCGGTCATGGGAGACAAAAAGCAGTACGCCCTCATAGTCCTCCACCGCCGATTCGATCCACTCCCGGGAGGCGATATCCAGATGGTTGGTAGGCTCGTCCAGCACCAGAAGATTGATTTTCTGATCCATCAGAATACACAGGCGCAGACGGCTGCGTTCGCCGCCTGACAGGGCAGACACCGGCTTGAACACGTCCTCCCCCCGGAATTGGAACGCGCCAAGCCGGTCCCGGGCCACCTGGGTGGAACAGTTGGTCTCGTAGAGCATGGTATCCACCAGACTTCGCTCCGGGTGGTCGAACCGGACGATCTGAGGCAGATAGCCCACCTTGATCGTGGGACCGAAGCGGATCTTTCCGGCATCGGCCTGCTCCTCCCCCAACAGGATCTTCAAAAAGGTGGACTTGCCCGTCCCGTTATCACCCAGCAGGGCGATGCGCTCGCCGCCCACGACTTCGAGGTTTACCCCGGAAAACAAGGTGCGCCCGTCAAAGCCCTTGGCAAGGCCCTTGACGGTAAACACCTCGTCCCCATGGAATTCCCGCTCCCCAAAAGCCGCCTTCATCGTCCGCGCCTTGTCAGGGCGGTCGGTGGTCTGCATGCGCTCGATCCGCTTCTCAATGGAAAACGCGCGCTTGTGCAGCAGCTCCGTATTGTGCTCGTGCATTTTGCGGGCGGTCTCCCGCAGGCGTTGGATCTCGGCCTGTTCTTTTTCGTACTGCTTCAGCTTTTCCGCATAGCGGCGCTGTTTTTCCACCACATAAAAGCTGTAATTACCGGAATAAAACTCCGCCTTTCCGTTTTCCAACTCCACGATGCGGGACACCACCCGGTCCAAGAACCAGCGGTCGTGGGAAATTGCCAATACGGTTCCCCGAAACTTGTCCAGATATTCTTCCAGCCACTCGGTGGCGTGGAGGTCCAGGTGGTTGGTCGGCTCGTCCAGCAGAAGAATGTCGGTGTCCTCCAGGATCAGGCGGGCCAGGTTGACCCGGGTCCGCTCTCCCCCGGACAGGTCGTCAAAAAACTGCTCCCGCATGTCCCGGGAAATACCCAGACCGTTGCATACTTTATTGAGCGCGGTCTCTGTATCATATCCGCCGCCCGACTCGAAAGCCGCGGAAAGGGCGTCGTACCGCCGCAACATGGCCGGGTCGCTCTCCCCCGCTTCCATGCAGCGGGTCAGCTCCTCCATCTCCTGCTCTATGGCAGTCAAACGCTCAAAAGCGGTATTCAGCACCATCTCCACCGTGTACGCGAGCGGGTAAACGGGGATCTGAGAAATCAGGCCGATGCGTTTGCCGGGGGCTAAGGCGATCTCTCCCTCGTCCCAGTCCAGCTCCCCGGTCAAAATTTTAAACAGGGTGGTCTTTCCCGCCCCGTTTTTACCCAGCAGGCCGACCCGCTCCCCGGTGTCCACCTGAAAGGAAAGCCCGTCCAATATTTTATTCCCGACCTCAAATTCCTTGACGAGGCCGGAGACGGAAATCTCGATCATGTTCTTGTCTCCTGTTTCTGCTTATGTTACAATAAGAAAAAACCTTTAGGAGGTTTTCTATGGAGGCCATTCTCTGGCAAGGAAATTCCCTTGCATTGCTTGATCAAACCAGGCTTCCCGCGGAAGAAGTCCGGCTGACCTACACCGACTACCGCCAGGTGGCCCAGGCCATCCGGGCCATGGTGGTGCGGGGCGCGCCCGCCATCGGCGTATCCGCCGCCTATGCCTACTGTCTGGCCGCACTGGAAGGAGCCGATCTGGCGGAAGCAAAAAACGTTCTGGCCGCAAGCCGCCCCACGGCGGTCAATCTCTTCTGGGCCTTGGAGCGCATGGCACGCACGGCTTCCGCCTGCGGGGGCGATCCTCAGACACTCATTGCGGAGGCTCAAGCCATTCACGCCGAGGACATTGAAATGAACCACGCCATGGGCGCCTTTGGCGCCGCCGTGGTGCCGGAACATGCCCGCATCCTGACCCACTGCAACGCCGGGGCACTGGCTACCGGTGGATACGGCACCGCCTTGGGTGTTATTCGCGCCGCCCACGAGCAGGGCAAGGTGGACCTAGTCTACGCGGACGAGACCCGTCCCCTGCTCCAGGGCGCCCGGCTGACCGCTTATGAACTGGTACACGACGGTATCCCCGCCGCCCTGATCGCCGACAGCATGGCGGCTTTTTTGATGCAGCAGGGCAAAATCGACCTGGTCCTGCTGGGCTGTGACCGCATGGCGGCCAACGGCGACTTTGCCAATAAGATCGGCACCTACTCGGTGGCGGTTAACGCCCGCCACCATGGGGTCCCCTTCTATACGGTACTGCCCTCGTCCACCATCGACCTGTCTATCCCGGATGGCCGGCACATCCCCATTGAGGAACGCGCCGGCGACGAGGTACGCACCCTGGCCGGAGTGCAGACCGCGCCGAAAGAGATCCCGGTATACAACCCGGCTTTTGACGTGACTCCTCATGAGCTGCTGACAGGCGTGATCACGGAAAAAGGCGTGGTTTACCCGCCCTTCCGGGAGAATCTGCAAAAGCTGTTCGGTTAAACTTCCCGTGTTCTTTCCTTCAAAAACTCCACAAGCTCCTCGAAGGCCATACCCCGGGAGGCTTTGACCAGCACGGTGCAGTTGGGTTTTACCACCTGCTCCAGCACGGCCAGGGCCTCCTTTTTGTTGGGACGCCAATAGACCTCGGCCATCCCCTCCGCCTCTGCCGCGTCGGCGATATATTTTGCCAGCTCGCCCGCGCACACCAGGCAGTCAATGCCCGCCTTGGCCACATATTCACCCACACCGGTGTGCAAAGCGGGAGCCAGCGGGCCTAACTCAAACATATCGCCCAGCACGGCGATCTTGACCTTTCCCTTGCTGGTGGCCAGCACTTCGATCGCCGCCCGCATGGACTGGGGATTGGCGTTGTAGGTGTCGTTGAGGATGGTAATGCCGTCTCCCCGGCGGAGGATATTCATGCGCATTTTGGTCGGGGCAAAGTGGAGAATGCCCTGCACGATCTCTTCTTTGCTCAAGCCGTAATATTCCCCGATGGTGCCCGCCACCAGGGCGGGGTACACCATGTGGTCGCCCAGGGCAGGGATCTCAATATCGCAGCAGTTGTTCGGTGTATTTACCTTACAGCGTATCATGGTCTCGCCGTCGCTCTCCAAATCGGTGGCACGGTATTCCACGCCCTCGCTCTGCCCATACCAGACCGTGCGGAAGCTCAGCTTGCCCCGCAGGGTGGTCAGCAGCTCGTCGTCCCCATTGAGCACAGCCAGACCTTCCGGTTTTAGGTGATTGAATATCTCACACTTGGCCTTCAAAATATTCTCCCGGCTGCCCAGGTTTTCAATATGGGAATCTCCCACATTGGTGATCACCGCCACATCAGGCTCCACGATGCCGGACAGGTAGTCGATCTCTCCAAAGTGGTTCATCCCCATCTCCAGCACGCAGATCTCATGGGAATGATTCAGGCGCAGAAGGGTCAGGGGCAGGCCCACCTCGTTGTTGAAGTTTCCTTCCGTCTTCAGCACCTTGTAATGCTCCCCCAGCACGGCGGCTACCATGTCCTTGGTCGTGGTCTTGCCCACGCTGCCGGTGATGCCGATAAAGGGAATGTCGAAGCGCGACTTGTACCAGCGGGCCAGATCCCGCAGCGCCCGCTGAGTATTGCCCACTTTGATATAGAACTTCCCGGGCAGATAAGCGGTGCGCTCCCGGGCGGTCAGACAGCCGGCGGCGCCGGCCTCCAGCGCGTCGTTGATAAAGGCGTGGCCGTCAAAGCGCTCCCCTTCCAGGGGGAGAAACAGAGCGCCGGGGTGGATATTTCGGCTGTCGGTGTCCACACGCTCTACAGTCGCGGACAGGTCGGGCACTTCCCCCAGCAGCTTACCGTTGACAGCGTCCAGGATCTCTTGTATTGAAATGGGTTCCATCGTATCGTTACCTCCCCTGCTTTCTCGCCTTGAGCGAGTCGTCCAGAATACGCTGGCACAGTTCCGGGTATCCGATCCCCACCGCCGCCGCTTCCTGCGGCAGAAGGCTTGTGGGGGTCATGCCGGGCAAGGTGTTGATTTCCAGGAACCAGACTTCCCCGTCCTGGTCCAGAATGAAATCCGCTCTGGAGTAAACGCTCAAGCCCAAGGTGCGGTACACCGCCAGGGCGGCGGCGCGCAGCTTCCGCTCCGCTTCGGCGGGAATATCCGCCGGGCAGACCTCTTCCGCCGCGCCGGGCTGATACTTGTTGGCATAGTCGTAAAAGCCGCTTTTTGTGATGATCTCGATGGAGGGCAGGGCCTGATCCTCCAGGATGCCCACCTGGACTTCCCGGCCGCTGATATACTGCTCCAGTACAGTGCGGCCGCCCACCGCCAGCCCGCCGGTCAGGGCGGCGCGCAGCTCTTCTCCGGTGCGGGCGATGGATACGCCGATGGAAGAGCCGCTGGCCACCGGCTTGACGACCAGGGGCAGTTGGGCGCTCTCCACCAGGCCGTCAATGTCGTCCGCGGTGTACTCCACCGTGTTCCAGGCGGGCGTAGTCACCACACCGGCCACCAGACGCTTGGTCAGGTCCTTATCCATGGCAATGGCCGAGCTGAGACAGCCGGCGCCGGTATAAGGAATACCCATCAGGTCAAATGCCGCTTGCACCCGGCCGTCCTCCCCGCAGGTCCCGTGGAGCGCCAAGAATACGGCATCAGCCATGCCGCACAGCTCCAGCACCTTGGGGCCAAACATGCTGGGACTTTGATCCCGGCGGCTGGCGCGCACCTGCTCCAAATCAGGGGCGGCGGAACTGATCTTCTTGGCGTCCTCCGAAATGGGGGCGTCAAAATAATCGGCCAAAGCGCCGTCATAATCCTCCAGTCCGAAGAACATATCCACCATGGCCGCCTGATGCCCCAGCCCCCGCAGGGCCTCGGTCACCATAGTCCCCGTAGACAGGGAGACATTGCGCTCCGGCGACAGTCCACCGGCCAAAACGACGATTTTCATAGAACACCTCATTGAGATCAGATACTTCATTGTACGCTTAATTATGGTATTGTAGCATAGTTTTTGCAATTCCTCAAGTCCGGGAGAGAAAACTGTTGTTTCTTTCGTTTTGATTAAAAAAAGAAAAAACGGGCTCTTCAAAACGGAAGAGCCCTGTTATGCTTCGAACGTGATTTACCTCGGTTCCGGGGATTTCAGCCAGCAACAAATAACTGCTATACCTTGATCTGCCCCAGCACCTGACCGATCGGCCCGTGGATGATCAGGTCGGCCTTGGCGTCGTAGGGCGTGGCATCCTTGTTGATCAGCACCAGCTTCTTGCCGTTGTAATAACGCAGCAGGCCCGCCGCCGGATAGACCACCAGGGAGGTGCCGCCCACAATCAGGATGTCTGCTTGATTAATATAATCGAGGCTCTCCTGCATAATATGTTCATCGAGCCCTTCCTCGTAAAGCACCACATCAGGGCGCACCACGCCGCCGCACTCACAGCGGGGCACGCCTTCCCCATAGTGGATATAATCCTCAGGAAAATGCTTTCCGCACCGGGCGCAGTAGGCCCGGTGGATCGTGCCGTGAAGCTCCAGCACCTTCTTGCTGCCCGCCATTTGATGCAGGCCGTCAATATTCTGGGTAATGACCGCCCGCAACTTGCCCGCCTGCTCCAACTCCGCCAGCTTCAAATGAGCGGCATTGGGCCGCGCGTCGGGGCACACCAGCTTCTCCCGGTGAAACTGGTAAAAAATATCCGGGTGCTTTCCAAGAAAGCTGTGGCTGAGGATGGTTTCGGGCGGGTAGTCATAGGTCTGATTGTACAGCCCATCCACGCTGCGGAAATCAGGAATGCCGCTCTCCGTGCTGCAGCCCGCGCCGCCGAAAAAGACGATATTGTCACTTTCGTCGATCCATTTCTGTAAGGTTTTGATCTCCTGCTCCATCCAGATCATCCTCTCCTGTTTTTCTTTATCTTATCACACTTCGCCTGTCTCGTCCAGCAGGAGACGCAAACGCTCCGGGGTGTTATCCTCCGGGTGCGCCAGTATGTGGAGCGCCAGCCAGCGCTGGGCGGCTCCGATGTTCTCCCCCCGCAGGCCCAACGCATACAGTTCACCGCCTGATAAGGCTAACTTCTTTACAGCTTCCCGCTCCGGGTGCAGCACCGCCATACGCACCGCCCGCTCCACCGGCAGCGCGGTGATCGGAAAGCCCGTCGAAGCGCAGAAGATCCGCCAACGCTCCGCCGCCGCAAGCTCCACGTTGGCCAGCTTATTCCAGTCGCACAACCCCCACTTGTTCCAAAACCTGTCCAGCACGCCCAGCCCGATCAGCTTCTCCATCCACTGGGGGCGGGGTGAAAGCAGAATTTTTTCCACTTCGGTCTTGACACGCTCGGCGGATATCCGGTCCGTCAGATATGCGCACGCTTCCATAGCGGCGGCGGTGTCCGCCTCCAGCGTGAAGCCAAGCTGAGCGGCAAAGCGCACGCCCCGAAGAATCCGCAAAGCGTCCTCGGAAAAGCGCCGCGCCGGGTCGCCTACCGCCCGGATCAGCCCCTGCTCCAGGTCGTCTCTGCCGCCAAAGGGGTCGATCACCTCCAATTCCTGATTCAAAGCCATGGCGTTGACGGTGAAATCCCGCCGGGCCAAATCGCCGGTCAGGTCGGTATCAAAAGCGACGGCGTCAGGGTGGCGGGCGTCGGTGTAGCCGCTTTCCCGGCGGAAGGTGGTCACTTCAATGGCCATCTCCCCTTCCACCACGGTCACGGTGCCGTGCTTGACCCCGGTGGGGACAGTGTGGGAAAACAGCGCCTGCACCTCCTCCGGGCGGGCGGAGGTGGCCACATCCCAGTCTCCCGGCACACGCCCCAAAAGCAGGTCGCGTACGCATCCCCCCACCGGATGGGCGGCATGGCCTGCCTCTCGCAGGGCGGCGCAACACCGTTCTACCGGCTCCGGAAGAAGAAATTTTTCCACCTTTTCACCCGCTTTCGTCCATCTTTTACTTGCACATCTCATAAAATGTATTATAATAATTCGTGCTGAACAAAGCCAGGGCTTTGTTCCATTGTATGTTGCTCCATAAACATTATAGTGAAATCATCCCAACATCTCAAGAACGATTTAAAGGTTGTGTTTGGCCTTATGGCAATTCAGAATATCCACGATTCTATGATACCCGGCCGCCGCGCCCACCTGGTGGGCATCGGCGGTGTTTCCATGGCCCCTCTGGCCGAAGTGCTCAAGGGCATGGGCATGATCATTACCGGCTCCGACATGAACGAAAGCGCCACGGTGGAGCACCTTCGCTCCCTGGGCATTCCCATCGCCATCGGCCACCGCGCGGAAAATGTCGGTCAGGCCGAGCTGATCATCCGCACCGCCGCCGTCCATGACGACAACCCGGAGATCGCCGCCGCGCGGCAGGCGGGCATCCCTGTCTTTGAGCGCGCCCAGGCCTGGGGTTCCATCATGCGCAGCTATAAAAACGCCCTGTGCATTTCAGGCACCCACGGAAAAACCACCACCACCAGCATGTGTACCCACATCATCATGGCCGCCGGGCTGGACCCCACCGTTATGATCGGCGGCACGCTGCCCCTGCTGGGAGCGGGCCACAGGGTGGGACATGGCGACACCATCATCCTGGAGAGCTGCGAATACTGCAACTCCTTCCTGTCCTTCTTCCCCACCGTCGCCGTCATTCTGAATATCGAAGCCGACCACCTGGACTTTTTCCACGACCTGGAGGATGTGGAGCACTCCTTCCGCACCTTTGCCGATCTGGTACCGGAAAATGGCATTATTGTAGCCAACGCCGAGGACAAGAACACCATGGATACCTTGCAGGGTGAGAAGCGCCCCATGCTGACCTTCGGTCTGGAGCAGGGCGACGTCCATGCCGCCGATCTGACCTGGACCAATGGTCTCCCCTCTTTTGACGTGATCTGCCGGGGCCAATTTTTTGCCCATGTCACACTCAGCGTTCCGGGCACTCACAACCTGAAAAACGCTCTGGCCGCCGCCGCTGCCTCCTATGCCCTGGGCGTGCCCGCTGCCGCTGTGGAGCAGGGCCTGGCCGCCTTCCGGGGCGCGGGCCGCCGCTTTGAGCACAAAGGCTCCTATCACGGCGCCAAGGTCTATGACGACTACGCCCACCACCCCGGCGAGTTAAAGGCGCTTTTGGACATGACCGCCACCCTGGGATATCAGCGGGTCATCTGCGCCTTCCAGCCCCATACCTACTCCCGCACCAAGGCGCTGTTTGACGATTTTGTGGCGGTGCTTCAACGGGCTGACGTCACCCTTCTGGCGGAGATCTACGCCGCCCGGGAGCAAAACACCATCGGTATCTCCTCCAACGATTTGGCTGAAAAGATCCCGGGCAGCCGCTATTTCTCCTCCCTGCCCGAGTTGACGGAATATCTGAAAGAGATCGCCCGGCCGGGCGACCTGATCCTGACCGTCGGCGCGGGGGATATTTATACGGTGGGCGAAGTCCTGGTCAATAGTTAAGAAATGATCCCCGGAATGTCAGGAGCGTGTTTTGGGATATTCCCGCTCCACGGAAAGCGGCGTGATGTGCTTGACACATCACGCCGCTTTCCGTTTGTGTGATACGAAAAAACGGGAGGTTTATGGTATGCATGTAAGGGGGCTGTAGCGTTTTTATTTTGCTACAGCCCTTTATTTAAGAGCCGCTTTTAATTGTTTTTTGACGCGTTATCAGGTGTCGACGCTGTTCACGTTGTACCAGTTGGCCGTATAGCGTTCAAATGTCCGCGCAGCGGCAGAAAGGGCAACTCCCCTCCGTTTTCCCAGATAGGCAGACCAAATCATCCGGCTGTCCCGGAAGAGGATGGCCCGCACATTGCTCAAGGCAAGATCCTCCGCCACCGACTCCACCGAGATTCCAACACCTTGGCCAGCGCTGACCAAACGGTGGATGGTAAGTATTTCGCCCACTTTGAAATTAATGTTGGGCCGAATATTTTTGCGCCGGCAGCAGGACATGACGATGGAGTGGGTACACCACCTATCGGCGGGCAGGACAGCCGTTTCGTTCACTCCGGATACTATCACCCCATCCAAAGATATTTCGGTGGCTTTGGCATTCAGGTAAACCTGTACACCAAGGCGTTTCACTTGGGTTTCAACGGCCTGCCTCAGGATCACGTTCCCATTCAGGCCCAGCCGATCCGCCATCTCCACCACGGTAACCTTACGGCCCAGTCACCCAAGTGAATGGACAGTTCCAGGCCCACCAGGCCGCCCACCAGTTCTGGCACATGAGAAAATTTACCATCATGGCTGAGTTCGGCAGAGGCCGCCGCCCCGTGCCGCGTGATGCCGGCCGCCACGGCGGTCAGAGAAGGAATGATCAACAGGTCATCAATATGGATTTGCTTAACATGGGACTGGCCTGTCGCGGCATCCACGATGCAGTCACCCACGCACACGGAAGCTGCGCCGCCCTTTGCCTTTTGTTCATAAAAACCAACTACCTCGGAATCCGGGAAACAGTCGGGCGACATTTCGTGATGCCCGACTGGAGCGGCGAAAATGCGATTACGGAATAAGGTGTGCCCCAGTTGGATCGGTTCAAAGAGGTGCCGGTATTTTAAATTACTCATGGCTGTCCGCAGAGCAAGCTGCTCTGTCTCCTCGTATAATAGATTTACGGTTTAGATGAGGTGGGAACCGCATAAAACCCAC
>X355_Hoffmanns_Two_toed_Sloth__coassemble_2020_pt1 | contig 24061 bp, 25 predicted proteins | sample X355_Hoffmanns_Two_toed_Sloth__metabat2_high_PE_003 | metagenome-assembled genome bin X355_Hoffmanns_Two_toed_Sloth | reverse complement strand
TGCGGGCCGAAAAGTGTTTTCTCCGACGCACATGTCGCCGGAGAAAACGGATTTCCACTTTTTCGCGGCATGCGTGCCGCGAACTCTACGAGGTTTTTTGACAAGCTGAACAGCGCCCGATCAACCGATCGGGCGCTGTTTTGATCTTGCATCATACGTAATCTCAGAAATACTTGCGGATGCCTTCGGTGGCGACGGAGGCGTCGGCGGAGATGGTCACGGTGAACTTGATGCCGTTCTTCTCGGAGAAACTCTCCAGCCAGTCCAGGAAGACCTCGGTCTGGTTGTCGCACTCGCCGGGGACGATCTTGCACAGGCTGTCGATGAAAATATGGGTGATGTCGTAGTTGCCCGCGTACAGGCCGCTGATAAAGCCCTTCAGGCCCTCATAGCTGTCGACGCCGTAGCTCTCGGAATCAACCAGACGGATTTTATAATGAACATCAAAAGTCAGCTTAGCGCTGCGCTCGATGGCCACCACGTTGCCATGCTCGGTGCCGGCGGCGGTATTGATCAGGTCGACAAGCTGCTTGGTTTTGCCGGAGCCTTTCAGACCCATAATTACTTTAACCATATGAATCACTCCTTCATATTGTGCCGGGCGTCTCCCGGCCTCTGAAAATATCCTATCATTAATTTTGCATAATTTCAACTGATTTTAGAAAGTTTACACAAAATTCAAAGCCTTTTTTGCAGCTCGTCCCGCCGCGCCTCATAGCCCGGCTTGCCCAGCAGGGCGAACATGTTCTTCTTATACGCCTCCACCCCCGGCTGGTCAAAGGGGTTGACGCCCAGCAGGTAGCCGGACAGGCCGCAGGAAAATTCAAAGAAGTAGATCATGCGGCCCACGCTCTCCGCGTCCCGGCGGGGCAGGGTCAGCAGCAGGTTGGGCACGCCGCCGTCCACATGGGCCAGCCGGGTGCCCGCCATGGCCTGGTCCGCCACGAAAGAGAGGGGCTGTCCGGCCAGGAAGTTCAGCCCGTCCAGATCGTCCGGGTTGGCGGGGATGGTCAGCTCGCCCAGGGGCTTGTCAAAGCGCACCACGGTCTCCAGCAGCAGCCGCTCGCCCTCCTGGATGTACTGCCCCATGGAGTGCAGGTCGGCGGTAAACTCCACGCTGGCGGGGAAGAGGCCCTTGTGCTCCTTGCCCTCGCTCTCGCCGTAGAGCTGCTTCCACCACTCGGCGAAGAAGCGGAAGGACGGCTCGTAGCAGGCCAGCAGTTCGATCTTCTTGCCGCCCTCATACAGGGCGTGCCGGGCGGCGGCGTACTGCCAGGCGGCGTTGTCCGCGCCGGGGTGGTTCCGCAGGGCGTCCATCTCGGCGGCGGCGCCCCGCATCAGCGCCCCGATGTCGATCCCGGCGGCGGCAATGGGCAGCAGGCCCACGGCGGTCAGGACGGAATAGCGCCCGCCGATCTCGTCGGGCACTACAAAGGTCTCATATCCCTCCCGGTCGGCCATGGACTTCAGCGCGCCCCGGGCCTTGTCGGTGGTGGCGTAGATGCGCTCCCGGGCGCCCTCCTTGCCGTACTTGTCCTCCAGCAGCTTTTTGAAAATGCGGAAGGCCACGGCCGGCTCGGTGGTGGTGCCCGATTTGGAGATGACGTTGACGGAGAAATCCTTCCCCTCCAGCCGGGCCAGCAGAGCCAGCAGCGCGTCGGTGGAGAGGCCGTTGCCCGCAAAGCAGACCTCGGGCGCGCCGGGAGCCGCGCCCAGCAGCTCAATGACGGCGCGGGCGCCCAGATAGGAACCGCCGATGCCCACCACCACCAGCACCTGGGACTGCGCCCGGATGCGTTCGGCGGCGGCCCGGATTCGGGAAAATTCCTCCCGGTCATAGCGCTCGGGCAGGTCGACCCACCCGGTAAACCCGCCGCCCGGTCCGTTGCCCAGACGGAGCATCCGGTGGGCCTGCTCCAGCGCGTCCATGCGTTCGGTCAGAAACTCGGAAGAGAGGGCATTCGCGGCGTAGTTCAGATTTACTTTCATAATTGCCTGCCTCCTGTTAAAATTCATTTCTCTATTGTGATTGTACCATATCTTCCCGAAAAAAACAGCAAAATTTGGAGAGGAGTTTTTGCCGGAATTCCATCCCCCGGATTTTTTGCAGTTTTGGGACAAAACACCCTTGACCTTGGAACCGTTCTAGGGTTTAATATAATGTGGCGATTGAGCCGGCATGCGTGTTTCGGCGGGGATCTCGCGCCGTTCGCGGCAAGGAACCCCGCGGATCTGCGTAAATTGTTGAAAAAGTGAGGACAACGCATGAAAGACCTTTGCATGGAACAACTGCCCAAGGACGGAAAGAAAATGCAGGAAGTCCTGAGCGAGGGAAAGCTCCTCGTTCTGCGCACCAAGGATGAGTTCATCTATTTCCTGGACGCCGGCGATCAATACCGTATGTTCAACCATACCGCCGGGCAGTACCAGGCGGGCCGCCGCGTTCAGCCCAAGACCAGCAAGGATGACGAGATGTTCGCGGGCGCCGCGAAGGCGGTGGATATGGCCTTCGCCGTCGAGTTCGACCCGGCCATGGACATCCCCACCGTGCTGTACAGCGCGGAAGAGGCCATTCTCCAGGCCTACCCCATGGTGGGCGAGGAAGAGAAGATCGACTTCTCCGCCGTTCCCTCGATGGAGTACAACAACAACGATTTTCAGGAGAAGGAGGAACAGTAAGCTCCCGCCCCCAACCAGATTACACGGCCGGTCCCCGGCCTGCAATAAAACAAAGTAAGAGAAGGAAAAGGAGAAATCACTCATGTATGAGCTGAGAGACGTAGTCATTGTCGACGCATGCCGTACTGCCGTGGGCAAGTTCGGCGGAAGCCTGAAGCCCCTGAAGGCCCATGACCTGGCCACCGCGGTCATCAAGGGCATTCTGGAGCGCAACAACCTGGATCCTGCCAAGGTCAGCGAGGTCATTATGGGCCAGTGCCGCCAGTCCTCTGAGGAATCCAACATCGCCCGCGTGTCCGCCCTGGAGGCCGGCATCCCCGACAGCGTGCCCGCCTATACCGTCATGCGGGCCTGCGCCTCCGCCATGACCGCCGTGCAGAACGGCGCTTACAGCATCATGGCCGGCGTCAACGACATCGTTATCGCCGGCGGCGCTGAGTCCATGACCAACGCCATCCACTACATTCCCAACGCCCGCTGGGGCGTGGGCACCGGCACCGTGAACCTGGTGGACGCCCTGACTGAGGCCCAGCTCACCAGCCAGCCCCAGGACGTGTACGGCTCCTTCGCCATGGGCGCCACCGCCGAGAACATCGCCCAGACCCTGGGCATCAGCCGCGAGGATCAGGACGCCTTCTCCCTGGACTCCCAGCGCAAGGCCATCGCCGCCGTGGACTCCGGCCGCTTCAAGGACGAGATCGTTCCCCTGGTCGTGCCCCAGGGCAAGAAGAAAGACCCCATCACCTTCGTGGACGACGAGTTCCCCAACCGCGCCACCAATGAGGAGAAGATGGCCAAGCTGAAGCCCTGCTTCAACATCCGCAAGGATGAGAATGGCCGCGTGTATCCCAGCAAGGAGCTGACCGGCACCGTGACCGCCGGTTCCTCCTCCGGCCGCAACGACGGCGCTTCCGCCGTGCTGCTGATGACCGAGGAGAAAGCCAAAGAGCTGGGCCTGAAGCCCATGGCCCGCCTGCGCGGCTTCGGCAACGGCGGCGTGGATCCCCGCCTGATGGGTCTCGGCCCTGTGGCCGCCGCCCCCAAGGCCCTGGACAACGCCGGCCTGACCATCGACGACATGGGCCTGATCGAGCTGAACGAGGCCTTCGCCGCCCAGTCCCTGGGCTGCATCCGCCAGCTCGGCTGGGAGGACAAGATGGACATCATCAACGTCAACGGCGGCGCCATCGCCCTGGGCCACCCCATCGGCTCCTCCGGCTGCCGCATCATCGTCACCCTGGTGCACGAGATGAAGAAGCGCGGCGTCAAGTACGGTCTGGCGACCCTGTGCATCGCCGGCGGTATGGGCCAGGCCTGCGTGGTCGAGCTGTACGAGTGATCCGACGCGGCCTTACTTACATTAAAACGGCGGTCTTTCCGCTGAAATAAAAAGGAGTTAGAATATCATGGCTAAGAAACTGATCATCCAGTGCTGCCTGTGCGGCGCCGCCACCTCCAAGCAGCAGACCCCCTATGTCCCCGTCACCCCCGATGAGATCGCCGCCGACACCGTGGCTGTCGTCAAGGCCGGCGCCTCCATCGTCCACATCCACGCCCGCGACAAAGAGGGCAAGAACTCCATGGCCACCGAGACCTTCATCGAGATCTGCGACAAGGTCCGCAACGCCCTGGCCAAGGAGAACCTGGACTGCGTCATCAACCTGACCAGCTCCGGCTCCAAGTTCTCTGAGGACCTGCGTCTGGCCCACCTGCCCATCTGCCTGCCCGAGATGTGCTCCTACGATCCGGGCACCCTGAACTGGGCCAACAGCTACGTCTTCCTGAACACGCCTCAGTTCCTGGAGCGTCTGGGCAAGCTGGCCATCGACAACAAGATCAAGCCCGAGATCGAGGTCTTCGACGGCGGCCACATGCAGTCCGTGGAGCACTATGTGAAGATCGGCGCTCTGCAGACTCCCGTCCACTATCAGTTCGTTCTGGGCGTCACCGGCGCTATGCCCGGCAACATGGACTCCCTGAACTACCTGCTGCCCAAGATGCTGCCCGGCTCCACCTGGTCCATCACCGGTATCGGCCGCTCCCACCTGCCCTGCCTGCTGCTGGGCCTGGCCAACGGCGCCGACGGCCTGCGCGTGGGTCTGGAGGACAACATCTACTACGAGAAGGGCGTTCTGGCTACCAACGCGCAGTTGGTCGAGCGCGCCGTCAAGCTGGGCGAGATGGCCGGCCGTGAGATCGCCACCGCCGCCGACACCCGCGAGATCCTGGGCCTGACCCAGCACGTCAAGATCTGATGCTAATCACTGATTTTCATCAGTGATTGCCCACACGCTGCGCGTGTTCATTGTGCTGCGCACAATGGCCCGCCTCATAAGACACTAACGCGCTTCGCGCTGTAAAAATGCTGTCTGCATTTTTAATCGTGTCTGTTATGATTTTTCTGTTTTAATACAGACCAAAGAGGGCCGCGCGTTTGCGCGGCCCTCTTTTCATGGAGGACGTTGTGAAATACCAAGCGGTTTTATTTGACTTTGACTATACCCTGGGCGATTCCACCGGGCCCATCGTGGCCTCCTTCACCGCCGCGCTGACCGCCATGGGCTTCCCCGCCCCCGAGCGGGAGGCGGTGCGCCTGACCGTCGGCCACACGTTGGAGGACGGCTACACCCTGATCACCGGCGACCAAGACGGGGAGAGGCGGAAGGAGTTTTTCCGCCGCTTCAAGGCCCACGCGGCGGGCATTATGGAACAGGACACCGTCCTGTGCCCCGGCGCGGCCGAGCTGCTGGAGCGGCTGTACGCCGCCGGCGTGCCCGCGGGCATCGTCAGCACCAAGGGCGGCGACGTGATCGACGGCATTTTCCGCAATCACGGCCTGCGGGACCGGCTGGCGCTGATCGTGGGCGGCCAGGACGTGACCCGGAACAAGCCCGACCCGGAGGGGCTGGAGCTGGCGGTAGAGCGGCTGGGAGCGGACAAGGTCCGCGTCCTGTTCTGCGGCGACACCGTGATCGACGCAGAGACCGCCCGCCGGGCGGGGGTAGACTTCTGCGCCGTTCTGAACGGCACCACCCCGGCCCCGGCCTTTGACGAGTACCCCCATGTTCATATCGCCCCTGACCTGGCTGAGCTGCAGCGCTGGCTCCGGGAGGGAGAATAAACGAGGAGCACCCGTCGGCGCAATGCCGGCGGGTGCTCTTTCAGAGAGGGGTGGAACAAAAGAATCGTTTCCCTGTTTCCCTTTGAAATTTGGGTGTGTTTAACTTTGAACCCAATTATTTTTTTGAGTGCAATTGGATTACCGTTGAAGTGACAAGGATAATGGTGCTTATGTGAAGGAGGACACGGGCAGTTGTGTTTGATGATTGAAACAGAATTCCAAAGTCAGATAAGAGCAGACATAAAAGAAAAGCCAGAGATATGATAAGCCGAAGATGAAAGCGAAACCGCATAATAATCAACTCCAACTGACAATTTCCAGAATGTCTTGTCCTAAAACGGTCCAGTAAATTTTCACGGCAAAGTCAGAGTTTCGGCTGGTGTAAGTGGAGAGAGGCCAAAAATCACCAGATGTATAGGTTTTAGATTCATATCCTTCTTCAGTCAGAACAAATTGACTTCCGGATATTGTAGCATATAGAAAATTTTGCATTACCATCAGGAAGGTCTTCTGCAATGAGATAAGTATTATCGCTTAGTTGTACACATGTGTTGGTAGAGTCTGTGGATGTAGCTGATTTTGCAGAAGCGGAAATGCAAAGTGTTGACAACATGGAAAGACAAAGAATAAGTGATAAAAACTTCCGCATGAAATTACCTCCTTAATATTTTTTATAGACACATGGACCATTGTTAAGCCCTCTTTCCAATACCGTCCCACATAAAGCTGGTTAACCCATTGGACTCCCCTCCTCTTCATTCTCTGCCAAAAGTCGGCTTTCTGTTTTGTCTTACTATACAGAAACGCATGATCCTGCAGCCATAGAATACCAAAATCTCGATTAAATGTCAATATAATATATATAATATATTTTTTATTTTATAAATAATACATATCTGAATGGGCGTGCTGTGGAGGTGCTGGAGGCCGCCCGCGGGCGGGGCCGGGGAAGAAACGAAGAGCACCTGTCGGCGCAATGCCGGCGGGTGCTCTTTCAAGAGAGGATAGGACAAGAGAGCCGCCCTCTCATCCACGTTATTTAGAAAGGAAAAATCATTGCTGAACGGTGGTAAACGTCAGCTCTCTCGCCGGATTGCGCGTAACCTACGAGAGAGTTGACGTTTATCATTGAACTCTACCTACTGGAAATTAGTTCTCCTGTTTCCAGATCATAGATATCCGAGTGCAGGTGAATTCCACTTCCACGGTTATCCTTGCACCGCCAAATATACAATTCCCTTTCGTTTTGATACAATTCATAGGCATAAATTTGATAATCGTGCTTTGTCCCATCATCATATCTGAGGTGCAAATATATAAATTCTCCATCACGAAGCGGCAAAAGATCCAGGCTGATAGAAATTGTTTGAGCGCCATCCGACTCGGCTATATTCGGCAGCTCCAGCTTGCCGTACTCTGAATCTATGTCAACAAAGGTATAGCCGCCATTTGCCATAAAGCACACCGCAAAATTTTCAGGATCAAATTCGTAAGATAAAATGGCATTGTCGGCAGGTTTATTTAAATTCAAAAACAAAAACAGCAGAAGGATTGCGGCCGCAAAAACGAAAAGGCCAAGTAATACTTTCCTCTTCATAAATCACAAATCCTTTCTTCGTGCGGTTACGAGGCTGCCCACGTGAGCGCTGCCGTGAATTTTGCCGTACCCGCGGTATCCCCTGTCAAGCCCATACCCATTTGCGCAACATCAGTCGCATAGCGAATTGCAAACGGCGTTGCAAACGAGAATTTATAGGCATACCCTCTGCTATCTGACAGCGCATGGTTTATACTGTCATAAGTTTTTCTTGTGCCGCTTGTTGCTTTAGAAAGATTTACTGCCAAATTATATACACTATAGAGATTACCCGCTGTAAGCCCAGTTGCCGCAATAGCACCAACAAGTTTAACCGCAGAATATCCAATATTCACCATTGATGCAATGTCAATGGTGGACCCCGAAATGTTTTCTCCCTTCCCTTCATATTCATAAGATTTGTCACTTTGATGAGGCATCGTGACATGGTCAATATACATAGAGTTAGTGAAAACCTGCGGGGATAAATAAAACACTACACATCTATTCTATAAAGAGTAGATAATTAAATTGTGAAGCGGTAGAGTATATTTGTTCCTGTTGTAAACGGAATCCAGGTTTCAGAAATACGATAATAACCATCACTGCTACCCTTTATCACATTACTGTGCCATCCCGTGTGGACTAGGTATTCATATGTTCCATCAGATGTGAGTCGATAGCCGTAAACAACCATAGTGTGCCAAGAATAATTTCCAGCAAATGCAGTAGTTGTAACCATACAGGGGCGCCCTGCATTAATTTCACTCCGAATTGTTGCTTGTGTAACAGAAAGATATTCTATGCTTAGCGTTGTTTCTTTGGAAAGCGTCTGACAATAGTACCAAACGCCAGTAATAACATCACCCGCAAAAGTTGCTGCCCCCAAGTGGCAATCATTAACAAGTTTTTTGTGAAGTGCATTAGCTTTCGGATATAGCGTTGCTACATTGCTTGCAGTTGCGGGGCCCGTTAACAGTTCGAACTGTGCAGTGGGCGGGACAATCGTACTATCTATCTCCGAACCAATATAGTTTAGCAAAAGTGACGTTGCGACAGCAGTGCATGTATTATCATCATTGTATCCAAACGCTCGTCTTCTCACGGAGTAATCAGAAGCATTACAATACACTTCGTAGTCTGTTGCAGAAAATGTGCTGGCTGTACCTTCTGGAACAATTGTGCGGTCTGCTACATTCGGATCAACAGTAAGTTGCGGAATCTCTGATACATTTGCTTCACGGTGAATTGAGTAATATGTAGTTGCAGTAGCTGATTCTTTTACATAGTATTCAAGAATGCCACCATAATATTTTTTATACTCCAAATAATCTCTATACGGATTCAATTCACCAGATTCCAAACAAGTTCCAGAGGCTCGATCATATATTAGATAGCCGTCATCCGAATAACTAAGAATATATGCAGGATTATCGTAGCTGTCATACAAGAACTCTGTAATGGTGTTGGATCCGAACCCACGCGATGTGTTTGCAATTTGCAAATTCATGTTTTCTTCTTGGCTTATTACAAAAGAAGTTCCTTCGGATACGCCGCTTGCATCAATAGCGTAAGCTGGAGCAAATGTGGTCAGAAGCAAAGCAAATATAAGAACTAAAGAGAGATGCTTTATATAATTTTGTTTCATGACAACCTCCTATTCTTTATTCAAACACTGCTCAACAAGATCTTGGGCTACTCCCAACACCGAATTCAATGATGGTTCCTGTGACAAAGCAAGACCGGAACCGCTCATAACAATCGAATACCTACAGTCCTCTGTCAGGAAATCAATTGATACAGCATCTTCCCACGATGCGATATTGACCGGCATGGAGTCAATATACTGATTTGGCACAAACTCGGGCATTTCTGTTCCGCTATTAATTTCACTGCTTAATGTTCGACAGCGAATCGATATGGAAGTATTGCCCATAACGATCACAATATTGTAGCCCTCGGGAGAACTGAAACGGAAGCGATTGGGTACATACACAGATAAACTCGCTGGTTCTGCAGGAAGACAATCCTCATTAGGCGAAACAATTCTATCATTTTTTGAAACAATTTCCAAGAATTCCTGATAGTGATCTACCTCAAATTCCGGGGATGGAAGCCGAACCCCAAAATAACAGAAAACCCCAATAAGGAGCAACAGAAGAATACCCCATAATATGATCTTAACAGTTTTTACCGCATTGTTTTTTATAGCAAATACTTCCTTTCTGCTGGTCATATTACCCTACGTCGCCCATAAGGCGGCATATGAATTGTCCAGCGGTTCAGTCCCAACTGTAGAATTGATCACATAATATTCGTTAAAAGCACAGCAAATATAGCAAATATAATTAAAAAAGTAATTTTTCTTCTTTTCATAGTGCATCAGCTCCTATTCTGTAGAGGACCATCTTATAGATAGACCTGCCAAACAAGCACAAGTTCCTATAACCTTCTTTTTCCGTACAAATAGTGAAATGACCCAGTATGCAGGCCAAGGAGACCGTTCTCTCGGTATTCTTTTCTACACCGTCCCGCACGGAGTCATTCAGCCCATTGGACTCCCCTCCTCTTCATTCTCTGCCAAAAGTCGGCTTTCTGTTTTGTCTTACTATACAGAAACGCATGATCCTGCAACCATAGAATACCAAAATCTTGGTCAAATGTCAATACAATATATAAAAGATATTTTTTATTTTAGAAATAATACATATCTGAATGGGCGTGCTGTGGAGGCCCTGGAGACCGCCCGCCGGGCGGGGGCGGGGCGGATCAAAGAGCACCCGTCGGCGCAATGCCGACGGATGCTCTTTCAAGAGAGGGTGGGACAAGAGAGCCGCCCCTTGTCCGTTGCTAAGGACTGTCCCCTGATTCGGTTCTTGCATTTTTAAACATTTTAAAAATCAATTTAAGTATTGCAAAGCAGAAACATCCAATGACCGTACCAATCGTATTTGCAATGATATCATCAACATCGAAGCTACGTCCCACAATTGGTTGTTCTAATTCAATCAGTACAGACAAGGCGATTCCCAAAGCGATCGTTTTTACCTGCTTTACATTCTTTTGTATTGCCGGCAAGAGAAAACCAAAGGGAACATACAACAGAACATTGCCGAGTGCCATGGCTTTTACCCAGTTTCCGCCGGTTACTTGTCCTTTCATATAATAGAAAATAGAAGGGACAAAATTAAATCCTCCTGAGAAGAGCGGAGTCATTTCTCCTCCCGAGTAACCATGAATGATACGGGACCAAAATAGTGACCAAAAATTAGGCGGAGTACAAACAAGGGCGAGCAGCCCGGCAAAATAACAAGTAAACAGCAGCAGCAAAGACTCTTCTGCAAAATTACCTCTCTGCAAACCTTGTTTTTTTAACCACTGCCCTCGTAGTATCCAAAATAGTATTCCAACAAGAACTACGAACGGAGCGATTGTCAGAATATAGCCACCGCCTGTTTCAAAAAGCAAAGTGATTAAAGTATGCCTGTCGGTGTTCATATGTAGTTCCTACAAGTTTTAAATTTAGTTGATACAGAGTATCTGGCTCATGAAGAGCAGATGCCTTAGTCCATTAAGTTTTCACTAAAAATGATAGTTCCACTGATATCCAGACTGCTTCCCGAAGTAGTGCCGGATTCATTAACGAAGCGAATAAAATAGAACTTATTCGTATCAAGTCCGTAGAATATCCTGTTTACAGAAACTTCTGAACTTTCAAAGTTTACCGTACGAGAATCTACCAGAGACCCGTACGAGCTTGCGGCTTCTTTTTCGTAAAGCTCAATACGTAACGTGCGCTCTTTATTTGTAGTGGTCCCAGAACGTTCAAGGTTGCACCTTAGGTAGATTTTTCCTGTCCCAGTTGTAAAATAATATTTAGTAAAGCTACCCTTAGTAGCGGCCAAATCAATGAGGTAACCTGTATAGTTACCCCCACTAAGGTTCCAATAATTACTTGGGCGATCATGGTCCAGCGGCATAATCTCGTTATCATATCCGTCGTTAATAGTTTTCAATACAGGGGATCCAATATCCGCAAGCGAATCGCCGGAAGTTTGTTTCGTAATTTCATTTTCATATACATCAGTATCTACGGCAAAAGCCGAAGAACAGAGCAGGGCAAAACACATAGCAATAACCAGCAGCATTGAATAAAATCGTTTCATATTTACCTCCTGATTTTTACCACAAAAATATCATTTTAACAGATGAGGGCTAATTTTTTCCGCTTATTGAGCCAAAAAGCAAAAATCATCCCCTTTGTCCGTAACCACGTTTTTCCCATACCTAAAATGCTATCTCCTCCTCCCTGTTTTCCCCTCGCAAAGTGGTTTAACAATTTTGGCTTGTTTCCCGGAAACGCGTTATCCTACAACAAAAGAATATCAAAATCTCGAGTAGATGTCAATATAATATATAAAAAAACTTTTTTATTCTTATTTCAGAAATAATATACATTTGAGCAGGCGTGCTGTGGAGGTGCTGGAGGCCGCCCGCGGGCGGGGGCGGGGCCGGGGCGGATCAAAGAGCATCCGTCGGCGCAACGCCGACGGATGCTCTTTCAGAGAGGGGTGGGAGAAAAACCGTTCCCGCGTCCCAGCGGCTGATTTAATAGGTCTCCACTCTCCACTTTGCGGTGACTCCATACACGCTGCCGTCCACAGAGCTTACCTTAAAGTGATAGGTCTCGCCGGCGGTCAGACCGGTTGTGGAGATGGGCTGGCCCACCTGAACGCCGTCCGTTCCTCCCCAAGTGGATACAGGGGCGCTGTCGTCTCCGATCGGGCCGAGGTACAACTGCGCAAAGTATCTGGTCACTCCGGGGGCCTCATAGATCGTAAAGGAGACCGAATCGTCATCACACACAAATTGCGCGCAGGAAACGCCCCTGGTGCCCGCGTTGTCCGTCTTCCTCAGCAGGACGATCCCTTCCCAAGTGGAAGTCGCGCGCAGTGAGCTGTATTCCTCGAAAGAGAGCGGCCGCGCCGGCAGCAAGGCTTCTTCCTGCCCGGCGGCAAAGGCGGAAGAGCCGCACGCCAGGATCATGCAGCACGCGCACAGGGCGCTGAAAGTCCGCTTGATTTTCTTCATTTTCATATTTGTTCACCATACCTTCTTTTTATTTCCCCACCGGGAACTTGTTTTTGCCGGGCTGTCCGAAACCGAACTGCCTTGCAGCATTAGAATACCAAAATTTCATATAAATGTCAATACAACATATCGACAAAAGTTTTTATTTGTGCTATAATTATAGCATATAATAGACAGGGGGTACCTGTATGAGAGATGCCAGTCATTCTTTTGAGTCCTATTACAAGCGGGCCACCAGTCCGTTGGTGGTGCTGCGGCTACTGCGGGACAAGACCATGTACGGCTATGAGTTGTCTCAAGCCATGAAGCAGCAAAGCGGCGGGCGGTTCACAATGTCGGTGCTCTACCCGGTGCTCTACCGCCTGGAGGAGCAGGGCTATATCGTGGTGGAGCGCACCGAGGTGATCAGCAACCGCGCCCGCAGCTATTACGCCATCACCGACGAGGGAAAGCGGTATCTCGCCCAGTCCTTAGAGGAATACGGCGAGATCCATGCGGCGTTTATGGCTATCATGGAAGGAGATGAGCAATGATGGGGAGTTCTTGCGCAAGCTATGTCAGAAAAGTCGGCCGAAAACTGTATTGCTCCAAATCTGAAAAGAAACGCCTGCTGGCCGGACTGGAAACAGAGTTGGCGGATACCTGTCCCAAATTGGAAAACTTGTCACTCTCTGGAATTTCCGCTCAATTCGGCCCCCCGGAGAAAGCGGCGGCGGCTCTGCAAGCCGCTCTGCCAAAGGAAGAACTGAATCAGTACATAACGCGGCGAAAATGGCGGCAGCGCTTTGGATTTTCGCTTTCTATTCTTATTATCGCACTCCTAATCAGTTATCTCGCCTGGCTGGCTAATATTAATGTGCGCTATATCAATGAGGAAATTTATACTGATTCTCAATACGCTATTAATATTAACGCGGTGGATTAAATCGTGAAACGTTTTTTATCTGTGATTTCGGTTACCATTCTGCTTTTTTCGCTATGTATTGCCCCTGCTGCTGCGGCTGAAATATCCGTACCCTCCACCGATGTGATTTATTTTGAAGACGGTTCTTATCTGACCACAACGCTGATTATTGACAATTTATCTGTGGCCCGGACTACCTACGGTATTTCTGGACATAAAAATGTGCACTACTCGAATGCCTCAGGAGATATCCTGTGGACGCTCACTGTCTATGGCACCTTTACCTACAACGGCACAACCGCCACGGCAACCAGTGCCAGCTACAGTCACGAGGTGTACAGCTCTGCTTGGAGCTTTAAGAGCGGAAGCGCCTACTGCTCCGACAATCAGGCTATTGCCGAGGGAAAGTTTAACGGCGGATTCCTTTTAAATCGGAGCGCTACCGTCACCCTGACCTGCTCCCCCACCGGCGTGCTGTCCTGATCCGAAGCAAAAAATAATCGAATGACTGGAAGGACCCAACGTCTGCCTTGCGCAGACGTTGGGTCCTTCTTTTTTCTTGGAATGGCACAGTCAATTTTACGCAAACTTTACAGGAAGAGGAAGGACGACTTTACATGGAAAATGTATATTAGGAGCTGTACCTGAGAAATCTAAGAAATAAAAAGGAGAATCTGAAATGAAAAAGCTCACCGTACTGCTTCTGTCCGCCGTGCTGTGCGCCGGCCTGCTGGCCGGCTGCGGCGGCAACTCCAATGCCAACAACACTCCGAATACCAACGAAGGGCAGGACGCGGCGCTGTCCGGTACCGTGGTCACTCTCGGCTCCACCTCCATGGAGGGGGTCATGGGCGCTCTGGCCGAGCAGTTCGGCATCGACAACAGCGGCGTGACCGTCTCGGTGGAGGGCGGCGGCTCCGGTGCGGGCGTGGAGGCCGCCGGCAACGGCACCGCCGACATCGGCCTGGCCTCCCGCGCCCTGAAGGATGCCGAGAAGGAAAGCGGCCTTGCGGAGACCACCCTGGCCCTGGACGGCATCGCTATCATCGTCAACGCCGACAACGCCGTAGCCGATCTGACCGTGGAGCAGATCGCGCAGATCTTCACCGGCGGGATTGCCAACTGGTCTGAACTGGGCGGCGCCGATCTGAAGATCTCCTGTGTGGGCCGTGAGTCCGGCTCCGGTACCCGGGACGGCTTCGAGTCCATCACCGGCACCGCCGACGCCTGCAAGCTGGACTATGAGCAGACCTCCACCGGCGCGGTCATCGAGGCCGTGCGCAACAACCCCAACGCCATCGGCTACGCCTCCCTGTCCTCCGCCGAAGAGCAGGACGGGATCAAGATCCTGACGGTGAACGGCGTCAGGCCCTCCGAGGCGACCATTCTGGACGGCACCTATGCAATCCAGCGCCCCTTTGTCCTGGTGACCAAGGAGGGCGTGGAGCTGAGCGCCGCCGCCCAGGCCTTCTTCGACTGGGCCACCTCCGCCGACGCCGCCGGGCTGATCCGCGGCGCGGGCGCCGTCCCCGTGGCATAAGCCCATACCGGAACGGAGCAGCCTCCATCCCCCGCGGGGTGGGGGCTATTCTCCCCGTGAAAAGGAGTTTTTTCTGTGGAAAACGAGAAAATCCTGGCTGATACGCCGGTCACCCCCAGAGCCGCGCGGCTGGAAACGCAGGCCGCGCCCCGCCGCGGGTCCGGTTCACGCTCCGCCCGGGAGGCGGTGGAGCGGATCGTCCACGGCGTCTTTTTCCTGTGCGGCTTCGTGGCGGTGGCCTGCGTGCTGCTGATCAGCGTCTACCTGATCATTTCCGGTCTGCCCCCCATTCTGAAAATCGGCGCGGCTGAGTTTCTGTTCGGCGATACCTGGGCGCCCAAGCAGGAGATCTACGGCATCCTGCCCTTCATTCTGACCTCCGTGGCCGGCACGGGCGGCGCGGTGCTGATCGGGGTCCCCGTGGGCATCCTGACCGCCATGTTCCTGTCCAAAGTGGCCAACGCCAAAACGGCGGCCGTCATCCGCACCGCCGTCTCCCTGCTGGCGGGCATTCCCTCGGTGGTGTACGGCCTGGTGGGCATGGTGGTGCTGGTGCCCGCCATTCAGAGGGCCTTCGGCCTGTCCTCGGGCGCGAACCTGCTGGCGGCCATCGTGGTGCTGGCTATTATGATCCTGCCCTCCATCATCAATGTGGCGGAGACCTCCCTGCGGGCGGTGCCCCGGGAGTATGAGGAGGCGTCCCTGGCCCTGGGCGCTACCCACATCGAGACGATCTTCCGGGTGTCCCTGCCCGCCGCCCGCTCCGGTGTGGCGACCGCCGTCGTGCTGGGCGTGGGCCGCGCCATCGGCGAGGCCATGGCGATCATCATGGTGTCCGGCAACGTGGCCAATATGCCCGCCAGCCTGTTCACGCCGGTGCGCTTTTTGACCACCGCCATCACCTCCGAAATGAACTACGCCCCCATGGGCTCCCTGTGGAAGCAGTCCCTGTTCTCCATCGGACTGGTCCTGTTCCTGTTCATCATGCTGATCAACGTGGTCCTGAACGTCTTCATCAAACGCAAAAAGGAGGGATGACCCATGGAACGTCTGTCACGCAAGCGCCGCCTGTATGACAGGGGCCTGCGGTTCCTGCTGTACTTCTGCGGCGTTTTGACCTGCGCGCTGCTGGCCTTCCTGATCATCTATGTGTTTTACCGCGGGCTGGGCAGCGTCACCTGGGAGCTGCTGACCACGCAGCGCAGCTTCATTAATAAAACAAATGGTATTCTTCCGAATATTTTAAACACCTTGTATATCATTTTCCTGTCCATGATCATCGTACTGCCCCTGGGCGTGGGCGCGGCCATCTACCTGACGGAGTACGCCTCCAACCGCAAGCTGGTGGCCGTCATCGAGTTTGCCACCGAGACTTTGACCGGCATTCCCTCCATCATCTTCGGCCTGGTGGGTATGCTGATCTTCGTGCAGTTCTTCGGCCTCGGGACGGGTATCCTGGCGGGCGGCCTGACCCTGGTGGTCATGATCCTGCCCACCATCGTCCGCACCACCCAGGAGAGCTTAAAGACCGTGCCCCGGTCCTACCGGGAGGGCGCGCTGGGCCTGGGCGCGGGCAAGTGGCGCATGGTGCGCACGGTGGTGCTGCCCAACGCTGTGGACGGCATCGTCACCGGCTGCATCCTGTCCATCGGCCGCATCGTGGGCGAGTCCGCCGCGCTGCTGTTCACCGCCGGGATGGGCGTGGCCCTGAACAGCTTTGCCGATGCTCTGCGCACCTCCTCCGGCACCTTGAGCGTGGCGCTGTACGTGTACGTCAACGAGTACGCCAACGTGAAGGTGGCGCTGGCCATCGCGTCGATTTTGATGATCCTGACCCTGATCATCAACCTCTCCGCCGCGCTGGTGGGCAAAAAGCTGAAGAAACACGGATGAAAAAGGAGCGACACGCGATGGACGCGATTTTACAGACCAAGCACCTGAACCTGTGGTACGGCTCCAACCAGGCGCTGAAGGACGTTTCCCTGGACATGCCCGAGCACCGGGTCACCGCCCTGATCGGCCCCTCGGGGTGCGGCAAATCCACCTTTCTGAAAACCCTGGACCGGATGAACGACCTGGTCCCCGGCGTGCGGATCGACGGGGAAGTGATCTACCGGGGCCGGAATATCTTTGACCCCCAGGTGGACGTGACCTGGCTGCGGCGGAACGTGGGCATGGTGTTCCAAAAGCCCAATCCCTTTCCCATGTCCATTTACGACAACATCGCCTACGGCCCCCGCACCCACGGCGTACACAAAAAGGCCCGGCTGGACGAGATCGTGGAAAAATCCCTGCGGGGCGCCGCCATCTGGGACGAGGTGAAGGACCGGCTGCGCAAGTCCGCCCTGTCCCTGTCGGGCGGGCAGCAGCAGCGCATCTGCATCGCCCGCGCCCTGGCGGTGGAGCCGGACGTGCTGCTGATGGACGAGGCTACCTCCGCCCTGGACCCGATCTCCACGTCAAAAATCGAAGATTTGATTGCAGATTTGAAAAAAAGCTATACCATCGTAATCGTGACCCACAATATGCAGCAGGCCACCCGCGTATCCGACCGCTGCGCCTTTTTCCTCCACGGCGAGCTGGTAGAGGCCGGCGAAACCGAGCGGATGTTCTCGCTTCCCCGGGACAAGAGAACGGAAGATTACATCACAGGCCGGTTTGGTTAAAGGAGGAAGCGAACCATGAGAAAAACATTTGACGCCGAGCTGCTGGAGTTGAATGAGGAGATGACCGCCATGGCGGCGGCGGCGCAGCAAGCCGTGGACGTGGTCACCGAGTCGCTGACCACCGGGGATGAGCCCACCGCCCACCGGGCGGTGGAGATCGAATCTGCCATGGACCAGATGGAGCGGGATATCGAGAACCGCTGCCTGCGGCTGCTGCTGCGCCAGCAGCCCGTGGCCCGGGACCTGCGCACCATCTCCACCGCCATGAAAATGGTCACCGACCTGCAGCGCATCGGCGACCAGGCCGCCAACATCGCGGAGATCTCCATCCTTCTCGCCCAAGGGGAGCGGATCCGGGTGCCCGAGGACATCACCCTGATGTCCCGCCGGGCGGGGGTCATGGTCAAGCAGGCCATCGCCGCCTACACCGGGCGGGACACCGAGACCGCCTCCGCCGTCATCAACCTGGACGACGAGGTGGACGACCTGTTCGCCAAGGTCAAGCGGGAGCTGATCGGCCGCATCGCCTCCAGTCGGGAGGACGCCGACGACGCCATCGACCTGATCATCATTGCCAAGTACCTGGAGCGGGTGGCCGACCACGCGGTGAACATCGCCAAGTGGGCCATCTTCTGCGTGACCGGAGAATTGGCTTAACCCCCAGACTTGATTTCCGCAGTCTTAAACCGGCATTTGGTTTCCGGCCCAATGCCGGTTTATTTTTCTTTTTTGCAGAAATAGACGGCGGTATTTTGCAAAAACTGTTATTTACTTAAAGCAGAGACGGCGGTACAATAAACGTACAGCAGGAGATGATCGGAAAGAAGGGATGTACGTTGGGAGCCAGAGAACGAATGCTGGCGCTTCGGCTGTGGGAGAGGGCGGCAAAGCGTTCCGAGTATGTCAAGGGCCTGGGCATTGAAGTGGCGATCTTAAAGGCCGACGGCAATGGGAAACGCTTATGAAAACGGAAAGGCAGGATCACGCAGTGAAGTGTCCGGAGGTGTACCGCGTCTGGATCGGCGAGGAAGAGCGAGTCGCCTCCTTTCACAAAGTCGACGGGTATAAGCTGCAGATCATCAAAGGTCGTGATGACTACGTAAAATATCTTGAGACCCTGCAGGAACAGGGGTTTCGCTTTCAGTGACGCGGAATAGGGGGGATCGGAATCACCGCCGGTATGATTTGTTCCTTACATGTAAGCAATCACAGCACAGAGAAAAAAATAACAGGAGGTAACTATGGAAATTTTGTGGAAGGTTTTACCCATCGCGGCAGTCGTCGTGGTCGTGCTCATCATCATGCTGATGGGCTACGTCAAGGCTCCGCCCGATCAGGCGTACATCATCTCCGGTCTGAAAAAGGAAAGCAAGGTGCTGATCGGCCGCGCCGGCATTCGGGTGCCGTTCCTGGAGCGCCTGGATAAGCTCTACCTGGGCCAGATGACGGTGGACATCAAGACGGAGCAGTCGGTACCCACCAGCGACTTCATCAACGTCAACGTGGACGCCGTGGCGAAGGTCCGCATCTCTCCGACCGCCGACGGGATCAAGCTGGCGGCCAAGAACTTCCTGAACAAAAAGCCGGGCGACATCACCCGGGATCTGCAGGACTCCCTGCAGGGCAACATGCGTGAGATCATCGGCACTCTGTCCCTGAAGGAGATCAACACGGACCGGGATTCCTTCTCCGACCAGGTGATGCAGAAGGCCAGCAAGGACATGGATAAGCTGGGTATCGAGATCCTCTCCTGCAACATCCAGAACGTGACCGATGAAAACGGGCTGATCAAGGACCTGGGCGCGGACAACACCAGCCTGATCAAGAAAAACGCCGCCATCGCCAAGGCCCAGGCCGACCGCGACATCGCCATCGCCCAGGCGGAGGCGGAGCGGGAGTCCAACGAGGCCCGGGTGCAGGCGGATACCCAGATCGCCCAGAAGCAGACCGAGCTGGAGATCAAGCAGGCCGAGCTGAAGATCATGGCGGACACCAAGAAGGCGGAGGCGGACGCCGCCTACGAAATCAAGAACCAGGAGCAGCGCAAGAGCATCGAGACGGCCACCGTCAACGCCCAGATCGCCAAGACCGAGCGGGAAGCGGAGCTGAAAGCCCGCGAGGTGGAAGTGGCCAAGCAGACCCTCTCCGCGGAGATCCGCGAGAAAGCGGCCGCCGAGCGGTTTGAGCAGGAACAGTTGGCGGACGCCGACCTGTATAAGCGCCAGAAAGAGGCCGAGGCTCTGAAATACGAGCGGGAGCTGGCCGCCGAAGCCGAGAAGACGGCGGCGGAGGCCGCCAAGTTCGCCAAGGAACAGGAAGCCGCCGGTATCGCCGCGGTAGGCCGCGCGGAGGCGGAAGCCATCCGGGCCAAGGCGGTCGCCGAGGCGGAAGGCATCGACAAGAAAGCGGAGGCCATGAAGAAGTACGGCGAGGCCGCCGTGATCGAAATGGTCATGCAGGCTCTCCCCGAGATCGCCAAGAATGTGGCGGAGCCGCTGTCCAAGGTGGATAAGATCACCATGTACGGCGAGGGCAACAGCGCCAAGCTGCTGTCCGACATCGTCAACGGCACGACCCAGGTCACCGAGGGGATCACCCAGGGCATGGGCATCGACGTCAAGTCCCTGATCGCCGGTATGCTGGGCGGCAAGCTGGCCGCCGACGGCAGCGCCCCGGTCGTCGTGGTGCCGCAGCCGCCCCAGGCCCCGGAGGCCCCGAAGGGCCCGAAGGGCGAAGACGGCCCGAAAGACGTGAAATAACCGAACGCATTTGACATACAAAAAGCCCGGACGGCAGGCAGCTACTCATAAAACAGTATCAACCAGCAAACTGAAATAGGGCAGCTTCCATACAGGGCGCGAAAAAAGACGAGTAAGAAGCGATTGCTTTTTGCCCGTCTTTTTTCTGTCTCTTATGCAGCAGAAACGCCATTCAGGCAATAAAGCTATTAAGCCTTACCTGCCTTGCGCGCGCTTGGAAAGCCATAAAATCAAGAGATTTTTCCTCTATCGCGGAACTTTCCATAATGGATCGAAGCGTAGGCGGTTTATCCGATTCGCTCTCTTAGCCGCCTAACAGCAAGGGCAGGGAAATCCGCCAAGGACGCGCAAGCGTGCATTTTATCCTTGACGGATTTTTCCGGCTTTGCTGCTCTCTACTGGATACAGCCGCGGATCCGCGTCATGCAGACCGTTTATTACACAAAAACCGAAATTACAACTATCTTAATTTTCGCTTAACCCAAATTCGATAACCGTTACTTCATTACAAATAATCTTTGCTTGGCGAGTATCGGTATCCAATGTGTATCCATACGGGGCACTCACTTGGGTAATAATTACTGTACTTTCAGGTGCGATTCGATCAAAGGTAATGGATCCATGTTCATCTGTTGTGTAGTAGCCATTTTCATTTTCAATCGGAGCGCCATCGTCTTTTCCCACAAAAAACTTTACACCTTCCATCGGCTTAAGGGTTACGTCATCTCTTGCAATGATTTGAAGTGCGCCATAGTAAGGTGCTGCACCATATGCTTCATTCCCGCAAAAATCGTATGGCCCACCATCAATTCCATAATATTCATTAACAGCTTTTCTAATGGCTTCTCCAATATCTACAGTTACAGTGTAGCTGCCCGGAGACGGCGATAATGGATAGTCCTCCGCGTTTTTGATGGTATTTAATACAAATCCCTCAAGATTCTTGTCGGCCATGTAGCCATCCGGAATATAAATGTTTTGTGATATAATGAATTCCATTGCCTCTGAATTTGAGAGTTCAGATAACTTTACACCTGTTGCTTCATAACCATTCAATTTCGGAATGTTTTTGGGTGTTCTGAACACTAATATTCCACAAACAAAAGGTATGCACAACAAAACGATCACTGTAACGCACAAAATAATTTTGTTTTTTGCAGATTTCATCGTTCCTGCACCTACACTTCCGAAACCGCTTGTTTTCATTATTATGTGTGGGGGATGAATCATATAACGCGGTACGATATTCACCCCCCACACAAAAAGGAATGGTGAACTAAAAGTAATTTATAGCAAGGCACAAAACTAATCAATTCTCATTACCTTTTTATTTTTCTAAAATGGAAAAAATATTTTGCTTAAGTTAGGGCGGAGCAAATAAGAAGAAAACTACAAGAAGGATGGGAGTACGCCTCCGTCCTCCTCAAAATGACCTGGAATAAAATTAAGAATACCCCTTAAGTGCGATCTGCCTTCCCTGATCTGCGAGATTTTTTTGACAAGCTGACAAAAAGCCCGGACGGCAGGCAGCTACTCATAAAACAGTATCAACCAGCAAGCTGAAATAGGGCAGCTTCCATACAGGGCGCGAAAAAAGACGAGTAAGAAGCGATTGCTTTTTGCCCGTCTTTTTTCTGTCTCTTATGCAGCAGAAACGCCATTCAGACAATAAAGCTATCAAGCCTTAACTTGCCTTGCGCGCACTTGGAAAGCCATAAAATCAAGAGATTTTTCCTCTATCGCGGAACTTTTGTATCAACCGCAAAACAGCGGCCGGGCACCCCAAGTGCCCCGGCCGGTTCCTTGCTCCAGGGGGGATTTGAAACCGGGCCTCCGCATAAAGAGCCGGAGATGGCTTCGTTTTCTGTGGTGATTATACCATAATGCCCGCTTTCTTATACAATAAATTACCATTAAAGGGTAAGGGGACGGCGCTTTCATCCTGCTTCGCGAAGAGAAGCTAAAAGCTCCGTCCCCCTGTTTCATGACTTCGCATTTTGGATTTTATCGCGCAGAATATCGATTCTTTCTATTGCGGAGCGCAGGCTACCTTCAATGGGAGTATATGATTCCTTCATTTTCCAAAGCCACACCACCAGAAGGAAAATTATGAGTATCAATAAAATATAAATTCCCATTAAATGTTTTTTGTCCACGTTACCCTCCTCATTGCCCAAATAATAACGAGTTGAGTTCTATGCCAAGATTATCTATCATCTTTAATAAAGAATTCATAAGGCCGTCAATTTCAGCGATGGCCGCGTACGCCTGCAAAAGCAAAATCGATAAAAGGATAATTATGAGGAATAAAAGAACAAATATTCCAATAAAAAATTTTTTATTCATTTTTTATTCATTAAGCCTCAAATATATACTCGACATATTGTGACCCCGCAGTTACAACTCCGAAAGAAAAGCTGATCGACGCATCTGTGCCGCTGCTTCCAACAGAAAACGTAGGCCACGACATGACAATTTGGGAATGTCCGTATTCTATGTAGCAATAAAAGTCTTTCATTGCGTGAACATCGGATTGAACCTCAAACCGCCCAACGCCTCTCTTGGCATAATAGTAATCATCCAAGAGCACTGCAAATTTATGACATGCGCCTTCTGTTTTGTTTCCATCATCATGGTATTCTCCCGGTAGTGACTTATATGCGTCACCAGTATTAATATGGTAATAAGAAATCTCGGACATGTTTTCTGTAACGATCCAGGTATTCCAAGAGAAAGCAATTATATCGCGCATTTTGAAATTGGGAACTCCTATCCACTCCCAAGTATAAGCGAGCCGGCCCGTAGTATAATTTCCGTCAAAGGTGAAGTACGCGGTAACAGCATTGATTTTCACTGAGGCGGCCAATAACTGCATTTCCGCCTCTGAGCCGTCAAAGTTTCGTATCATATTGATCTGGCTTTGTGTGTAGCCATGTAACGTTAAGACTTCATCTGGAAGTGTGTTCAGCATATCAATATGATCAGCAAAGTTTTCTTGGTAATTCTTGATATCCATAATCTCATTTAGGGTATACCCCTCACATTCCAACTCATAAGGGGTTTTTTGTGCTAACTCTTTTACAAGATCAAATTCATTGTAAGATACTACAGAAGGAGCATAATTTTCCGTGTGAGAATCTGTAGGGCCATATTCTGTAGCAAGGGCTGTCGTAGGCAATGAAAACATCAATGCACAAGAAATTATGGCTGAAATAATTTTTTTCACACAAAACCCTCCTTTGTCCGAATAACGAAATAAATGCTGATCTATTTGTGTATTCTTTCTCAAACAAGGGAATCGTTTTGAGACGCGGGTCCTGGTCAGCCCATTGGCCTCCCCTCCTCTCTGTTTCCCACCGTAACGCAGGCTTTTCCGCCCCTGCGCAGGGGGCGGAGATGGTTTACCCTTCTAAAGGCAAAATATCACATTCTCAGTTTTTTGTCAATAGCGAATAAAAACTAGCGCACTAGAATCATCTTTTTTGTCGAATTTTGCAGAACAATTATAATCAATTACCGTTGTATATTGTCGATACACTCCCGCGCATTTCCCAGATTGAAGGGACTGTGGCTTGCCGCAGCCGAAATCAAAGATTTCGTGCTTCCCTGATCTGCGAGATTTTTTTGACAAGCTGACAAAAAGCCCGGACGGCAGTCCGGGCTTCAGTCTGTAGTGCTGTTCAAAATGGTGCTGATCCAGCATTTATACGGGCTGCCCTCCCTGC
>X355_Hoffmanns_Two_toed_Sloth__coassemble_2019_pt1 | contig 24236 bp, 19 predicted proteins | sample X355_Hoffmanns_Two_toed_Sloth__metabat2_high_PE_003 | metagenome-assembled genome bin X355_Hoffmanns_Two_toed_Sloth | reverse complement strand
AACCGGACATCCACGTCTGGCTGTACGGTTGTCCAAATTCATATTAAAACCTGCCTTTTTGCCTTTTTTAAAAATTAGCTCTTGACTAAAGAAAAATATCTGTTATAATATTCACGTTGTCCCGATACGGAGTAGTATCGAAGTGGTCATAACGAGCACGATTGGAAATCGTGTAGCCGCTAACCCGGCTCGAGGGTTCGAATCCCTCCTACTCCGCCAACTGAATGGGGGTAGGAGTATTGAACAGTTAATTTAGACTGCCCAATATTTCTACCCTCATTCTTTCTTAAAAAACCTTGTATCATCAGGTTTTCCGTATTTCACTGCGGATGAACAAAATAGACATCCGATGATAAAATCGATCATATCCGAAGCCCAAAAAGAGAAAAGTACTGCTTTTGAACCCTGTTGTCTAATTTAATCCGTAGCGTTTTTCTTGCCCTCATGAATCATCTCAAACTGATCCGGCGTTTTATAATTAAGCGTACTGTGTGGCCTTCTTGTGTTATAGAATTCGATGTAAGCATCAACGCTTTTCGTAGATTGCGGTTCAGATTTGTACTGTATACGATAGATCTCTTCCCGTTTCATGGATGCGAAAAAGGACTCCATGACGGCGTTGTCATGAGGCTGTCCAGGCTTAGAAAAAGATTGGACAACCTTGTTCATGCGTAACAGCTTACAGAAAGTTTTCGAGGTATACTGTGCCCCTTGGTCACTGTGAAACATCAGGGATCGAGGGGCATTCCTTTCTTGAAACGCTTGTTTAAATGTCGAAGTAATCAGATAGGTACTGTTTTTATGAGATACCCTATGCGCTACTACCTTTCGGGAAAAGAGGTCGAGGATCGCACAGACGTAGAGGTATTTATTATTAATCTTGAAGCAAGTCACATCACTGACCCAGACACGATTGGGTGCGTCCACTTGAAATTGCCGTTGAAGGATATTCTGCTTTTTGACCAACCGTTCCCGCTTTTGATAATCTCGCTTGGAATAGAGCGTCACACTCTGCAATCCCATTTCACGCATCAATTTTGCGGTATATTTAGGAGAGATACGAATTCCTTGCTCAGACAATACCGCGGCGATTTTATTCGCGCCAAATCGCTGATGGTTTTCATCAAATACTGCTTTGATGTGTTCCTTCATTTCTACTCTGCGTTTGTCATAGGCGGTCACCTCTTTTCTTCGGAAGATATGGTTATAGAAAGTGCCTCGAGAAACGCAGAGTGCCTCGCAGAGCGCATGGACACTGTACTGACCATATAACTTGGCCAACTCTTGTAATTTTTCCTGGAGCGGCGCGGAGACTGTGCATCCTACTTTTTGCAAAATCTCAATCTTCTGCTCCAGCTTCTGATTTTTCTGCTTCAGTTTGGTAAATTCCTGATGACTAACTGCATATCCAGAATCTGTTGTGGTTATCCTGTGGGGTTTGATCCAAGTATAGAACGTACTTCTTGCAACACCCGCATCAGCGCATAGTTCTGCCACAGACTCTCCTAAGTGGTAGCGCGTTACCAATGATTGCTTTTCTTCTGTGTTTAGGCGCATAATATGGTTCCTCCTCTAAAAATTCTATGAGGATTATATAGGATAAATTGATAGTATGTCACTTAAAGTTCAAAGAAGTTATTGGTTTGATATTTGATAACAAATAATGGATAAGGGGTATGATATGCTTTCATATCGCTTCTATACAGATTCATATCAACTCCAGATTTGATAGAGGAGGAACTACGAACTGACTGAATTTGACGAGGGCCTTTGGTTGGCGGTGGTGGAGAAGGCCGCAGCCTACCACGATGGGCAATTGGTGTTTACTTTCCAGAATGGCACTGCAGTCGAAGGGTAATTGAACAAAATCACACACGACCCGCTGATTCATTTGGAGTTGGCCGGTTCTTTTTTGCGGTTGTGTATTTTCTCCATATGTGCTATAATTGAGATGAAATTTCCAGATAGTTTATTCAAAATCTTGATCTTATGCTTTCACCGATATAGGAGAATTTGGACATGGTTTCTATTAACGATTACCTTGATGAAATTTTAGATGATTTTGTTTCATATTTGGATGAAGGACATGAACTTTGTGACTTGAAATCTGTAAACTTTGACCAGGGTCGGGTTCCCGACTACGAAGATATCCATGTTCAACAATATTATTTGCTGAGATATGCATACGCTTATGCCTTCGAGTATAAACGAATGTACGAGACCCTTTTTGAGAGGATCATTCCCCACGGTTCGCTTGATGTTACATCTATTGGGTGTGGTACTATGATTGACTATTGGGCATTAGCACGTGTTTTGAAACAAGGCCCCTACCCCAATGTGTCAGTGAATTATATGGGAATTGATTTGATTGATTGGTATTATAAGGTGCCAGAACGAAAAAAAGATACTGTAACATTTTGCCAAAATGATGTGTTAGATGAGTTTTTGCAATATGGATCTTTGAATTCAGACATTTATTTTTTCCCAAAGTCTATCAGCGAATTTTCGGATGATGAGTACGAGGGTCTTTGCAAAATATTTGAAGAAACCCCAATTTCTGTAAATCAGTTACATATTTTGATTTCTGTTCGCTCCGATCAAGGAAGTTTGAAAAGGGATCTTCAAAGGGCGGAGCAACTGAGATGTGCTATTATTAAAAATGGCTTTGCAACAGATGATCACTGCCGAGGGTTTTGGACTGTTGATGCTGAAGACGAAGATAAAAAAATTCGATCCGCAGATTCAGATTTTGATCATCCAGCAGATATTGTTGATACACTAAAGGAACTCAATGCCAGATGTATTCACTATCAAGAGAACCGCACTAACTGTAGTAAAGATTGTATTAACCAATTAAATCGGTGGCCGATATTGAAACAAAACCAAGTTCGTTTTTTAATCTTATCTTTTGAGAGGGTATTATGATTATCAGTGCAAGCAGGCGAACAGACATTCCAACATACTATTCAGCTTGGTTTCTGAATCGAGTTAAAGCAGGATATGTGTATGTCCGCAATCCAATGAACGCTCATCAAATCAGTCAAATCAGCCTTTCTCCAGAGGTGGTGGATGGGATTGTCTTTTGGACAAAAAATCCGATACCTATGCTGGACAAACTGGATGCACTGAAAGATTATATGTATTACTTCCAGTTTACACTTAACAGCTATGGAGTAGACGTTGAGCGAAATATTCCCAGCAAAAACAAGGTCATCGTCCCAGCCTTTCAACGGCTGTCTGATTTGATTGGCCCGGATCGTGTGATATGGCGATATGACCCAATTTTTCTCAGTGAAACATATACAATGGATTACCATATCCGCTACTTTGAAGAATTGGCAAAACGGCTTTATCCATACACGAAAAAATGTACAATCAGTTTTCTTGATTTTTACCGTAACACAGAAAAGAATATCGCCGCTTTAGCGCCTTGTAAGTTTTCTGTGGAACAGCAAGAGCAACTGGCAAAAAGCATAGCCGAAATTGCTCAAAGTTACGGTTTACGGGTGGACACTTGTGCCGAAGGGATTGAGCTACAGCAATACGGGATTGAACACGCAAGATGTATTGATGACCGCCTGTTAGGACAACTGATACAATGTCCTCTGGATGTGAAAAAAGATAAAAATCAGCGGCTGGAATGCGGATGTATCGAAAGCCTGGATATTGGAGCCTATAATACTTGCTGTAACGGGTGCCGATACTGCTACGCTAATTATAGCGAAAAGGCCGTCTGCACCAACGGCGGCAAGCATAATCCAGATTCACCGCTTTTAATTGGGGAAGTTGGCCCAGAGGATAAAATTACCGAACGGAAGATGTTCTCGTGCAAAGTGAGTCAGCTTCGGCTCGAATTATAGACCTGTAACGTTTGCGCCTCCGTGGGATTGATCTACTCTCATTGCGACAAAGGTTTATTTGTCCCTATCTTTGCCACACTATCTTAAGTTTCTTGTCGCTTACCACAGATTTTTCAAAAATCATTAACTTGCACATTTTGCTATTTTTACAATTCGAATCTGCTGTACTGGACTCCAATTTGAGTTTGGATTCAAAAGTATGGATGCATCTTTTTTTGTCAACGAAACACATAAAAAAGCCGTGAAATCAAAAATTTCACGGCTTTTTTGCAACTTTTTTTGAAAAACACTCTGGGCCTGCGAGACTGCGATTTTTGCCTGACAGCTTAATCGCTCCCCCAAACGGTTCGCATCTTGCACGGACAGCTCGCCATACACTCTCATCCGATCTCAAACAGAGCTTCTCATGGTCTAAAAAGGCTGACCCCGCACGGTTCGCATCTCAGCCAACAGCCCCCGCGTGGTTCGCATCCCAATCAAACGGAATGGAGGTACCGATGGAAACAATCAATACTAAAAAATCTTCCGGATATTTTGAGGAGGTGGCCGTTCGCCTCCGACAAGCCGGCTTTACAGTGCTGCCGGTAGATATCGATCTGCTTTCTGTCAGCAAAGATGGGAGGCCCCTTTGCCGGATCGCCAAGGACAGCAGCGTTCGCTATCGTTCTCAAGAGGTTGATACGCCGGAAAGAAATCTGGCATGCATCCAAGTATCAGATATTGCCGCTATGACTGTTGAATACATGGAACTCATCAATAAAGCCCCCACGTTGAAAGCAGAAGGACTGAGTGAAGACTATAAACTGCTGGCAGATTTCAACGGCGCCGTACTTGCTGGAAAATCCAGTGAGTGCGGCGTTCAGTTTGTTACCTGGGAGTGGAGCTATGACCAAACCGGCTTGTGGCAGGGCCACTACTATGGAAACAACTATGAGGGCGCCAAGCAGGACTTTGCAGTCCGTGCCGGTCTGATTCAGAAAAATCAGCTTTTCTCCGACGAGCAGCTTGCCGAGATATACCGCTGCCTCCATGAAACCTTGGAAAGCGAATATCCCATTCCTACAGAACGTCAGAACCTGCTGGAAGATGCGGCAAAGCAGATCGAATGCATCGTTCCAAATCTGGAGGAACTGGTCAACCAATCCAACCGAAAAGAATTGGAGGTGGCAGAAGAATCCTGGCAAGGCATGACCCAGCAATTCTAAATAAGACAGGACAAGGCCGTGATCCCGCCGGGGATGCGGCTTTTTTGCCGCCCTTTTCCGGGATGACGGTCCTGCCCGGAAAGGAAAATTCATGAGCAAATACTTTATGCAGGACACCCGCCACGCCGCTTTCGAACGAATGATGATGTCCGTCCCGCTGAAACGGGATAATTCAGAACGGCACAAGAAACCCAGAAATCGGGAGAAAAAGAATTCTGAGTCCCGGAGGGAGGGCGGCAGGAAATGATACAGGCAGTATTGAGCAATGCCGCTCACCCGGAATACGGTGCCGCCACAATTCCGTTCCCCATCCCCAGGGATGAATACGATGACTGCATCGCGTCGTTGGAGGTACTGGAGATCGGGAGCGCCTCCAAACGGGATTGCAAGGTAGATGAAATTTGCGGTGCATGGCCTGTCCTAAAGCGCTTGGAGGGTAGCCCGGTCAACCTGGATGAGCTGGACTACCTTGCCAAGCGGCTGGACAGCTTCGCAGATCAGGAACTGTCCCAGTTTCAGGGCATGACGGACCTCATCAGCTGTAACCGGAAAGGCTGACATCTATGTATACCAAGATTTCCAAGCCCAAGTTTTGGTATACAACATGGTGCAGGACATCCGAAGACGTGCGGATTCCGAAGCCAGGAAAATTGGCGGTGAAAAAAGCTAAATATCCTGCTCAGAGGAACGAAAATATTGTGATAGGCTTATTTAAGTTAAGATTTTATTGAAAATAGGTCCTGAGAGAATTGGATAAAGATAAAAATAATTGCAAATAACCAGCAAAAAAAGACTACCCAGAAAGCGAAGAATGAGCAAAAATATGATAGCAGACAGCAAGTAATTCCATTGAAGAAAATGTTTCGGATGATTTATACTAAATTTACAAAAAGATATCGAAATAAATCGAATTGATTATTAAAAAAGCAAAAAGGACGTGGGGAAACGATGGAAGAAGCAAAATATCAGGTGAGAAAATTATTTGAAAATGTCTTTACCTTTGAAGAAGGAGTACGCGTTCGCAGCTTTCTTCTGATCGGCCGGGAAAAGGCGGCGATGATCGACAGCGGAAACGGTCTGGTGGATTTTGAAACCGAGCTTCCGAAGCTGACGGATCTGCCCATTATCCTGATCAACACCCACGGCGACGCGGACCATATCGCAAGAAACGAATTGTTCGATACCCGTTACATCTGCGAAAAGGATATCGAAAAGGTGAAGGCCAAGCGTCCCTTCGAGAGTGAAACATACCTGTTCGTCAAGGATGGCGACACCATTGATTTGGGCGGCGTCGTTCTGAAGGTTTTGGAATGTCCCGGTCATACGCCCGGCAGCATCCTGCTGTATGACGAGGCGGACCGGTGGCTTTTCGGCGGCGATACGCTGACCTCTGTGAACACATTCATGTTTGGCGTTTCCACGGATCGGGAGCAGATGCTTACAAGCTTCCGGGCGCTGATCGCAAAGGATCTGGATGTTGACGTTCTCTTTACCTGTCATGACGGCTGTCCGATCTTCAACTATAAGGACCTGCTCCGGGATACCTGCGGTGCGCTGGAGGACTATCTGAGCGGAAAGCCGGAGACCGATATTTACCATCTTACCCGAGGCGCCCATGACAAATTCCTCAAGCGTTATATCCGCGGCTGCGCCTCTATTCTGCCCGAGGTGGTGGAGGCGGCGGTTTGAGTTCCCTGCCCTGAGATTTAAAACGTGAGAAAAGCATGACGGGGAAGAGCGTGCTTTCAAAAATAAAAAACAGAAAGGAAAAGAACGATGAAAAAATTGACTGCGATCCTGCTTGCACTTACTCTCGCGCTATCTCTCTTCAGCGGATGTAATTCTGTGACAGCACCCACCACGGACAACCCCGGCACCGGGAACGTTGTGAACGCTCCCCCGGTTGACGTGGATGCTTCTTCCCAGATCGCATGGGAAGACAGCTATGTCAAGGTAGCCATTGATCTGGACCCCGGCACCTTCGGTCCCTTCGAGACCAACAACAACGGCCGCAGACAGACTCTTCCCGAAGTCTTTGAGTGCCTTGCGCAGTACCAGGGACACGGCGGCGAAGTCAAGGGTGTCCTTGCCAAGGACTGGTATGCGGTGGACGGCGAGGAAAACACCTATATCATTGAGCTTTATGACTATATCTATGACTCCATCGGCAATCACTTGACCGCGGACGACATTATTTTCAGCTTTGAAGCCGGCCTGAAAGCATTTAAGAGATACCTTGGCTGCATCGAAACCATAGAGGCGGTGAATGATTATACGTTAAAGCTGAAGCTGAACTCGTCCGATGTCGGAACCCTGGAGCATATCCTCTGCATGTGCTGGGTCTGCGATCAGGATTCCTACGAAGCCAGCGCCGACGGTATGGCCTATGAGCCTGTCGGCACCGGCCCGTACAAGGTTGTGAATGCTGTGGAGGGCAGCAAGGTCGTGATGGAGGCCAGAGACGATTACTGGCAGACCGATGAAAGCCTGCGTGTAAACAACCAGTTCCAGAATGCCAAGACCATTGAGTTCATCGTTGTTACGGAATCCTCGCAAAAGGCGATCCTCCTGGAGACCGGCGAGGTCGACGTTGTCAGCGGCATGTCCTATGAGCAGGCGAGCCAATTTATGAACAATGAGAATTACAATGTGATCGTAGATACGGACAATAAGGCCAGAACATTGGTGTTCAACTGCAATGAGGCCAGCGTCTGCAGCAATCTGGCATTGAGACAGGCCATCCTGTACGCGATCGACTCCGAGGGCCTGCTGGCCGGCTTTGACAATGCGGGTGAGGTGGCTTACGCGATCGGCAATTCCACCTATCCTGATATCTACGCCGCTTGGGATGACGGAAACTACTATGCGTTCGATCAGGCCAAGGCCAAGGAACTCCTGAAGGAAGCCGGCTATGAAAAGGGCGTCAAGGTGAGGCTTCTGACCGATACCAGCGAGATGAACGGCAAGATCGCCAATATCCTGGAGGGCTATCTGTCCCAAATCGGCATTGATCTTGAGATCATGCAGTTTGAGGAGACACTGGCGAAGACCTACATGCGCGATTTTACCTTCTTCGACATCTACCTGGTATACAATGGAACGCCCGACTATGCCATTACCATGTGGAACGAGAGACTGACGAATGAAACCTACGACAACGGACTGAACTACTGCGGCATCAACGATGAAACGCTGCAGGAGATGCTTGTCAAGACCAGAGACGTTGCAAATTACAGCGAGGAGACGATGACCGAACTGAACGATTACATCTCTGACCATGCGTATATCTATGCCCTGTTCAGCCCGTACGTTTATACGGTCTCCAACAAGAATATGACCGATGTTTGCCTGACCGCGGAGATGTGGATGGTGCCCGGCTGCAACACCTACGTCTGGAACAAGTAAACCATGCTTGCGCGACAAATTCCTGACAAGGGATAGCTGAACAATATGGCGGTTATCGGGAAAACAGAAGACAACGGTAACCGCCATTATTGTATGTGTTTAAAACTTCTTTGGAGGTACGGAATGGGACGCTATATCTTAAAAAGATTGCTCTGGATGATCCCGGTCATCCTCGGCGTCACGATCTTGATTTTTTCCATTATGTATATCGTTCCGGGCGATCCCGCACAGATCATTGCAGGTGACTTTGCAACGGAGGCGGAGCTGAATGAGCTTCGTGAGGAGATGGGTCTGAACGATCCGTATATCGTCCAGCTGGGGCGCTATATGTACAATGTTTTCATCAAGCTGGACTTCGGGAATTCCTATTCGACCGGAAAACCTGTTATGGCCGAGCTTTTGGTTCGCCTTCCGCGCACGATGATCGTCGGCTTTACGGCTATGATCCTGTCGCTGGCTGTCGGGATCCCGCTGGGCGTTATTGCCGCCGTGCACCGGAACGGATGGGGCGACCGGGTGAGTATGATCATCGCGCTGCTCGGCATTTCCATGCCGCAGTTCTGGATCGCGCTGCTGATGGTCGTTTTGTTCGCCGTCAAGCTCGGGTGGCTCCCGGCGCAGGGCATTGACTCCCTTGTCAGCTACCTGATGCCGAGTATCGCGCTTTGCTTCGGCGGCCTTGCGGGACAGGCGAGGCAGTCCCGCTCCAGTATGCTGGAAGTGATCCGCTCCGATTATGTTGTGACCGCCAGGTCCAAGGGGCTGACGGAGCGTGAGGTCATCGTAAAGCACGCGCTCCCCAATGCGCTGATGCCGATTATAACGCTTGCCGGGTCCCAGCTCGCCCATGTTTTCGGCGGCGCCGTGGCCATCGAATCGGTCTTTGCGATACCGGGTATCGGCTCTTATCTCGTAACGGCGGTCCACAAGCGCGACTACACCGTGATCCAGGGTTCCGTGATCCTGCTTGCGGTCGTGTTCAGCCTGGTAATGCTGCTTGTAGATTTGACTTATGGCTTTATTGATCCGCGTATCAAGGCGCAGTTTGCCGGAAAGGGGAAAAAGGCAAAATGAAAGTACGTAAAAAGGCATTGGAGCCGGATTACAGCAAGAAGGAAAACCGCGCCAAGACGATCCTTGTAAAGCTTTTCAGCAACAAGGCCGCCATTATTGCCGGCGTCGTTCTGATTTTGATTATCCTGACTGCGATCCTCTCCCCGTACATTACCCCCTATAAATATGACGCCATGGATCTTGCCAATAAGAACCAAAGTCCGAGCTGGGCGCACCTGTTCGGCACGGATGATCTTGGACGCGATATTCTGTCCCGCGTCATGTATGGCAGCCGCTATTCCCTGACCATCGCCGTGATCGCCGTTGTGTGCGCCATTGCCGTTTCCATGGTGGTCGGTTCGGTGGCCGGCTTCTTCGGCGGCTGGCTGGATAATGTGCTGATGCGCATTCTGGACGTTTTTCAGGCGATCCCAGACCTGATTCTGACTATCGCGATCTCTGCGGCGCTGGGTTCCGGGTTCGACAAAACCATCATGGCGTTGTCGATCAGTTGTATCCCGAACTTTTCCCGAATCCTGCGCGCAAACGTGATGAAGGTGCGCACGCAGGAGTATCTGGAGGCGGCGGAGGCCATCGGATGCAGCAAGTTCCGCCGCATCGCGAAATATACGATCCCGAACGCATGGACGCCGCTGATCGTTGCGGCGACTATGAAGGTGGCCGGCGTGATCCTCTCGCTCGCGGCGCTGAGCTATATTGGACTTGGCATTCAGCAGCCGCTGCCGGAGTGGGGCGCGATGCTGTCCGCTGCGAGAGGCTATATCCGCAGCTATCCGTATCAGTTGATTTTCCCGGGCTGTGCGATCGCCGTCAGCGTTCTCTGCCTGAATATGCTGGGCGACGGCCTGCGCGATGCACTGGACCCGAAGCTGAAGGATTGAGAAAGGCCAGGGGTGACATATGGAACAAAAATGTATTGAGGTCAAAGACCTTGTGACCGAGTATTCATCCGGCGGACGCTGCATTCACGCCGTGAACGGAGTTTCCTTCTCCCTGGAAAAGGGAGAGACCCTCGCGCTTGTCGGAGAGACCGGCGCCGGGAAAACCACCATTGCAAAGTCGATCCTCCGTATTTTGCCTGACCCGCAGGGAAAAATCGTCAGCGGTTCCATTCTCTTTGACGGGCAGGACCTGCTTCAGCTGTCGGGCAACGATATGCGCAAGGTCCGCGGCAAACGGATCTCCATGGTCTTTCAGGACCCCATGACCGCGCTCAACCCGGTAAAGACGGTCGGAGAGCAGATCGCGGAGGTCATCAAAAAGCATGAGCTGGTCAGCGCGAGACAGGCGCTGGAATCGGCAAAGCAGATGCTGGAGATGGTCGGTATTCCGGGGGCCAGACACAGGGAATACCCGCATCAGTTTTCCGGCGGCATGAAGCAGCGCGTGGTCATTGCGATGGCGCTGGCAAACCAGCCCGATCTGCTGCTGGCGGACGAGCCTACCAGCGCGCTGGATGTTACCATTCAGGCGCAGGTGCTGGAGCTGAAGGAAGAGCTGAAAAAAAGACTGGGTACGTCCATCATCCTGATCACGCATGATCTTGGCATTGTTGCGAAGGAGTGCGACAAGGTGGCCGTGGTTTACGCGGGCGAGATCGTGGAATACGGCGACAAGGTCTCGGTATTTAAAAACCCGTCCCATCCGTATACCATCGGCCTGTTCGGCGCGATTCCCGATCTGTGTTCCGACGCAAAGCGCCTGACCAATATCGAGGGCTTTCCGCCGGACCCCTCCGACCTTCCGTCCGGCTGCTGCTTCCACCCGCGCTGCCGGAACGCGACCGAGGAATGCAGGACCCAAAAACCGGAGCTGCGGGAACTGGATCCCACCCACTATTGCAGATGTTGCTGCTGCGGAAAATAAGGGAAGGGGGAGAAACGGATGGCTATTGAAAAGAAAAGCGAATATATTCTTGAAATCGAGCATTTGAAGAAATATTTTGATGTCGCCGCTGGAACGGTCCACGCGGTGGATGACGTCACCATGCGGATCCGCTATGGCCAGACCATGGGGATTGTCGGAGAATCCGGCTGCGGAAAATCCACTTTGGGCAGAAACGTGATCCATTTGCAGACGCCGACGGACGGAAAGATCATTTACGAGGGACAAGATATTACCCGCCCGAATGCAAAAGAACTGAAGCGGCTGCGCGGTGAGATGCAGATTATATTCCAGGACCCCTATTCTTCGCTGAACCCGCGCATGACGGTCGAGGAGACGATCATGGAGCCGCTGCGCCTGACCAAGCGCATCGCCAAGAATCAAATCGAAGCGGAAACCAAGCGCATTATGGACATGGTCGGCGTCGCGCAGCGCATGAGGCAGTCTTATCCCCATGAGTTGGACGGTGGGCGCCGCCAGCGCGTCGGCATCGGGCGTGCGCTGGCCTTGGACCCGAAGTTCATCGTGTGCGACGAGCCGGTGTCCGCGCTGGATGTTTCCATTCAGGCGCAGATCCTGAATCTGCTGATGGATCTGCAGGAGGAACAGGGCCTGACCTATATGTTCATTACCCACAATATGTCCGTCGTCAGACATATCTCCGACAACATCTCCGTCATGTATCTGGGGCAGCTGGTGGAGACCTGCGAGACCAAGGAGCTTTTTAACAAGCCGCTGCATCCATATACCAAGGCGCTGTTGTCCGCGATCCCCACCATAAGTCTGGAGCACCAGCATGAGCGGATCAAAATGCACGGCGAGATTACGTCTCCGATCAACCCGGAGCCGGGATGCCGGTTTGCAACACGCTGTCCCTTTACGGCGGAAAAGTGTTTTGAGCCTCAAAAGCTGGAGGAGATCTGCCCGGAGCATTTTGTCTGCTGCTGCAGAGTCAAGGAATTGCAGGGAATGGGGAAGTGACCCCATTCCCGATTGCCCTTCCGCATTGGGTGGGAGGGCGGGGACGACCGTTTTGAGAGAGAAAAGGGGATGGTTTTATGCACGACCGGTATGAAAGGCCGGAGACGCCGGGGGAGCGCTGCCTTTTGTTCGTCGGGGCGTTTTCAAAGCAGAATTCAACAGGCATTCGCTCCTTCCGGTATCATATGACATCGCATCAATTGTCCTTCCTTGGTACTTATGGAGATTACAACAGTATGTCCTGTCTTGTTACCGACGGAGATTTATTGATCGCCTGCGTAGAAAGCCCGCGGGACGACCTCTTGGTTGCCTTCCGCATCCATGAGGACGGCGTGCTGGAGCAATTGAACGCCTCCCATATCGGCGGCTGCAGCATTGCGCATCTTTCCGTTGACAGGAACAACCATTATATCTATGCGGCGAGCATGGCGTCCGCGTCCATCCATATGATCCGCTATGCCCATGACGGCAGCCTTGTGCCGACAGACCGCTTCGAATTTACCGATCCCGGCAGTTTTGAGGTCGGCCGCAGCAACGAACGCCAAAAGGCTTCACGCATCCATTACTCGCAGGTTATGCCGGACGGCAGGCATCTCGCTGTCTGTAATCTGGGCAGCGATAAGGTTTATATCATGGAGATCGACCAGACAGAAGGAAAGCTGAAGCTGCTTCCCAAGCTTACGGTCCCGGTTGCGGGCGGGGAAGGACCCAGGCATTTTGTGTTCAGCCCGAACGGGAAAATTGCCTATATGAACACGGAAATGGGCAACAGGATCTATGTTTTTAAAATTGGGGAAAACGGCGCGCTGGAGCTGCTCCAGACGATTTCAACGCTTGATCCGGACGATCGCGCCGAAGGAAAAAAACAGACCTCCGTTTCGGCCATGACCGGGGACGGACGATATCTCCTGATCGGAAACCGCGGGCAGAACAATATTGCCGTATTTGAAGTGGGCGCGGATGGGCTGCTGCGCAATCACGGATTTTATGACTGCTTTGGAGAAGAGCCGCGCGGCCTTTCCCTGGACGGCGGCGAGGAGACGCTATTCTGTTGCTGCAACGGTTCCGGAACGCTGGCGGTGATCGAATTTGACAAAAAGACCGGAACGCCTGGGAAATGCCTGCAGCTTCTCGAGGGCGTTCCTGGCGCGGCAAACGCGGTCCTGTGCGGATCTGACAATTGAAATAAAAACCGCAGCCTTTTGCGGAAAGGCTGCGGGGACATTACTTTTTATACTCGCTGGCTCTTATGCCGGTGACGCTGTGAAAAACCTTGGAAAAATAGTTCGGATCATTGAAGCCGACCTGATATGCCACCTTTTTGATGGTGTTGTTTTTATCGTCCAAAAGCTCTTTTGCTTTGTTGATTCGGACATTCAGCAGGAACTTGCTGAAAGATTTACCCGCATATTTTTTGAATATCTTGCAGAAGTAATAGGGACTCAAATTCGCGCAGGCCGCGACTTCATTCAGCGTCAGATCCCGCTGATAATTTTTTTCGATATAGGCGATGGCCTGGTCGAGCGAGACCTTTGTGGAAGGTAGCATGCGCTCTCCCGAGTTTTCCGCGGCGGACTGTTCCTCGGGCAGCGGCATGACCGCTTCGTCATAAATGATGCACTGTTCAAAGGGCGTGTCCGCGGTTTCCATATAGTTGAGGGCGGCAAGCGCCTGGCGAAGCGAGGTTTTCATTTGCAAAGGATCGCTGTAGATGCCGCCGGCGCCGCAAGTGATATTTTCGTTTTCGCGTTGGAACTGGATCAGCAGGTTGTCCAGATGCGTCAGTACCTTTTGCCTATCCGTATCGCCGTCCTGCACTATGGGGATGAAAGCGATTGCCAGCCCCGGCTGTACGCTTGTGCCGAGAAGCTCAAATTGAGTGGATAATCTATAAATGACGGTTTCCAACAGGCGGAAGGTCGGTTTCTTTTTGTGCTGTAATATGGCGATCATAAAGCCGGGTTGCTCCGCAACCCCGAGAAAATGCGCGTAGGTGAGTAATTTCCGGTCTTGCGCGGAACCGGGCAGCAGAATTTTCAGATAATCTTTTTTTATAATCCGTAGAGCTGCCTCAATGCGCTCCTGCGTGTGCGTTTCACGGTTTTTCGCTTCTTTTAAGGCTGAAATATCGGCGGCAGTTTTCTGGATGGCGGCCAGCAGCGCTTCCTGGTCAATGGGTGCGACAAAGTAGTCGCTGACGCCGAGCTTCAGCGCTTTGAAGACGCAGTCAAAGTCCCTGTCCGTGGCCAGGATAATAAATCTGACGTCCGGAGCGGTGTTTTGGATCGCCTCGATTGCGTCCAGCCCGCTGATACCGCGGATGTTCTGGTCGATCAAAATAATATCCGGGTGCAGCACATTGGCCTTGTCGATCGTTTCACGGCTGGACAGGCAGATGTCGATTACGTCCCAGTCGGGATTCGCCTTTCTCAGCATCACAGACATGGTCTGAGCGGAAGCCGGATTGTCGCTGGCAACCATAATGCGAATGGGGATTTTATTATACGCTATGCCGCTATCCCTGATTTCTGCCATACAGAGACACACCTTACTTTTTGAATTCGAACTGAATTCAGAATTGTCGGAAAGACGACGGACAGCCAGAGGTTTGCCTGAAAATATTATACTAAAAAATATTGTTGTTGTCCAGCAATTTTTCGCATCATGGATGCCCTGGTTCGGCTTTGTGCTTCCGCCCGTGCGGTCGGAGGAAAACGTGCGGGAAGCCAGCCAGAATGAATCGTCTGTAATATTGTCCCATTTGCTGAACAATATATACCGGCTGAGGATGAAAGCGGAACGTGGGAGTTATTACAAATGGCATATCGGCTTTCGCCTGGACCACGGCAGGCTGTAAGCCTTGAATATGAAACAACAGGAGACTGGAGGAAAGTGCCGATCATGAAAGCCGCAGTTTTATACGAACCCCAAAAGTTGGTGATAGAAGAAGTTCCCGTTCCGGAAATCAAGGCCGGCGAGGTGCTTGTAAAGATCAAGGCGACGGCTGTCTGCGGAACGGACATTGCCATATACAAAGGAAAATACTCCATCCCTTCCTATCCGGTGATCCAGGGACATGAGTCCGTCGGGATCGCGGAGGCGTGCGGGGAAGGGGTCAAAACCGTAAAGCCGGGAGACCCTGTGATCATCAATCCCGCGCTTTTCTGCGGAAAATGTCATAATTGCCTGAATGCCATGTCCAATATGTGCGCAAACGGCGGACATCTGGGAAAGGATCTCTCGGGGACCTTTGTGGAATATGCCGCGGTCCCGGAGAACAGCCTGACCGTCATGCCGGCGGGAATTGATTTTGAGGATGCGACAAGTCTGCAGTCGCTTGTCTCTGTCCTGCGGGGCTGGGAACGTGTTTCCGTCCGTCCGGGCGACACTGTGGCGGTCATCGGAATGGGCGCGCCCGGCCTGCTCTTTTCACGGCTGGCCGTTCTCGCCGGGGCAAAGGTTTATTCGATCACCAGAAGCAAGTGGAAGCTGGATATTGCGCAGCGGTATGGTGCAACGCCCATCGGCGCGCTGGACGGCGACCCCGTCAAGACGCTGATGGCTGCCACGGGCGGCCGGGGCGCGGACCTTGTGGTGGAGGCGGCGGGAACGGAGCAGACCCACGCACAGGCGGCGGACATGGCCTGTCAGGGGGGGACGCTGCTGCTGTATGCCGCCATTGGCAGCAAGGGATTCAGCACGCGTCCCGTGTTTTTCAAGGAGCTGACAGTGGTCGGAACACGCGGCATGAATCGGGGCGGCTACGAGCGGGCGGTGGAGCTTTATTCCGCCGGAAAGCTTGACCTTGCTCCGTTGATCACGCACCGATTCCGCCTGGAGGATACTGCAGAGATGTTTGATATGGTGAACGATGGTCGGGAAAACGTGCTCCGCGCCGTCTGTGTTTTTGACTGACCGCTGACGGTCGGAGGTGACGAAGCGATGGAAAATAATCATAGATTGGAACCAAAACCGTCATGTGCCGCAAAGCTTCAGAACGAGCTGCCGGTCCCCGAGACCGCGCCGCCCGCGGTGACGGAATATGAAGTTGACGTCCTGGTCGCCGGCTCCGGCTATGCCGGGATCTCCGCGGCTGTGACCGCGAAGAAGGCGGGCGCGTCCGTCCTGATCGTGGACAAGGGCAATCTTGCCTTTTCCAGCTGCTCTCCCTGGGCGCAGAGCTACCAGTTTTTCAACAAGGACTTTGGCGACGACGCCGAGATGCAGATGGAGTACACCCGAAAGGGCGGAGAGTACATCGCCAACCTTGACTGGTACAAGGTGTATCTGGAGGAGTCCTATGATGCGTTCAAGGAGCTGGAGGAATGGAAGATCTACAATCCGTTCCCGAAGGCATCGGAGTGTGAACCGGATTATTACACGCTGGATCAGCAGTTTGAGTACCATCAGAGATTTGCTCAGTATGACCGGAGGCTGGCGTGGCGGCGGCTTGTGCGGGAGAACGAAATCCCTGTCGTGAACCGCACCATGCTCACGAATGTGATCATAAAGGACGGCACCGTTGCGGGCGCGATGGGGTTCGACGTGCCGTCGGGCGCCGTGATCACGTTTCATGCAAAATCCGTCATCCTGGCAACGGGCAGCGGCAGCTACAGAAACTGCGGCTATCCTCTGTCCGGCAACACATTTGACGGCGAATACATCTGCTATGAGCTGGGCCTGCCGATCGTTGGGCGGGAATTTGAAAAACCGCAGGGCACCAACAGCATCTATCCGGCCGCCAACTGGAACACCTACAGTTGGGGCTGGCTGGAATGCCTGCACGCGACCGCCGGCGCTTCCCAGTTCGGCGTAACGCTGGAGCAAAAGCTGCTGAAGAGTATGCGCGACATCGGGCTGGTCGGGAAGCTCCCGACGCTGGAAAAGGGGATCAAGCCTTTGCAGAGCGCGAAGGAGCCGGGCTTTGCGCCGCGCGGCAACGCGGTGGAATCCTTGATGCCGGAGGAGGATGCCCGCATGGTCGGCAACGATACCGACAAGCTGCCGAAGCGCGACATCGTCGGCGGCTGTATCGGTACTGGAAATTGGAAAAATTCCGGCGTATTCTGCGGCCTGGACGATTTTGACGGCTTTACAGGTATTCCGGGGCTTTATGTCGCCGGCGACCTCTATGGCTGCATGATGTACGGCGCGGCCTATACGCCGGGGCAGGGCGGCTCGCTGCCGATGTCCCAAATCCAGGGCAGGCGCTCGGCAAGGGCGGCTGTCAAATATGCGGAGAGCCTGCCGAAGAAGTCCATTGACGCGGAAACGGTGCGGCGCGTGACGGAAGAAATTTTGGCGCCGATGAACCGGGAGACCGGGTTTGATCCCCACTGGGCCAGAGACATTCTGCACGCCGCGATGGCGCCGTTTTGGGTGTCGCTGGCAAAAAGCGAGGCGACGCTGCGGTCGGCGCTGCTGACGGTGGAGATGCTGCGGGACAAGGTGCTTCCGCTTTTGATCGCCCGCAATTCCCATGACCTGCGCCTTGTCCATGAGGTGCGGCATCAGATCTGCGACGCGGAAATGAAGCTGCGTTCGGGCCTGGAGCGCAGGGAAAGCCGCGGAACGCATTACCGCACGGACTACCCGTATCGTGACGATAAGAACTTCCTTTGCTATATCACGGTGCGGAAGGGCGCGGACGGTGAAATGCTACTGGAGAGAGTTCCCGTGAAGCCGGAGTGGACTGGCGTTCTGACCGAAGCGTACGAGAAACGCTACCCTGTCCGCTTCCCGGGCGAGCTGGAAGCAAAGGAGAATGGAAATGGCTGTTTACAGAATTGATCTCGACGCCTGCATAGGCTGCAGGAAATGCTATGAGATCTGTCCGATGGACGTGTTTCGCTTTGATTACGAAAAAAAGAAATCCGTGATCGCCTATGTGTCGGAATGTCAGATCTGCGGACAGTGCATCGTCAACTGCGCCCCTCATTCGCTGGGGCTTACCTATGAGGAAGTCGGCCAGCCGCTGACTGTCTATCGGTGAGGTGAAAACGTGAGAACAGCATGGAAACATCCGAATCGCTGGCTGATCACGGTGATCAGCTGCATTATGAACCTGTGCCTGGGCGTGAATTATGCGTGGAGCGTGCTGGCCGGTCCGCTGGCGGAGCGGCTGAATGAGGTCAACGGCTTTACCGGCGCCGCCATGCTCAACGCGGGCAGCCTTTCCCTTGTGTTTTCCATCACAAACGCGATCCTGCCCATACCGATGATCGTGGCCGGCGCGGTCAACGACAGGCGCGGCCCGAAGGCGATCGTGTTGGTCGGCGGCGCGTTTTTCGGGCTTGGCACGCTGCTGACCGGTCGGGTCAACAGCGTGGGCGCAATGATCTTGGTTTACAGTATCATTGCCGGCATCGGCAACAGTCTGGTCTATGCCTGCACGGTCAATAACACTGTGAAATTCTTCCCGGACAAAAAGGGCCTGATCGGGGGGCTGACCACCGCTTGCTACGGCATCGGTTCCATTATTTATGCCCCGATCACCCGCGGGATGATCGACGCCGTCGGCGTCAGCAAAACACTGGAGATATTTGGGATCATACTTGTGGCGGTTATTTGCATCGGCTCGTTTTTCCTGGCAAAATGTCCGCAGACCGCCGCGGCGGCCGGTTCGGGAAACGCGGCTCCCGCCGCAAAGGGCGCTGCCGCCGATGTAAGCTGGAAGGAGATGTTGCGGCATCCGATTTTTTATGTGCTGCTGCTGCTTCTTGCGTGCGGAAGCCTGATGGGAATGCTGATCATTTCCCAGGCGTCTTCCGTCGCGCAGGAGATGGTGGGCACTTCGGTCGCCGCCGCGACCGCCGTCGTATCGCTGATCGCTGTGTTCAACACCTTTGGCCGCCTGGCCTGCGGATATGTATCGGATAAGATCGGCAGGATCAACGTGATCACCATTGCCATTGTCATTGCGCTCACGGGGCTGATCCTGGCGTATTTTTCCGCGGGCGGAAGCACGGCGCTGTTTGCTGTCGGTGCCTGCATGGTGGGACTTTGTTTTGGCTGCTTCATGGGCGTTTATCCCAGCTTCACGGCCGATCACTTTGGAATCCGCAACAATACGCTGAACTATGGCGTCATGTTTTTGGGCAATTCCATCGGCGCTATTGTGGGGCCAAGCTTGATGACGGGGATCCATAAAAGCGCCGGTACTTACCAGCCCGCCTTTCTGGCGGCGGCCGCACTGGCGGTGGCGGGACTTGCGCTGACACTGATTTACAGACATATGGCGCGCATGGGGAAAACCGTGTGATCAGTCCATGCGGCTGAAAGAGAGTGGCGGAAATGGGGAGGATAGAACCGCTGTATTTGCTGTATGTGTTTCTGGCGTCCGCGGCGGGAGGTCTTGTGCAGACGGCCACCGGTTTCGGCTTCGGGGTCATCGTGATGCTGGTGTTCCCCCTGTTTCTGCCGGTCGTGCAGGCCGCCGCGCTTTCCGGCCTGATCAGCCTGTTTCACAATGCCGTAATGGTCGCGAAAAACCGGAGACATGTGCGCCTGCGCGCTGTTTGGCTTCCGACTGTGATCTACACCGCCGTCAGTATCGCCTGCATTCAGATCGCGAAGCGGGCGGATATAGCCGGGCTGAAAGCGTGGTTCGGACTGTTTCTGATCGCCGCCGCGCTGTACTTTATTTTCTTTTCCCGGCGCGTCCGCTTGACGGCAAACGTCCCCGCGGCGGTCATCTGCTCCTCGATTTCCGGCGCCGCGGGCGGGTTCTTTGGGATCGGCGGTCCGCCGATGGTGCCGTATTATCTTGCCGCTGTGGGAGATGACAAGCTGGCGTATCTGGCAACGATCCAGATGTTTTTCGGCCTGACGAATATTTCCGGAACGGCGGCCCGGGCGCTCAGCGGTATCATGACGTTTGAGCTTGCTGTTTGCGCCGTTCCAGGCTTTGCCGGGCTGCTTCTTGGAACAGGGATCGGAATGAAGATTGTAAACAGAATCCATGCCGAACAGATGAAAACAATCATTTATTACTTTTTGGCTGTGGCCGGCCTGGTCACCTTCCTGACGAACATTTGATGTTCGGAGTGGCCGCCGCAGTCCGCAGAGCGGAAGGAGACCAGGAAACGATGGAAACAGCGAACAACCCGGTGAACCGGGAAAAAGCAATGGTCGCGTGGATCGCCTGTGCGGGCGACGCGGCGGGGAAAAAGCGCTTTTCGGGCTTCAAGAGCTGCGACGCGGCGGTCGAAAGCGGTTTCCTGCGGGGCGAATGTATGAGCGGATGCGTCGGCGTTGGGAATTGCGTCACCGTATGCGTAAAGGGCGCGCTGCGTTTTGAGCATGGCAGGGTCGTTGTGGACCGGGAAACATGCGACGGCTGCGGCGACTGCGCGGGAGAATATGTATGCCCGCAGCATCTGATCCGTCTGATCCCGAGGGACGCGACGAACTTTATCCCTTGCTCCTCCGCGGAGCGCGACGGAGACATAGTGCGGGCGGTTTGCCGTAGCGGCTGTATTTCCTGCGGCGAATGCGAGCGAAGCTGTCAGACCAGTGCGATCCATATCGCGGACCACCATGCTGTGATCGATTATGAGAAATGTGTCGGCTGTGCGGTATGTACCTCAGTGTGTACGAGAAAAATTATCATAGATACATATCATAACGCGGCGAAGCTGAAAAGCGAGGTCGCCTTTGTACATTGCGGTGGAGACAGACGCATTGCGGACACCATGGAGAACGCCGGCTTCCGCACCTGCCGGGACGCCGAGAAACGGGACGGAGAGCAGTTCGGCCTTTGCCGGGCGGGCTGCCTTGGGCTGGGCGACTGCATCGCCGCGTGCCGGTACGAAGCGATCTCCATAAAGAATGGCGCTGCGTACGTGGAGACGGAGAAGTGCGTCGACTGCAAGGATTGCAGAGCCGCCTGTCCGCAGGGACTGATCTCCATTGTGCCGTACAGGGACACGAAGCTGGCCGCCTGCGCAGCCGGGGATGCTGACGCCGGGAAATGCGGTTCCAGCTGCATCCTCTGCGGGGGCTGTATGGAAAACTGCCCCACGGGGGCGATCTATTTCGTAAACGGTCACGCGGTCATCGAGCCGCTGCTCTGCGAGGGCTGCGACGTCTGCCGGTCGATCTGTCGGCGGGATGTGATCCGCACGCTGGCCGTACCGCTGGGACCCGATGCGCCAAAGCGGCTGGGCCATATGCCGAGCGTGGGGTATGATGCCGCGCGTTCGGAGTGCGGCGAAGCCAGGTACGCGAACCTGATCCGACAGCTCTTCGGCACGCGCGTTTATCCGGTCAACGCGGCCGGTGAAAAGAATGAAACGGAAGAAGGGTGGGCGCATCCGGTGACAGAGGATGCCGACGGATTCGGGATCACGCTGCGCCGGGAGCTGGACAGCCGCCGCGGCGAGCTGAAGGCGGCTGTAGAGCGCCTGCGGGGAACAATAGGCGCTTCTGCGGAAGCATGGATTGCCTCGTTGGAGGACGCCGCGGCGTCGGCCGCAGCCGGCGCCGTGCTGGTCAAGCAGTGCGGCCGCAAAGCGGATGAGAATGTGGATGCCGCCTATGTCGCGGAGCATGGCGAGCTGCTGGCGAAGCCGTCCGTCTGGGTGTTTGGCGGCAATGTTGAGACGTTCCGTGGGATGGACGCGGTCCTCGAAAGCGGACTGGATATGAATGTGCTGCTGTTCAGCCGGGAAGGGATGGCGGCACAGCGTGCGGTCGAGCGTGCGGCGGCCTGCGGACGGGCATATGCTGCGCAGATCTCGGCCGGGGCAAATTTGGCGCAGGCGCGAAAGGCGCTGCGGGAAGCGGAGGCGTACGCCGGACCGGCGGTCCTGATTGCGCATACGCCATACCTCGACGGTGCGCCGCACGAGGACCGGGCGGTTTTGGAGATGCGGGCCGCCGTTCGGGAAGAACGCTGGCGCCTGCTGCGTTATGATCCGACGCGGGCAGAGCCGCTGTCTGTCGATTCCGGTATATCGGAAAACGGCTGCCGTTGGCGGGAAAGCCGTGATGCGGCGAAGTATGCGCTGCCTCCGCTTTTAAAAAAGACGGAAGCGTTTGGAGGGGCGATCAACCTTTCAAAGCAGAGCCATCCGCTTCCGGAGCAGCCGCCGAAAGAGCGCGTCCGCCACTTTAAGGAGCCGAGTGAGAATTACTCCGCGGAGACGGCGGTTCGGGAGGCTATGCGGTGTATGAAGTGCCGCGAAAAGCCCTGTATGAAACAGGGGTGCCCGGTGCGCAATCATATCCCGGATTTCATTGAAAAGATCGCGGAGGGCGATTTTGAGGCCGCTTACCGCGTACTGCGTGAGACCACCAATCTTCCGGCTGTCTGCGGGCGCGTCTGCCAGCAGGCAAAGCAATGTGAGGGAAGCTGTGTCCGCGGAGAAAAGGGAGAGCCGGTCGCCATCGGGAATCTGGAGCGGTTTGCCGCGGACTGGTACCGGGAGCATTTCCCGAATGACGCAGAGCGGCCGAAGGCGGAAAACGGACGTAAGGTCGCGGTCATCGGTTCCGGTCCGGCCGGGATCGCCTGCGCGGGCGATCTTGCGGAGATGGGCTTCGCGGTTTCCGTTTTTGAGAAGGCGCAAGCGGCGGGCGGCGTGCTGACCTATGGCATCCCGGAGTTCCGACTGCCGAAGGCGGTGGTGGAGCATGAGCTGGAAGGTCTGCGGCGCAAGGGTGTGCGGTTTGTTACCGGCGTCAGCGTCGGGACGGACAAAACGGCGGAAGAACTACTTGACAAGGACGGCTATGACGCGATCTTTATCGGCAGCGGCGCGGGGATCCCGCTGCGGATGAATATTCCCGGCGAAACGCTGGACGGCGTATATTCCGCCGACGATTATCTGATGCGGATTAACCGCGGTCAGGAGGTCATGCGGGCAAAGCGTATTGCGGTGGTGGGCGGCGGAAGCGTCGCCATGGATGCCTGCCGATGCGCGGTCCGCACGGGTGCGGAGAAGGTGTATGTCCTATACCGGCGCGGTGAGGAGGAAATGCCCGCGGACCGCAAAGAAGCGGCGGAGGCGGCCGCGGAGGGCGTCGAATTTCGGTTTTTGATCAATCCTGTGCGGATTCACGGTGATGCAGATGGCCGCGCCGCGGGCATTGAGTGCGTGAAAATGAGCCTTGGCGAACCGGACGCTTCGGGCAGAAGAAGTCCCGGGGAAGTGGAAGGCTCGAACTTCATTCTGGATGTGGATTGTGTGATCATGGCGCTGGGCACCACATTTGACAGGCGGACGGTCGATGGCACGGCTGGGCTTGAGACAAGCGCCAAGGGGGCGGTCACGGCGGACAGCACCGGCACCACCAGCCGCCCCGGCATATTCGCTGGCGGCGACGCGGTCACCGGCCCGGCTACGGTTATCCGGGCGATGGGAGCCGGTAAGGCGGCTGCACGGAGTATCTGGGAGTATTTAAGAAACCACTGATTTAATGAGCCTGCAGCGTTTACAAAAATTTTGTGTCATAAATGTGTTACGTTTTTTTTGAAATATATCCGGTAGCGAAAAAGAGTATATCAAACAAATACAACGGCAAGGCGACGAGCGTTGCCATCTCCAAAATTCTCAATTCCGGCAGTACCGCCGACTCGCTCTCGCCGTTGCGGAGCATGCCGATATAGAGGGGATTGCGGACAATGCGGTGGATATTGGATATCGCAAAGTTTTTGCCCTTTCGGTTTCGAAAGTCCTGTTTTTGCAAGAAGGATATAAGAAAAGCAGGGCGGCGAAATGCCGCCCTGCCGGGTGTGTGGTGGGTATTTACTTGGTCAGGTTCTCCACAAAGCGCATGAGGATGGTGGCCACCACAACGCGGGTGGAGGCACCCTGGGGGTCGA
>X355_Hoffmanns_Two_toed_Sloth__coassemble_2016_pt1 | contig 24605 bp, 26 predicted proteins | sample X355_Hoffmanns_Two_toed_Sloth__metabat2_high_PE_003 | metagenome-assembled genome bin X355_Hoffmanns_Two_toed_Sloth | reverse complement strand
ACCCTTCACAAGGCCGCCATACGACCGGTTTTGTCAAAAAGTACACCTTTTGACAGCCGCTTACTCATACATAAACTACCACGAATGCGTTGAAATTTCAAGAACTATTTCAGCGAATCTGCACAAGCGGGGCGGCAGTTCTGCCGCCCCGTCTGCTATTGTCAAAAGGTGTACCTTTTGGCAGTTATCTTTTTCTTCCGTGGACGAGCCGGTGCTCCCGGAGCCGCCGGTAGAAGGTGGACTCGCTCATGCCGCACAGCCGCAAGGACTCCTTGAAGGAGCGCCTTCCGGACTCCCAGTCCGCCACGATCCCCGCGAAGAAGGCCGCCTCTACGGTGAGATTCCTCTAATGCGCCCATTGCGGGGTGCGGACCAATGGGACAACCAGCAGGAAGCAATACCGCAGGAAAGACGGTACCCTATATCAGCGGGACCGCAGGACTTATCGCTGCAGCGCCAGCGTGGACGGTGTCCCGATGGATTGCGATGGGCCGCGGACCTACCGTGCTGAGCGGGTTGCTAAAGCATTCAAAATTGTCATATCCACACTGCCGGAGCAGTTGGAAACTTTGCCGGTGGAACGATGGAGGAGAAGAAAATGCTCCTGTCTATTATGGTCCAACGGGTAGAAGTGAGGCGGGGATATGGACTGAATATTCAACTGACACCGGATTTCGAGCAGTTTCTGGATGGACTGATCGAAATGCGGTGATTTTTTGCGCCAAATTCTGCGCATGCTCTGTGGGACAATCAAGGAGAGGTGAATGCGATGCAGGAGAAGCGTACGGCGGTCTATTGTCGTGTAGACAGCGGAGGAAATTTCGCAATGCGGCGGGAGGCATTGGAGATGCAAAAGCGGAAGCTGGAGCATTACGCAAAAAAGCAAGGCTTTCAAATTGCGGGATACTATGAGGATGATGGATATTCCGGGCATGATTGGGATCGCCCGGGATTTGTACAGCTTTTGAAAGATCATAAAGCCGGCGAGTTTGAGCAAGTCCTGGTAGTCAACCGTAGCCGTCTATACCGCGGAAGCCGTTGGAACGAACCCAAGTGGCCCTTTCAAATTTGCTCGGTCAACCAGTTGGAACGTGATTTGACACGTTAAAACGGTGAGGGAATGTCCCCTCACCGTTTTCCTTTCCAATATTCCGCGCATTGCGTTTGCAGTGCTGAGATGTAGCGTTTGAAATAGTCTCCGATGAAATCCGGATAGAAGTAGCAAAGCGTGTTGAGAAAATCGTCGATGTAGGCACCGGAAATCTCCTGAATACGGGCAAAGGGTTCCAAGAAATAGGAATGGCCTTCCTCAGCGATTTTAGAGCAGCTTGCAAGGAATCGGTCGCAGTCCGAAACATTCAAGATGCCTGAAAAATCTCTGTTGAGCAATTGCCGTTTGGTCTCCATATACGGATTGCAGCCTCCGATTTTCAGATTGACGCCGGCGGTATCAAGCTGCCGGTTGCTGATGGGAAAGGCGTCGGTGGTATCTACCCGATAGATCTTATCGTCATCGGCGAGCAGGATCTCGACGCCATCCCCCTCCCCTGTGAGGCTGTATAAACCATAAAAAGCAAAATAGTGCTCCCAATTTTTAGCCCGCTCCCGTATTTTCTCATAAGCAGGCGATGGGTCAGTCACATTTAGATACCGTTCACCAATTATATACTCTGTTTTGAAATAAGGTCGTTTTTCGCCGGGAGAAAGCCGGAATAAGACGGCATTCGGCATACAGTACCCCATGGCCTGCGCTAATTTGGTATAGATGAACTCGGTACAGGCGCAGTCAGTATAAGCGTGCTTCATAAGATATTGGTTGGCTCTGTTTTTCTTTTGCTTTGCCAACAGGAGCTTGCCGCTGTCGCCTTCGCGCTGAAATGCCTGAGAAAATACAAAATCTGCAGTCTCCACAACATCTGGCGAGGTGATTGGAGGCTTATGTTGATTTTCCTTTTCTTTTGACTCCATGCGCAGCGTCATCATGTATTTATCAAGTCCCGGATACATCCTTGCCACCCCCTTGTTACTTTGTATTGTATGACGAGAGGAAAACCTTGTCAATCCCTGTCGAACCGTGTCGATATCCCGGCATGGTTTTTCTATGCGCGGGTTGGGCAAGTGCAAATGAATTGCCGCATATTCTTTACTATTTCAGAAAGGAGGGAGTGCGCGTGAAAAGGAATGGACAGGAATTGACAGTCCATTGTTTTTTCACAGAAGAAGGAGAAAATCTGCAGGAATTGATTTCACAATTTTTGCAGATTTTTATAGAGAGAAATCTCCAAAATAACGCTGCTTTTTGACGTTATGGGCAGTAAATGGTATCATATATATGATGAATGGCCGCTTATCTCTGGAGGTCAACTATGTATTTAGAGATAAGCAGCCCCATGGATTATCACGTGGCATTATATATTAGGCTATCAAAGGAGGATGAGAATGAGGGGCCATCGGAAAGCGTCACCAACCAAAAATCCCTGCTGAACGAGTTTGTTCAGCAGCATCGGCTGTCCGTCTACGATACCTACATTGATGATGGTTGGAGCGGCACCAACTTTGACCGTCCGGACTTTCAGCGGATGATCGGCGATATCGAAGCCAAGAAGGTCAATATGGTCATTACCAAGGACTTGAGCCGACTGGGGCGCGACTACATCATGACCGGCCACTACATGGAGCGGTACTTCCCGGAAAAGCGGGTGCGGTACATCTCCCTGCTGGACGGCATCGACACCGGCGTGGACTCCACTGCCAATGACATCACGCCGTTCCGGGCCATCATGAACGATATGTATGCCAAGGACATCTCCAAGAAGATCAAGTCGGTCAAGCGGGATAAGCAGCGCAAGGGCCAGTTCATCGGCGGCAAGCCAGTCTACGGCTACAAGATGCACCCCACGGAGAAAAACAAGATCGTCATCGACGAGGAAGTGGCTCCCATGGTGCGGCGCATCTTTGGCATGTCCCTGGACGGTATGAGCTGTCGGCAGATCGCCGCCCAGTTGAATGCCGAGGGCGTTCCTACCCCGGCTACCTATGCGGGGCTGCCCATTGCCAAACCCGGCCCATACACCGGCCTGTGGTCCAGCGAACGCATTTCCGATATGCTGCAAAACGAAACTTACATCGGCAACATGGTGCAGGGCCGCAGCGTAAAGATCAGCTACAAGTCCAAGAAGTGCCTGAAGCAAGCGCCCGAAAACTGGGTGGTGGTGGAGGGCACCCACGAGCCGTTGATCGACGCCGAGACATTCCGTAAGGTGCGGATGCTGGTGAATAGTCGCAAGCATACCCGGAGCCGCACCTATGACTTCCTGCTGAAAGGCTTGATCTTCTGCCACGAGTGCGGCTATCCCATGGCGGTGCTGAACCGCAAAAACGCTGCCGGAGAGGATGTGCTGTACTTCGTCTGCCGCACCTATCAGCGGTTCACCAAGGCCGGGGTCTGCACCTGCCACTCCATCAAGGAAAAGACGGTCACGGATGCAGTACTTACCAAGGTACGGGAGGTCTGCGAAGCCTACTTGAATCCGGCGGAGCTTCTGCCCATCGCTGAAAGAGCAGTGGAAGAGGCCCATAGGGCGGAAAACCATGAAACGGAAATGCAAGCGCTCCGAAGTAAAATCGACAATCTGACTGCCAACCTGGATAAAATGTACCTGGATAAGCTCAGTGGCCTGTTGGCAGAGGCGGACTTTGAGCGTATCTATCAGCGGGTCAAGTTGGAACGCGGTGGCTTGGAGGCAAAGCTGAAAGACCTGGAACGGCAAAAATCAAGCCCTACCCCCAAAGAGAACAGGGCAAAAGAACTGGTACAGCGTTTTATAGACGGCGCATTCACCAGCCGGGAACTGCTGGTCAGCCTCATCGAGAGAGTAGAGCTGACCGAGGACAAACAGATCATCATCAAATTCCGCTTCCGAGAGTTGGAAGCGATTTCTTAGCGGGCATCACTTACAATACCCGCGGCGCTATGTATCCCGCATCGAGAAAAAGGCGGTGGAGAAGCTGCGGGCGTGTTTGGAAGGGCCGGGGAAATAAAAGGCGGGTGAACCGAAGCAGTCCGGCATTTAAAAATTGCAGCAGAAGGTCCGTTGGCGATTCGCGAATTGGCGCTGGTGCGGTGAAGATCATGAAAACGAATTTCCCATAATCTGAATTATGTGAACACACCCTGGGCGAATGCGGAACGCAACATATCATAAAATAAGAAGTCTGCCTAAGCACTTAGGCAGACTTCTTATTTTATGATGTTGCGCACAGCCGGGGGGTGACTGCTATATTTCATACCGGTCTGTTTCAATCAAATTCAGGACTTTAATGGCCAGGTTGGAGTCAAGAAAGGCTGTAGTGAGCAGCCCGCTGCGCAGAGTGGCCAGCAGCGACTGCGCCTTGTAACCCCCGCTGGCGACGCAGATCCGGTTTTTAATATTGCGGATGTGGTCCTCTGAGGGGGCGATCAGCCGTCCATGCAGCGGAGTTTTGACCACATTCCCCTGCGCATCCAGGAAGATGTCTTCAAAGCTGCCGATCGCATTGGTTGCGAGCAGTTCTTGATAATCTTTCTGATCCAGTCCGTATTTCCATGGCTCGAGGGTTGAAATGCTGGAAAAGAGGATATTGACCCGGTCAACCAGCGTGTGGTAATCCTCGCGAAGCGAAAACCGAATCAGTTGATCCCGAAGCTCTTGCGAGTTTACAACATATGGAAGCGCAAAGCATCTGCAATGGCAGCTGTAGATATCAGCGACCCGCCGCACCAAATCCATTTCCTCATAAAACGGTTCCTTACACTCCATCATTCCGGAGAGTTGGAGAACGACCATACCCGGATATGTTTGATATGGGTTCAGAAGCTGCAGCATTCGGAACATTGTTTTCCCACGGGAAATGGAAAGGACCGCCCGGTTGGAGATGATGCCGTTGAGATAATCGGCGGCTGCGGAACACACTGCGTCGTATGCGGCCGAAATGGAAAACCGCTGAGTGTTGATGACGAAAATATTGACGTTGGGGAAAAACCGTCGCAGCCTTTGTTCCGCCTTTTCATGCCAACTGCTCGGATAATCAATAAAAACGTCGACAACACCCAGATACTGCGCTTCAGAAATCAACTGGAAAACCTTTGAACGTGAAATGCCATATAGTTTGGCGACCTCCTCTTGGGTTTTCTTCTCCACATAATAGGATACGGCGATTTGATACAGCAGACGCTGCTGTTCTAGCATTTCAGCTCGATCAACTGACATGGGAATTTCTCCTGTTCTGTCTGGTTTCCATCTCTGGAATCAACGGTTTCTTAAGATCACCGGTCCGGAGATCCCAGAAGCATTTGTCGGATCTGCTGGACAAGCTGCGCATTTGTGACCAGTGTCGTGACCAGGCCGGTACGCAGAATTCCCAGAAGCGCGTTTTCCTTGTAATTTCCCACGCAGACACAAATCAGCTGTTCAGCGTTTTGTAAGACGGAAACGGGCGGGATGATACATCGCTGTTCCAGAGACGGATGAAGGAAATTTCCCTGAATATCGTAAAAATTGCCCTCAATGCTTCCCACCGCGCCGTGTGCGACCAGCCAGTCGTATTCCTCGTCGCGGATATATCTGCGCCACTGCTGCAAAGTGGAAATGCTGCTGCAGATCAGGTTGATGTCTTTTTGGCGCGCGATCTTTTCCTGATTGAACGGCTGGGAAACCATAACATTCTTCAACTCCGCCGAATCGAACAGATACGGGAGCATCAAATGTTCGTACCGGCAGGAGAAAAGCTCCGCGATCTTGCGCACAAAATCCATCTGATCCAGATAGGGGTCGTCCATCAGCAGCATACCTTCGGTCTGAACGATGCACATGGTTGGGATGGGAGCTGCGGCCTTCATGTTGTGGACAATGCCGTAGGCGGTACGCCCCCTGGAAATATTCAGAACCGTTGCTTCATTCAGCTGAGAACAGAGATACTCCGCCGCCGTTTTGCAGATGCTTTCATAGTGCTCGTTTTCCGTGAAAAAGTTGCCGTCCTCAACAAATGCATTGTGCAGGTGGAACCGGTTGCACAGAAAATCATGCAGAAAGCGGTTTTGGGACACCTGCTCCCGAAGCTCAAAGGTGACAATGCCGCTTTCTTCCGCTTCCGCAAGCAGATGCGAGATCCTGGAGCGTGAAAAAAACAGTTGTTTCGATATTTTTTCCTGCGTCATTCCCAACCCGTAGTACATGTGGGCAATTTGCAGAAGCAGATCTCTTTTTTCCATATTCCCCCCCTTGTCTCCTGAAAACCACAAGCAATGTTTGTTAAGAGAATTATACGCCACTTTGACCAGAATTGCAACCAGCGCAGCCTTTCTCTGTCCAAAAGGGGGAAATAGGTCAAGGATGGAGACGGTGCGGGAATACCAAAAGGGGGAAATAGGTCAAGGATGGAGACGGTGCGGGAATACCAAAACGGGAACTGCAAAATCTAACATTTTTTTCAGGCAGCGAATTGCCTGATTTGTGCACATCGATGCGTCTCCTGTTGAAAGAGCATAGACGGTAGGCTATACTTAACAAAAAGAGCGCGGCGTCCGCCCGAAGGGCTTGCGCCGCCTGTAAGTCGCGCCAGCGATCCATCCGTTTGACAAGGGGAACAAATCTGCCCCGGCACAAAATATGTTTGAGGAGGAACCCGCGATGAAAGAGTTTTTCTATGTTGTAAAGGACGAGGAAGGCCTGCACGCCCGGCCGGCCGGGCTCTTGGCCAAGAAAGCGGCTCAATATCAAAGCGATATATTCCTGCTTTACAGGGGAAAGAAGGTCTCAGCAAAAAAACTGTTTTCCATTATGGGCCTTGCGGTGAAGTGCGGCGAAGCGGTCACGGTCCAGATGGAAGGGCCGGATGAGGAAGCGGCATATCAGGAGATCCAAGCTCTGTTTGCCGACAATCTCTGACGGAAAGGAGCCGCGCACATGATAAAGGTCAAAGGAATTCCGGCTTCTGCCGGCATTGTTTCCGGGCCGGCTGTTTTCAGTAAGGCATCCCGGATCTCCGTCAAGCGGGAGAACACGGAAGATACGGAAGCGGAGCTGCGCCGTTTTATGAATGGACAGCGGGAGGCTATTCATGAGCTTGACGCGCTTTACGAGGATGCGGTCAATGTGGTCGGAGAAGAGATGGCGCAGATTTTTGATATCCATAGGATGATGATCGAAGCGGATGAATTCGCGGATCGGGTCAAGGAGCTGATTCAGGAGGAAAAGCTCTGCGCTCCCAGTGCGGTGCGGCAGACGGGCGACGAGTTGGCGGCCATGTTTGCGGCGACGGATGACAAATATATGAAGGAACGTGCGGCGGACGTCATAGATATTTCCGAGCGTTTGCTCCGTGTGATGATGGGGATCAAGCTGGAGGCTGCGGCCCTGCAGGAGCCGTGTATTCTGTTGGCGGATGACTTTCTTCCCAGCGATACCATCCACCTGGACACCTCCAAAATATTGGCGTTTGTGACGAAGCTGGGCTCACACACCAGTCATTTGTCGATCCTCGCCCGAACCCGCGGGATCACCGCGGTGGTCGGACTGGGGGAGGCTGCGTACAGTCAGGTGATTCCGGGCGCACAGTTGATCGTGGATGGGGATAGCGGAGAGATCATCATCGCTCCCGACGCCGAGCAGATCCGGGAATATGAGAACAAGCGCCTGCAACTGGAAGCCTCACGGCAGGAACTGCAGAAATATAAGGGCGTTGTGTCCCGGACCCTGGACGGGACCAGCATCGAGGTATGCGCCAATATCGGAAGCGTGGCCGATCTTGACAGTGTTTTGGATAACGACGCGGACGGGATCGGACTGGTGCGGTCGGAGTTTCTGTATATGGAGTGCGACGAAATGCCAAGCGAGGAGGTCCTGTTTGAAGCGTACCGGGAGTGCGTCAGCCGAATGGAGGGGAAGCGGGTCATTATCCGCACGCTGGATATCGGCGCGGACAAGGCTCTGCCCTATCTCGACCTGGGGCATGAGGAGAATCCGGCGATCGGATTCCGGGCCATTCGGGTATGCCTGAAAAATCCGGAGTTGTTCGCCTCGCAGCTGCGCGCCATCCTGCGTGCCTCCGCCTATGGGAAGCTGGCGATCATGTTTCCGATGATCTCCGGTCTTCCCGAATTCCTTCAGGGGAAGGATGCTGTTTTGCGCTGCATGGATGAGCTGCGGCGGAAGGGCGTTGCCTTTGACGAGCATGTGCCCATCGGAATGATGATCGAGGTGCCGTCTGCGGCTATTATGAGCGACGTTCTGGCGGAGCACGCAGACTTTTTCTCCATTGGCACGAACGACCTGACGCAGTTTACCTTGGCGGCCGACCGGATGAATCCGCACGTTGATTTCTTGTTCAACAGCCCGAATGAAGCGGTGCTGCGGCTCATTGAGCTGACGGCGCAGAACGCGAGGAAACATCATATTCTCTGCGGCATCTGCGGAGAAATGGGCGCCAATCTCAATTTGACCGAACGGCTGCTGAACATGGGAATCAGGGAACTTTCGGTCACGCCGCGAAAAATTTTGGAGGTTCGAAGAAAGGTCTGCTCCATTCGCCTGGAGGAAGACCGAAAAGATTAACATTTGTTTTTTTCAATTAAATTTCCGTACCGCGCCCAACGCATTGACTCGGACAGATCACAGAGAGTAGAATCCAGCCAAGAGCACAGCATGGCTGGGCTGGAGCAATAAAAGAAACGGGAAACGGCGCGAAAGCGGCCGGTTTCCCAATGTGATTGAAGGAGGAACGATCATGGGAGCAGCTTGGATCAAAGAAATGTTCGGTACGGAAAAACCAATTCTGGCCATGTGTCATCTGCGGGCACTGCCGGGCGACCCCGCCTATGATGCGGAAAAAGGAATGGATTATGTGGTGAACTGTGCGCGTAAGGATCTGCACGCCCTGCAGGACGGCGGCGTGGACGGCGTGATCTTCTCCAACGAGTTCAGTCTTCCTTATATGAGCAATGTGGAGCCGATCACCATTGCGGCCATGACCCGCGTGATTTCCGAAGTCCGGAAAGAGATCACCGTCCCCTACGGCATGAACGTCATCTCCAGCGCAATGCTGAGCCTTGACATGGCGGTCGCGCTGGAAGCGTCCTTTATCCGAGCGCCGATCACCGGCGCGTATGTCAGCCCAGCCGGCGCGGGCAACCTGAATGCCGGCGAGATCATGCGCCATAAAATGGCCATCGGCGGCAAGGATATCCGGATACTCAGCTACGTCGTGCCAGAAGGCTGCGATTACCCCGCCCAGAGGAGTCTTGCCGATTTGGCAAAAATCGCCGAATTCCGGGCGCAGATGGACGTTATTTGCGTTGCCGGCATTGTGGCGGGCAGCTCTCCCGATACGCAGGACGTCACCATTGTAAAGAACGCGGTCAAGAAGACCCCCGTGTTTGTCAACACAGGCTGCACGATCCACACGATCCGTGATCAGCTGGATGCCTCCGACGGCGCCGTCGTGGCCACCACCTTCAAGTATGACGGCGTGTTTGAGAACCTGGTGGACGTCAACCGCGTCAAGGCGTTCATGGACGTTGTGAAGCAGTACCGCGCCGAGCGCGGCCTGGGCTGAGCGCCGGAGGAGTGCGGATATGTCGATGACAATTACGCCTTCCGTCGCCTCCGCGAATCAGATGTATCTGGCGGAGGAACTGTCCAGCTTCGACCCCTCGGTGCCCTTTCATGTGGATATTGAGGACGGAAACTATGTGTACAACATTACCTTTGGGATGCGCACGGTCCGCAGTATTGCAAGCATGTGCAAAAATCCCCTTCACTTCCACCTGAATGTGACCAATCCCGCCGATTACTATGACGAGCTGGCAAAGCTCGGAGCCGCGGCGGTGGCGATTCCCTTTGAGGGCTGCGCGGCCCCCATGCGGGATCTGGACCGTATCCGTGATTTGGGCATGAGCCCCGGCATGGCCGTCACCATGAAAACGCCGATCTGCGCCCTGGAGGCGTTTATTCCCGAAGTGGAATGGATCGTCCTGATGACCTACGGTTCTTCCAAAGGGGGCATGAACGGCCTGGGCTTCCGGGAGCACAGTCTGGAGCGCATCCGCCGCCTGCGCGCGATGATGCACGAGGGACAGCACATTTGCATTGACGGCGGCACCGCGGAGCGCGAGCTGATCTTGGCGCACGAGGCGGGCGCCGACATGGCCGTCCTGGGCCGGCTGCTGTTCCCGGAAATGCAGGCGCAGGGCAAGCACGAGGGGAGAATCCTGCTTCCCTCCGAGCGCGAAAAAACTCCGGCCCAGCTGCTGGAGTATTACAACGGACTGTTTCAATAAAACTGGAGGTAAGGAAAATGGTTGATACGATTGAGCTTCGGGAGCAAATGATCCATGCCGCGAAGGAACTGAAATATTATCGCTTGATTTCTCTGTGCGGCGGCAACGTCAGCGTCCGTCTGGACGACGGAAATTATCTGATCACCCCCTCCGGCATGGAATACGACAATATGAAGCCGGAAGACATCTGCAAGGTCAATCCGGAAGGGACCGTCATTGAGGGCAAATGGCGCGCATCTTCAGATACGGCCGCGATCATCTACATCTTTGAAAACATGCCGGAAGTGAACGCGGTGATCCATACCCATCAGCCCTACGCCACCGCCATCAGCTTGGTGGAGGATGAATTCCCGCCCTGCTGCGTAACCCAGGTCGACGCCCTGCGGGGCAAGGTCAGCGTCGCTCCCTTCACCATCTCCGGGGACAAGGGTATGGGCCCGCTGACCTGCGAATACATGGAGGGCTCCTTCGCGGTGATCCTGAAAAACCACGGCGTTATGGCCGTCGGCGTCGATTTGAGAAAGTGCCTGTACGCCGCGGTTTACCTGGAGGAGGCCGCAAAGACCTACTGCATCGCCCGCGCGATGAGCAATCCGGTGGTTCCGATGACCGCCGCCGAGACGAAGGCGGAGGCAAAGGACATCAGCCGCTGGATGAATTACCACCAAGGATAACAAAGAAAGGAGGAACTGCAATATGGCACGTCCGTTACTGCAGGTAGCACTGGATAACAAATGTCTGGAAGAAGCAATCGATACCTTGGGCAACGGCCTGGGGGAAACCGTTGATATTATCGAGTGCGGAACCTATCTGATCATGATGGAGGGCATCCGCGCGATCCGTCTCATCCGGAGGATGTATCCCCACAAAATGATGGTCGCCGACTTCAAGCTGATTCTTCCCCAGTTCGGCAGCGCGATCCTTGCGGAGGGCGCCGAACTGAACACGATCAACTCCACCTGCCTTGACATCACGGTTCAAAAAATCCATGACGAAGCCACCTCCCGCGGCCAGAAGGTGGAGATCGAGTTTTACGGCGACGCATGGTCCTTTGAAAAGCTGGAGCAGTGGAAGGCCATGGGGATCGAGCATGTGATTTACACGCGTCCCCGTGTTCTTGGCGGTGACTGGGGTGAAAAAGACGTTGCGCTTGTCAAGCAGATCTGTGACATGGGGTTCAAGGTCACGGTAGCCGGAGGAATTTCCTACAAGACGCTGGACGTTCTGGCGGGTCTTCCGATCTTCGCGCTGATCTGCGGGCGCTCCCTGTACAACGCGGAAAATCCCGCGGCGGAAGCCAAGCGTATGATCGACCGGATCAAGGAGATCTGGGGCGAATAACGGATTGCTTCCGGCCATACAAAAGGTTTCCAACCATCACAAAATAAAAACAAGGAGGAACTACAAATGGGCGTTATCAGAACTGTATGCGGAGACATTGACTCTTCCCAGCTGGGCTTCACCATGGCGCACGAGCATGTCTTCATGAATTTCGGCGGCCCCCGCGGGTCTGAGACCGACTGGAGCCTTTGGCGGTGGGACGAGCAGCTGGAGATGGTTAAGGACTACGCCGCGCTCGGCGGCGGGTGCCTGATCGACGCTGCCCCCCGCAAGGTGGATGGCCGCGATCCCGTCCGCCTGAAGGCTGTTTCCGAGATCACCGGCGTACATATCGTCGCCTCCACCGGCGTTCCCTTTGACCGCCCCAACGGGCGCAAGGACACTGCTACCAATTATGAACCCGACTCCATTCTGGCCCTCGCTTTCAAGGACAAGTCCATTGATGATGTGGCAGACTTCTATGTCTCTGAAATCGAAGAGGGCATGGACGGCACCAGCATCAAGGCCGGCTGGATCAAAAGCGGTACCTGCAAGTACGTCTCCCATACGAAGGGCGAAGAGATCGCGCTGCGCGCTGCCTGCCGCGCCTCCATGCGCACCGGAGCACCGGTCCATACGCATACCACCAACGGCGGCTACGCCTGGGAGCAGCTGGAGATCGTTTTGGACGAGGGCCTGCCCGCATCCCAGTTTGGTATTGCGCATATCGACCGCAACCCCGATTATCTGTATCACAAGCACATCCTGGAAACCGGCGCTTACCTGATTTACGACGGCCCCGGAAAAATCAAGTACTGGCCGGACAGCGTCCGCATCGACCTGCTGCGCAGACTGATCGCGGACGGCTTCGGAAAGCAGCTGATGCTTTCCAATGATATGGGCAAAAAGAGTTACCACCGTCAGTACGGCGGCGGCCCCGGCCTGGGATGGATCAAGACTAAGTTTATCCCCAGGCTGTTGGCTGAGGGCTTCACCCAGGAGCAGTGCGACGACCTGATGTACAACAATCCCGCCCGGTTCTATTCGCTGCGCGAGAAATGTGTTCCCAAGAACACGGGTAAGGATATTATTTCTCCCTGCGCGCTTTAAGATCGTCCCGGATCCGGGTTCCCTGCTCGCCCCAAATGGGTGAGCAGGGAACCTTGGCAGAGTTGGACGAAACAGGAAGCAGTGCTTGCAGTTCATGAAACCTGAACTGACAAAAGCCTATCTCTCCATTCTCAAGGAGGAGTTGAGGTCGGCTGTGGGCTGTACGGGACCTTTCGCTTTGATCTGCGCCGCCGCAGGCTCCGACGCCGGAATGAGCGGCTGCAGTATACCGGCCGCCATTCTCACCGGGTCGGGAAATCAAGGACTGACTGCGTCGATATCCGCAGTATCGTGCTTGGGGAAACGCGGCTTGTCTGACCGGACCGGATCTTGTCCCTCCCATTCCCTGCGTGGATATTTGTATGCTTTAAGGAGGAATGCCGGTGCCGATACAATTCAACATTCCGGAAGCAGAATTCCGCAGCCGGGCCAAACAGATCAAGGCGCTGGTGTTTGACTTGGATGATACGCTTCTTGACAGCGAAAAGAACATCCCGGGGCGCGCGCTGGCAGCAATTCATGCGCTGCAGGAAAAAGGATCTTTTGTCACCATCTGTACGGCGCGAAACTGCAGTGCGGCTCAGTATTATGCACGGCAGCTCGGCATACAGGGGGTGTATTCCGCCGTCAGCGGCTGTCAAATGGTGGACGGGCGGACGGGTAAGCTGCTAAGGGGCCGTTCCATCTGTGACCGGGACGCCGTCCGGTTGATCACATTCTGCCTGGAGCAGGACGCGCCGTTTTCCCTGTCGGTGGGACAGGAGGGCTATGTCGGCGGTCCCCTGGAACCGGACGGCGCGTATATGAAGCTGCGCAGCAGCCGTAAAAAAATGGTTGACCCCGTGCGCAGCATGAAAAAGCTGACCGACCCGGAAATCCTATACGGACAGACTGTCTATAAGGTCGTGGTACACAGCGAGAAGTTTTACGATATGCTTTCGCGCTTCCTTCGGGAACAGCTCCCCGGCGTTCAATGCGCCGTCACCAGCAAGGGCGTCGTCAATCTGTTCCCGGCCGGCAGCGACAAGGGCATGGGCGTTCTGCAAATCGCGGAGTGGATGGGCATTCAGCCCGCCGGCTTCTGCGCCTTCGGTGATTTCTCGAATGATGTGCCGATGTTTCAGGCGTGCGGGCTTTCGGTCGCCATGGGAAACGCGGAAGACACAGTGCGGCGGAAAGCGGCCGCGGTAACGGAATCCGCGGATCGCGGCGGCATCGCGGAGTTTTTGGAATCTGTTTTTTTGATGCAATAGGAGGAGGGCTGGCATGAAGCTGGACTTTTTAAGAAGGCTGTATGACGAGGGCCTGATTTCCCTGCATGAATCCTTCGGCACATGGCAGGACGCCGTAAAAGCGTCAATTGTTCCGATGGTCGAAAAGGGTATGGTAACCGCCGCATATGGGGATGAGATCATTCGTCATGTGGGCGAATTCGGCCTGTATATTTTCCTGGCCCCCCATGTCTGTATGCCCCACTGTAAGGCTTTCTCGGAGGTCAAGAGATCCGGCGCCTGCCTGATGAAGGTCAACAAACCGGTATATCCAGACCCGGAAGATCCGTCCATGTTTGCCGAGCTGTTCTTCGCAATCGCGGGGACCGACTCCAGCCAGCATTTGGACTGCATTCAGGATCTAATGGAGATCCTGGATGACGAAGAAACAGTTGAGGCGCTTCTGAGGGTGCAGACAGTGTCTGAGCTTGAGAAGCTCCTCTGCGGCGATCCGGAAGCAGGCAAGTAAATGTTTGGCGACAAAAGAAAGGTGTGGTTGTATGGCATTCGATCCGACAAAACGTTATAAGTTTCTGTGCTGTTGCGGCGCGGGCCTTGGATCCAGCCAGATGCTGGCTTCCAAGCTGCGCATGGTTTGCGCGAAACGAAGCATTCAGGCCAAGGTAGATGTGGCGTCAGCGGGGGAGGGCATTGGCGCGGCTCCACGTTACGACGCAACATTCTGCAATGAGAATTTCCTGAAGGTATTGGCCAAGGCAAAGGACAAAGGCGCGAAAATCTACGGGCTGAAAAATGTGATCAGCGCGGATGAAATCGGCGCCGCGCTGGATCTGTTTTTCTCCGAAGGCTGATCGGGCAGGGCTTTCCCGCCCGGCAGGAAAACGCCGTGGGGAAAACGAGCTGTGTAAGGATGTGAAGAGATGGAAAAAGAGCATTATACCTTGATGATCACCATGCCCGAAAACCCGGTTTATGATGAGAAGGGGCGCTGGCAGCCTACCAAAATCACCGCCCGGGAGGGGTGGCGGGAGATCACCCCGTGGATGCGCATTGTCTATATCGGCTTTATTGTCGGAATGCTGTGCTATAATGCGTACTACCTGTACGTCCTTCCCGGAAATATGCAGTTATCGACATGGTTTGGCCTGAGCAGCATCCGGATGCCGACGATCGTGTATATGATCGGTTCTCTGGCAATACTCCTTTATCTGATCTACCGGGATCTGATCAGGCGGTCCATTTCCAGATACCGCCTGTTTGTCCCGCTGGCCGCCCTTGTCATGAATACCTGCTTCGTGGGTTCCTGCGTCGTCGGATAAAAAGAATGGATGTGAGCCGTTTTGGATGAGAGTAAGCTGGTAAAGGATGCCGTTGACAGGCACAGCGCATTGATTTTTGAGACGGAAAAATTCCTCTGGGCAAATCCGGAGACCGGGTATCGGGAGTGGACGGCGGATCGATATTTGAAACAGGTCTTCCGTGACTTGGGCTACGAGATCACGGAGGCGGGCGATATTCCCGGCTTTTATGCGGAGCTGGACACTGGCAAGGCCGGCCCCTGCATCGCGGTTTTGGGGGAGATGGACGCGCTGCCCTGCGACGGCCATCCCGCCGCGGACCCGGTCACCCACGCCGCACACGCCTGCGGACACCACTGCCAGTGCGCGGCACTGGTCGGTGTGGCGGCGGCACTGAAGGAGCGCGGCGTTACCGACGATTTGTGTGGTAAGATCCGTTTGATGGCGGTACCCGCAGAAGAAATCGTGGAGCTGGATTTCAGGGCCTCTCTTATGGAAAAGGGGACCATCCGCTATCTGCAGGGGAAGCCCGAATTTATTTATCGTGGGTATTTTGACGGCGTGGACATGGCGATGCTGATCCATGCCGGCAGGCAGGACCCGGGCACACTTCTGAAGATCCGTAACGGTCCCACCTGCGGTTGCATCGTGAAGCGTATGACCTTCATCGGCAAGGCGGCGCATGCGGGCGCCCGTCCGGAACAGGGGATCAACGCGCTTTACGCCGCAAATGTCGCTTTGGCGGCGGTCAACGCGCTTCGGGAACGCTTTGCCGACGACGAGCACATCCGCTTCCACCCCATTTTGACCGAGGGCGGGAAAGCCATTAATGTTATCCCTGGTCACGTGGTGGTAGAAAGCTATCTGCGCGGTTCCAATGTCAAGTCGATGATGACGTATAACCGTATGATCAACCAGGCTTTTGCCGGGGCAGCGGTTTCTATGGGGGCAAGGCTCGAGATCCGCGATTACGCCGGCTCCCTGCCGATGAAAAACGACCCCGCACTCCGTCGGACGGCTCAGGAGGCAATGGAAGCCTTGGAGGGTGAAGGAACCTGCCTCCTCAGCCGGGAACTTTGGAGTCCCGGCGGCACCGATTTGGGCAATCTCGGCAGCCTGATGCCGGTGGTGCAGCCCAGCACGACCGGCGTTGAAGGTGTGGGGCACAGCAAAGAATTCCGCATTCAAAGCCCATTCCATTGCTGCCAGATCCCTGCGGAATGCCTGGTCATGATGGCGCGGATGCTGCTGGAAAACGGCGCGGAGCGGGCAAACAAAGTGCTCGCACAGGCACAGCCGGTATTCCGGTCAAAGGAGGAGTATTTCGCGGCCATGGAGGACCTTTCGACCCGAGGTGAGGTCGTGGACTATCTGGAAAACGGAGACGTCTGCATTGCTCTTGGAAAATAAACAGTTCCGGCAGCTTCAAGTTTCCCGACGGCAGATAAGGAGAACTTGTGGGACCCCGCAAACAAGAAAGGGCAGAAACGCTTTTATTGAGGAGATGAAGAGATGGAAATTTTTTTAACAGCGGTAAATTGGGTTTGGACTAACATTTTTTCTTCCGCGGCTTTGTTTATGGGAGTGCTGATCATCATCGGTCAGCTTGCTTGCAAAAAAAAGTTCATCGACGCGTTCTGTTCCGGCCTGAAGGGCTATATCGGCTACTTGGTTTTTAACGTGGCCACCAGCGCCTTCAGCAGCACGTTCCGGCCGATTTTGAACGGCCTTCGCAGACTGTTCAACGTCACGCTGACTGTGAACGATTCCTATTACGGACTGTCCGCACAGAAACAAGCCTTTGCGGATGCCGGCGGCAACGACGGCCTGCAGGGGATGATCCTCGTCGTGGCTATCGTGATCATGGTGTTGATGGTTCTGTTCCGCAGGGTCACCAAGATGCGCGCCTTCCCCATTCAGGGCCATCTGCTGACCAACACCTCCCTGGGCATTCTGCTGATTATCTTCCTGATTCGGCCGAACGCCAGCAATTGGGAATTGATCATCATCTGCGGCGTGATCATGGCGCTGCGTTTGATGGTGCCCACCAACTTCGCGGTGGAGGCGGCGCAGGATCTGACCGACGGCTCCGGCATTGTGGTAGGTCACGCGCAGATGTTTGCCGACCGCATCGCGTGGGAGATCGGCAGGAAGATTGAGAAAAAATCCCTGAAGAAGACCGGGAAAAAGCCCAGACATCTGGACGACCTTCAGCTCCCCGGCTGGCTGCGTATTTTTGATGACGTGTATGTCTCCTGTTTCCTGATCATGTTTGTCTTCTTCGGCATCATCATGCTCATCCTCGGCGCGGACGTCATGCACGAAATCGACAGCTCCTTCAAAGAGGGCAGCAGCTTCTTGATGTACATTGTCGGCACGGCCGCGAAATTTCCCCTGAACCTGGTCATCCTGTTTGCCGGTCTGAGAATGTTTGTCGCCGAAATCACCGACGCCTTTACCGGCCTGACCCAGGGCGTCCTGAAGGGCGTTCTTCCCGGCATCGACATCGCCGCCTTCTTCGGCTACTGCGGCAACCCCAACATCATCACCGCCTCCTTCCTGTGCGGCACGCTGATCATGCTTGCCATGACGATCCTGGGCGTCCTTCTGAACGCTCCGGTCATTGTTATGATGGGCTTTACACAGATGATGTTCGATAACGCCGGTTCAGGCATGTTCGGGCACCACAGGGGCGGGATCAAGGGCCTGATCTGCGGCACCGCGCTGACCGGTATCGTCGATCCGCTGTTCGGCGGCCTGTGCGCCTGGGTTTACGGACTTTCCACAACGGTTCAGGGCGTCGCAGCTCCCTTCGACCAGTCCATCATGATGTCTACCGTCGGCCTGGGACTGAAGTATCTCGGGATCGCCGGCTTGGTGATCTGGTGTGTGATCATGATTGCGATCCCTCAGATCCAGTACGCCCGCTGCAAGGATAAGGAAGCATACTGGCTCGCTGCTACCGATTGGGAGGAATATAAGCGCCGTATGCTGAATGACGATAATCATTCATAAGCTGAAATTTTGCCGTCAGGCCTGCTTCTGCCAGGGCCTGGCGGCAAAATGCCGAAATCTTTTCTTTGTGCGTCACAGCCCCGCAGGGCGCTTGATTCCTCTTACAAGAAAAGACCCGGGCTTAGATGAAGTGGAGCAGTATCCATACGATACTGCTTCACTTCACTGTTTTGGAGAAAATTACCACAAGCGAATCAAAAAGCGGAAGCGATTTGGCTTGGATCCCCGCATCCTTTTTGCAATTAATATTTCTCAAACAATTTTGAAGCGATCTGCAAACAATCGTGAGGTAGGATAGAACCATCCGATGGGGGCACGCAAAAAATAAATGGAGGTATCTGATATGTCTAAGAAAAACTTTGTCTCTCTGATCCTTGGCGTCATTGGCGGCATCCTGTTCGCGCTGGGTATGTGCATGGCGTTGATCCCGGAATGGAACACGCTCACCCAGGGGATCGTGGTCGGCGTCGTTGGCGCGGTGATCCTGATCATTATGATCATGGTGCGCCGTAAGATGGAAGGCAAGCCCGTGATCGTAAAGCTGGATGGCAAGACGGTTGGCGCCGTTGTGCTGGGCGTGGTCGGCGCGCTGGTTCTGGGCGTTGGCATGTGCCTGGTCATGGTTTGGGAGATGCTCGTCCCCGGCGTGATCGTCGGTCTGGTCGGCATCGTCCTGCTGCTGAGCCTGATCCCGCTGGTCAAGGGCATTCATTAAAACCGCAAAGCACGCTTTACAGGCAGCAGCTGGTCATCGCTGTTGCCTGCGTTCCTTTCGCTGTTTTTCGCCCCTTTCCTGTTTCACTTGCATGCAGAAATCGGAGCAGCCCTGCGATCAGGCTTTGTTTGAAACATGGTCAACACGCCCCAACAGCGGGTCTTTTTTCGCTGTGCCGCGCCATTTTTTGCGGAAATACGCCAAGTATTCCCGCGTCGACATAGCTTGCCCAACGAAAAGATCCCGCACTGTTGGGCATATTGCCTATTTTCAAACAAAGTTTCCATAAAATGCGGATATTCTGTCATAATATAAGAATCTTACATAGGATTGCGGGAGGAGGTCGGACATGGAACATGTAAAACGGGTCCTGAGACAGATCCTGTTCCCCAGATTGGCAGTGGTTATCATCAGCGTGCCGGTGGCGGCAGCATTACTGGCTTATACGTTTTTGTTTGCAAAGGACTACGGCCCGGTCGCTTATCTATCCTATGTGCTGTCCGCGTATGCTTTGACGGTCGTGTGCGCGCGGATGACCAGGATACCCAAAGAAAGCATAAAGGCCGCGCTGCACCGGAACCAATATGTTCACAGATATTTGACGGATATTCCCTTTAAGGCCCATGTCTCGCTGTACCTGTCGCTGGGGATCAATCTGCTCTTCGTGGCAATAAAGCTCTTTTATGGCGTCTATTACCGTTCGGTGTGGTTTGGAACTCTGGCGGTTTACTATATTTTGCTGGCTGTGATGCGCTTTCTGCTGCTACGGCACGTCAGGCGGAACGCGATTGGCAAGGAGCTTATCTCGGAACTGAGGCGGTATCGCTTGTGCGGCGTGATCCTGCTACTGATGAATATCGCACTCTCCGGCGTTGTGATTCTTGTGGTCAGGAAAAATGAGAGCTTCCACTATACCGGATACCTGATCTATGTGGTGGCGATGTACGCCTTCTATAACATCATCTCCGCGATCAGGGATGTTGTGAAGTACCGAAAATACAACAGTCCCGTTCTGTCGGTTTCCAAAGCGATCAAGCTGGCTACGGCGCTGGTATCCATACTTTCGCTGGAGACGGCGATGCTGATGCAGTTTGACACGGGCGAGAACCCGCCGGCTTTCCGAAGAGTGATGACGGTAGCCACGGGCGGATGCGTCTGTATGATTGTGCTCGTGATGGCCGTTTTTATGATCGTTTGGTCAACCAAGCAGTTGAAGAAGCGGAAGAAATAACCTCACGAAATATGAGGAATGGAGGAATTCCGGTGATTAAGATTCTTGTTTTGGACGATGATGTCAAGTTAAACCAGACGGTTTGCACTTACTTAAATGATTGCGGTTTTCAGACCAAGGGCTGCCTGCGCGCAAAAGACGCCTATGATGAGATGTACAACAACCTGTATGAGCTGATCATCTCCGACATTATGATGCCGGAGGTGGACGGCTTTGAATTCGCGGAAAACGTCAGGAAGGTCAACAAGCATATCCCGATCCTGTTCATGTCGGCCAAGGATGACCTGCCCTCCAAGCAGAAGGGGTTCACGCTGGGCATCGACGACTATATGGTCAAGCCCATCGAGCTGGACGAGCTGCTGCTCCGTGTCCGGGCGCTTCTGCGCCGGGCCAATATTGAAATGGACCGGAAGCTGACGGTGGGCAACCTGAAAATGGACGCGGACGCCATGGCCGCGGTGGTGAATGGGGATGAGATTCCCATGACTACCAGGGAGTTTAACATTTTGTATAAGCTGCTGTCCTATCCCAACAAGACCTTTTCCCGTTCCCAGCTGATGGACGAATTTTGGGGCGTCGACTCGGAAACCAGCCTGCGGGCGGTGGATGTGTATATTACAAAGCTGCGGGATAAAATGTCGGCCTGCGACGGCTTTGAAATCAGGACCGTGCGGGGGCTGGGCTACAAGGCGGTGCTGCGATGAGCCGGGCGGGCACCCATCACCCCGTGGAAATTAAGCCAAGCCGGTTTCCAATTTCGATCTTTTTTGTCTTTTGGGGAACGCTTCTGCTGATGTCCGGTATTCATTTTGGAATCATTTTGCTTGGAAACGAAGAACAGTGGCCAGATTTTCTGCAGGTTCTGATACCGGTTTTGTATTGGACGCTGGTGGCGGCGGCGCTTACCGTGTTTACAAAATGGGAGATTAGGAAGCATTATGAAAAGCCTGTCCTCGAACTGAGGAAGGCCACCGAAAAGGTAGCAGGCGGGGATTTTTCCGTATATGTTCCGCCCCTGCACACCTCGGAAAAGCTGGACTATCTGGACGCCATGATCCTGGATTTCAACAAGATGGTGGAAGAGCTGGGCAGCGTGGAGGTGCTGAAAACCGACTTTTTTTCCAATGTATCCCATGAGATCAAAACGCCCCTGGCCGTGATCCACAACAACGCGGAGCTACTGCAAAAGGAAACCCTGACGGATGCACAGCGCCGGGAATACACGGAAACCATTCTCCACGCCACCCGGCGGCTGTCCAATCTGATCACGAATATGCTGAAGCTGAACAAGCTGGAAAAGCAGGCCATCAAGCCGGTCCCCCGGCGGTTTGACCTGTGCGCCCAGCTCAGCGAGTGCGCCCTGCAATTTGAAAACAACTGGGAAGAAAAAGAGATTGAATTTGTGGCGGAGCTGGAGGACCGGGCGTTTGTCCATGGGGATGAAGAGCTGCTGGCGCTGGTCTGGACGAACCTGCTGTCCAATGCCATCAAGTTTACGCCGCCCGGCGGAACCGTCACGCTGACCCAGACCTCTGATCCCGACGGGGTCACGGTCACGGTTGCGGATACCGGCTGCGGCATGGATGCGGAAACGCGCAAGCACATCTTTGATCAATTCTATCAGGGCGATACCTCCCACGCCACCGAGGGCAACGGCCTTGGCCTGTCCCTGGTGCGGCGTATTTTGGAATTATCCGATGGAACGATTGCGGTAACCAGCGCGGCGGGTCAGGACAGCGCCTTTACCGTCCGGCTGCCTTTACTTCACGACAGAGAGGAGACCTCCCAATGAGGGAAAGTGAAAAAAGGGATTACATTGGTTATGAGTATAAGGAAGTCACCGTTCGCTCGGAAGAGGCCTCCTTCTACCTGGACAGCTACGAGAATTTTGGATGGAGCGAAGACGAACATCTCATTGCCGCCCGCGGTCCTCACCTGACCACGCTTCGTCTGAAACGGGACCGGAAGATCATCAACAAAATGGAGCTGACCCGCTTGCAGCAGCATTTTGAAGCCTGCGCCAACGAGATCAAGGCGCTGGAACGGTCCAAAACCTCTGCCGCCTCGATGTGGGCCTGGATAACCGGTATCCTCGGCACCGCTTTTATGGCAGGCTCGACCTTTGCCGTTGTCCATAATCCGCCGATCATCTGGCTGTGCATCCTGCTGGCGATTCCGGGTTTTATCGGGTGGATCCTGCCTAAATGGATCTATAATGGGATCGTCCGAAAAAAGGTGCAGGAGATCCAGCCGCTGATCGAGGCGAAGCGGGAAGAAATTTACGAGATCTGTGAAAAGGGCCACTCGCTGTTATAAACCGGCAAATGCCATATAGATTTGAGGTAATTTTATGGGAAATATTTTCCACGAAATTTATGACTTTCTGAAAAGCAGCGAGAAGGAAACGCTTATCCGGCAGTCCGGTTCTACAAAGGACAGCAGTAATGAAAGAGTGCGTTCCGGGCAGAGCTACCTTTACAAAAAATACGGAATGGAAAGTGAGGTGATCGAAGTCCGCTTCAAGCAAAAGGTTGCCGGCGGGGTTTTGAATCAGGCGCTGATTACCACATGCAGGCGTTATCCGTATGTCAATACCAAGCTGCTGGAAAAGGACGGCGACTTCTATATCGTTCAGAACGCTCAGAGTATGATTGCGAAACGAACCCGGGAGCTTGCCCGGCTTGGCCACATTAGCTGCGGATATCATCTTGTGGACGTCACATATTATGGCTGTTCTGTTTATATTTCCTTCCATCATGCCCTTTGCGACGGGCGCGGCGTCATGCCCTTTGTCGAAACGCTGCTCTATTACTACTGTACCATAAAATTCGGCCGCAAGCCGATACCGGAGGGGGTCCGCCTGGCGGAGGATCCCTTGCTTCCGGGAGAGACGGTGGATCCGTTTATGCAGCGGTATGATTTTGATGAAAGCAAACAGTTTATCTCCCTGTCCCGGGACGCCTATGCGATTCCTGAAAATATCGCGGTGGAGGAGGTCACAAATTATCGCTATGAGGTAAAAATCCCCCATGGGCAGTATATGAAGATGTGTAAGGAAAACAACGCGACGCCGGTCATTCTGCTGTCCCTGCTGATGAGCCGCGCCATCGCGGAAATGTACCCCGACTATGACAAGCCCATCAACGCCAATATCGCCACGGATATGCGGGAGGCTCTGGACGTGCCCAATACCTTCAAGAACTGCGTCAAGAGTATGATCCTGCCGTACAGCCGGGAGCTTGCCGAAAAGAAGCTCCCTGAGCAGGCGACGGAATACCGCAATCTTTTAGCTGCACAGCGCGACCGGGACTACTGCCGGAAAGAGGCCAACGCCATGCTGGGCCTGTTTGACAAGCTGGACAGCCTGCCTTCCTACGAAGAAAAGCAAAAAATTATGTCCTTCTTTGAAGGCATGGCGCTGAACACTTATGTCATCAGCTATCTCGGCCAGTTCCATCTTGGAGAAAACGCGCAGTACGTTGATGAGATGCATCTTTATAATTCCGGGGCGATCGGGCTTGGGATCAACATGATTTCCTGCGGGGGCTCCTTTGTCCTGGACTTCAAGCAAAATTTCCCCTCGGATAAGTACGTCAAGGCGTTCTGTGACCAACTCTCTCAATTGGGCATTGCCTTCCAGGCCGGCGATGTCATTCCGTTTGTCACTCCGGGCGATTCTCTTATGAAAAGAAATCCGTCAAAATAAGATCAAAAAAGCGTACTGTTTAAGCGCCTGCTCGGCTTTATGCTGTGCGGGCGCTTTTCTGCGTCCGTGTATGGATTAATAATTTCCAAACACAACTCAAATCTTTTTTAAAAAAGCATGCGTTATTCTATATATGCTGAAACGAAAAGGAACAGAAGACAGAAGGACGGCATTTTTCCCACACGGTGCTGTATTAAGGAAGGGGGCGTTGAAATGAAAAAGGCAATGCTGATCGCTGCGGTTGCATCCGCCGTCGTGTGCCTGAATAAGCGCAAGGCGTATTGATCCCGGGAAAGCAGGAGGCGAAACCATCACGGACTATAATGCGATTACAAACTCAAGAAAGGGGTGATACATAATGAGCGAATATAAACTGAAAACCAGCAAGCTCGGCGAGAAGATCGTCGGCGCTTGCAAAAAGGTGGAGGGCACCGTCGTTGGCGGTTATAAGAAGGTGGAGGACGCCTTTGTGGAAACTTTTCTGGAAAAAGTGGATCAAGAGCCGGGGAATCCAAAGCCTGCCGCAGATCCCGCATCGGAAGAATAACAGAGAAATTCTCTGCTTGCCTCAATCACACATCAGGCGGCCGGCGCAGTATGCGCCGGCCGCCTCAGTCTGTCGAGAAACCCAGTCTACGTTCATGTGTAGAGCGGATTTCTGTC
>X355_Hoffmanns_Two_toed_Sloth__coassemble_2014_pt1 | contig 24647 bp, 25 predicted proteins | sample X355_Hoffmanns_Two_toed_Sloth__metabat2_high_PE_003 | metagenome-assembled genome bin X355_Hoffmanns_Two_toed_Sloth | reverse complement strand
CGCAAACCCGGCGGTGACCGGGAACAGCCCGGTATTTGCGCGGCCCCGCCGCCACCTGCCGTTCCGCAGACCCCAACGACCCCAAAAGTGAAATCCGCGGCGGCGTGTCTACCAAAAGTCTACCAAAAAACGCCCGCAAACCCTTGGGGCGCAAGGGGTTCCGAATTACCGGTTTCTCCCAGTCTACCACGTGTCTACCAATCCAACTTTTCCGCCCCAAAGAGGCCCGGTTTTCCCAAACCGGGCCTCTTTTCGTCACCTTTTTGGCCCTGTTAGAGGCGTTATACAGCCTCCCCTACATTCTCCGCCCCCACCCGGCAATGACCGCAACGTCCCGGAATTTTGCAGGGGCGGTGCGGCCCCTGCATGAACACGCAAACGTTTTGGTTTCACCGCAGGCGGCACCTGCCCGCTCACTCATGATCCGCCCGGTACTGCTCCAGCTCGATCTCGTCCTTGATCTCCAGCCCCCGTTCGCCCGCCAGCGACTCGATGTGGTGGGTGAACTCGTGGGCCAGCGTCGTGTACAGCTCGTCATACAGCTCGTCGTCGTCCGCGTCGGCAAACAGGGCGGCGAAGGAGCCGTAATACAAATTGATGTACCGCCCCATCTCGTCCCAGCAATACTCCCCCAGGAAGTACATCTCTCCCGGCGGGAACTCCGGGTCGGGCTTTTCCTCGGGCAAAAGCAGGATGCCGCCGTTCAGCTCGCGGTAAAACTCCGGGGGGAACTGTTCGGCGATCTCGTCCAGCCAGTCCCCCATCTCGTCAAAGGTGATCATTTCTCAATCCCCCGGCTCCACCGAAAGGTGGTCGGTGCCGTGGGCCTCAAATTCCTGCATGTAGCTCTCCATGCGGTTCATCAACTCGTTGTAATCGTCCTGGTCCACGTTTTCCTCTTCCATGTCCCGGCGGGCCAGGTCCTCCGCCAGGATATCAAAAAACACGTTGTTCTCATAGTCCATGATGGCCTCGTGGATCCCGCCCTCCGCGAAGGCCTTGGAGGGGATGATCTCGCCCTCATACTCCTCGGCCAGCACGGCCATGCCCTCCTGGGCGGCCTTGGCGAACAGCAGGCTCTCCACCTCGTCGTAGTCAGCAAAGCGGTCGTCCCCCCGGGTGGAGTTCAAGACCCAGTTGCCGATGTAGGCCATATCCAGCAGCCGGCGGAATTGCTTCGGCGTCAGTTCCAGGTTCATACAAAGGACCTCCTTTCCCTGGATCCTGTGGTATTACACAGTATACTCACAACGCTCCCAATTGTCAATCGCGCAGAAAATTTCATCTTGCCCTTGTATTTCCATCCGGTTTATCATATCATTATACTGTATTATTGTGTGCAACGGGAGGTCATGACTTGGACAAACGGCCCATCGGCGTCTTCGATTCCGGCCTGGGCGGGCTGACCGCGGTGCGGGAGCTGGCCCGGCTGCTGCCCGGCGAGGACATCGTTTATTTTGGAGACACGGGACGGGTGCCCTACGGCAGCCGCTCCCGGGATACGATCATTAAATACGCCCGGCAGGACGTGGCCTTTCTCAACACCTTCGACCTGAAGGCCATCGTCATCGCCTGCGGCACGGTGTCGTCCACCGCGCTGGAGGTGCTACGGGAGGAAAACCACATCCCCGTGCTGGGGGTGGTGGAGCCGGCGGCCCAGGCGGCCGCCCTGGCCAGCAAAAACGGGAAGATCGGCCTGATCGGCACCGAGGCCTCCATCCGCAGCGGCGCTTATGAGCGCGCCCTGGCCCGGCTGCGCCCGGAGGCGGTGGTTTACCCCCAGGCGTGCCCGCTGTTCGTGCCGCTGGTGGAAAACGGACGCTTCAAGCCCGGCGACGCGGTGGCCGAACTGGTGGTCAGCGAGTATCTGACCCCCCTGAAGGAGGCCGGGATCGACACCCTGGTCATGGGCTGCACCCATTACCCTCTGCTGCGCCCCGCCGTGGCCGCCTTCCTCGGCCCGGAGGTGGAGCTGGTCGACGCGGGCGGCTCCTGTGCCCAAAAGGTGGCAGGACTTCTGCGCCTGACCGACGCCCTCAGCGGGAAAACGGCGGGCGGGGAGCACCGCTATTTCGTCAGCGACAGCGTGGACGGCTTCGCCCGTCCGGCCACCCTGTTCCTGGGCGAGGACGTGGGGACCAACGTAGAGCAGGTAGATATTACGGTATATTAGCAAACAGCCTGCAAGGGAGCACGGGGACCCCGGCAAAGCCTTTGGCTTTGTTGGGGAAAGGACGAGCGGCGGAGCGAGCGAGCTTTCCCGTTTACGGGGAAGCGAACGATACGCAGCCTGCGAGGACGCGGAGCAGGTGGATATTATGGTATATTAGCAAATAGCCCGCAAGGGAGCACGGGGACCCCGGCAAAGCCTTTGGCTTTGTTGGGGAAAGGACGAGCGGCGGAGCGAGCGAGCTTTCCCGTTTACGGGGAAGCGAACGATACGCAGCCTGCGAGGACGCGGAGCAGGTGGATATCACTGTGTATTAGACAAACCTGGGTTTCGTAGAGGCGGGTTGCCGCAGGCGGCATTCCCTTTTCACCAACCCGGCAATGACCGCAACGCGGCGGGCCGCCAAGGGCGGCGGCCCCTACATGTATACCGCAAACCTTCCGGTTTTTTCGTAGGGGCGCACCTGCGCGCGCGCCCGGCGGGTGACACCGCCACCCGGCAATGCCCTCAGCGCGTCGGGCTGTCCCCCTATATTCCCACTTTACAAACCCTGAAATCTTTCTTATAATATAATATTGCCATTTTCAAGAGAATGAGGTCATTCCATGGAAAAGAATGTGATCCTGTCCATTCGCGGACAGCAGACCGTGGACGGCAGCGAACCGGAGGTCACTGAGCTGATGACCGAGGGCGTCCTGGCCCACCGGGACGGCGAGGGCTATACCCTGCGCTATCAGGAGACCGAGCTGACCGGGCTGGAGGGCACCCAGACCACCTTCCAGATCGAGCAGGGGCGTGTGACCCTGCTGCGGGAGGGCCAGGTGAACTCCCAAATGGTCTTCGAGGAGGGCCGCCGCCACCTGTCCATGTACAACACCCCCTACGGCGCCCTGTCCATCGGGGTCAATACCCGCCGCATGAAGGTCCGCCTGGACGAGGGCGGCGGCGAGATCGAGATCAACTATGCCCTTGAAATCGACCACGCCGTAGCGGGGGAGAATTTATTTCACATCAGCGTCCAACCCCGGGATGGGCGGATACCGCCTCAGTAAGCGGGTCGATTTCAAGAAATTGCAATTTCAAAAGCCCCTTCGCTGTCCGAAGGACAGCATGGGGCATCGACCACGCCGCAGCCGGGGAGAACCTGTTCCACATCAGCGTCCAGCCCCGGGACGGGCGGATACCGCCTCAGTAAGCGGGTCGATTTCAAGAAATTGCAATTTCAAAAGCCCCTTCGCTGTCCGAAGGACAGCATGGGGCATCGACCACGCCGCAGCCGGGGAGAACCTGTTCCACATCAGCGTCCAGCCCCGGGACGGGCGCATACCGCCCCAGTAACAGTCTGTTTCCCATTTGTATCAAGAACCAATAAGGTGTGTGTATTGTTATGAATATGATCCAAGCAGCCAAGGAGCAGGCCGCCGCCCTGACCCAGAGTGCCTATGAGCGCGCCGCCGCCGCGGGCGTTCTGCCCGCCGGGGTGGAGGTCAGGGGAGTCGTAGAGATCCCCAAGGACACCAAAAACGGCGACTACGCCTCCTCCTTCGCCATGGCGGGGGCCAAGGCCCTGCGCATGGCCCCCCGGGCCATCGCCCAGGCCATCCTGGACCATCTGGAGCTGGAGGGGACCTACTTCCGGCGCGCCGAGATCGCCGGGCCGGGCTTTCTGAACTTCTTCCTGGGCGACAAGTGGTACGGCGACGTGCTGCGCGCCATCGAGACGGAGGGGGACGATTACGGCTCCATCGACGTGGGCCACGGGGAGAAGGTCATGGTGGAATTCGTCTCCGCCAACCCCACCGGACCCATGCACATGGGCAACGCCCGGGGCGGCGTGCTGGGCGACACCCTGGCCGAGGTGCTCCGCCGGGCCGGGTACGATTCCTGGAAGGAATTCTACGTCAACGACGCGGGCAACCAGATCCACAAATTCGCCGAGTCCCTGAACGCCCGGTATTTACAGCTTCTCCTGGGCGAAGAAAACGTCCCCTTCCCTGAAAACGGCTACCAGGGCGACGATATCAAGGAGCTGGCCGAGGCCTTCCTGAAGGAAAAGGGCGCAAGCTGGAAGGACAAGGGCGAGGAGGAGCGCATGGACGCGCTGGCCCAATTCGGCCTGAGCCGCAACATTCCCCAGATGGAGAAGGACCTGCGCCGCTACAAGATCGAGTACGACCAGTGGTTTTATGAATCCTCCCTCCACGACAGCGGCTATGTGGCCGAGACGGTGGCCCTGCTGGGGGAGAAGGGCTGGACCTACGAGAAGGACGGCGCCCTGTGGCTGAACACCAGCGAGCTTCTGCGCCAAAAGTACATGGCCGAGGGTAAAACCCGGGAGCAGGCGGACAAGCTGGACCTGAAGGACGACGTGCTGCGCCGGGCCAACGGCTTCTACACCTACTTTGCCGCCGACATCGCCTACCACCGCAACAAGTTCGCCCAGCGGGGCTTTGAGAAGGTCATCAACATCTGGGGCGCCGACCACCACGGGCATGTGGCCCGCCTGCAGGCCGCCCTGGACGGCCTGGGCCTGGACGGCTCCCACCGTCTGGTCGTGGTGCTGATGCAGCTTGTGAACCTGCTCCAGGACGGCAAGCCGGTGCGCATGTCCAAGCGCTCGGGCAAGGCCATCGCCCTGCACGACCTGCTGGACGAGATCAGCGTGGACGCCGCCCGGTACTTCTTCAACTCCCGGGTGTCCACCAGCCCCCTGGACTTCGACCTGGACCTGGCCGTCCGGGAGGACAGCGAGAACCCCGTTTACTACGTCCAGTACGCCCACGCCCGCATCTGCTCCCTGATCCTGAACCTGGGCCAGCCGGTGCCCAAAGCGGCGGATGTGGACCCGGCCCTGCTGAACACCGACACGGAGCGGGAGCTGATCAAGAGCCTGGCCCAGCTTCCCGAGGAGATCCGCCTGGCCGCCCGGGACTACGATCCCTCCCGCATCAACCGCTACCTGGTGGCGCTGGCGGGGGACTTCCACCGCTTCTACAACGCCAACCGCATCAAGGGCGAGACCGAGGCCGTGCTGCTGGCCCGCCTGAAGCTGGCCGACACCGTCCGGGCCGTCATCGCCAACTGCCTGTCCCTGCTGGGCGTCAGCGCTCCGGAGAAAATGTGAGCTTATCCAAAACCCGCGCGATATTTTTTAAACTTTGACAAAGGAGACTGAAATGGACATTCCTTTACCGGCGCCCCTGCTGCTGGACGGCGCCACCGGCACTCAACTGCAGCGGCGGGGGATGCCCCGCGGCGTATGCACCGAAACCTGGATCCTGGAGCACCCGGACGCCCTGCTGGAGCTGCAGCGCGCCTATGTGGACGCCGGGTCCCAGGTGCTGATCGCCCCCACCTTCGGCGCGAACCGGACCGCCCTGGCCCGCCACGGCGCCGCGGACCAGACGGAGGAGTACAACAAGCGCCTGGTGGCGCTGTCCCGGCAGGCCGCCGGCGGCAAGGCTCTGGTGGCCGCCGATCTGTCCCCCACCGGCCTGTTCATTCCGCCCTTTGGGGAGACGCCCTTTGAGGAGCTGGTGGATATCTACGCCCAGCAGGCCGGGGCCTGCCAAGAGGCGGGCGTGGACCTGTTCGTGATCGAGACCACCATGACCATGCCCGAGGCCCGGGCGGCGGTGCTGGCGGTCAAGTCGGTGTCGGACAAGCCGGTCTTTGTCACCTTCACCTGCGACGAAAACGGCCGCACCCTGTCGGGCACCGACGTGCTGGCCGCCATGATCGTCATGCAGGGCATGGGCGTGTCCGCCTTCGGGCTGAACTGCTCCACCGGACCGGAGGCCATGCTGGAGCAGTTGCAGCGGCTGACTCCCTACGCCACGGTGCCCCTGATCGCCAAGCCCAACGCGGGGCTGCCCTGCGTGGAGAACGGGGAGACGGTGTACCACTGTCCTCCGGAGGAATTCGCCTCCCACGCCTTCGCGCTGGCCGCGGCGGGCGTGCGGATCTTCGGCGGCTGCTGCGGCACCGGACCGGAGCACATCGCCGCCCTGAAGGAGGCGCTGGCTGGGGTGGACTTCTCCCGCTTCCCCGCCCCGGAGCGGGATCCCGACGTGATCCCCTGCGCCAGCGAGCGGGAGGCCCGGTTCATCACCCCCGACGTGGACGTGGGCGAGGCCATCGAGTGCACCCCCGACCTGATGGAGGACATTCTGGACGCCGAAGAGGACTCCCCCCAGGGGGCGCTGAAGATCGCCATTCTGGAGCAGGATGATCTGGACATTTTCGCGGAAAACCAGTACGCCATCCGGGACGCCCTGTGTGTCTCCTCCGACGTGCCCGAGCTGCTGGAGGGCGCCCTGCGGGCCTACCAGGGCCGCGCCTTCTGGGACGGCACGGCGGAGCTTGAGCCGGAGTTCTTGCGGGAGATGGCCCGGAAGTATGGTTTGATCCTGTTGTGATATCTCGGATAAAAAAGACATCCCGTTGAAGGCGGGATGTCTTTTTTAGGTTGTAAATGAAACTTGGTTTTTCTTCTGGCAGCAGGTTCAGGATCGCAGGCGTCTCCGACATGCGGCAGCCGTTGGCGGTTTTACCGCCTTACGGATGCCCATGCGTAGCGTTCCCAAACCACCCCCGACCCGGCAATCACCATAACGTAACGGGCCGCCGAGGGCGGCGGCCCCTACATGCACACACAAACCTCCCGGTTTTATCGTAGGGGCGGCCCCGCCGCCACATGGCAATTATCGCGGCGTAGACGGTGGATGCCCCGAGCGGTATTCTCGTTGGTCACAGTCCCACCCTGCGAAATGCCCAAAAGGTTTACTGAACGAATGTAGGGGAGGCTATCAGCCTCCCGCTCCGGTTGGCAATCATCATGACGTTTTCGGGAGGATACTATCCTCCCCTACATTCTCCGCTCCCAACCCGGCAATGACCGCCACGTGGCGGGCCGGTGAGGGCACCGGCCCCTACATGTATACACAAACCTCCCGGTTTTTCCGTAGGGGCCGACACATAGCCGGCTCCTGCATCCGCCCCGCACTTACTGCAAGTTCAGCTTCCACTGCCGGATCGTCAGGTCGATCAGCGCCTCCTGCACCCGCACCTTCTCCTGATACAGCGCGGCGGCCAGGCTGTAATCCCCCTCCGCCTCGGCCTGGGCGATGGCGCTGTTGTACTCCACCTCGGCCTGGGCCCGCTGCAGTTCCAGGTCGGCCAGGGTATCGGCCTCCGCCGTGTTGATGCCGTTCAGATCATTCTGCAGGGTCACATTGCGGGCCAGCTCCGCCTGACCGCCCGTGCCGCTGTTCAGGCCGCTGGCGGCGGCGTACTCGGCAAAATTTCGCTTGGACAGCTCGCTGGCCCCGGCGGTGTTGTTGCGGGCCGCCTGATACGCCTCGGCAACTCCCGTGCCCGCCCGGTCCAGGGCGGCCAGATTGCTCTCATAGGCGGCCTGAAGCCGGGCCAGGGCGCCGGCCTTCTGGGCGGCGTACATCTGCTGCAGATAGCCGGAATGATCCTCCACCAGACCGGACAGGCTGCCGCCGTAACCGCTGTCGCAGCCTGAGCTGTCATGGCTCCCGCCGCTGTAACCGCTCCCGGCGCTTCCGCCGCCGACGCCCAGCGCGCCGTAGGTGATGTACATGGAGCCGTCCGCACCGCCCGAATAGTTGTACCCCGCGCGGACGCGCTCCGCCGCCAGGTGGGCGTCCTCCATGCTCTGCCGGGCCGCCTCCGCGGCCGACGTATCGCCCGCCGCCACCGCGGCCTTGTACTGCGCCTGGGCTTCGGCGTAATCCTGCTTCAGCTTCTGCACGATGGCGTAGTCATAGTCGTTCAGCAGGCCCTGGTCGGCCCCGGAACTTCCCTCCGGCGTCGTGCGCTCCGCCCGGTCGATCCGGTACCAGCCGTCCTGCCCGTTATAGACCGTCTCCGTCACGCCCAGCCCCGCCGCTGCCGCTCTCTGGGCGTCGGCGGCGTTCGAGGTGTAATAGCCCGACCGGACGGTGGAGTTGATGAGGTCCCCGTAGTCGGCGTACTTTTCGTCCGTGGACATGCCCTGGACTGCCGAGGGATTGCTCGCGATATATTGCTGCTGCCGGCGCACCTGGTCATTATAGGCCGCCCGGTCGACCCCCGCCGCCGACGTGGCGTTGATTGGCGTGTAGGACGACGACTGGGCCGCGATCTTGGCGATATCCGCCGTGGCGTACTCGGGCGCGGCGCCCTGAGCCGCCCGGATGGCGTTGGCCCCGTCGTTGGCGGCCTGCATCCCGGCGGCGTCCCCCGCCGCCCGCGCCTGCTCGTACATTTTCTTGTAATCTTCTATGGTCATGGCCATTTGAAATTCCTCCCAGTGTTTCAAATCCCGGGGCTGTTTGCGCTCCCGGCCTGCGTAAATCCCGCTGCCTTGGCGCTCTCAAAGGTGATCCCGCTCTCGGAGTGGTCCTTCTTGCACAGACTCAGGTACCCGGTCAAACCGGCACCAATGACTGCTTCCGCCAGCCCTACGGCGGCGGTCAGCCACGCGGCGGTGGAGGTGTAGCCCCTGACGATGCATAAATACATCAGCACAAAGCACTCCTGCACGATGCCCACTCCGGCCAAAATGACCAGCAGGGTGATGCACTTGCTCCACTCCCACTTGCGCCTGCCCGCAGGGCGGGGGTTGTGACCAACGGGAATGCCGCTTGCGGCCCCCGTCGTCCCGCCGTCCTCCGTAGGGCCCGATGCCCTCATCGGGCCGCAAACGCCCCCATCCGCAGGTGCGTCCCCAGACCTTTTCCCCCCTTCGGGGAAATTGTCCATTTCCGTAGGGGCGGCCCCATGTGGCCGCCCGCTCTCCATCATCTTCATCAAACCTTCCCCATCAACTTGGCAAACCGATACAGCACAGTTACAAACTGCTCCCGCGTCAGCAGGTCCTCCCACATGCCGTTGAACTCGCCGTTGCTGCCGCCGCCCTGGATCAGACCGGCGCTCACCGCCCAATCCCGCGCCTCCTGGCTGTAGCTGCTGGCGTCGTTGTCCTGGAGACCCTTGCGCATCTCCAGCCACATGGCCTTAAACTGTTCCTGTGTCATGTCGTCGTCCTCCTTTGTAGGATCGTTATACTCTCTTGCGTCGACCGCCCAATAATACTTGACCTGACTCTTGAAGGTGGCAAGGTCCCCGTTTAACCGCTCCTGCCGCGTGCTGGCCGGGTCGTTGATGCGCACCTTGCCGTCCTCCCACCACACGACCACAAAGTGCCCGGAGCTGGTCCACAGTCCCTTGCCCATACAGGCGATCAGGTAATACCCCTGCTTCAGCAGATCAAAGGCCTTGTCATGGGCGGCGTCGTTGGGCTTGCCGTACAGGGATACGCCGTTCAACTGCTTGCAGTCAATCCCAAACGCCTTAAATTGCGGCGGGAAATAGCTGTAGTAGGTCCCCTGGTTCAGCGCCTTGTAGCCGTGCTCCACGCTCCAATTGCACGCGTCCTCCGGGGTAAAAGTCCGCCCCGTCAGCGTCTCGATGAGCATGGCGGCGCATGTGGGGCCGCACCCGCTCCCGCCGATGGTGGCGGTCTCGCCGGTCACACGATAGGGCAGCTTGGCCCACCGGGGATCGGTCTGCAGGTAGGATATGGGCTGTTTATTCATCCTGCACCTCACATGTCGGCGAAGGCGAAGGCGGCCAGTCCCCTACAACCCAGTTGCTCGAAGGCGGCGCTTCTTTGGAGGACTGCACCGCCGTTGTCACCCCGTCACCAGTCGTGGCGGTAATCGTATCCACAGCTTGGGTAACATCCTCCACCGCAGTCTTCACCGCGGCCGCGTCCACCCGGCCCTCGGTGATGATGTACACGACGATGGACGCCACCGACACCACCGCGCCCGACACGCTGGTGATGATACCTTCGTCCAGCCCGAACACCATGGCCAGCCCGGTAACCACCCCGGCCACCGCCGCCCATAGCTTGCGGCTGGACAGCTTTCTTTTCAGAGTTTCCATGTAAATTCTCCTCTCCGGGCGGCAAAAAGCCGCCCTGTCATTGTCACGCCTCGCCTGCTCACGACGTGCGGTTTCCCTCCGTCTCAGGCTTGAAACAGGCCCGCTTCGCGGTCCTTCGGTTTCTCGCCTTCGCTTCGGTCCATCCGCGCTGTTCGCGACGGTTCGGCACTTCGTACTTGACAAAGCGGCCTGGATTGGTATAATAAAGATGCAAGGGCGCTGCGACAAGCGGTCAGCCCGAACCGTTAACTAATTTCTGTAGAGAAACCGTCACTTGGCCGAGTGGCGGTTTCTGCCTTTTATCCGAATCGTTACTGTAAATCCGAAGATATGTAACGTGATGATAACCGGCACCACATCACCCCCTTTCGGGAGTTGTGACCAACCGCCTGCCTCTTGTGCAGCGCCCAGGGTCCCGTTCGGGACAGCCTTATCCTACCATGTGCGCCGCTTTTTGTCAATTTATGTTCCCGATTGCCGCCCCCCACGGGGCGGCGTGTTCTTTACTCCTCGCCCTTATGGGCGGCCTGATTCAGATGCTTCTGCATCTTCTCCTTGGCCGCGGTCACCCCGTGGTTGGCCCCCAATTGGCACAACCCGTCCAGGCAGGCCGACAGCCCGTAGCAGATCAGGCACTGCTCTTCCCGCATGGCGGCGATCTCCCTGTCCTGGCTCTTCTGCCGTTCCACGAACTTCACGCACCACACCACTACGCCGCCGATGCCGCCCAAAGCGGCCAGCACCGCCGCCAGCTTGATGACCGCGTCCGCGCTCACCGTCACCTGCATCGCATTACCTCCCGTCCGGACCGGGCCGCGCCCTTCTCCGGTTGTATTTTCTCCGTCCCGCCGTCCGCCGAGGAGGCGGCGGCCCCTCGGGGGCCTCCTCGCCGTACCGCTTCCAGGCGGGCCAGACCTCGATGTTCACCAGTTCCCCGCCGGTGACCACCGGGTCAAAAAAGGGGTAGTTCAAGGCGATCTTCCGGGCCAGCGGCGTGCCGTTGGGCACCTGCCACCACTCGTCGGCGTCCAGCGCGTAGGTCTCCAGCGTCACCGGCGTCATCTTGGGCCGCCGCGCCCCGCCGAAGGTCACAAAGCTGACCCCGTCCCAATACCACTGAAGCACCCCCAGCGTTCGCTTATGTACCAGCACAGTTACTCCCTCCAAACCGCTCCTGCAGCGCCCGGTAGGTGTCGGCGTCGATGCGGTCGATGACAGCGTCCCCGCCCCCCAGCGCCGCGAACGGATTTCCGGGCGGCTTGATCCGCCTGGGCTGCTTGGGCCGGTAGTCCTCCCGAAAGGCGGGAAGGGGCTGACCGCCGTGGTCCCGGCGCACCCGCTTCACCAGCGCCTGGGAGCAGCCCAGTTCCCGGGCCGTCCGCTCCACGCTCTCCCCCCGGCGCAGCCGGTGGAGGATGGCGCAGTAGAGCAGCGGAAGGCCGTCTGCCTTCTCCCCCCGGCGCACCACGCGGTAATAAAAGGCGGGAGACAGCCCCAAATCCTCGGCCAGCTCCTTCTCGCTGCGCCCCTCCCAGTCGGCGCGCCGGACACGCACCGCCGACAGGCCGGGGTCCACCGCCACCGCCAGACCGCCCAGCCGCTCCTCCACCCGGTCCACCGTGTGGGAGACGGTGGAGGGATAGCGGCCGATGTACCCGGCGATGTCCCGGTAGGAGGTGTCCCGGGCCAGGATCAGGTAGACCAGCTCCTTCTGCCGCTCGGTCAGCACTTGGGCGCTGTTCAGGAACAACTGGTAGTCAAACAGCCCCCTGCCGTCCACGCACCGGCCCAGCAGCAGCCTGGCGGTCACATAGCGCTCGATCCGCTGCCGCCCCCGCTTCAAAACGCGGGAGACGGTGCTCCGGTCCACCCCGAACCGCGCCCCGATCTCCTCCAGGGTCAGTTCCTCGGCATAGTAGGCGTGCAGATACCGCCCCTGCAAGGGCGTGCACATGGCCGCCGCCGCGCCGACCAGCTCCTGGATCTGCCTCATCTGCCGCCCGTTGGCGGCGGCGGGCAGATCGTTCCAGCTCCTGCCCTCCACCCGGGACCAGCCCGTCCCCTCCAGATCGGCCCAGATCGCGCCGCAGGCCAGGGCGGAGTCCACCCGGGAGACGGGATTTTTCCCGTTCTTTCCCTTGCGCGTAGCGGTCCGCGCTCCCTCCGGGTCCAGCCTTCGGACCTCCCCGCAGGCCTCCTGGTACATCTCCTTCAGCATCCGGGCGTGCTCCCGCTGCCGTACTCGCCGCGCCGGGTCGGCTTCGTCCAGAACGGCGGCATTGGCCTGCTTATACCTCTGGTACAGCAGGGCCTTCTGCTCCCGGGCGCGCTCCAGCTCGGTCATGTCAGCCCTCCGCCGCGCCGCCGCAGAACAGCGCCGTGCCCTCGTAGGGGTCCGCCGAGGTCAAACGAATCTCCCCCGTGTCCCCGTCATAGACCACCTGCGTGCCCAGCACCGCCCAGGTGTTGGACCTCAGCACGCCGTCCACCCTGTGGCGCAGGGTGCAGCCGAACTCCCCGCCGCGCCGCCGGTGCGCCGCCGGGGCGATGGTCAGGGCGTACCCGCCGTCCTCACGCTCCGCCCAATCCTCCCGGGCAAAGGCGACGCCGGTAAACACGGGCCGCCACTCCAGATCGTACAGCGCGCCGGACTTTTTCTGCAAAAGGTCGCCCGCGCCGCCGCCCACGGGCACATTGCCCGACTGGATGGACGCCGTCTGCAGCAGGTCCAGGGCCTCCTGCACGCTCATTTTCTCCCCGTTGAGCACCGCGCCCAAAGACCCGGCGGCATCGTCCCCGCCCAGCTCGGGCAGCAGAGTCTCGTTCAGGAACTCCTTGACCGCCTCGCCCGCCTCGTCAAACTTGGCCTTCAGCTCGGCCGCCGTCAAGCCGCCCACATCGTTCGGCTCATCGTCCAGCTTCTGGATGATGGCCATATCCTTTGTCAATTTTGAAAGCGCCATAACACAACCACCCCTTTTTTAATTAGGAATTATTTTTGAGGAAAGCAACTTCGCTTCCGCCGCACAAATTCCCAATTCATCCTAATTCCCTATGTCCCTTTCGTGAAAAGGAACCGCGCTTCATCCACACAAATTCCTAACTCCTAATTCCTCATTTCTAATTCCTGACGTTTCCCGCGTATCTGACCCGGAAGTCCGCCCCCAGCACGGTCGCCGCGGCCGACGCGGAGCGGCTGCTCAGGATCAGCTTATAGAAGATAAACTTTCTGACCTTCAGCCGCACCCTTTGCACCCGGGGCTTGCGGTTGGTGCGGAAGGACCAGTGGGCGAAGTCGGCGTTGGTCAAGGTCGCCAGCCCCGCCGCCGCTTCCTTTTTGACATATTCCGACTTCCGGTCCGACTGGGCCGTCACCGTCAGCCGCCCTTGGCTCTCCGGCTTGATGGTCACCCAGATCTCCGCGCTGTACTTGCGCCGCCAGTCCCGCTCGAAGTCCAGGGAACCGGACTCCCAATAGGCATCGATCGGCTCCAGACCGTCGTTGCGGTACTGCCGTGCGAAGTGCATCAGCGTTCCGTCCTCCGTACCGAAGTACAGATCCCCTTCCACGTCCACCATGCGCCGGGCGGGGAAGTGGTCGTAGTAATACCAGGCGTCGTTCCCGTAATTGTGGACCAGCGCCCGGTCGCCGCAGCAGACGTAATACTCCTGCCGCCGCTCGTCGTCAAAGGTCACGCAGTCCGCCAGATCGAACCCGGCCAGCGTGGTTTCCACCCGGTCGCTGATGCGCCTGGCATTGCGCTCGTCCCGGGTAGCGCCGGCGGCCAGCGCCCAGGAGTACACCGACCGCCCAAACAGGGTGCGGGGATAGTTCTGCACCAGCCTCGCCTGACCGGGGGCGGCGCAGCCGAGGCCCCGGTTCAGGGGCGTGGTGTAAAAAGCCGCCGTCACCGTGCCGTCGGACAGCTCCAGCGCGTCGTACTGGGCGGTATAGGCCGCGTCGCTCTTGAACACCAGCAGCCGGTCATAGTGGCGGATCATGGCGGTGATGGGCGTGTTGGCCGTGTCCACCGCCATGACGTTGAGGTCGGGGAAATACTCGGCGGACGGCTGTCCCTCCTGGTCCAGGTCGGAGTACACCGCCTCGTTGGTGCCGTCCCCGTACAAAAACACCCGGGCGTCGGTAGCGCCGTTGTAAAACTCCGCCCAGCGCATGGCGGTCACCTTCTCCCTGCGTCCGTTCCCCTTGCGCCAGGTGATGGTGACGGTGTTCACCCCCTTGGCGGGGGCGCTGGCAAAGGTCACCGTCCCCGCTTCCGTGTCCGCCGTCCAGGCAATCCCGGTACCCTCGACGGATACCACCTCGTCGATTGCCGTCTCCGCCAGCCGGAACACCGTCGATGTGCCGTCAGGGGAGTACCTGGCCCGTCGTTTGCCCGTCAAATTGTTCACCCGCTCCAGCAGGGTCCCGCCCCCGGCGGGCGGGGTGGCGGTGGTCACGATGGGAACATATCCCTCCACCACCGCCGCGCCGCCCGTACCGTCCCAGCGGTAATACTCGCTTCCGGTCAGCAGGTAGACCTTCTGGGAAAATCCGAAGAAAAACGTCTCCGCGTCCCCGATCTCGCCCAGGTCGGTGTTCTGCCGGCTCTCCCGGTCCACGTCCCACAGGTGCCCGCCGCAGGCGCAGAGCAGGTGGAGCGTCCCCGCCACATAGCCGCACCAAAGCCCCCGCACCGGGGCATTCTCACTCAGGGTACACACGGCGGCGTACCCCGGCCTGATCTGCAAATGGTTCTCCCGGGTGACGCGGAAATTCCGCATCTGGGCCGCCTCACCCAGCTTCAGCCCGGTGTCCCCGTCGGGCGACTCGTTCAGCCCCAGCCACTTTTTGAGCTGATAGACCGTCGTACCGTCCGTTGTGATCACATTCGCCATATCGTCCCCCCACTTTTTAATTAGGAATAAGGAGTTAGAAATTAGGAATTATTTTGGTCAGTTGAAAGGAACCGCGTTTCAGCCACACAAATTCCTAACTCCTCATTCCTAATTTTCCATCACCATCTTGCAAACTGTCCGTGCTCGATCCCGCCATACAGGTCCACAATATCCTCCGCGCCCGCAGGGAGTCCCCGCCTGGCGGCGTTCAGCAGCTCCTGGTACCGCTGCTGAAAGAAGGATGCCAGCGCGGGGTTCTCGTCCGGCAGCAGGTGGGCGGCCAGCCCGTAGGGGAGCACCCCCTGGCACAGGCCGTCGTCCAGGGGGATGGCAGCGGTAAAGTCCGTGATCTCGGGGCATACAGGCCGCGCCCCCGGCTCCCCGGCCCGGTACGTGTCGGACGCGGGAAAGCACTCCAGGCGCAGCACGTTCAGGATCGGCAGCGTGCGGTGCTTGTACTCCCTGGTCTCGGCGGTGTCCACCAGCCCGCCGGACTCGTTTCCCTCGTCCATCAGATGCATGGCCTTCTCAAAGACCCACTGTGCATTGGTCGCCATAGGCGTCCCTCCCTTAATTGTTTCTATCTTGGAAAATTCTCTTGCTTTTTTCAAATATAAGTCTATAATTAGGGAAGAAACTTCCCTGATTTATGGTTTATTTTTTCAAATATGGGAAATAGTAATGGCATCTTGCGGAAAGGTGTGATCGTCTTGCTCTGCCAGTTCACATTTCGGAATTTCAAATCCTACCGGGACCAAACGGTGTTTGACCTTCAGGCGGCCGACATCAAAGAATTTTCCGACAGCCTGCTGCGCCCGGGCAACGATAAGTTCTCGCCCCTGCTGCCCGTCAGCGTTATTTACGGCCCCAATTCCGGCGGCAAATCCGGTGTGCTGGAAGCGTTGAGCTGTTTGATCTCTCGCATTCTGCTGCCCATCAAGGCAACCGGCAAGGCGCTGAACCCGTTATCCAGTTACCGCAAAACCTACCGTCCCTTTCTGTTCGATGACGCTTCCGCCTCGCAGCCGACGGAATTCCAGCTCTTTTTCCGTACCGAACAGGCCGAGTATGAGTATACCCTTTGGCTGCACAAGGACGAGATCGTTTACGAACTGCTGCGCCGGGTCAAGCTGGACTGTCAGCGTCGCTACCCCGTTACCCTGTTTGAGCGCGACGGGGAAAAAATCACTCCCGGCTCGGCATTGAAGCGGGTCAATGTGGAGCAGATCAACTCCACACTGCCTTTCCTCTCTTTTTTGGCCATCAACTACCACATCCCGGAAATCGACGACGCCGTTTCCTTTTTTGACCTCAGTTGCTTTATCAACTACGCGATCGGCAAGCGGGATCAGACCTTCCGCTTTTCCTCTCAGCAGTCTCCCCGCGAAAAGGACCTGTTTTTAACTATTTTGCAGGGGATGGACATTCCGGTCTCCGACTTCCGGGTGGAGGAAAAGGAGCCTCCCGAGCACGAGGGCGGCGCGCCAAAGGAGATCCGCATTTTTACCACCCATCAATTGGGTGACAAGGCATATCAGCTTCCCCTCAGCGAAGAGTCTCAGGGCACTGTCAAGGTCTTCAGCTTCTTGCCCGCCGTGGTATTCAGCCTCCTGCACGGAGGGCTTCTGATCGTGGATGAGCTGGACGCGAAGCTCCACCCCCAACTGCTGCGTTTTTTGATCGAGCTGTATACCAACCCGGACATCAATTTGCGCAGCGCACAGCTCATCTTCACTTCCCACGACCTGTCCACCATGAAAAGCGATCTGCTGCGCCGGGACGAGATCTGGTTCGCCGCCCGCAATCAGGACAGCGCCAGTGAGCTTTGGAGCCTGTACGACCTCCGGGACGAGCACGGGGCGCATATCAAGACCACGGCCGCCTATGACAAGCAGTATCTGGCGGGACGCTACGGGGCCGACCCCTACCTCCGTAAGATGCTGGATTGGAGGGAAACGGATGAGCCTTAAGCCGGTCAAACGAGGCGACCAGACCCGCCCTTGGATGAAGCGGCGGCAGGCCCCGCCCCGCCCCGTTCTTCCCGAACGCCATCTGTTCGTCACCGAGGGCACCAAAACCGAACCCAACTATCTGAATGGTCTGATCGAAGCTCTGGTACGGCGTCTTGGGGAACCGGCGAGGAAACAGTTCCAGGTCTGCGGCGAGGGCTGCAATACCCTGGCCCTTCTGGAGCGGGCGGAAGCCCACCTGAACAACGACGCCAACGGGTTTCAGCATATCTGGATCATCTACGACCAGGACGACTTTCCCGCCGACCGCTTTGACAATGTGGTCTCCCGCTGTATCGCCCTGAGCGCGCGCTCTCCCGGGCAGACCTGGCACGCTGTTTGGTCCAACCAGTGCTTTGAGCTTTGGTTCCTGCTCCATTTCTCACTGATGCAGTCGGATCTGCGGCGGGACGAATATGGTCCCAAGCTGACCGAACTGCTTCAGGAGCACGGTATCTGCCGAAAATATGAGAAAAATTGCAACGTGCTGTTCGACAAGCTCCTGCCCTATCTGCCCGACGCGATCCGCAATGCCGAAATGCTGATGAAGCACTATTCTTCAGAAACTCCCCCGTCTGCCAGGGCGCCCGCCACCGCCGTCTATGAACTGCTGCGGCACTTTCAATCCTATCTGCTGTCCAAGGGGTAGGGCCGGAATCGGCCCCGCCCCTTTTCCGTCATTCCCTCGCCAGGTCAAGTGCCCTGGACACCGTCGTCTTGACGGGACACATAAATGCCCTTGGCCCGGGTCTCCAGCACGAAGGAGTCGTAAATAATGCGGCCCTCGACCACGTCGCCGTCGATGCCCCGCTGCTCGGTGAGCACGCGGTAGGTCTTCAACTGCACCGGGTCGACGGTGGCGCCCTTGTACTTGATCAGGAAGTTGACGCCCTCGGGGAAGTAGCTGTCGGGCACGGGGACGACCTTCATGCCGTCCAGCACACCCACGCTGCCGTCCCGGACGGCCTTCTCGCCCAGGCTCTCCACGCCCACCACCTGGTCGGCCAGCTTGCAGTGCAGGAACAGGCTCTCCCGGATGAACAGGGTGCGCTTCTTTCTGGGCACCAGGGCGTTGGACATCTCCATGCCGCCGGTCATGATGGCCTCCAGAACATTGCTCTTGGACAGGCTGGCGTGGACGCCGGTCAGGCCGGCGCCCGCGGCCCAGGCGTTCAGGCGGTACTGGTCCAGCTCGGGGGTGACCACCTCGTCGATCTGGCGCTTCAGGGAGTGGGTGGCCGCCTTCACGTTGAACTGCTGGGCGCTGTTGCCCTTGTCGATGGAATAGGTGAAGGAGCGGTCACGGGTCATCACCATCTCCTGCACGGTGTCGCCCAGCTCGGCCAGATTGCCGAAGCGCTCGGTGCCGGAGCGGGTGTAGTCGTTCATTGCCACCGTGTCGATGGAATAGATCTTGATGCTTTTCACACCGGAAAAGTCGTAATCCTTACCAGCATACGCGTCGGTAATGGAGGCCAGTGAAAACCGCTCGGCCACCTTCTTGGAATATTTCTCCGCCAAATTGATAATTGCCATAATTTTTCTCCTTTCTCTTCCGCCCGGAATCAGGACAAACCAGGATAATTAGGAATGAGGGATGAGAAATTATTTTTGTTGAAAGCAACTGCGCTTTCACCGCACAAATTCCCGAAATTTCCCACATTCCTTTTGTTAAAAGGGGCTGCGTTTCAACCACACAAATTCCTAATTCCTCATTCCTAATTCCTAATTTTCTAATCGTCTTCGCCCCACAGCCGGTCGATCTCATCCAACTCCCCTCCGGAGTTGGCGCCCAGACCGCCGGGCGTGCGTGCGCGGTTGGCCCGGTCCTGCCGCTCGGCGGCCAGTTCGGCCCTCAGGCGCTGGTTCTCGTGCCGGGCGTAGGCGCTGACCAGGGGCACGCCCCTCGCCACCTGCGCCCAAACCTCCCGGGGAATGCTCTCCGCCTTCACGCCGGGATAGGCGTCCAAAAAGCGCCGCATATCCTGCATTCTGGCGTTCTGCCGAAAGCGTTGGATCAGGGCGTTTCCCTGTCCCGGCCCGGTCTGGGCACGGCCCTGGTCCAGGTCCTGCCTGCGGCAGTGGTCCAGGTACTCAGGCACGGTCATACCCTTTCCCTGGGCGCTGAGGCGGACCATCTCCAGGGTGGGGTCGTTCTCCTTCCGGTACTGCCGAAGCTGGTCCCGCTCGGCGCGCACCGTGTCGTAGTCCCACCCCTTCTGAGCCATGGCGATCACCTGATCCCGTGTGACCTGCCTGGTCTCGTCCCGGTTCTTCAGGGTAAACAGCGCGTCGTCGCGGCCTCCATATCCCTCGCTTCCGCCTGGCGGCGAAAGCTCGCTCGTTCCGGCGCTCCTCCTTTCCCCACCAAAGCCTTTGGCTTTGCCGGGGCCCCCAAGAGCGGCCGGCTGGTCTGCCGCGCTCTTGCCCTCCGCCGTGTTGGTGGCGCCCTGTTCCTCTGCTTCTCCGCCGAACCCGGCGCTGTCCTCGTCCCCCCAAGCGCTGTCCAGCGCTGCGTCCTCGACCGTCATTTCCATCTTATCATCCATGGTACTGCTCCTTTCATGCTATGGTCGGCACAAAATATATTCCAAAGGGCCGGTCCGCCCAAAGAACCACGTCGTCGCAAGCTCCGTATCCCTCGCCGCGTCGTCGCAACCTCCATATCCCTCGCTTCCGGCTAAAGCCGAAAGCTCGCTCATTTCGGTGCTCCTCCTTTCCCCAGCAAAGCCTGACGGCTTTGCCGGGGACCCCATGTTGCAAGCGGCAGGTCTCGATCACTTCGCTGCTCCTCCTTCCCCCAACAAAGCCTTACGGCTTTGCCGGGGACCCCATCTCAATGCGGAATGAGGAATTGTCTCCGTTGAAAGGAACTGCGCCTCGGCCCCACAAATTCCTCATTCCTAATCCCTAATTTCTAATTTCCCTGCTGCGTCTCCCGCTCCTTCAGCGCGTCGATCAGCTCCTGCTGATTGGAGATGTACCCATTGGGCACCCGCTCCAAATAGTCCACAATGGAGATCCGCCCCTGCGTCAGCAGATTGTCCAGGGTGTTCATCTGGGCGATCTCGCTCCAGTAAGCGCTGCCGCCCACATCCAACTGCAGGGTCAGCGCCGCCTGATCCAGCACCCCGAAGTCAAAGGGCTCCACCACGGTCTCGGGCGCCTCCGCCCCGGGCAGGAGTGCCATTCTGGCCCGCCGCTCCCGCTCACTGAGCGTCACCTTCACAAACCGCTGCCCGTAATAGACCCGCATCAGGTCCAGCCAGATCCGCCCCAGGTCCTCGATACACTGGTACAGATCCTGCTTGGTCAGCTCCATGGGCACCTGGGACGCCTTCTGCAAAGCCAGAATGGCCGAGGTATTGTCGGGCCGCACATTGCCCAGCGCCGCGTCGGTGGCGCCCATAAACTCCTTGGTCAGGGAGATGGCCAGCTCGATAAACTGGCTGACCTGGGGGGAGATAACCGCCGGGTCGACGGTCTTGGCCACGTCGGAGATGCTTCCGCCCCCCAGATCGACCCCGATGGCCTTGCCCACACCGGAATCCCACTTGGCGACCCTGGTCTTGTCGTAGATGATCTTGGGGTAGGCGGTGGTCATCAGCGAGATCATGGTCATGGCGAACATCTTGTTCACAAAGATCTGATTGGGGATCAGCCCGGTCACCGCCGCCTGCCCGTGATAACAGTTGGGCACCCGGTCCCAACTGAGCCACACAATAGGGTAGAGGCTCTGCTCCGTGTTCCACGCCGGGCGCACGACCGCCCCCTGTACGGTCTTGACGGCCCAGATACTGCCTGTCCCGGCGTTCCGCCACAGCTTCAGCAGGGTAGTCACCTTGCCTTCGGCCAGGGCGTCGAAGCGGTCGCCCGCCTCGTCGGTGTCGGCGCGCACCTGTTCGGGGTCGCCGCCGTGCTGGCGCACCTCCCGGCGCACATCCTCCGGCCGCTCCCGGCGGGAGATGATCAGCCAGGGCTGCTCCTGCACCTGCCGGCTGTTGGGGTTGCCGAAGATCACCCGGGTGTTCTCCAGCAGCTCGGTGCGGATGGCCCCCCTGGCGGCCTGTCCGGTCTCCTGGTCCGGGTCGAACCAGGCGTACAGGCAGGCGTCCCCGTCCACGGCGGCGTTGCGCATGAACTGGCGCACCAGCATTCCCATCTTATTGCGCTCGAACAGGACCTCAAACTGGGCGTTGACCACCTTGCACAGCCGCTCCGTCTCCTCCTGCGGGGCGCAGGACAGGGGGGAGGCGTTCATCTTCAGGTTGTCGGTGGCGGTGGAGGCCACCAGGTACAAAATAATGCGCCTGATGTAGTTGAACACGGGGGTGGGCAGTCCATTGGACCGCACGCCCTCCCACTGCCTGCCCACGTAAAAGTCCTCGTTGACCTTCACCGTGTCGTAGAGATTGAGCTGCTGCTTGAAGGAGACCCCCTTTTCATATTCCGCCCAGACCTTCTCCGGAGAAACCCTCTCCCGCTCCTCATTTCCGTCCTCCGTAGGGGCGGCCCCATGTGGCCGCCCGCCCCCCAAGCCTTCCTCCTCGGGGAAAAGTGTTCCGCCAAAGCCGGGACGGAACAAGCCTTCCCCCAAGGGGGAAGGTGTCGCGGCTCCGCTGTGACGGATGAGGGGCCGATTTTCCCCAACCTTCTGTTTCATCCCTGTTCCTCCCTCTTTTTCCCGACCTGATAGTTCAGGATACTGTCGATTCCCTGCTGGATCAGGCTGTCCGCAGACTTATCATCCGCCGCCGCTGCCGTCTCCGGCCCGGCCAACCGGCTCAAGATCACCGCCTGATTCCGCTCCACGCGCTCCAGCGCCCGCACAATCTTCTTCAAAATCACGGTACTGTCCCCCTTTTCTTGAATTAGAAATTAGGAATTAGAAATTTGTGGGGAATGAAGCGGCTGCCGTTTTCACGAAAATAATTTCTAATTCCTCATTCCTCATTCCTAATTCCTAATTTCCAAACCTATCCTCCGAAATCCAAATAACTGTCCGCAGTCTCCCCGCCGGTCATGTCGTCGTCGCAAGCTCCGCATCCCTCGCTTCGTTGCTCCTCCTCTGCTCTGCATGGCCGCCCGTAACGCTCCTTACGTCGCTGACGGTCGGCGCATCTCCAGAAAGCCGCTGCGCGGCTTCCCGGGGTCCCCGTTATCCGAAGTCCAAATAACTGTCCGCGGTCTCCCCGCCCGTCATGAAATCGTCATACCCCACCAGCTCGTCCTCGTCCTCGATCTCCGGTTCCGGCTCCGCTCCCATGGCCCGGAACACGCACAAATACCGGATGGCGTCAGGCGAGTGGGTATACTCATGAGGCTCCTTCGCCACATCGGACGGGTTTTTCTCGTCGTGCTGCACGGCGGAAATATCCCGGATCAGCCGCGGGCAGGCGTCGAACACCACCAGCCCCGGCATTCCGTCCTCCCGGAGCTTCAAAAATTCCTTCATGACCAGCCAGCCATGCACCCGCTGATTGGACGCCTTGACCAGCGGCACGCCGCAGTTGTGGAAGATCTCCGCCATGGTGCGCCCGGTGTCCTTCTGGGTGGACCACAGATCGGGCGGCGCGATGGTGCACCGGACGGCCTCTTCCGCTGGCGTGCGCTCCAGAATGGCCCGCGCCGCCTCAGATACGATCAGCCCCGGCCGGCAGAACTCCCGGTAGACCCAGATCCGCCCGGTGTGGTCCACTGCCGCCCAGTAACAGGCCAGCATGTCCAGCCCGTAATCAAGCACCCGGTACCTGGGCCACCCCCGGGGCAGCGTCCTGGGGGCGGCCACATGGGTCTCCCTGCGGAACTCGGGAAAAAACTGCCCGGCGAACACATCCCAGCAGCCGTCCCGCCACGCCTGGCGCAGCCCCTCGGGCAGATTGTCCAGCATTTTCAGATAGCCGGGATCATTCTTCACCAGCGCGGGATTGTCGTCGGCCCTGGCCTGAATAAACAGGTAATCCTCCGGGTCCTCCCCAGCCCGGAAGGCCCGGTCCACGAACAAGCGCTTGACCCACATATGCCCCACCCCGCCGGGGTTGCACGTCAGGTACATCCGCTTGGGAAAGGCGTTGGCCCCCCGCAGGCAGGCGGTCAGGGCGGAAAACTGGTACTCGGTGAAATGGGTGGCCTCGTCGATGAAGATCACGTCATACTCCTGCCCCTGGTACTGCTCCACATCGTGCTCCCCGGCGCAGTAGCCGAAGACGATTCGGGAGCCGTTCAAAAAGGAAAAGGCCTTGTCGCTCTCTTTAAAAACCGCCATTCCCTTCAGCTCCCGCTTCAGGGGCAGGATATGGTTTTCCCGCAGCTCAGGAAAGGAGCGCCGCAGGATCAAAATGCGGATCCCCCCGTAATACAGGGCCAGCAGCCTGGCCTTCTGCCGAATGGCCCAGCTCTTCCCGCCGCCCCTTGCGCCCCCATAGGCCACAAACCTCGCCCGGGCCCGAAAGAACTCCTCCTGCTTCGGGTTAGGCTTCGGAATGGTCAACACCGCAGCCATATCACACACCCCCCTTTTTCTTGAATTAGGAATTAGGAATTTGTGTGGAATGAAGCGTAGTCCCTTTGCAACAAAAAGAATTCCTAATTTCTCATTCCTAATTTCTCATTCCTCATTCCTAATCCCTAATTCTACTCCGCCAGCTCCTCCAACCCCGGCCCCAGCTCGATGCGCAGTCCATCCTGCTCCGCGCTCTTCTCACCGGGCAGTTCCCCGGTCAACTCCAAAATAAACTCCACGGTTTTCAAATCACCATTCAGCGCCTTCTGCACGATAGCCAGAAGGATCTGCTGCCTCGCGTCGCCGCCCTCCAGCTCCCGCACATCCTCCCGCTCCAGCAGTTCCAGCAGCTCCTCCCGCATACTCTTCCGACGGTGCCTGCGATTCGATTTTTTCCCTTTCCCCTCGGACACCCGCGCCACCTCTGCTTTCCGCACCCGCCCCGGCCTCACGCAGCCGCGGGCGGTATCACTGCCCAACCGGAATTGCACCGGGGCCGCAAAACAACACCGCAGCCGCTCATCCCGAACGGCCCACCGCTGCCTTCCCGGAGCCGCTTTTACGGGCCGCGGCTTATCGTAAGAAGGAAATGCATCATGTTCCCACGCTCCTATTGAACCACACTCCCTTGGCTTTTTAACGCCAACCTCGCATTCCCCCCACAGAAACTACCCCAACCGCCGCCAGCACTTGTCCCATGTTTTTCTACTCACCGTAGGGGCGATGCGGCAGCCGTTGGCGGCTTTGCCGCACAGGGAGCCATGCATGGGCGCAGGCCCCTGCATTCACCTGTGACAGGTACTACCTTCGTAGGGGCGGGTTCCAAACCCGCCCCAAATCCTTCGATTACCGCAACGTTCACGGGCCGCCGAGGGCGGCGGCCCCTACATGTACACACAAACCTCCCGGTTCTCTCGTAGGGGCCGCCCCGTGTGGCGGCCCGGCGGCCCCGCCGCCACTTGGCAATTATCGCGGCATGACGGCGGGGTCCGCAAGCGGCATTCCCGTGGGTCACATCCCCACCCTGCGAAATATCCGGAAGGCTTGCAAAACGAATGTAGGGGAGGCTATCAGCCTCCCGCGCCAGTTGACAATGATTGTGACGTTT
>X355_Hoffmanns_Two_toed_Sloth__coassemble_2012_pt1 | contig 24860 bp, 20 predicted proteins | sample X355_Hoffmanns_Two_toed_Sloth__metabat2_high_PE_003 | metagenome-assembled genome bin X355_Hoffmanns_Two_toed_Sloth | reverse complement strand
ATGAATGTAGGGGAGGCTATCAGCCTCCCGCCCCGGTTGGCAATGATCGTGACGTACACGGGAGGATACTATCCTCCCCTACATTCTCCGCCGCCACACGGAAATGACCGCAACGCCCCGGCCCAGTGAGGGCACCGGGCCCTACACCCAAACCAGGACACGCGGGATCCCCCGTAGGGCCCGATGCCCTCATCGGGCCGTCCCCGTTCACCGCCGGGTTTCCGGGCCGCCACGCGGGGCGGCCCCTACAGTGAAACCGGAGGTTTATGTGTAAATGTAGGGGCCGCAGCCCTCGGCGGCCCGACGGCTGCCCGGCAATGATCGCGGCGTGGGCGGCATGTCACACCTCCACCCCGCGAAAACCCGAAAGGTTTGCAAAATGAATGTAGGGGAGGCTATCAGCCTCCCGCCCCGGTTGGCAATGATCGTGACGTCCAGGGGAGGATACTATCCTCCCCTACATTCTCCGCCGCCACCCGGCAATGGCCGCAACATCCCGGCCCGGTGAGGGCACCGGGCCCCACACCCAAACCAAGACACGCGGGATCCCCCGTAGGGCCCGATGCCCTTCATCGGGCCGTTCCCGGTCACCGCCGGGTTTCCGGGCCGCCGAGGGCGGCGGCCCCTACGATAAAATCGCGGGGTTTGTGGTTTGAATGCAGGGGCGCACCCGTGCGTGCGCCCGCCCACACCGCAATTATCGCCGGGGTCGCGGGAAAACCGCGAGGTTTGTTGTTTTGAATGCAGGGGAGGGCCTATGTGCCCTCCCGCAACGTCGCAGTCATCGCTACCTTTGCGGGCGGCCACATAGGGCCGCCCCTACGGAATAAACGTAAGGTGTTATAAACCAACGCCACGCCGCGATCACCGCCGGGTTCCCGGGCCGCCACGCGGGGCGGCCCCTACAGTGTTTCTACAGCCCTCCAAATGTTGTAGGGGCGGGTTCCAAACCCGCCCGAAACCCGGCAATCATCGCGGCGCTTCCGGGCCGACACATAGGTCGGCCCCTACGGAGTAAATTGCAACACAGTACAAATCGGCAAAGTAGCGGCGGGGCCGCCGGGCGGGTCTGGGACGCTCTGCATGGGCATCCGTAAGGCGGCAAATATCCCAGCGTGCGCGCCGCGTTTTTTGACACACTGGAACGGGCACAGGGGATCAGCCCTGTGCCCGTTTATGTTACTTGTGAAACAGCTTATTGGTCTCATACTGCGGCTCGCAGGTCAGGTGCAGACCCAGCTTTTTATAGGTGGAGGAGTCGGCGTTGGACAGGATCACGGAGGAGTGGGCCTCGCAGCCCCGCAGCCTGCCCAGGCAGTCCAGCGCCTTGCGGGCCTCGGGGCTGCCCGTGGCCGAGATGGCTAGGGCGATGATGATCTCGTCGCTGTGCAGCCGGGGGTTGACAGAGCCGAGAGGCCCCACCTTGACCGCCTGGATCGGCTCAATGGCGGTGGGGGAGACCAACTGGACGTCCTTGCCGATGCCCGCCAGATGCTTCAGGGCGTTCAGCAGGGCGGCGGCGGTGGCGCCCATCAGGTCGGAGGTCTTGCCGGTGACCACCGCGCCGTCGGGGAGCTGGATGGCGGCGGCGGGATTTCCCGTCTGCTCCGCCTTGGCCGCGGCGGCGGCAATGACCGGGCGGATGGCGGCGTCCACCTCCGCCTGGCGCATGAGCAGCTCCAGCTTGTAGACAATCTCGTCGCTGCCCAGGCCCCGGCGGCGGTCGCACAGGGCGGTATAGTACCGGCGGATGATCTCCTGCCGGGCAGCGGCGCACACCGCGCCGTCGTCCACGATGCAGTTTCCCACCATGTTCACCCCCATGTCGGTGGGGGAGCGGTAGGGGCTTTCGCCGGTGATCTTCTCAAAGATGGCCGACAGGACGGGAAACACCTCCACATCCCGGTTGTAGTTGACGGTGGTCTCGCCGTAGGCCTGCAGGTGGAAGGGGTCGATCATGTTCACGTCGTTCAGGTCGGCGGTGGCCGCCTCGTAGGCCAGATTGACCGGGTGCTGCAGGGGCAGGTTCCAGATGGGGAAGGTCTCAAACTTGGCGTAGCCCGCCTGGACGCCCCGCCGGTGCTCGTGGTAAAGCTGGGACAGGCACACCGCCATCTTGCCGCTGCCCGGGCCGGGCGCGGTGACCACCACCAGGGGGCGGTCGGTCTCGATGTACTCATTTTTGCCGTAGCCCTCGTCGCTGACGATCAGGGGGATGTTGCGGGGGTAGCCCGCGATGGGGTAGTGCAGGTACACCCGCACGCCCAGCTCCTCCAGGCGGCGCTTGAAGGCGTCGGCCGCGGCCTGCCCGGCGTACCGGGTGATGGCCACGCTGCCCACGTACAGGCCCTGGGCGCGGAAGGCGTCGATCAGGCGCAGCACGTCGGAATCGTAGGGGATGCCGTAGTCCGCCCGCATTTTGCTCTGCTCGATGTCGGCGGCGCTGATGGCGATGACCACCTCCACGCTGTCCTTCAACTGGGTCAGCATGCGGATCTTGCTGTCCGGCTCGAACCCGGGCAGCACCCGGGCGGCGTGGTAGTCGTCGAACAGCTTGCCGCCGAACTCCAGGTACAGCTTGCCGCCGAACTGGGCGATGCGCTGGCTGATGCGGCGGGACTGCAGGTCCAGATATTTTTCGTTGTCAAATCCCCGTTGTTCCATCGTTGCGCGGGCGGCCTGTTCCGGACGCCCGACCCCCTCTCTCTGTAATCACACATAGAAGTAGTTTAGCACATTTTGGCGAGAGGTACAACATAAAATCCAAAATACGGGGGTTTTGTCGGAACTGTGAGCAGCTATTTCTAATGTACCGTCAGGCGCTGCTCGGTGGTACGGTAAAGCTCCTCGATCCGACCAAGTGCTTCCGCCATGGAGGCGCATTTGGCTTCTGCCTGTTCCAGCCGGGCGGCGGCAATCCGCAGCGCGTTATGGTACTTTCCGTTCATGTAAAGGGTGGGGAAGCGGATATTCTGAACACGGGAAGCCGCGTCAGCCAAGGTCTTTGCATAGTTTGCCATATCGGTTTCTCCCTGACGCAGGGCGTACAGTTTCACACAGATCAGACCCGCGATGGACGCCACCTGCTTATCCTGGCCGCTGTTGGGCCTGACCTGGATCCTGTCCATATTCTCGGACACCATACCCAGTGCGCAAAGCAGTCTCTTCAGCTCCTCGGAGGACATCCGGATGCCCCAGTTCTCATAAATATAATCGCTCAAATAGTCCAGGACCCAGCCCGGGATGATCCCACCCACAAAATCCAAGGCGCTCACTGCGGTATCAAAATACTTCCAATTCATGATCCCGTCCGCGATCTCGACCCACTTGGCCAGATCCTCCAGCCCGAATTCCTGCAAAAAGTTCTGGATCATCGGGCAAATTCGGGATTGGCCTGTTCGTATTCAATCAGATAGGCCAGCACAAAGGCGGTATTTTCCAGATTGCCGCCGTCGAACAGAAGATCAACGAAAAACTGCATATCTTCTCCGCCGAAGCCGCCCTCCACCATTTGGCCGATAAATTCCAAGGTTTGGACTTTTTGTTCCGGCGGCATGGCCCGCATCATGCTGTTCAGGAAATCGTCCAGTTGGCGCATGGTTTCGTCCTGGCCGCCGGGCGCCACCGTCATGACCGGGTTTCCATTCTCGTCGAATTCAAAGAAGGTATTGGGGCAATGGGCCTCCAAAAAGCCGCCTTCTCCATAGTCGTGCCCCTGATAATAGGTGGTCTCGCCCACGTCATTCAGCAGGAGGTTTACATAATCATTGTCCACATTATGGTTCTCAATGACCATCTGCCGCTGGGCGATCTCATCTTGATAGCGGTCGATAAACTCATCGGAGAAGCCCTGCCCGTCAAAGGACACACAGCGATCCACGGAGGAGTCCAGCAGCGTAATGTACTTGGCCTTGTTGCCGCCCTTGGAGTGACCGGTCACCGTCACCTCGTAGTCTTCCAGCCCGCACTGCTCATAGGCGTCCCGGTACCAGGCCAGCGCGTTCTCCTGCTGGGCCGTGGAGACGCCGTCGCCGGCGTTGGTGGGACCGCCGCCGGTAAAGTTGTCCTTCCATTCGCCGCCGGCGGTGCCGCGAAAGGCCACCACAGCTTCCCCTGTATTCTCGCTGACAAATACGGCGCTGAATCCCCCGCCGCCTCCTTCGCTGCCATCCACATGGACCTGGGCGATGTGCATATCCATCAGCACGTCGTTGTTTTGAATGGCGGTGACCAGCTTGGACCAGTCCCCCTGGGTCATGTAACTCCCACTGGGCAGGTGATTGGAATCCAAGGTGGCGATCAGGTCACTGACCGTTTCAACGCCGCCGCCGGAGTTCTCCACGCGGGTCTGAAAGGAATCCAAGTACATCAGGTTTTCGAGCAGCAGCAGTTCTTCCGTGGATAAAGCCATATCGTCACCCCCCTTTATCTCAGCTCAAAGCAGTTAAAACGCTCTTTATATACCGCCGGGTCACCGAAAAGATCCGCAGCCTGTCCCCGCGCCGCCCGGTCCGCCGCGCCGGGCGCGATGCAGACGCAGCAGGAACCGTACAAGCCGTTTTCCAGCATCACGGTCCGAACGGTCTGCACCAGGTTTTGATTGGCTTCCTGATCGCCGGTGTCTCCCTCCAGAAGGAGAACGGTATCCCGACCCAACCCGCTTCCCAGGACAAACAGCGCCGCCGCGTCCAGGGAACCGTCGATCTCAGGTCCCTTGACGTCGGCAAAATTGGTGTAAGTCCAGCAGACCGGCAGGCCGGCATCCACAAGAAGCTGGGTCACCGCCGTGTCATAGACGTCCCGAATCAGGACGGCGTAATAGTTGTCAGCCGCCTGATATACACCTTGCGTTTCGCGGATCTGGAGGTCGTAGCAGGTATCCGGCGCGGATCCCTCCGTGAAGCGAATTTCCGTGACGCTGTTCAGCTTATCCATGGGCCTGACCGCCAGCAGGGAGAAGGCGGCCCCGGGGTATTTCTGCTCCAGGTACTCCCGTCCGAAGCGGATCTGCTCCAGGCAGGTCATCTGATAGCCGTACAGCTTTCCCTCCCGGATGCGGTCTTCGCCAAGATAGGCGTCACACAGCAGCTTTTCCTCTTCCTCGGTCAGTATGATCGTTTCTGTCATATCCGTTTCCTCCGTCTCTACGCCCGACGCGGGCGGAATGGTTTGGCCGGACTGTGCACAGCCGCCCGTCCAAAGCAGCAGGGCTGCCAAGATCACAGCACATTGTTTCGCGCGGCACATGTCCTTTCCTCCGTTCCTTGCCTGTACCGACAGGATACGCCTTCCGCGCCCCTGTGTTCCGCTTTCCTGACGACCGGAGGGTGAAATGGGATGACCGGTCCTCACTCCAATATGATGTCCAGCTCGCTGACGGTCACAGTGCATTTCGCGGTGTAGGTCCTGCCCCCGTAGGTGACGCCGGCGGTGATCTCGGTCCTGCCCAGGCCCACCGCCTTGACCTTGCCGCCGTCGTCCACCGTGGCCACCCGCAGGTCCCCGGAGCTCCAGGTCACGGGCTGCCCGGCGGGCACGGTGGATGCCTCCAGCACCACCGCCTCTCCAATGTAAAACGGGTCAATGACGGACCGGGACAGGGTGATCTCCACCTGCTCCTCCGCCGGGGACGGCGTGACCGGGGGAGGCGTTGGCGTCACTGCCGGGGTGGGGGTGGGCGCAGGTGTGGGCGCAGGTGTGGGCGTCACCGTGACCGGCGTGTTGATTGGCTCCCGGGTCTCGGCTTTGCCCAGGCTGACCCGGAGACTGACATGGCCGCCCGGCTCCAGAACCTCGCCCTCCGCCACGCTCTGCCAGGTGACCAGACCCTGGACCACGCTGTCGTGGTGCTCATAGTCCACCGTGACCGCCGCGCCCAGCGCGGCCAGGATGTCCAGCGCCTCTTCCTCCGGGTAATAGACCACGTTGGGCATGCGCCCGTCCTCAGATACCGGCTGCGCCGCCGCGCTGATATACAGCTCGATCCGGGTGCCCCGGGCCACCACATCGCCGGCATTCACGCTCTGGCGCAGGACCATATCCGCCGGGATCTCGTCCGACTCCTCCCGGCCGACGATCATGGCGCTGAGGAACCGGGCTGTGATCTTATTCTCCGCCGCTTCCGCCGTCAGGTTTACCACATTGGGCACGCGGGTCATATCCTCTCCCAGGGTAATGGTGGTGACCAGATCATTGACAAATCCGATCCTTCCGGCCAGCAGCAACGCCAGCAGGCAGGCGGCGATACCCGCGGCCACCGGGACGCCGATCTTCGCCCACAGCGGCCATTTCATCGGGTCAATGGCTTTGATCCTGCCCACGACTCGCCGGACCGGCGTGGGAGAGGTCAGCTCGGACAAAAACTGCTCCGCCGTGGTGCTGCGGTCCTCGATGCGCACGTTCATGGCGTTCAGGATGGCGTTTTCCTGGCTCCGGGTGAGCTGACAGTATTTGGAGGGCGGGACCAGCAGGTCTTTTTTCCGGTTGGCAAGCTGAGTGCGGCGCTCCAGCGCGTCCGGGGGCGTTTGGCCGGTCACCATGCGGTAGAGCACCGCGCCCAGGGCGTATACGTCCGTGTGGGGCCCCTGGTCGCCCCGGCTGCGGTACTGCTCCTCCGGAGAATAGCCCGGCTTGATGATGACCGTCAGGCTGCGGCTGTGGGAGGTGGTGGCATACCGGGCCGCGCCGAAGTCGATCAGCTTGACCTGGCCGTCCCTGGTCAGAAAGATATTGTCCGGGGCGATATCCCGGTGGATGATCCCCGCCTTGTGGATCTCCTCCAGGGAGCGGATGGCGGGGGTCAGCATGGCAATGGCCTGTTCCGCCGGGATCTTTCCCTCCCGCTCCAGATAGGAGGTCAGGGTCTCGCCGTCCAGATACTCCATGGCGATGTAGGCCGTATTGTTGTTCTCAAAGCTGTCGTAGACCCGGACGATGCCGTCCTTGTCCCGGAACTGCGCCAGCCGCCGCGCCTCGTCCACAAATTTGCCCAGTCCGTCGGAAAATTGCCGGGCTTTGTTTCCGCCGAAGACGGTGACCTGCGTCTGACCGGGCGCCCGTGTGGCGAATTCGCTGGGCAGATATTCCTTGAGGGCGATCTTCTGCCGGAGCACCTCGTCCCAGCCGATATAGGTCACGCCAAACCCGCCCGAGCCGATGGCCCGGCCCACCAGATAGCGGCCGGACACCACGGTCCCCGGCGCCATGTGGAGGGCGCTGCCCGCCGGTGTGCCCGGTTCGTAGCCGCAGTGGGGGCACAGCCCCTGCCAGCTCTCATATTCCTCCATGCAGCCTAAGCAGCGTATGGTCGTTTTCATGCCGATCACCATCTCTTCCCACAGGGGACCCGTTTTTGAATCGTTTGCTTCTCCCCTGTGTCAGTCTTTGATTTCAAACAGAAGCCTGGTCGTACCGATCACAACATCGTCTCCGGAAAGAAGCTCGGTTGGCGCCGTGATGCTCTCGCCGTGGACCTGCGTTCCATTGGACGACCCCAGATCCTTCAGACAGACGTCGTGCCCTTCCAGATACAACTGCGCGTGAACACGGCTCACCTTGGCGTCCTCCACGACGAATTCACAGGAAGCGCCGTCTCTGCCGATGGTACAGGGATACCGATCCACGCGGAAGCAGACCTCCTGCCCATGAGCGGCGTAATGAATGGTGACGGTCGGGACCGGATCTTCCTCGGGCCGTTCGCCGGCCGTTTGCTCCGGGGGATCCTCCTTCGGGCAGCACGGGGCGGGTGAACCGGACGCTCCACCGGACGCGGGAGCAGGTGCGGGAGCAGGCGCGTTGGAATGTGCGAAGTCCCAAGGTCCGGCGCCCCAGCGATTGTCACCGCCGCTGGCCTGGCAAAGCCACACGAGCAGAATGATCGGTCCCGCCAACGGGATCAGAGCGATAAACATGCAGGGCCAGCTTCTCCCGGTATCATGCAGCCGCCGGACAAACAAGGAAAGTCCGCCGATCAGCATAGCCAGCGAATAAATGCCCGATGCGATCCAGCCGATCATCGGGATCAATCCCAGGACAAACGACACGATGAAATTGAACAGGAAAAACCACCAATATTCACTGCGGGACGCCCGTCCGGTAAAGTTCGCGTAGTTCCGGAAGAACAGCTTGACGGCCCCGCCGAAAGAGACGCGGTTGGACGGCCGGCCGCTCTGCGCGCAGGCCGGCGGCACCGGAGGCCGGACCGGCGGAGCGATCTGAGCCAGTCTCGCTCCGCAATTTGTGCAGAATAATGAGTCATCTTCCATTTTGCTTCCGCATTTCACGCAATACATAAAAGCACCTCTTGTTTTCATCTGATGTCATCGGTCCGACTTGGATCCCGGAACGGCAGCTCCAAAAACCGCGGCAGATCCGACAATTCCTCGTATACGCCCACATATTCTTCCATGGCGGCCTTTGCCACCGGCAGAGCCGTGCTGTGGTTGCGGATATAGAGGTAATCCTGGGCCACATCGCTGGTCAGATATTGCAAAAACGCCGTTGCCGCCCGCTGGGTATCCTTTTCTGCAGGGGACAGGCTCCACAGCGTTCCATACTCATAGGTGCTGCGCCCGCTGTCCGGCAGCAGAACGTCATAGATCCCGGGCATCTGCGCCTGTACCGTGAAATAATCCGTTGACGAGCCCAGAAGTACCGGGATCTCTCCGGTCAGGAATTCCTCGAGCGCATCCGCGCGGCTGTACGCGCTTACCTCGCTGCCGTAAAGCGCTGTATACAGGTCCGCCGCAGCTGGAGAGACGGCCAGGTCCCCTCCGCAGGAGGCGAGAAGATCCGCGAAGGAGGTCGTCTGATACGCTTCGCCGCTCCGGACAAAAATGATGGGGACCGTGATGCCGGTGGGATACCGGGTCTCCTCCGAAAGGGGGGAAACGGTGTAGTAGTTCTCATTGTCCAGTTTCTTCCACGCGCCGGTCAGAGAAACAGACGTCTCCCCAAAGGCGGAATCCAGCCCGGTGGATTCATAGATCGCCGGCGGGCTGTGTCCTGCCAGAGCATCCTCCAGGGCGGCGGCATATTCGGCCGCGTCCACCCCCTTCAGCGTGACGGTCACATTTTCATAAACGCCGGTAAAGCTGTCGGCAATGCTCCGCAGAGCGGCCTGTTTGGCCTGTGAGGTCTCCGTGTCTTCCCGGATGTACCACACGGTAAGCGCGGCGTCCGGCAGCGCCGCAGCCTCCCGCCGAAGGCGCCATGTCACCCCAAAGGAGGCCAGAAGCACGAAAACCAGCAGCACGGCGGCACAGATGCTGAAAATCTGCTTCTGCTTTCTCCGCCTGCGCTCCTGTTCCACGGTCGCGACCTTTTTCTCATTCAGAAAGGCCTGTTCAAACTCATCGATCGTCCGAAACCGGTAGCGGGGCTCGACGGCCATGGCCCGCATGATCGCCGTGTTGACGTTGGGGGGAATGTCCGGCGCCAAGGTGACCGGCTCCGGAAGATCGTCGCTGCCGACCATCCGGTTGGTGGATTCCTCCGGTTTTTTTCCGGTCATGGCATAATACATCGTCGCGCCCAGGGCGTACAGATCGGTCCAGGGGCCCTGGCGGTTGATCCGGTCATATTGCTCCGGCGGTGCAAAGCCCGGCTTGACCGTGGGGTAAATGTTTTCCACACCGTCGGAAAACCGGGCCTCGCCAAAGTCAAAGAGCTTGATGTCGCCGTTCTCGCACACCATGATATTGTCCGGGCTGATATCCCGGTGCAGGATATGGGCGCCGTGGATCTCCCGCAGGGCGCAGCAAAGCCCGGCGGCGATCTCGGTACACTCGTCATAGGAAAGCGACCCGCCCCGGCTGGCCATCCGCTCCGCCAGCGTCTGTCCCGAAAGAAGCTCCATGACGATATAGGCGGTCTGATTGGCCTCGAAATAGTCAAAGACATTGACGATGTTTTTGTGGGTACTGAATTTTGCAAGGTTTCTCGCTTCATCCAGAAAGCGGGTTTTCTTATCACAAAATTCCTGCTCCTTTTTGGTGGATACCAGGATCACGGTCGATTCCCCCGGCAGCCGGTTGACCAGCCCGTTGGGGTAATATTCCTTGACCGCCATGACCTTTTCCAGCTTCCGGTCCCAGGCGCGGTACACGATGCCAAATCCGCCGACACCGATCTTTTCCCCAATGAGATACCGGCCCGCGATCTCCGTTCCGGGCGCGAGGCAAAAGGCCTCTTTCGGCGGGTCCCCCTCCACGTAGCCGCAGTGGGGGCACACCCCGTATTCCGTTTCATATTCCCGAAAGCAGCTTGTACACCTGACGGTCATTTCAGCGGTCACTCCCGATTTGTGTATTCATCCCAAGAAAAATGTTCTCCGCATAGGGGCAAAAACACGAACTCCACCGCTCCCAGCCTGATTTTGTCATGGGAGCGAAGTACGTCGTGTGAAAAGACAAGGTTTCCGTTTCGGTAGGTCAGGCCGTTTTCCGTTCCGGCCTGGAGAAAAAATTCTTTTTTGATCGGCTCATAAATGACGGCCGCATGCAGGTTCTCCGAAACAGACGGTGCGTCGGGCAATGGAATATCCATCGCTTCGCTCCGACCGATTCGGGTCCGCCCTGCTTGACAGGGAAAGGCGCACCCACGGTAGGGGCGGCTGATTCCCACCAGCCAGGCCACGGGAAGGCCGCTTTCGTCCTCTGGTTCCGGGCGGTCCGGAGAAACCGGCACTGCGGGCTCCGGACTGTTCTCCGGAACAGGCTCCTCCGCGACGGGCTCCTCCGCGGCGGGTTCCTCTGCGGCGGGCTCCTCCGCGACGGGTTCCTCTGCGGCGGGTTCTTCCGCGACGGGCTCCTCTGCGGCAGGCTCCTCGGTTGGATCCTCGCCGCAAAACGATTTTTCCTCAGGCCGCCGGAGCAGCTCCGTCTTGGGCAGCTCCTCCGGGAGAGACGGCTCGCAGACTGCCTCCTTCGCCGGCTGCCAAAGCAGCTCTGTTTTTTGAATGTCCGGTGTGGGCGGCGTCCTGCCCGGGTTCGACTGGAGCGGCGTCCCCGGCTTGCCGCAGAGCGGGCAGACCGAAAACCGGTCCAGATCAAAAAAATGTCCGTCCACACATTTCGCTTTTCTCATGGGGCACCTCCGCTTGTTGTGTTCTGTTTGGTTGCTTTGCCGCGCTTGATACCATGACGGCGACGGCGGAATAATTATCCATCTCCCGGCCCGCCCCGCGCTGCTCCACGATGCGGAGCATTTGCTCTGTCCACTCCCGGGCGTCGGCGCTGCGGCGCAGGGCGGCGAGCATCTCGCGCTCTTTGACCAGTTCCCAAAAGCCGTCGCTGCACAGCAGAAACGCCCGGTATTTTTTCAGGGGCAGCGGTCCCGTCTGTTCAAATTTCGGGGTCCCCGGCTCGCCCAGGACCCGCAGCAGGCGGCTGCGGTCCGGGTGGCCCCGAATCTCCCGCTCCCGGATCTCGCCCGCCAGGGCCAGCATCTGGGGAACGCTGTGGTCCTGCGTGCGGGCCTTCAGGCGAAAGCGGGAAAAGGCGTACACCCGGGAATCCCCGATGTGCCCCCACATCACGGCGTCTCCGCGGATGGCCAGCGCCGCCGCCGTGGTCTTCATGCGAAAGGGCGTGCCCGCGCCGCGCTGCTCCTCCAGGATCCTCTTCTGGGCCAGCAGGAAGGCGGTGGACATGGCCCCGGACAGGTCGGCGGCCGCCCCGGAGAAGACCTCCTCAAAGGCTTCCACGGCCAGCCGGGAGGCCACCTCGCCCTTTCCGTGGCCGCCCAGGCCGTCCGCCACCACAAAGCAGCGGCAATCGCCATTCCCGGCCACGCCGACGCAGTCTTCGTTGACCTCCCGGCCGCCGGCCTCCGAGTATGTGTACCAGGTCACAGGCGCGGTCCGAAGGGACCGGCGGATCACACGATCACGTCGGAAGAGAGCGCCTCGATCTCGGTCAGGTTGGCGTTCTCGGCGGCGGTGTAGTTCTCCGCCATGTCGTTCAGGTCGGTCACGTGCTCCTGGATCATGGCGTGGATGCGCTCAATGTCGTCCTGCAGTCCGTTGAACTTGGCGGCGTAGGCGGCGGCCGCCTCGCCGCTCCAGACGGAGGACAGGCCGTTGACCAGGCTGGTCATGGACTGGGTGAGATTGCGCACGGCGGAGCCGCAGGCGCTGAATTCGGAAGCAGTGGTGATCAACTGCTGGGGGGTTACCTTCAAAATGCCTTCCATATGAATTCTCCTTTAATCAAAAATGTGGACGTGATGGATCAGATCAATAATTGCGGGCGCTGGCGATCTGCTGGTTCTGCGCCTCGGTCTGCTCATACTTCTGGGCGATGACGCGCAGCGCGTTCACATAGGCCGCGATGGCGTTGTAGAAGTTGTTGATCTGGACGCGGTCGCTGTTGAAGGCGGCGTGGAAGGCGGTGTTGGCGTCGCCCTCCCACATGGCGTTCAGCGCCGTTTCTTTCTCTCCCAGCAGGTCGTTCTGGCTTTTGAGCTGCCCGTTGAGCCCTTCCAGCTCCTCGGCTTTGGCCCGCAGTTGGGCCGCGGTTACCATGATTTCAGACATTTGATATTCCTCCTAAATTTTTCAATTTTTGCTGCTCACTTCTCTAATGCCCGGAGCGCTGCTCCGCCAGGCGGAGGGCCGCCTGTTCCGCTTCGTAGATGCGCCTGGCCGTGGCTCGGATGGTCCCGGCGATCCGGTCCAGGTTGTTCGCCGTCTTGGCAATGTCCCCCTGCAGCTTTTCCGCCTTGGCGAAATAGGCCGCGGCGCTGTCGCCCTTCCAGCTTGCGGACATCTGCGCCACCGTGTCCTTCATGCGGACATTGGCCAGAGTCCTGATCTGTTCCGCGATGCCCTCCAGCCGCGCGGCCTGGGCGCAGGCTGCGTCAAAGTCGATTTGAATGCTTGCGTAACTCACGTAACACCGTCACCCCCCTACTCGATCACGTCGCCGGGAAGCTCCTCGGCGGCGGCGGTGATCTGCGCTTCCGCGCCGAGGTAGTTGGCCGCGATGGACTTCAGATGGGCCGCGTGGGCGTCGAACCGGGCCAGAATGGCCTCGATCTGCGGGACCTGCGCCTGAAACAGCGCCCGGTGGCTGTCGCCCGCCTCGCCGGTCCAGAAGGAAGCGGTCCGCTGTACCGTGCCGCTCATGTCGGTCAGCGCGGTTTTGGCCTCGCCCGTCCGGCGGATGACTGCGTCGGCCGCGGTATACAGCCGTTCCGGGGTGACCCGGATGGTCGAAACAGTAAAACCAGCCATGGATTCCACCTCCTTCTCCCTACACCCGGATCGCGTTGACGGCCGCCTTGACCTTGCCTTCGCACGTGTCGTACTCCCTCGCCGCAGCCACCAGGCTTTCGACGAACTCCCGGATCACGCCGCATATCTCCTGAAACGCGGCGCAGTCGCTTGTGAACTGTGCCCGGAAGGTCTCGCTGGCCGGGCCGTCCCACATGCTGTCCAGCTCCTCCATGTCCGCCGTCAGCGCCTTGAGCCGGTCCTGCATATCCTGCAGCGCCTGCTCCACATCCCCGGCGCTTTGGCGCAGGATGGCGGTCTCCACTTCAAATTGCTCGATTGCCATCACTCTATCACCTCCGCATTACAGGAATCCCATATCCCGCAGGGCGTCCGCCGTGTCGGCCAGCCGCACGAATTCCGCCCTTCGGGCGGGATAGGAGATCGCCGCGTTTTCACACCGGTCCACGATCCGGTTCTCGCAGGCGCTGTAGTACTGGCACGCGGTGTCCAGCGCCTGGACCATCCGCAGCAGCTCCCGGTACTGCTCTTCTCCGGCGTTCAGGACCTCGTTCAAAACGGGACGGAGCTTTTCCAGTTCGGAGCCGTAGAGTCCGTTCCCGACCGACCGGGCGGCCTGGAGCTGCGCGGAGAGGGAGCGGGCGGTCTGCCGCAGGCCGCTGTACCCCTCGCAAAGCCGGGGAAGATTTACTTGTATCATGTCTGCCGTTCCCCCTTTGCTGAATTGAGAATACCACGCCGCGCCGCCGGGGCGGGAAAACCCTGACGAACGGCACGCCGGTCGGGATGATCAGCACAAAATCAGGCGGCTCCCCGTGGAGATGCCGGCCTGACGCAAAGTCTCTCCGCCGCCCAGAGCACGGCCCAGCCGGGGGCTGCTCAGGGTCAGCGCTTTGGTCTGCCCGGGCGCGGGCCACCGCTCCCGCTGGCAGATCATGCCCGCCGCCTCCTCGATCACCGCCGAGACGGGGATCCGGTCGTCCAGACAAAAGTCGTACGTCCGGTCCAGAACAGGCACATAAATATCCACATGGATCACAGCGATCCCTCCTTGATCCACCGCAGCAGGTCCCCCCGTTCGTAGGGCCTGTATTCCGTGCCCTCTGTGAAATGCGCCGCCGCCCAGGAGAGCGGGGCGCGGAACACCGCCGCCCGCTCCCGCACCGTCCCCGAAGGCAGGTCAAAGCGCTCCAGCACGGTCAGGACACGCTCGTCCAGGGCCTCCCGGTCCCCCAGGCGCCCGTCCCGGCCGAGGGGAAGCTCCAGGGGAGGGATCTCCTCCTCCCGCAGCGGCGCCGCCACAGGCTCGGCCATATGGCTCACGGGCAGAAGGCCCAGCTCCTCCAGCAGTCCGGGCAGGTCTTCCGCCGCCGTCAGCCCCAGGCGAAGGCTGTCCCGCTTTGTCTCGTGGGGAGTCACATAGGCGGCCTCGTCCCCAGCGGGGTACAGGCAGAGCTGGGGTGCGGAAAGCTCCCGGGGCGTCAGCAGCAGGACGCTCCCGGCCCGGCGCATACAGGCGAACACAGGCTCCAGCTCTTCGGACAGGCCAAGTCCCGTCCCTTTCTGCACCAGCGCGCCCCGGCGGAACAGCCCGTACACCGTCTCCGCCGGGTCCGCCCGGCCCGACGGCCGGACGGTCTGCAGGGACAGCAGGCCGTTCAGTCCGCCCACCGCCGCCAGCACGGGCAGCTCCTCCTCCGCCAGCAGATAGGTCTGTCCGCTCATGCCATCGCCTCCTTCACAGCGGGCTTGTAGGTCCGGGACACCGGCACCTGAAAGCCTCCGTAGAGATACAGGGTGTTTTCACTCAGGGCGACCCGCTCCACCAGCAGCCGGTTGACGATATAGCCCTTGTGACACCGGATAAAATAGTCGGGGATCTGCTTCGTCAACTGCTCCAGGGTGGCGTAGAAGCTGTACTCCGAATGCTCCGTGCACAGCACGATCTTCTTGGCCCGCGCCTCAAAGTACAGGACCTTGGAGTAGGGCACGCGGATGATCTCCTCCCGGGTGGAGACGGAAAAAAGCTCGTCCCCGAACAAAAGCTCCCGCTCCTTCCGGGCGATGGCCTGAAACACCTGCTCCAGCGTCCGGTCGGTCTGCGCCCGGGAAAGGGGGCGCAGCAGCAGCCCGGCCGCCATGATCTCCGGTTTCATGTACGCCAGCGGCGAGGTGTCCGCATCCGCGATGACCACCGCCAGCGCGCCGCCGTTTTCCTCCCGGACCGCGCGGATGACCCGCTCTCCGCCGGAGGGGATGTCGGAGCAGCACAGGGCCGCCCCGGCCAGGATCTCTTTTTGCGTCTCCAAAGCGGCGGCGGACAGGGCGCCGTGAAACCGCCAGCCGTCGTCCAGGCGGCGCACGGCGTAGGATTCAAACCGTTCCTTCAAAAAATCCAATTCTCCTTTGACCGGGTCGTAAACCAGCATCAGCGGCATCCTCCGTCACCCCTTTACCTGGGGGATCGTGACCTGACGCACCCCGTCCCCGTATTCGCCGGGAGGCAGCAGGCCCAGCCCCGGCCGGGTCGCTTTGCTCTGCTCCGTATAGGGCAGGGAGGAAAAGTCGAAGATCCGCTGCCCGGCCGCGTTTCCGCCCAGATGGACCCCCGTCTTATAGCCCGTCATGGCCTCAAACAGCTTTCGCCCCACCAGCCCGGAGACGTCGGACACGTCCACGGCGGCAAAGACGTAGATGTTGTGCAGGAAGCCCTTTTCCATCATGTTCTCCAGGAAGCCGGACATGGCCCCGACCCCCTCCGGGGGGCGGTAGGCCGTGCTGACGAACTCGCTGAGATGGTCGATGAACAGGAAAATGGGCGGGAAGGCGCGCATCTGTCGGTAGATCTCCTCCTCGTCCAGTCCCGCCCGGACCAGTTCGCGCTTCTTCCCGTTGCGCTCCCGGAAGACATTGAGCAGTCCCTTCAGGGCGTCGAACATCTCCCGGGCGCTGTCCACATACCGGGCGCCGTTCTCCCGGGAAAACCGCTTCAGGCTGTCGCCGCCCAGGTCGAAGACATACCGCTCCGACGCAAGATGCGCGGCGGAGGACGCCAGCGCCTTCAGCAGATTGCTCTTTCCCGTGCGCCCCCGCCCGGTGATCAGCCAGCAGTAGGTGCGGGACAAATCGACGGCGGCGATGGACGCGTCCCGGCTGTACCACCCGTAGGGGAGCAGGGAGCCGTCCTCGTAAAGCTCCGCCGCCCCATCGGCCCGGAGAAGATCGGCCCAGACCGGCTGTTCGGGGATGGACGGGATCCGCCGGGCGCGCTTGCCCGTCCACGCCCTGTTCATCTCCCCGAACCGGCGGACCATTTTTTCCGAGCGGGCGTAGTCGTCGTCCGCCTCCAGGGCCAGCGCCGTCTGGTATTCCAGAATGCTCCCGCCGACGGCGGCCAAACCCCGGCCCTTCACGTTGGCCTCGGGCAGCACGTCAAAGTGCATGGTGCGCAGCACGTCGGCGTATTTGAAGCGGTCGCCCAGCTCCAGGCAGACCACCGTGCGGATATTGTCCGCGATGCGGTTCTGGATCTCCGCCGCGCCGAAGCCGCCCGCGGCGATCACCAGGAAAATGCCGTGGTTGACTCCCTCCCGGGACAGGGTCAGCAGGATGTCTTCAAATTTGTTTTCCGTCTTCTCCTTGAAGTTGGCAAAGTTGTCGATGACCACGACGATGGCGGGCGCCACCGGGCCGTGGACCTTCCGGTACTGGCTGAAGCCGCCCCCCTGGAAGAGCTTTTTCCGCTGGGCCAGGACGGCGGTGATCAGGGCGAAGAATTTCGCGGTCTTGTCCGGTTCGTCCTCGCAGGCCACGCCCCCCACATGGCACAGCCCGTCGAAGCAGGCCAGCGCCCGGTTGGAGTAATCCAGAATGTAAAGGTTCACCTGATCCGGGCCGTACTGCTCCACCAGCCCGAACAGGAAGGTCTGCAGAAAGGTGCTCTTTCCGCTGACCACCGAGCCGCACACCGCCAGGTGCCCCGTCTCGGCCAAGTCCAGCACGAAGGGCCGCTGAGCCTGGTTGGCCGGGTCGTCGTACAGGCCCACCGCCGTCGCCAGCGTCCACCGGGCCGGTTCCGGCCAGCGCGTGCCGTCGAACCGGCCCGTGTCCGGGGCGCACACATCCTCCCAATACAGCCGCGTGGGCAGCACGGGCAGCCAAAGGCGGAAGGGCCGGTCCCGCCCGGAATTCCGGGCAAGCTCGGCCAGGTGCTCCACCACCGCCGTCAGTTGGGTCTTCTCCCGTTCCTGGGGCGGCTGCTTCCCCCGGGCGCGCAGTTGGATCAGCGCCTCCGTGATCCGCCCCTGGGGGTGGGACGGATCGAAGCGGGCCGTGCTTAAGGCGGCGGCAAAGTCCAGCAGCCGCCGGGAGTTGGTCTTGCCGGGCGGAAAGTCGTACCCGGCCTCTTTTACCCCGGCGTAGACCGCGTCCGACAGCGCCCGGGCGGTCTCCTCCCGCTCCAGGCAGCCGGCCAGGGACAGGCCCGCCCCGGCGGCGGCCCCGTCCAGGCATTGCGCCAGGGCGGTCAGCCACTCCAGCCTGCGCGCTTCCGCCCGCCTGGCCCTGTTCCCGCCGCCGGTGAAGGCGGAGCGCCCCGTGTTGCCCCACATGGTCACCTGCTCCGCTTTCGCGCCCGCGCCGTCCGCTTCGTAGACCGCGCCGCTCCAGCCCGACTGGAACAGCTCGTAGATCTCGTCGTTGCCCACCTGCATGTAGCAGCGGCCCGCCTGGGTGATGTACGCCGCATCCGGCTTGTGGAGCATCTCAGTGGAGTCCTGCCGGTCCTGGACCCGCAGACACAGGCGGAAGCGGGTGTTGCTCCAGATGTTGTCGTCCACCGTGCCGCCGGGCTTCTGGGTGGCCAGGATCAGGTGCACGCCCAGGCTTCGGCCCACCTGGGCCACGCTGATCAGCTCGCGCATGAAGTCCGGTTCGTCCCGCTTCAGCTCGGCAAACTCGTCGATGACAAGGAACAGGTGGGGAATGGGGACCCCGGCCTCGCCGTTTTTCACCAGACGGGTGTACTGGTCGATGTGGTTGACGCCGAATTCCCCGAACAGCCTCTGCCTGCGGCGGTTTTCGCTCTTGATGGACACCATGGCCCGGTGGATCTGGTTGCCCGACAGGTTGGAGATGTGCCCCGCCGTGTGGGGAAGGTCGGCGAACAGGTTTGCCATGCCGCCCCCTTTGAAGTCGATCAGAAAGAAGGCCACGTCCTCCGGGCTGAAGTTGACGGCCAGCGACAGGATGTAGGTTTGAAGCGTCTCGCTCTTGCCCGAGCCGGTGGTGCCCGCCACCAGTCCGTGGGGGCCGTGGTATTTTTCGTGTACGTCCAGATACCAGTCCCCACCGCCGCTCTTCCGCCCGACCAGGGCGCGCATATGCTCATAGGTCCGGTTTTTCCGCCAGCGGTCGGCCGCGTTCAGCTCCTCCGGGCTGCTGACCCGGTACATCTCCAGGAAGGTCAGCGACGCCGGGATCTCGCCGCCCGACTCCGCTTCGCCCACCTCAATGCCCGAAAGCCCGCGGGCAAAGCGCTCCGCCTCGCCGGGGCTGAGCGGGTCGAACTCGATGGCCTGCCGTTCCCCGTCCCCCGTCTCCGTGTTGAACACGCCCCGGAACATGGCGTCGTGTTCGATAATATGGACGCAGCTATTGGGAAGCTGCTCAAACCGCTCGGCCAGCAGCACGGTGCTGACCCCCAGGTGCTCCTCCGGGTCCAGCAGGTATTTGGCCACCGGCTCGCCCTCCAGCAGCTCGGCGCGCTCCACAAAGACCACATAGTGGGGCCTGGGGACGGCCTTGCGGCCGCCGGGCCGCCCGCCTTCCTCCGCCCGGGCGCGCAATACATTGGCCAGGGCGTAGCAGACCTCGCTGCGCTCGCTCCGGTCGGCGGCGAAGAAGCGCACCCGCTTGTCCTCCGACCAGACGTGGGGGAACCAGCGGGCAAAGGCCCAAAGCGCGCTGATATGGGGCGTGCGCCCGTCGAACAGGAACACCATCTTCACATCGGTGTAGCAGGTATTGGCGGCGGCCTGCACCGCCAGCAGGCGCATGATATCAACTGCCTCCTCCGGTTCGCCCACGACGCCCACCAGCCGGTCTGCCCACAGGTCGATCCCCACCGGCACGTCCTTCAGGTTTTGAAACCGGTCGCGGATGCTCTGGGGCTGGGCGGCCAGCTCGTCGTCGATCAGGGAAAAGCGCCGCTTGGGCACGGCGATTTCGCACTGAAAGGGCCGCGTGCCCGGGCCCAGCCGCAGGTATAAAAAGTCCCCGTGGCTCATGTTGCGGCTCCAAAGCTCCGGACTGGAAAAGCCGTACCGGGCGCAGTCCGCCGCCGGGGGGTAGAGGTAGCGCAGGCTCTGGGTGTTGTAGTCGTATTTTGCGGCGATCTCTTCCTCCATTTCGTGCAGGTACTCCCGGTACTTCTCCACCCTGGCCCGCTCATTTTGGCGCTCCGTCTTTTTCGTGTAGCGCAGGTTGATCAGCGCCCACATGGCGCCGATCAGGGCGCTCATAACGGCGATCACGATGCCGGTGTACAGAAACATACCGGAGGAGGAGCCGCTGCTCCGGGAGGCGAACACGGCCATCCCCATGCCGCAGACCATGGGCAGGGCCATGGTCAGGGACGGCCCGATGGTCAGCAGCAGCGGCCGCTTGGGGGAGCGCTGGGGCTGGGGCGGGGCCTCGATCTCCAGCTTTTCGTCGTGGAGCCTGGGCATATTGCGGGGGCTGCGGCGGAACCAGCAGGGCGCTTCGGCCTCCCGGCGCTCCGGGACCGCCTCGCCGCCCCCGGCGGGAACCGCCTCCTCCAGGCGGCAGTCCACCGTACCGCCCTTGCAGCCCACGGCCAGCACGTCGCCCAGCCAGACGATCTGCAGCCCGAAAATTTGGATGCACTCCCCGAAATCCGGCGAGCAGGCGCCGTGGATCCGACGGGCGCCCACAAAAACGCCGTTGGTGCTCACGTCCGTGACCACGCAGCTCCCGGCGTTCACCGTCAGCACCGCGTGGGACTGGGACACCAGCGGCACGCCCAGGTAGCGGATCTCATTGTCCTCCGCCTGCCCGATGCGGATCCGGCAGGGCAATGGGAGCCGGTATTTTTTCAGCCCGGCCAGAGAGGGCTGAAAGCGCGTCATCCGCAGAGTGACGCCCACCTGCCCCACGGCGATGGAAAAGCTGTCGCCGTCCCGCAGCTCCCGGCCGGGCGTCAGCTCCCGGTCCATGGAAACGGCGGGGCGGTCCATGCCCACATAGCGCCAGACGCCGCCGACCACCTCGAAATGCACGCCCACATCCTCCCGCAGGGCGAAAATGCTCCGGTCCAGAACGGCGTCATAGTCGGCGTTGTCCGTCTCAGGCAGGATGAACTCCTGATACGCGCGGTCGGAATAGGCGTTTAACACGAAACTCATGGCCTGCCTCCTGTCAAAAATGCTGCCGTGTCGGTTGGGTGCAATGAAAGATTTTTCTTTCCCGGGTGAAAAACCTTTCATCGGACCCAAAGCAACAAAGCGGGATGCGGTATTTCCGAAGGTCGCGGGTACAGGGCGGGTCTGGAGCGCTCTGCATGGGTATCCGCCCCTACGATGTTTCCGGAAGGTGCGGTATGAATGTAGGGGCCGCCGCCCTCGGCGGCCCGTTGCGCTGCAGTGATTGCCAAGTCAGAAGCGGAGAATGTAGGGGAGGATAGTATCCTCCCGAAAACGCCGCAATGACCGCCAACGGGAGCGGGAGGCTGATAGCCTCCCCTACGATCATCCCCCAGCCCATCCGGGTGTTTCGTAAAGCGGGGAGCGTGACCCGCGGGAATGCCGCTTGCGGCAACCCACCGCCCGCGTTGCGGTCATTTCCGTGTGGCGGCGGGGCCGCCGGGCGCACACATGGGTGCGCCCCTACGAGAGAACCGGGAGGTTTGCGTGTGCATGTAGGGGCCGCCGCCCTCGGCGGCCCGGGAGCGTCGCGATCATTGCCGGGTTTCGGGCGGGTCTGGAGCGCTCTGCATGGGTATCCGCCCCTACAAAATTCCGGGAGGTTGCGGTGTGCATGTAGGGGCCGACCTATGTGTCGGCCCGCAAACCCGGTGGTGGCCGGGAATGGCCCGATGAGGGCATCGGCCCCTACGGGGGATCCCGTACGCTCGGTTTGGAATGTAGGGCCCGGTGCCCTCACCGGGCCGCCCGCGTTGCGGTCATTTCCGTGTGGCGGCGGAGAATGTAGGGGAGGATAATTCCTCCCGGAAACGCCGCAATGATCGCCAAAGGGAGCGGGAGGCTGATAGCCTCCCCTACGATCATCCCCCAGCCAATCCGGGTGTTTCGCAGAGCGGGGATCGTGACCCACGGGAATGCCGCGTTCTCACCGCCCGGTGCGCGTTGAAATACAAGGAAAGTCCCCTTCTGCCCAAGGTAAAAGGAGGTTTTTTCATGACGAAAACAGAGAACTTTGCCCTGAACCAATGGGACCCCCAGGACCCCATTCGCCGGGAGGACTTCAACGCCGACAACGCCGCCATTGACGAAGCGCTTGCGGCAGTCAGGCAGGAGGCGGCGCGGGAGTTGGCCGAAAAAGTAGGCACGGTAGGCCATACTGCCCGGCTGCTCACCGGGACCTACACCGGCACTGGCACCTTTGGCCCCAACAACCCGAATGTCCTGAAATTCCAGTGCAAGCCGGTCTTTTTGTATGTCCAGCCGTCCTCGGGCTATACTCCGGTCACCTTTCTGCGTCCATTCGCGTATTCACACGGCAGTGGGACAGGTCTTCCGGTGACCTGGACGGACGACAGCGTGAGCTGGTATTACAACACCCTGTCGGCCACAGATCCGGTGTATCAACTGAATGAATCCGGCCGCGAATATCAGTGGGTCGCCATCGGATATGAAGAGTAAAAATTTCCGATGATCGCACATAAGCCCCCGGCGAAAGCCGGGGGCTTATGCTGCTTTCAGCTACTGTTAAAGGAAGGGAATTACGAATTGGGATATCCGTTGTTTAGCTGACAGTAATGGTGGTCGCGGCAGTCACACCGGTAATGGTGTAGACATACACGCCGGTCACACCGGTGGGGATGGTCACGCTCAGGGTGCCGCTGCTGGCGGTCACCGTGGGAGCGGCGGCACCGGAGAGCACCAGGAAGGTGTAGGTGCCGGCGGCATCCGTCGTAGCGGTGCTGGCAATGACCACGCCGGCGGTGGTGGTGACCTGACGGCCAGAACCGACAGTAAAGGTCAGCGTATGGCCGGTGCCGGGGATCACGGTACCGCTGGAGCCGGTGCTGGTGGTCCAGATATAGACCTCACTGGCGATCTGCTTGGCGCTGCTGTCGTAGACCACATGGATGGTGTGGTTGGTATAGGCCACGCCCTCGGTGATCTGGCTCTCGGCATAGACCACGCCGTCAATGATAAACTTGGTGGCAGTGGTAGTGTTGTAGTTGCAGCCGCCGATGGACAGCACGTCGTTGGCGTACACGCCCGGGTTGGTGGTGGAGGCGTTATGACGGATACCGTTCAGATTGCTGTAGGGCCCCTTGAAGGTGAGCGTGCCCACAGCGGTCCAGTCGCCCAGAGCCTCAGCGGTCGAATCAATGCCGCTGGCGCCGACCACATAGCCGTTGACGATCTTCACATCGTACACACTGTGCCACGTAGCGGAGTGGTTGATCAGACGGGTCACAAAGTCAACAGCGGTGTTGTACGTCTGGCTGGCAGTGCCAGTGTTGGCCGCGGTATAGTTCCAGAAGTCAAGCGTGGAACCGGTGACAGGATTCTTCACCTGGATGGAGCCGGCCACGCCGTTGAAGATGCCGTAGACGGTGTACACACCGGTGGCGGGATCAACGGTAACAAGAGCGTTGCCGTTGGCGTCATAGCCCACATAGAACAGACCGGAAGTGGCGGCGCTGACGGGGGTGCCATAGATGAACACATAGTCGGCGCGGCCGTCGTTGTTCACGTCCACATAGTCCACGGTGGCGTTGGTGTAGCTGTCGATGTTGTTGAAGCCGGTGACAGCGGTGAAAGCGCCGGTGGAGGCATTCTGGATCAGATAGCGGGTGGCGCTGTCGGTCACGATGCCGTTCGGGGCGTCGATGCTGGCCCCGGTGCCCTTGGCAATATAGGACACCTTGGAGGTGACAGTCACGTCAGTGCCCAGACGGGTGCCGACGGTAGCGCCCGCAGTGGTGACAGTGGCGGGGATCCGTCCGGCATTGGCAACGGCATACAGGTTGTAAGAACCGTCGGCGTTCTGCTCGATCTGATACAGGTACTTGCCGTAGAACACACCAGCATAGGCGTTGGCGGCGGTGCCGATGTTGTTCTGCAGGGTGGTGCTGACGTAGCCAGCCTCCACACTTACGGCGTTGATGCTGGCACTAACATAAGCGTCGGAGCACGTCAGCGGGGTGGGCTCGGTGCCGCCGACACCATAACTATTTGTGGCGTCGCCGATGGCCTTGATGGTCACACCGTTCAGGGTGGTGCCGTCCATCAGGACCAGGTTGGCGGTGGCGTAGCCGTTGCTCAGCAGGCCGGTGCCGGTCCAAGCGATGGCGGTGATGGTGCCGTAGCTGTAAATGGTAGCCTTGTCGGCGGCGCCGATCAGGTTGCCGTACTGGTCCTTATACCAGATGTGGGTGGTGGACTCAACGCCCGCCTGATCCAGGTGGAAGCAGTTGGCGTCCTGATAGGTGGTGCCGTTCACGGTGTGCTGATCCACACTGTAGTAGATCAGGGTCTGAGCGCCCTCAAAGCTCTCAGCCACGCCCACCAGCTTATGAACGGTGTTCTTGATGACCGCGCCGGTGGTGGCGTTCAGGGTGCTGTTCACCGCAAGGCCGTGGCCACCGAACATGTCGTTGAGGACGACAGCGGAGCCAGTCGCGGTCTGAGCGGTCTTAACGTTGACCAGGATCATGGCGCCGGCGGTGTAGGTGTAGTTGGAGTTGGAAGACAGCGTCACGGTGCTATAGGTGGAAGCGGTGTCAGTGTCGTACACCTTCAGGGTCATGGTGGCGTTGCTCACCTTGTGGCCGGCGGTGTCATAGGTCGCGGCGGTCACGGCGGAGACCTGAGCCAGCATGGTGTCGATCATGACGATACGGTCGGAATAGACCTCGGTCAGACGGCCCTGAGCGCCCAGCTTGGTGACCTCGTCAGCGGCGGCCACGGAGTAGTAATAGCTCTGCTCGTTGGCGTTGATCCAGACGCCCAGGTTCTTCATATCCTTGCCCCTGTTGGCGTCAATGGTGATCTGGCATGCGGAGACCTTGGTGGTGTAGGTGGCCAGAGCGTCCTCCATGAGGGTGGTCTTCTCATCGCCGGTGTTGTAGGTCCAGATCACGCCGGGACGGCCCCAGTCGTCCACAGTCTGACGGCCATTGTTGGTCAGATCAAAGACCTTCTTGCCCAACGTGGTCTTGGCCAGGCCGTTGGTCACATCGCCGGTGTAGTAACCCAGAGCGGGGGTGTAGTACACGATGTTGGCCTCGGTGATGGCGTTGAACAGAAGCTGGGCGACCAACTGACGCTGAGCGGGCGCGTCCAGGCTCTTGACGTCGATGCCGTCCAGCAGGCCCAGGTCGTTGGCGGTGGTCAGGGTGTTGTCCTTCCAG
>X355_Hoffmanns_Two_toed_Sloth__coassemble_2008_pt1 | contig 25127 bp, 31 predicted proteins | sample X355_Hoffmanns_Two_toed_Sloth__metabat2_high_PE_003 | metagenome-assembled genome bin X355_Hoffmanns_Two_toed_Sloth | reverse complement strand
TGTGTAAGGGTAGCACGACAGACTCTGACTCTGTTTGTGAGGGTTCGAATCCTTCACCCGCTGCCAGAATAAAGTGGTCAAAGATTGGTAGATTAGTAAGATCTGCGAATTTTTGGCCGCTTTTCTTTTTTTCGCAGAAATTTTTGGAGATACGCCGCTTTTCATATTTTTAAATATCAGCTATAATAAATTTACGCAAGCACAAGTCGGTTTTACAGTTTTGCCACGGTAAGGCTTGGCGGATACCCGAATAGACAGAAAGGAACCGCACCGTATGGACAGAACAGATCCCTGGTTCGATTCTCTATACAAGGAATATGCGCCCAAGCTGATGAACATCGCATCTGCAGAGCTGAACAATTGGGCCGTGGCGGAAGAACTTGTCCATGAGGTGTTTGTGCTTCTTCTGGTACATAGGGCAAAGGTGGAGACGTATGAGAAGCCGGGCGCCTGGCTGTACAAGGCGCTTTACTACAGGATGGGGAATGAGCTTGGGCGCATGAGCCGCAAACGGGAGGTGCCGCTGGAGAGCTGGCATGAAGAAATGTTTGGGGACATAGCCGTATTTGGCAAGCTGGAAGATATTCTCCCGGCCGGGCTTTCCGCGAAGGACCGCCAAATTTTGATCATGTTTTATGAGGAAGAGCTTGACTGCAAGGAGATCAGCAGACGGCTTCACCGGTCTGTGCACGCCTGCGAGACCCGGCTGTACCGGGCCAGAAATCGGTGCAGAGAGCTGCTGATGAAAAATAATTTAGAAATTTGATAAAAAAAGTGTGAGGATTTCCCTCTCTCGCCAAACTTATTATTTAGGGAGGTGTCTTAAAATGTCGGATTGCCTGCACGACTCCTATAATGACGGGCAAAGACAGGATGATGTGCAAAACCAAGGGCAACAAGAATGTGAAAAACGGGAAGAGCTTGTGGACGACTTGGCCGATCGCCTGGAACAACTGCAGGATGACTCCGATGTTGAGCGGATCGACCGGATCCTGGAGGAGATCGAACAGTTGGGCCCCGCGGCTCCGGACTTTGACGTGGAACAGTCCCTGGCCGGATTTTACCGGAAGTATGGGTATTTGTTCTCCGAGGAACCGTCTGTGGGGAAGGAGGCAAAGCCGAAACGCCGCAAGTCTTTTCCCCGTATTGCCCGTACCGTCGCAATCATTGCAGCATTGCTGATCATCTGCCTTGGCGCGGCCCAGGCCGCCGGGTTCAACCTGATGAGCATTTTCCCCTGGTGGAACGGCGAGCAATTCCACTTCGCATGGGAGGAGAACAGCGGCTCCAAAACGCTGGAGGAGCTTCCGGATGTGGAGATAGAATTCGAGTCCCTTCAAGACGCTCTGGACAAGTATGGAGTCCAAGTTCCGCTGGCGCCTTCCAAGCTGCCGGATGGAGCTGTGCTTCAAATGTTGTTTGTCAAAGAGAATGACGGACAGCCGATCTTTAGCGCGAAATATGAACTTCCCGGTGGTGAATTGTTTATAACCATTAGACAAGCAGTAGAGGTTTCTTTTTCTGATATAGAAATAAATAAGGATGATATGGAAATTTACACTGTGGACGGGATCGAACATTGCGTGATGAAAGATATAAATGGATTAAAATGTATCTGGTATAACGGTGTTTGGGAAGGCTATATTTCAGGAAATATGAGCAGCGACGATCTTACTGCAATGATTGACTCTATTTACCAGTAAGGATGATAAAAATGAAAAGGTCAGTCAAAAGACTTACCGCTCTTGCTGTAGCTTTGATACTGTGTATCAGCACAGCCACAGCGGCCTCTGCACGTTCGAGCTATTACCTTAGTGCGTACAGAGCGTGGCTGAGTATCGGCGACAATGGTGCGATTGGAGTTGTTGTAGACGTACAGGCCACAACCGATATGGATGAGGTCGGCGCCAGCAGAATTCAGCTTTTTGAGTCGCAGGATGGCGGGGAGAGCTGGGAAACGGTAAAAATATACTTGAAATCAATCTTTCCCCAGATGGTTGATACAAATACTTATATTTATTACGACATCCCTGTGACCTACGCGGGTACGCCGGGCTATCAATACTATGCCATCGTCTCCATGTATGCCGGCGACTCGACCGGCAGCGATACCCGCCACTATGTGACCGGCGTGGTCACCGCCCGGCAGTGACCGTGCCGCTTGCGAACAGGACGCCCTGTTCCGTCAAGCCCTTGAGCTGAGATCATAAACGGCCGTCACCGCACCCGCCGGAGCGATCCGGCGGGTTTTTCTGTCCAAGCCGATCCGGGCCGGCGCTTCCTGAGTCTCCCATTTCAAAATCCGCGTTCTCCTTGCTCCAAAGCCGCCGCTGTTTCAAAGGGGACGGCTTCGGACCGCATTCCTCCGTCCCAGGTGTGCGCCAGAATGCTGGCGCGTATGCCGGAAAGCTGGCCTTACATATGGGGCGGATCTGTTGATATGCTTAACGAAAGGAGGCGCTTTATGTGGAAATTCGAGAAAACATCGCGAATACGGTCAATCGAATTTTACAGGAACGCAACAAAACTTTATCGGAGCTTTCCGAAGATATAGACATCCCACGCTCTTCCCTGGAGAATTACGCCAAGGGAATGTCGAACCTGAGGGCGGATACGATCGAGTTGTTGGCGGATAAATTGGGACTGACGCCGGCCGAACTGATTTCCAATATTTCAGAAAGACCGGAATGGCAGCAAGCGAAAGCGGTTCTTTCGGCCGCGCATGAGATCGGCGGTTTGTCATTGGAAAAGCAGGAATCCGGAATTCAGGCTTTTCTTCAACTGGTTTCTATTTTTGCTGCAGAAGAGGTAACACATCATGGGTGAAAAGATCCAGGCACTTTTATATTCCATCGGCATTACCGGGAACTACATCGGGTTCCATCAGGCAGCCTCCGCGATCGAGATCGCCATAGAAGATCCCCAATCCCTGCTTATGGTCACAAAAGGACTTTATTTAGAAGTTGCCGAACAATACGGAACAGACTGGAAAACGGTGGAGCGCAATATCCGCACCGTGATCTCCGTCACATGGAATTGTTCCCGGCGTAAATTGGAAATGATAGCGGGGCATGCGCTCTCCAAAAAACCGACTCCCGCGCAGTTCATCGCGATCCTCAGCCGCTACCTGCAGGATCCGGATTCGAACGGAACGGAGAAGCCTGAAGCGCGCGAGGTATCGCTTTCGGCTGTGTCCGCGGACAGACTTTGAGCCTGTTTCCGCGCAGGGGCCGCCCGCTGTGAAAAAGCCGACCCCTGAAACGGTTTCGGGGGCCGGCTTTTTCTGATCTCCGTCCGATCCCGCGGCTAAGGCTCCGCGGAATCCAGCGGGTCCAAAGCGGAATTGGAAGGGATGGCGGGATCGGGAAGCTGCTGGTAGAGGACCTCGTCCGTGCGCGCGGGGTTGTCCTCCAGATAGGCTTTCAGGTCTTCCACGGTGCGAAAGGTCAGATTGCTGTGCTCCAGCGCGATCCGGGCGCTGTCGGGGAGCGTCCGAAAATAGGCGGAGGCAGCTTGGTTCAGCTCCAGCATCACGGTTCCTCCTGATTTGGGCAGCGGCCCTGGAAGGCCTGCTGATACACCTCATTGCGCGGGGAAGGGGAGCGCAGGACCGGGTGCGCGCCGAAGTCGGCCGCGTCGTTTTCGTCCGGCAGAACGATATCCGGCCGGGGCTGCGGGATCTCGGGCTTCTTTTTGGGAGTCTTGTCGGGCATTCTCCCACCTCCTTTGAAATAAAAAGGGCCGCTGTTCGGAACAGCGGCCCGTAAATCATGCTGCTAAGGTTAGCGGCACTGGCTCTGGTTGTTCTTATCCTGAGCCTGGTTGTTTTTCTTGTTCTGGCTGTTCTGCTGATTCTTGTTCTGGGTGTTCTGCTGGTTCTTATTCTGATTCTGGTTCTGATTTTCGTTCTGCATATCGAAGCTCACCTCTCTTCTGGGGATAGTATCTCTCATGTGCGGAGCGATATACGCGGGAAGTCCGCTTTTTTTGAAAAAAAGATACCAAAATTTTCACCTGTGTGGTACAATATCAAAAACACCGCGCAAAATGCCGGTCATTGATGCCGCGTCATAGCTGAAACAGGAAAGGAGAAGCTGCGATGAAATGCCCCTATTGTGCCCATCCTGAAAGCAAAGTGGTGGACTCCCGCCCGTCGGATGAGGGAGCCAGCATCCGTCGCCGCCGGGAGTGCCTGGAGTGCCATAAGCGCTTTACAACGTACGAGACCATGGAAAGCCTTCCCCTGGTGGTCATCAAAAAGGACGGCAGCCGCCAGAGCTTTGACCGCAACAAGATCATGGGCAGTATGCTGAAGGCATGCGAGAAGCGGTCAGTCCCCGTGGCGACTCTGGAGCAGTGCGCGACAGAGATCGAGCAGACGCTGCAAAATGAAATGGACCGTGAGATCTCCACCAGCCGCATCGGGGAGCTGGTGATGGAAAAGCTGAAAAATATTGACGAGGTGGCCTACGTCCGTTTCGCTTCGGTCTACCGGCAGTTTAAGGATATCAACACGTTTATGGCGGAATTGACCCGCCTGCTGGAGGAAAAATGACCTTCCGCCGCAGGGGCCGCCCGGTTTTCATAGGAACAGACAAAAGGCGCTTTGGAGCGGAAGTTCCAAAGCGCCTTTTTCGTCCGATCCCGGCGCAGGCCGCTCAAAAAATCAAAAAAGCCGGGAACATCGCTTGACTTTTATCACGTTTTGGCGTATACTTCCACTGTCCTTGGTTAGCAATAACTAACCACTTTGCTTCAAAGGGGAGGCAGAGGGAGGAACATTTTTTGTGTTATAGGTTAGCTAAAACTAACCTATAGAAGAAAGGAAGATCACAGTGCACCGTATGAAGACCAAATTATCCGCCCTGGCGCTTTGCCTGTGCCTGATGGCCACCTTAGTGGTGACAGCGGGCGCGGCAGGCAAAAGTGACATTGCAGGCCACTGGGCAAAGCCCGCGCTGGAAACCTTTATTGAAAATGGCTATCTGAAGGCCGATGACAATGGAAACTACGGCCCGGACGACGCCCTGACCCGCGCTCAGTTTACTGCCATGCTCAGCCAAATCACCGGTCAGCCGGAGAAGTCCGCCTCTGATGAGGTGCTAAGCCGGCAGGAGGCCGTTGTGATGGTGGCCGACCTGCTGGGCCTGGGAGACAGTCAGACCGATCTTACCATTCTGGACCGCTTCACGGACGGCGGCGAGATCAGCAGTGAGGCCCGTCAAAGCGTCGCCGCCATGGTGGCCGCGGGCTATATTCACGGCACCGATACCGGCGCTTTTCTGCCTGCCAAGCAGTTGACCCGCGCCGAGGGCGTTACGATCCTGAATAACGCTCTGGACGCTCTGGCTGCTCCGGTCATTCCGACGACCGGTACCGTGTACGGCACCGCGACGCTGACTTACGCGGAGTTCTACTCCGGTGACGTCAGCACCGTGGACGGCTATGTGGTGGATGGCGTTTCCTCCGCCACCAACAGCAAATACAGCATTATGTCCAATATGTATACGAATTTCCAGGATGCCGAGACCAATGCGGAGGGCTACAATATCCTGGGCGTCAAGAATGTCAATGTGGCCGTGGATGCCGCTGATTATCAGGCGTACATTGTCCTCAATCCCACCTTTAAGGTCAGCAGGACCGTCCCCGAGCAGTACAAGACGGTGACGATCGTGGACGGCAAGGCGGTCTATTCCGCCACGACGTTCCACGTGGCGGACACCGTGAACGACGCGGTTGCCACGCTGAAGACCGGTTCCGTCTGGGGCGATTATGAGATCGATGTGACCGAGACTTCTACGAAGTACCTCCGCAACAGCAGAGCGGATGAGGGATTTGCGGTCAACTCCCAGATCCAGGGCGTCATCCTGGAGGGTACGCTGAAGGACGGCAGCGCGATCAAGGTCGGCATGGAGTATCTCCAGAGCATTTGGGTGCAGCCCTATGAAGTCTCCTTCAACGTCAGTGCGGACAGCGCATATAACGCGCATATCGGCGCCTGGGATAACCTGAGCGAGCTGTCCAAGCTGGTGGGCGCCTCCATCACGTCGATCACCTACATCATGCAGGACAGCGCTTATGTCTATCAGTTCAGCGATGGTATCTACATCAAGCCTGTGTATACCGGCGGTGAGACGATCTCCGCCTCCTTTACGGAGGGCTCCGCGGAGGTCGGGATCAGCAGTATTCCCGCTGATCTCAAAGATGTGACGGTCACCGTCTCCTACGGTTCCGGCCGCTCCACGACCACGGTCGCCAGCGCGGTGGAGATCCGGAACGGCAAGGTCACCATGGACAGCGTGTATGACAGCGAGCAGACCTACACCGTGAAGGTGTCCAGCAGCAACTATGCGGACATTGTGGCCGCAGTTCCCATGAGCAAGACGCAGCGCACCCAGTTGGAAGCCCTGGTCGAGCAGGCCAAGACGCTGATCGAAAACGGAACGGCCGCCAAAGATGAGGGCGTCAAGGAGCACTACGCGGAGGCGCTTGAGCTTCTGGCCGACCCCAACGCCACCGCCGCGGAAACGGCTGAACTGATCACGGATCTGACCGGTCACCTGTCGGTATATGCCACTGACGACACAAGCGGCCAGGGAGGCCAAGGCGGCAACCAACACTGATTCGTTTTGAGCATTTCCGGACCCCGGGCCGCCGTCAGACGGCCCGGGGTTACTCTTGACCACACGGAGGTATTTGTTATATGATATTAATGATTTCTCTGGTGCTGGCCGCCGTTTTTCTTCTGTTGTGCGACAAGCTGCTGAAAGCCTATCCTGTCCCGTTTTATTCAGCCGCCGCCGCGCTCTCGGCGGTGGTGATCGCGCTGTACTGGACGGCTCCTGACTTTCTCTCTCCGATTTTGCGCAGCCGGCTCCCCATCCTGTTGGGAGCCCTTGGCACCGCCTGCTTTATTTTTGTTATGTTCGCCGGCGCGCTGCCCAACGGCCATCCGCTGATGAAACGGATCATGCCCATCCGCGGAGAATTGTCCATTTTTGCCTGCCTGCTGACCCTGGGCCACAACCTGAGCTATGGGAAGAACTATCTGACCCCCGGGTATCTGTTTTCCGGCGCGATGTCGCCCACGAAGGCGGCCGCGTGGGTAAGCGTGGTGTCGATCCTCCTGATGCTGGTGCTGACCGTTACCTCGGTCAAGGCGGTGCGCAGGCGCATCGCGCCAAAGAAATGGAAGGCGGTGCAGCGCCTGGCTTACCTGTTCTATGCTCTGGTCTACGTCCATGTGCTGCTGCTGGCGATCCCCAACATGCTGAAAGGCAGGAGTTCCTACACGATCAACCTGCTGGTGTACAGTGTGGTGTATTTAAGCTATGCCCTGTGCAGGATCCAGAAGGCGGTGCTGACCAGGCGGCGCCAGGCGTCCAGAGTGACCGGCTGTCGGCAGCTTGCCGCCGCCGGGGCCGGGGTGGTGTTGTCCCTGGCGCTTCTTGGGGGCGTGACCATGGCCGCCTCTTCCCGGGATAACGGTACGGCGGCTCTGCCCGCGGAGGAGACAAACTCGATCCAGGAAGCGTCGGTTCCGGTCTCGGATGTTCCGGACCCGTCTCCCGCGGCGGACGATGGACAGATCCTTGAGGAGCCCGACGCGCAGCCGCCGAAGGAGCTTGCGGAGGAGGACGCTCCGGACCCTTCCGACTCCGCCGTGCAGGGACCCGAAGAGGAACCGGAGACCTCACCCACGCCGAAAGCTCCCGACCCGCAGCCTGATCCCACACCGGCGGCCGCCACGCCCGAGCCTGAACCGGAGCCGACGCCCGATCCGACCCCGCAATCCAAATACCGGGACGGCACCTACAGCGGCACGGCCGAGGGCTATGTAGGACCGGTCACCGTATCTGTCACGATTTCCGGAGACCGGATCACCGCGATCACAGTCACCAGCCACATGGATGACGGGGAGTACATGGGGGACGCCCAGAGCTTCGTCATTCCCGCCATTCTTTCCACCCAGAGTACCGATGTGTCCGCCGTCAGCGGCGCTACCTTCAGCTCGGAAGGTATTATGGACGCTGTGAAAGCGGCGCTGGCGCAAGCCGCCAATTAGCCGAAAGGAATTCTCGCCGATGAAAGTCTCCCGCCTGTTGTCTGTTCTGCTGGCCCTTCTGATGTTGACCGGCTGTACCAAGGATACCGCCAATACCCCGAACCAAACGGACGGGGAAGTACATAGCGTCACCCTGTTTGCCATGGATACCGTCATGGAACTGACCGTTTACGACGGGGAAGGGGAGGCCGCTCTGGAACAGGCCGCGGAACTGATCAGCCGGTTGGAGGGACTGCTGTCCACCACCGATGTGAACAGCGAGATCTATGCCGCCAACCACAGCGGCGGGAACCCTGTCGCCCTGTCCGACGATACCGGGCAGCTCCTGAAACTGGCTTTGTCCATGTGCCGGGATACGGCCGGCGCACTGGATATATCCATTTACCCGGTGGTGCGGACCTGGGGCTTTACGACCGGCCAGTACCAGGTGCCGGACGGAGAAACGATCGCCTCTCTGCTGGAGCTGGTGGACTATACCCGTGTTTCCCTGGAGGAACGCGCGCTTACCGTCCCAGACGGCATGGAGATCGACCTGGGGGCGGTAGCCAAGGGCTACACCGGTGACCGGATCCTTGACCTGTTTCGCCAGTCGGGCGTGACCTCTGCCAAAGTCAATCTGGGCGGCAACCTTCAGATGCTGGGCGCCAAGACGGATGGAGCCCTGTGGAGGGTGGCCGTCCAGGACCCCACCGGCGACGGCTATGCTGGCATCGTGGAGGTAGAAAACAAGGCGGTCATCACCTCGGGCGGCTATGAGCGGTATTTTGAAGAGGAGGGTGTGCGCTATTGGCACATCATCGACCCCGCCACCGGCCGCCCCGCCCAAAGCGGGCTGATCTCCGTCACGATCGTGACCGAATCCGGCGTGGTGGGCGACGCCTTGTCCACCGCCCTGTTTGTCATGGGGAAGGAGCGGGCCGCGGAATATTGGCGCGGCCGGGAGGATTTTGACTTTATCCTGATCGGGGAGGACGGTTCCGTCACCATCTCCGAGGGCATCGAGGACAGCTTTTCCCTCTACGGCGGCTGGACGAGCCATGACCTGGAGGTGATCCGCCGGTGAAAAGCACAAAATTCTGGGTGATCCTTGTGGCTGCTCTGCTGGCGGTTTCCCTTGCGGCCACGGTGCTGACTCTGCGCGGCAAGACGGATTCTGAGACAGCCGGTATTTACCAGAATGGTGAACTGATCCGCACGATCGACCTGTCCCGGGTGAGCGAGCCTTATTCCTTTCTTGTGGAAGGCCCGGCCGGGACCAACACCGTCCTTGTGGAGCCGGGGCGCATTTGTGTTTCCCACGCGGACTGTCCCGACCAGGTGTGCGTGGATCAGGGCTGGATCTCCAACAGCGTGGTGCCCATTGTGTGCCTGCCCAACCGGCTGGTCATCCGGATCGGGGACCCCGCGCAAACAGAGGAGATCGACGGGGTGGTAAAATGAAACGCGGTTCGATCCGTCAATTGACCTACATGGCCGTGCTCACCGCCGTGGCACTGACCATTTTTGTCGCGGAAGCCCAACTGCCGACGCTGGTCCCCATCCCGGGTGTCAAGCTGGGCCTGGCCAATATCGTGACGGTGTACGCCGTCTTTGCCCTGGGGCCCGGCCCGGCCGCCATGATCCTGCTGGCCCGGGTGCTGCTGGGCAGCCTGTTTTCCGGCGGCATGACGATTTTCTACTCCCTGGCCGGCGGCCTGTGCTGCTATCTGGCGATGCTGGTCATGCGGAAGCTGGTAACTGAACGGCAGATCTGGGTGTGCTCCGTGCTGGGGGCCATGGCGCACAATGTGGGGCAGATCGCCGTGGCGGTGGCCATCACCCGGACCCCGGGCGTCGCCGCTTATCTGCCGGTTCTGCTGGTTTCGGGCATTCTGACCGGCCTGTTTACCGGCCTGTGCACACAGCTTCTGACGAATCGCCTGAAAAAATTTTAAACCGGTGTTTCCGCGCAAAGGGCCTGTGGCGTGTTGCCACAGGCCCTTTGCGCACAGGCGCGAGACAGATTTCCGCAAGATCTTTGTAAGGTTTCCGGGGCATTTGTTGTCATATAGAGTGAAGGCCGTTTGGAGCAGAGAAAGGGGGGCGCGGTCATGGAGGACAGCCAGATCATTGAGCTGTATTGGAAAAAGGATCCCAATGCGATCAAAGAGACAAAGGAAAAATACGGCGCCTATTGTTTTTCCGTCGCGGACCATATCCTGCATGATCGCGAGGACTCGGAGGAGTGCGTGAACGACACCTGGTTCCACGCCTGGAACGCGATGCCGCCGCAGCGGCCGGTCCGGCTGCGCATGTTTCTGGCCAAAATCACCCGAAACCTGTCCTTCAACCGCTTTAAGGCCAGGTCTGCGGAAAAGCGCGGCGGCGGGGAGATCATCCTTGTTCTGGATGAGCTGGCGGAATGCCTCAAGAGCGAAACAGATGTGGAGAGCGCTTATGAGGTCAGGGAGCTTGGACAGTGCATCCGGCGCTTTGTGAAGGCCCTGCCGGAGCGGGATGGAAACATTGCCATGCGCCGGTATTTCTTCGCGGAGCCGGTTGCTGTGATCGCCAAGCGATACGGCCTGACAGAAAACAATGTGATGGTGACCTTAAGCAGAACGAGAAAGAAGCTAAAGGACCATTTGATCAAGGAGGGGTACTTCGATGAATCGGAAAGACCTTTATGAGGGATTTGGCGAGCTTGACGAGGAGATCCTGGAGCGCAGCGAACAGGCACGGAGGAGGCCCCGTTGGGGACGCTGGGGGGCTTTGGCGGCATGTGTCTGCCTGGTCGCTGCCGGGGTGCTTTGGGCCGTTTTGCCGGGGGACAATGACCAGGCCGCGATCCCGCCTGACGATCCGGTCGTATTGCCCACCGAAAATGTCCGGACGGCGGCCTTTCCCACATCGGATCGCTATGAAACGCTGGAGGACCTGCTGGCTTATCTGAGCGATCACGACAGCCATAATGGGAAGAACCAGGACGGCGCGGGGAACGAGAGCATTGCCGCGGAAAGCCGGGACGCCGTGGAAGGAACGACAGTCGTGGTGTATCAGGGCTTTGTCTACCATATTGCGGGCGAAAAAGTGAGCGTCTCCAAAGTGGAGGGAACGGAAAGCGTCAAGTGCGGGGACATTGATTTCGCGGCGGATCATATCTTCCTGTGTGACGACCGCCTGATCCTGGTGAACAGCTTTGTCAGCGGCGGCAGCGAGTTGGAAGAGGAATTCAGCGCCTGTGTTCAGATCTATGATTTGGAAGATCCGGGGGCGCCGGAGAAAATGGAAGAATATGTCCAGGGCGGAAGCATCACTGCCTGCTATATGAGCGGTACGGCGCTGTATCTTCTGACCTCTGACGGCGTCTGCGCCTGCGGCTGGTCCCGGTTGGACGATGTGTCCGCCTATGTGCCGTGGCTGACACAAAACGGCGGGCAGGTGGAATGGGGGGATGCGGAGATCTGTATCCTCGGCGCGCCGACCAGCATACGGTATATCGCGGCCACAAAAATCGACGTCAGCAGAGGCGGGATCATGGGGAAGCAGGCGTTCTACGGCGATATTACGGAGATTTTTTATGGACCGCAGTGGCTCGCCGTTATGACACAGAGCCGGACAGATTCCATGATGACGCATCCGGATATTTACATCTTTGAGGCGCCCGAAGCGTTTGCGTATGCGGGAAAGATCAGCATGGCCGCCCTGCTCGGGTTGGACACGTCCGTCTGGATGAACGATTGGAGCCGGCCGGACGGAGAATACCCGGCTGTCGTCTCCGTCACCAAAGCAGGAAGCGTATTCCGCCTGATCGGCAAATGTGACGTCAGAAGGGAAGGCGAATGGGAGACGTCGGCGCTGCTGGCGGCGTCCGCTGATCTGTCAACAGGCGAGAGCCGGTATGAGCTGCTGGAAACAGAAGAGGACCTCTATTTTAAATTTGACGATTTGGTATGGGAAGAAAACAGAGCCGTTGTCAGTGTTTCTCACATAGAAATAACCGAAAATAGCGTTCTGACAGAAAATCTTTTCTTCTTTGCGGAATTTTCAGATATGAAGATCAAACTGTTCCAAAACAGTTTGACTGCCGACCATGCGGCCGGCGTGGATGGGATGTATGGGTATGGTGATCCATTCGGATATCTGGACACCTTCATTCCCATGGGCGGCGGGATCTACCTGCGTTACAATGAGTCACCGGACGGCCTGGACGTATACGATTTTTCGGACAGCGCCGATCCGCTCTGCCTCTACCGCTCCAAGGGGGATCTGCCTGCGGGCTGCCGCTTTGATTTTATTTGGGAGGTCTATTCAGAGGATACCTTCGGCGTCATGACGATCGCACCGGACGCCAACGGAGAATACCGGAATGTGACATTCTCCTGGAACATCTATTCTGTCGAGCCTGACAAAGAAGAACCCTATACACTTTTAGCGGTGTATACTTTTGGGGAAAGTGAGGATTTCCCCACGTCCGGTTTTGGCTTTGCGACGTTTGAGTATGATGGACAGCGCTACTGCGTTTCCGGGGATTCTGAGGAGGTGTTTCCTTTGAACTGGTAAACGGGGAGCGAAGCGGAGGAGACCCGGCAGGCAGGCCGGGTCTCCTCTCTTTCGTCAGTTTGATTCGGATGGAAGCGCACGCGGAAAGATGCTATAATTTTGAAAAGAATCCATTTTAAGTGAGAGAAAACGGAAAGCCGATCGTTTAATCAGTGAGAGACATTTCAAATGGCTTTGCGGAAAGGGGGAAATCAATGGATAAGGGTGCAGGCAGTTACCGCCGTTTCCTGGATGGCGATGACAGCGGCATGGTGGAGATCATCCGGGACTACAAGGATGGATTGACCTTATATCTGAACAGTCTGACCCAAAATATCCATGCTGCCGAGGACCTGATGGAAGATACCTTTGTCAAGATCGTGGTGAAGCGGCCGCGGTTTTCCGGGAAATGTTCCTTCAAGACCTGGCTTTATACCATCGGAAGAAACACGGCGATCGATTTCCTCCGACGCAATTCCAAAGCTGCTGAGACGGCGATAGACGATTTGCAAAGTCTGCCCGACGGCGGGGAAAGCCCGGAACAAGCCTATATACAGGAAGAGCGGAAGATCATCGTGCACCGGGCAATGTCCGGATTAAGGCCGGAATATCGGCAAGTGCTGTACCTGGCCTTTTTCGAGGAACTGAGCAATGCGGAAACAGCCGCCGTCATGAAAAAGAGCAAGCGCCAGATTGAAAACCTGCTGTATCGCGCAAAAATGTCTCTCAAATCCGAACTTGAGAAGGAGGGCTTCCCGGATGAAAGATTATAAAGAAGTCGCGGAACGTGTGTTTCAGCGCAGCGAAGAGATCCTTGCGGAAAACCGCAGGAAGAAAAGAGCGAGGATCCGAGTCGGTTCCTTGGCGTGCTGCCTTGCGGTCCTGCTCGGCTTCGCGGTCTGGCAAAGGGGCGTGCTTCCGCGGGAAAACCTCGCCTCGGCAGACCAGTTTGCGCAGGATGGTCGGGATCACAGCGGCGAAAGCGATGTGGTGCTTGACAACGGGAATTCCGACCTGGACGGCGACCCCGGCGGTTACAGCGCGGGGCCCGGAGAAGCGAGCGTCGGCAGTGATAAAATTTCCGAGCAGGACTTGGAGAGCATGTCCGGGTTTATGCTGCTGCCGGATTCTGACGTCGGGGTTGAAATGCCGGAAGTGACAAGAATGATCTCTTCCTACGGCGATGGTGATCCGGAAGCCAACTGGGCAGTACCGGAAAACGGGACGGTTGAGCTTTCCAGTGCCCTGCGCGGCGCAATCGAGGAATATGGCGATTCCGTCCAATACCGCGTGTTTGTGGAGCTGTTCTGCGACGGGCAGGCGCTGGAAATGGACCGCCCGCTGATGGAAAAGGAGACGGACAGATTGGCCGCGCTGGGTTACAGGGTAGCGGTTGAGGTCTATTATGATCAAGGTACGATTACCGATCACTATTTCACGCTGCACGCCACCATGGAGCAGGTGAACTGCTTCGCGGCCAGTGCGGAATATGGCTATAGGCTTTCTCTCTACCATGAGCGTGTGCCATCCGCGCACCCGGATGGGGAAGAAACGGTATTTTAAATGATCCGACAGAGCGGCTGAAACATGAGTTCGGCTGCTCTGTTTTTGCTGTTGTGTGGGGAAAGAGGGTGACTATATCCTTGCTTTTTGCTTGCTTTTTGGTACATTCGTTTTTCTTGCACTTCTCGCGGCGGTATGGTATGATAAACCAGTATGAATACACACAAGTACCAATGGAAAGGAACGTGTCGCTTCCATGGAGGAAAATAAAAAGGTTATGCTCTCCGGTATCCAGCCCAGCGGAGAGCTGCACTTGGGCAACTATCTGGGTGCCATCCGCAACTGGGGCGCCAGGGCGGAGGAATTCGACTGCTATTATTTTATGGCGGATATGCACACCATTACCGTCCGCCAGACGCCCGCCGACCTGCGCCGCCGCACTTTGACCCAACTGGCCCAGTACATCGCCTGCGGCCTGGACCCGGAGAAGAACACCCTGTTCGTTCAGTCCCATGTACACCAGCACGCCGAGCTGGGCTGGGTGCTGAACTGCTACACGATGTTCGGCGAGCTGTCCCGCATGACCCAATTTAAGGACAAGTCCGCCAAGAACGCCGACAATATCAACGGCGGCCTGTTTACCTATCCTGCTTTGATGGCGGCGGACATCCTGCTTTACCAGCCCGACTACGTGCCCGTGGGGGAGGACCAGAAGCAGCATGTGGAGTTGACCCGCAATGTGGCCCAGCGCTTCAACCATGTTTACGGCGATGTGTTCAAGATCCCCGAGCCTTATATTCCCAAGACGGGCGCCCGGGTCATGAGCCTGAACGCCCCTGACAGCAAGATGAGCAAGTCCATGCCCGAGGGCTGTGTGTTCCTGATGGAAAAGCCGGAGGACATTATGCGCAAGTTTAAGCGGGCGGTCACCGACAGCGACACCGAGCGCTGCATCCGCTACGCCCCCGCAGAAAAGCCCGGCGTGGCCAACCTGATGTCGATCTACGCCGCCTGCACGGGCAAGACCTATGAGGAGATCGAGACCGAGTTTGAAGGCAAGGGCTACGGCGCTTTCAAGCCCGCCGTGGGCGAGGCCGTGGTGGAGACCCTGCGGCCCATCCGGGAGGAGAGCGAGCGGCTGTTGGCCGACAAGGCCTATCTGGAGGGCGTGTACCGTGCCGGCGCGGAAAAGGCGTCCTATGTGGCGGAGAAGACGCTGCGGAAGGTCTACAAAAAGGTGGGCTTCCTGGCCCGTTAAAGGAGTCGCGGACCGATGCTAATGAATGTAGAGTTCCGATTGATCGGCTTTGTGGTGGCGGCGCTGGTGGTAGCGGGAGCCATCTCTTTCCTGGCCACTCCGGTGGTGCGTATGCTGGCGCAAAAGATGGGTGCCATGGACGTGCCGAAGGACGCCCGGCGCATGCACGATCACCCCATACCCCGCATGGGCGGCCTCGCTATTTTTCTGGGTTTTCTGCTGACCGTTCTGCTGTTCGCGCAGTTGACCACGCAGGTGCGGGGGATGCTCCTGGGGGCGGTCATCATTGTGGTGCTGGGTATCTTTGACGATATTTACTCCCTGCCCGCCAAGCTGAAATTTGTTGTGCAGATCGCGGCGGCCCTGATCGCCGTGGGGACGGGGAATATCATTGAGACCTTGTCCAACCCCAATATTTTTTCCAGCAATCCCTACTGGGAGCTGGGCTGGCTGGCCTGGCCGATCACCGTGATCTGGATCGTAGCCATCACCAACGCGGTCAACCTGATCGACGGACTGGATGGACTGGCCTGCGGTGTCTCCACCATCAGCTCAATGTCCATGCTGGTCATCGCCCTGGTGCTGGGGGAGGGGGACGTTGCCATTCTCCTGGCGGCTCTGGCGGGCGGCTGCATCGGCTTTTTGCCCTACAACCTGAATCCGGCAAAGATTTTTATGGGAGATACCGGCTCTACCTTTCTGGGCTATATCCTGGGGGTGGTGTCCATCCAGGGCATGTTCAAAATGTACAGTGTCATCTCCTTTGTGGTGCCCTTCCTGATGCTGGGGCTGCCCATTTTTGACACCTGCTTTGCCTTTATCCGGCGCATTGCCCACGGGCAAAGCCCCATGAGCCCCGACCGCAGCCATGTCCACCACCGTTTGATCGACATGGGCTTTTCCCAGAAGCAGGCGGTGGCGGTGCTCTATATCATCAGCGCGATCCTGGGCCTGTCCGCCGTGGTGCTGACCACCAGCGGGCCCATTAAGGCCATCCTTCTGCTGCTGGCGCTGTGTGTTGCCGGCGGCGTGTCCGCGATCATTTTCTTGGGAAACAACGAAAAAAAGCGGGAAGAAAAGGAGGAGGACCGGGATGAGTGACAAGAGGATCATGGCCATTTTCGGCACCCGGCCGGAGGCCATCAAGATGGCTCCACTGGTCAAGGAGCTGGAGGCACGTCCCGGATTGGAGAGCATCTGCTGCGTGACCGCGCAGCACCGGGAAATGCTGGACTCTGTGCTGGAGATTTTCGGTGTTGTCCCGCAGTTTGACCTGGATATCATGGAGCCGGGGCAGAGCCTGTCCACCATTACCAGCAAGTGCCTGCTGGGCATGGAGGGGGTGCTGGCCCAGGCCAGGCCCGACCTGATCCTGGTCCACGGAGATACCTCCACTACCTTTTCCGGTGCGTTGGCGGCCTTTTACCACCAGATCCCCGTGGGTCATGTGGAAGCAGGACTGCGAACAGGTGACAAGTATTCTCCCTTTCCGGAGGAGATCAATCGTACCCTGGTGGGACACATTGCGGACCTGCATTTCTGCCCCACGGCGTCCAACCGGGACAATCTCAGCCGGGAAGGGATCACAAAGGGAGTCTATCTGACAGGAAATACGGTGATCGACGCCCTGAAAACCACAGTTGAAAAGGATCATCACTTTACAGTTAATCTGCTCAATGATCTGGATTATGAGAACAAGAAGATCATTCTTGTTACCTGCCACCGGCGGGAAAACTACGGAGAACCCATGGCCAGGATCATGACCGCCCTGCGGCAGGTGGCCGACGCCTACCGGGATGTGGAACTGGTCTATCCAGTCCATCTGTCTCCGGTGGTGCGTCAGGCGGCGGAGCGGTATCTGTCCGGTCATGAGCGTATCCACCTGATCGACCCGCTGGATGTGGAGGAGATGCACAACCTCATGGCCCGGTGCTACCTGGTCATGACCGATTCGGGCGGGTTGCAGGAGGAGGCTCCCGCGCTGGGCAAGCCGGTGCTGGTGCTGCGCAGAGAGACCGAGCGCCCCGAGGCCGTGGCGGCGGGTACCGTCAAGCTGGCGGGCACCGAGACAGAGCGGATTTTCCAAATGGCCGCCGAGCTGATCGAGTGCCCCGGCGCCTATGCCGATATGGCGCACGCGGTAAATCCCTATGGAGACGGGCGGGCCTGCCGGCGCATTGTGGACGGTATTGAACATTACTTTGGGCTGCGCGCCGCGCCTCCGGAGGAATTCGGCTGAGACGCAGGACCGCGGAGAGGGGGCAAGTGATTTGGAACGGAGAAAACGCACGCTCTTTGCCGTGCTGATCGCCACGATCATCGTCGTAGCGGTATTTTCCAGCTTTGCCATCAACCTCTTTGGGCGGGACTCCTATGAGATCCGTTTACCGGACCTGTCCCAGGACAGTACGGAGAACCAGCCGGGGGATGAGGTCGGCTCCGGCGGCCGGTTTGTGCGGGTGGAGGTGTCCCCCCAGACGGTGCAAAGCGTGGTCGCCACCTTGGTCCGTGCCCGGCCCCAATCCTACTACCGTGAGATCACCATCGAGCTTTGGGCGGGTGAGACCAGCAGCGTGACCACCGCACAGGTGTGGGTGGACGGCGGCTGGACCCGCTCTGACGTCACCTCCCCGGGTGGAAAGGTACAGCACAATCTGGTGGGGGAGGACACACGCTGGCTCTGGTATGACGACGATCCCGAGGCGGTCTCCTTTCCGGCGGACCAGACCGTTTCCGATTTGATTCAGCGTATTCCCACCTATGAAGATGTCCTGGCGCTGCCGGTGGACGAGATCACGGATACCGGTTACGAGGACTACGGCGGGCTGAACTGTGTATTTGTGGAGGTCAGAAAGGATGAACTGGCCAGCCGGGAGCGGTATTGGATCTCTGTATCCAGCGGGCTTCTGGTGGCGGCAGAGCGGATCAAAGAGGATCAGTTGGTGTACCGCATGACGGCACTGTCCATCGAAAGCCCTGCTCCTCTCAGCAGCAGCTTTGCCCTCCCGGACGGCAGAGTGCTTCATACCGTGGGTGAGGACTAAGCCTCCTCTTCTTCTTCTTTTTTATCATCCTTTCCAAACAGGCCGAACAGGAGCAGCAGCCCCAGCGTGATGACCAGTTCCAGATTATCGTCGCTCTCCAGGAATAAAAAGAGCAGGATCAGCACCAGCAGGATATCTCCGCTGTCCAGCTCCTCCAGATGAAAATTTTTCAGCAGCCCGCCCAGCCGGCCGGTGATACTTTCCAGGGGCCCCGCCCCTTTGGAGGGCGGCGTGGGCGGGCGGTGTGTATTTCCCCCGGCGCGCCGCGGCTCCGGTGAGCGGGAGGAAGGCGTTTCCGGTTCCGGTATCTGCTCATAGGATGCGTCGCTGGGGATATAGCGGTTATACATAACCTGTATCCCCCTTTCGGAAAACGTCCAGCGCCGCCCGGATGACCCGGGCCAGCTTGGCGATTTGAATGGCTTTGTCTACCTTGGCATAGCGCTCCTGCCTGACAAATGGCTGCAAGGCGGTCAGCAGAGCTGTTTTCCGGTCGTCCTCCGCATTGTACTCGGACAAAAGCCGCATCCCCACCTGCAGCAGCCGGGGGTCCAGATTCCCCAGCAGGGAAAGGGGATCGCCCGTCGATTGGTCGGAAGACGCCGGCGGCGCGGCCTCTTCCGCGGGTGGGGAGTCGCCGCTGTCATTGGAGTTTCCGGTGATGGACTGCGCGATGGACATGATTTGGTTCATGGCGTCCGGATTGCCCAGAATGGACTGTAATTTGTCCTCAAATTCACTCACGTACCCGCACCTCCCACCGGCATCCTCCGGATCAGATCATTTGCTGACCTTTTTGTTCAGGTCCTCCACTAATTTGGCGCTCTCCGGGTTTTTCATCAGACCCTCTACCAAATTCATTAGTTGTGAAGTGTCCCCCTTTATGGCGGACTGGGCGGCGCCCTTCAGCCCGCCGCCGGCGTTCTGATTGAGCAGTTCCATCAGGCGCTTGGCCTCTCCGGATTTCATCAGGGACTCAATGGCCTGTTTGTTTTTCAGCAGATCGGCAGCCTGAGGAGAGCTCAGGACATGGTTCAGGTCAGGTTGATTTTTCATGACAGCCTCCCGTAGTTGGTATTCAATGTATTCTATGAAGTAAATTTGAGAAGGTGACTAGAATCAAGCTGTTGATTTTTTCTGATTCCCACGGGAACGTGGGGAATATGCTGGACATGACGGAACAGGAGAAACCCGATGAGATCATTCATCTGGGCGACTGTCTGCGGGACGCGGAGACCCTTTCCTTTGCTTTTCCCGATATTCCGGTGACCATGGTGCCCGGGAACTGCGACGGCTGGACGAACCGGCGGGACTGTCTGCTGCTGGAGCGGGAGGGCGTGAAGCTGCTGCTGGGACACGGACACCAGTGGCGGGTCAAGTCCACGCCCGTTTTGGCCCTGGCGGAGGCCCGGGCAAAGGGCGCGGACTTGCTCCTCTACGGGCACACCCACCGGGCGGTCTGCCAGCGGGAGGGAAGCGTTCTTGTTTTGAATCCCGGCACGGTAGGCGGCATAGGGGCGAGCGCCAGCTATGGCGTCATTGAAATAGACCACGCGAGCGCGGTCGGGCAAATCATTTGGGTAGAATAACTTGTGGTAATGAAAAAGTCCCCGGAAGCAAGGCTCCCGGGGACTTTTTCGTTATACATGGCAAAGGATCGCATCCCGCAGAAAGGCGGCGCAGCCCGAAACATTACGGTCATAATAGGCGGTGAAGCGTTCATCACACACATACATCTGCGCCAAGCCTCTGTGGGCGTCGGGGGAGTACTGCTCCCGGGAACAGGACAGCCAGCGGCGGTGGAGAGCTGCCAGATGCTTGCCCGTCTCACCCTTGGGGTCGACATTGGAGCGTACAGCCTGCTCCAACTCAGATAAAATTTCCGCGCCCAGAGCTTCCCAGGCGGCATATTCCGCTTGGGTGAGGGAGCGCACGCAGGCGTTGGCCCGGTCGATCTCCTGATCTCCATATTTGGCCCGGAGCTCTTTACCGTATTTTTCCTCATTTTCCCGGATGATGCGAGCTTTAAAGCCCTCAAATTTTTCTTCGTCAGTCATTTGGATCCCTCCTGTCTCGTGTTGGATGGTTTTTTCCACTGTCAGGATCAGGGAATCCAGCCGCTCCCGCTGCTGCCTCAAGGCTGCCAGATGGCTCTGCAGCGCCCTCCGACGGTCGAATTGGGGGTCGTCCAGCAGGGAAGCGATCTCGTCCAAACGCAGGCCAAGCTCCCGGTAAAACAAAATCTGCTGCAGCCGGTCCACCTCGGCCGGGCCATAGAACCGGTAACCCGCGCCGCTGACCTGTCCGGGTTTGAGCAGCCCGATTTGATGGTAATACCGCAGCGTCCGGGCGCTGATCCCCGCCAGATCGGCCAGTTGTTTGACCGTGTATCGCATGGATGATCCCTCCTGACAAAGATATGGTAAACCATGACGCAGCGGTAAGGTCAAGACTGTTTTTCAAAAATTTTTGGACCGGAAACGGATCCACGCTGCCATTGCCGGAAAACACGGTAGTAAACATTATTTTGCAAATCATGCTGTAATGTGTTACAATACTTCAAATACATGCTTGATAAGAGGAGGGATGGAGCGTGCTGGATTGGAACACCCTGGAGCAGACCTGTAAAAACTGCCGCAAATGCGCCCTGGCGGATACCCGCACCAATGTGGTGTTCGGCGTGGGCAACCCCAAGGCGGAAGTGATGTTTATCGGAGAAGGCCCCGGCGAGCAGGAAGATCTGACCGGCGAGCCTTTCGTAGGCCGCGGCGGGAAGCTGCTGGACGAGATGCTGTCCATCATTGATCTGGACCGCAAGCGTAATATTTACATCGGAAATATGGTCAAGTGCCGTCCGCCTGGAAACCGGGATCCGCTGAACACCGAGCAGGACGCCTGTATTGACTACCTGCGCAATCAGGTGGCCTTGATCCGCCCCAAGATCATCGTCTGCCTGGGTCGTATCGCCGCCATGCGCATCATCAAGGAAGACTTCAAGATCACCAGGGAGCACGGCCAGTGGTTTGAGAAGAACGGCGTGTGGATGATGGCCATGCTCCACCCGGCCGCCCTGCTGCGGGACCCCCGCCGCAAGCCGGACGCCTTTGTGGATCTGAAGATCCTTCAGGAAAAGATCAAAGAGATCTGCGACCATACATATTGAGAAAAGGAGACTTGTTCTATGTTGTCACAAGAGGCGGTCCAACTGGGCACCAACCGCAGTGTGATCCGTGAGCTGTTTGAGTTCGGCAAGATCCGCGCCGCCGAGGTCGGCGAGGAAAACGTATTTGACTTCTCTATCGGCAATCCCAGCGTGCCGTCGCCCCAGTGTGTGGCGGACGCGGCGAAAGAGCTGTTGGAGGGCGATCCCATCGCGCTCCACGGCTACACCAGCGCCCAGGGCGACGCCGTCGTGCGCACCGTGATCGCTGAGAATTTAAATAAACGCTACCACACGGCCTATCGTCCTGAGAACCTCTATATGACCGTAGGCGCCACCGCCGCCCTGTGCTGCTGCTTCCACGGCCTGACCTGTCCGGGGGACGAGTTTATCTGCTTTGCGCCGTATTTCCCGGAATACGGGGTGTTTATCCGCGGCGCGGGCGCGAAAATGGTGACCATCCCGGCGGAAATCGAAGCGTTCCAGATCGACTTTGACGCCTTTGAAGCGGCCATCAATGAGCACACCAAGGGCGTGGTGGTCAACTCGCCCAACAACCCCTGCGGCGCGGTCTATTCGGCGGAGACGGTGAAGCGCCTGGCTGATATCCTGCGCGCCAAGTCCGCCCAGTATGGGCATCCCATCTATCTGATCTCCGACGAGCCGTACCGTGAGATCGTCTATGGTGTGGAAGTGCCCTGGCTGCCCGACTACTACGACAACACTCTGGTGTGCTACTCCTACAGCAAATCCCTCTCTTTGCCCGGCGAGCGCATCGGCTACGTGCTGGTGTCCCCGGCGGCGGAGGACTATGACCTGGTTTACGCCGCCGTGGCCGGCGCGGGGAGAAAGCTCGGCTATGTCTGCGCCCCGTCCTTCTTCCAGCATCTGATCGCCCGCTGCGACGGGCAGACCGCCGACCTGTCGGTGTACAAGCGCAACAAGGAGCTGCTGGTCAAGAGCCTGCGGGAGATGGGCTACCACTGTGTGGAACCGGGCGGGACCTTCTACCTGTTCCCCCGCAGCCTGGAACCGGACGATGCGGCTTTCTCCGAGCGGGCCAAGAAGCATGACCTGCTGCTGGTCCCCGGCAGCGGCTTCGCCTGCCCCGGCCATGTGCGCATCTCCTTCTGCGTACCCACCGAGCGGATTGAGCGCGCTCTGCCCGCATTTGAAAGATTGCGCAAAGAATATCTGTAAATATGATAGTAAAACTCCGCCGCGGAACGAAGCTGTTCCGCGGCGGAGTTTTTTCACAGGAGAGAGATCACCCGGTACATCAGCAAGTAGTGGCATATGCTGCCCAGGACAATGAACACATGAAAGACCTCGTGACAGCCGAATTTTGGATTGTCGCGCCCCGGCCATTTCAAAGCGTAGAGCACGCCGCCGATGGTGTACAGCACGCCGCCGCCAAGCAGCCAGAACAGACCGGGGAAGGAGAGTACCCGCACCAAGGGATAGATGGCGATCAGGGCCAGCCAGCCCATGAAGATATAGATGCCCGCTGTCACCCAGCGGGGCGCGTTGATCCACAGCAAGGTCATTGCCAGCCCTGCCAGGGCCAAGGCCCAGATGACGCCGAACAGCGACCAGCCCCAAGGGCCGCGCAATGGGACCAGGCAAATCGGAGTGTAGGTCCCGGCGATCAAAAAATAGATGGAGGCGTGGTCATATTTCCGCAGGGCAATGCGCCCCTGGACCGAGGCTCGGATGCAGTGGTACAAGGTGCTGGCGGTATACAGCCCAATCATAGAGACGCCGTAAATGGAAAAAGTCACGTAGTGCCAGACCGACCCGCCCACGGACCAGGTGCGCACCAGCAGCAGCACCGTGCCCAGAACGGCCAGCAGAGCGCCCACGCCGTGGGTAATGGCCGACCAGGGACGCAGTCCGTCGTAAGGAGTCCGCCCTTTTTCCCTGGGCGCCCGCCGCCGCTTTGAGGCGGCAGGGAGTATCGGAGATGTGCGGGGAGAAATCAGTTCATCCATTTTGATCACCTGCGGATAGTATACACTGCTCATCATAAGAAGTCAATATAAAAACGAGATAATATGATTTTTAAAATTAAATATAGGGGCGAAAAATAAAAATTACAAAAAGGTAACAAAAAGTGTTGAAATTATGACAGAAATGCCGTATAATGGGTTACAAAGCAGAAACAACACGAGGAGGAGATCCCAGTGCATTTGTTCAAGCGATTGGCCGGTGGCCTGCTGGCTCTGGCTATGGTGGCCGCTTTGACGCCCGCGGCTTTTGCCAGACAGTTGTATTCCTATAATATGGACGCCGGCGATTCCGAGGAGATCGCGGTTATGCTGGACGGGATTTCCGACCAGACTTTTTCCGGGACCAATGCCTCTGATGTTCGCTCCTATATTGAGTATTTTCTGTATGACAGCAGCTTTTCCGCCCTTGGCGGCGGTCGTTATCCCTATACCAATGCCCAGGGCTACTGGGCGGGGAAGACGGTGACTGACGGTACCTATACTCAGGTGGTCAGCGCCACCGGCTGCTTTTCTTATTGCAAGTTTGTCTCCCTGGTGATTTACGGTACGGCGGGGCTGCTTCGCGCCGAGGGGGAAAGTTCGGGCCATGTGACCGGCGATGCCCTGAAAGCGTTTTTGACGCAATACGCTCAGGCGGGTGAGCACCTTCGTGTGGACAGCAAGCACTCGGTCACTTATGTCTCGGGTAATGAGGAAGGCTTCTACTACATGGATTACGCGGGCGACCAGAATCCCCGCATTTACCTTCGTTATTCTACCTATGATAATTTTGCCGCATATTGCAATTCTTTATACAAGAAAATCTATCTCTATGACGCGAATCCGGTGGAAAACACGGGGAAATCGGCTCAGGCAGAGAGCATCCAGTTGGCCGGCTGGCTGGTGGACTATGTAAAAGCCGCTGAGGAGCTGGGCCTGACCCAGGATGGAAGCGCTTTGGCGTGCAGCAGCAGCCTGACGCTGGCCGAGACAGTGACCTTTGCCGCGCGGGTACACAGCCTGTTTTCCACGGGCGGTGTGGAGTTCCTGACGAGGGAAGGCGGCACCTGGTATGATCCTTATGTGAATTACTTGAAGCAAAACCAGATCCTGAACTCTGAACTGGACTATCTTGGTACGACTACCCGGGATGAGTTCGTGAGCCTGATTTATGCCGCGGTGCCCGCGGATGTGGAACTGGAAAGCGTAAACCCGTCGATCGACTTTGCGGACGCGGATGAGATCAGCAATGCCGATGTGGTGGATCTCTTCTGCCGGGCCGGTATTTTGACCGGCGTGCAGGAGGCGGATGGGATCTACTTTTATCCCAACAGCCTGATTACCCGGGGAGAGGCGCTGGCCCTGCTGACCCGTCTGGCCATGCCGGAATACCGCGTGATTGCGGATCATTAAAGAAAAACAATAGATACCCACCGGCTTAGCCCAACATCATAAACTTAAGGAAAAGTCCGCAGCAATTTTACAATAGAAACTGAAAGATAGCCCACTTGGGCAAAAAGTGCCGATATTCCTCCCTGTTGGTTGGACTATCGGCACTTAAAAACTAAATTTTTGGTTGTTCTTGTAT
>X355_Hoffmanns_Two_toed_Sloth__coassemble_1984_pt1 | contig 27888 bp, 21 predicted proteins | sample X355_Hoffmanns_Two_toed_Sloth__metabat2_high_PE_003 | metagenome-assembled genome bin X355_Hoffmanns_Two_toed_Sloth | reverse complement strand
GTGGGTTTTATGCGGTTCCCACCTCATCTAAACCGTAAATCTATTATACGAGGAGGGAACAGCCGTGCAGCTTTCTAAAGAAGAGCTTCGCCTCGGCTGGAACGCGGACCGGAAAAAGCAGCGCAGGCGCTTTTGGATCACGCTGGGCGTCGTATTCGCCCTGTTCCTCCTGTGCCTGTGCTTCCGGTACCACGCCTATGACTATGATGACAAGTTCTGCCCGGACGAGTACGCGAGAAGCTACGCTCTGGCTATCCGCCTCCTGTTCGCGCGTATTTTTGACACGCCCCTGTGGTATCAGAAGGACGCGGCGATCGCCGCCGTCGGCGGCAGCGTCTCCTATTACGGCGCGCTGGCCCAGCTTCGGCTGGTGCTGATGACCTTTGTGGCGGGCGCGGCGGTCTCCATTGCCGGCGCGATCTTCCAGACCGCATACCGCAACCCCATGGCCTCCCCCAACATCATCGGCGCCTCGGCGGGCGTGGGACTGGGCAATGTGGTCGTCGTCATGCTCTTTTCCGCCGCGTGCTATGACCATATCCTGCTGCGCTATGAATACTGCTACGGCTTTACCGCCATCTGCGTGCTCCTAGTGCTGCTGCTGGGGAAGATCGCCGGGTCCAAACAGGAGAACTACTCCATTCTCAACATGATCATGGCCGGGTCCGTGATTTCCCAGATCATCAACGTGATCACCATGTACTTCATGTACAACCTGACGGACGAGGACTTGGTTCTGTATCAGTTGATCAGCCTGGGCACCTATATCGACACCAGCGCGTTGAGCATGTCCATCTTCATGGTGGTCATGGCCATTTCCCTTCTGCCGGTGCTGCTGATGCGCTACCGCTTCAACGCCATCGGCATGGACAAAACGGAGACCACCTCGCTGGGCCTTTCCACGGGAGGGCTGCGGCTGGTGGGGCAGATCTGCGGCGCGGTCATGGTCACCTGCGCCATGATCCACTGCGGACAGGTCGGTATGATCTCCATGGTGATCCCGTACCTTCTGCGGCGGGTCGTCGGCTCCGATTTCCGCCATCTGGCGGTCTACAGCGGCCTGATCGGCGGCGGACTGCTGATGCTGTGCCGTCTGGGCACCTCCTTCTTCCTGATCGCGGGCGAGCCGCTCCCGGTCAGCTTCCTGATCCAGTTGGTGCTGATGCCCGCGTTTATGGTCATACTTGCCAGGCAAAGGGGGGCTATGCATGAAACTTGAACTGCGCAATGTGGCCTGCGGCTATTCAGACGCGGCGCCCATCGTAAAAAATGTCAACATGGCGCTGGAGAGCGGCGACGTGTGCTGCATTCTCGGCCCCAACGGCGTGGGCAAGACCACCCTGTTCAAAACGATCCTGAACCTTCTCCCGCCGCTGAACGGTCAGGTGTGCGTGGACGGTGAAAATACCAAGGGCTGGAAGCCCCAGAAGCTCTCCCGCTACATGGCCTATGTGGCCCAGGCCCACACCCCCACCTTTCCCTACCGGGTCCGGGAGGTGGCCATGATGGGCCGCCTCGGTCAAATCGGCGCCATGGGACAGCCCGACCGGAAGGACCACGAGATCGTGGAGCAGGCGCTGGAGGATATGGGCATCCGCCATCTGCGGGACGTGCCCTACTCGGATATCTCCGGCGGCGAGCGGCAGCTTTTGATGATCGCCCGCGCGCTGGTCCAGCAGCCGAGCATGCTGATCATGGACGAGCCGACGGCCAATCTGGACTACGGCAACATGGTCCTGGTCATGGAGAGCATCCGTCGGCTGGCCGAGCGGGGGCTTTGCGTGGTGTTCACCACCCACATGCCCGACCAGGCCTTCATGTGCCGGGCAAAAACGGCGCTGCTGCTGCGCGGCCAACCCGCCATCTTCGGTGAGGCGGACTCGGTCATTACCGAGCGCAACCTCTATGAGGCGTACAACGCGAAAATACAGATTCTGGACGTCATCGGCGCGGACGACATTCCCCTGAAGGTAGTCGTGCCGCGGCTGGGCGGGAAACAGGAAAGGAATTAAAGGATATGGACAAGATCACGCAGTTGGAAACGGAGAGCCTGGGCTACGAGGTGCTCCCGGAAGAGGAAGCAAAGAAGGCCGGCGAGGCCATCAGCGGCATCGTCGGCAACATCGAAACAGTCATCAAGGGCAAGCACGAGCAGGTGGAGCTGGTGGTGCTCTGTCTGCTGGCCGAGGGCCATGTTCTGATTGAGGACATCCCCGGCGTGGGCAAGACCAGCCTGGTCTCCTCCCTGGCCAAGACGGTGGACTGCGGGTACAAGCGCATCCAGTTCACCCCCGACGTCATGCCCTCCGACGTGACCGGCTTTTCCATCTACAACCAGAAGAGCGGCGAGTTCGAGTTCCGCCCCGGCGCGGCCATGAGCAACATCGTCCTGGCCGACGAGATCAACCGCGCCTCGGCCAAGACCCAGTCCGCCATGCTGGAGATCATGGAGGAGCGGCAGGTGACCGCCGACGGCGCGACCTACAAGCTGGAGCGCCCCTTTATGGTGCTGGCCACCCAAAACCCCATCGACTCCCTGGGCACCTACAAGCTGCCCGACGCACAGATCGACCGCTTCATGATCAAGATCTCCCTGGGCTATCCCAGCTTTGAGGACGAGATGGCCGTGATCCTCTCCGGGCGCAGGGCCAAGGCGGAGATCGCCCACGCCGTGGATGCGCGGCAGGTGGTCGAACTGATCGAACAGGCCCGCCGCGTCTGTGTGGACAAGACGGTCGCCGCCTACATCGTCCGCATCGTGGAGGCCACCCGTACCCATGCCGACATCAAGCTGGGCGCCTCCCCCCGCGGCAGCATCGCCCTGTACTGCCTGTCCCGCGCTTACGCCCTCTCACAGGGCAGAAATTACGTGCTGCCCGACGATGTGAAGCTCCTGGCGCCCCACGTTCTGGCCCACCGCCTGATCCTGACCCACGGCGCCAAGACGGAGAAAAAGGACCCGGCGCAGATCATCCGGACGATCGTCGGCCAGGTGGTCGTCCCCACAGGTACCAAATGAGACGGATCATCGGGAAAATCTTACATATTGCGGTCATTGTGCTGGCCTGGGTCGTGGTCCTGGCCCTTGTCTGCGCGCCCGCGGTGTTTTTGAACACGGTGTACGGCTACCTTCCGGCGCTGCTGCTTGTTCTGCTGCTCCTGGTGTCCGCCGTCTGCCTGTTCATCCTGTGCCGCAATCTGTCCATCGAGACGACGTGCACCGACGTGCAGTGTGAGCGCGGCGAGAGCGTGGATATCGGCCTGAAGCTGGTGAACCGCTGCATCCTGAACTGCCCGCAGGCGGTCGCATACCTTTACATCTCCGACCTTTTCGGACAGAACGACTCCATCCGCCCGGTGCGCTTCACCATCGGCGGCAAGGCGACCGTGGATTTCAGCTTCGGCATGGAGATGACCCACATCGGCTGCTATTCCGTCGGTCTGGACCATGTGGAGGTCTGGGACTTCCTCGGTCTGTTCCGCCGCAAGGTATCGGTATCCGGGCGCTTCACCGCCACGGTGACGCCCCACAGGCGGGCGATGGACGACCTTCTGATCTCGGACGACGCGGCGGCGGAGTCCGCCAAGGAAACAAAGATCTCCGTCATCGGCGGCACCGATTACACCGGCGTGCGCGCCTATGCCCTGGGCGACCCCATGAAGCAGATCCACTGGAAGCTCTCCGCCCACACGCGGGAGTATGTGACCAAGCTGCAGGAGAGCAACTTCCAGCAGGAGTTTTCCGTTTTGCTGGATTTTGCCGCAGAGAAAAATTCCGACCACGAGCAGCTCATGGACCTGAACGACTGTCTGATCGAGACGGCGCTCAGTCTCGTGGCTGAGGTTTCGGCCCAGGACGCGAGCTGTTCCCTGCTCTACAGTGACAAGGCAAACACCGTGACAAAGCTCGTCCCCTCCGGGCAGGAGGACGACGTGGAACTGATCCGCTCCTTCGCCGGCATCACGCCGGCGCCCGACGCGAACTTCCCCGACGCCTGCCAGCTTTTGCAACAGGAGGCCCAGGCTTCCAGCCGCAGCAGCAACGTGCTGCTTGTGACCAGCCGGATCACCACCGACCTGGTGCACGAGGTGATCCGCACCAAGCAGCAGCGCCGTTCCCCGGAGCTGTGGTTCGTGTTCCCCGCGGAGTGGTCGGAGCGCGAACTGGAAATGGCCTGCAAGCCGCTGAAGCAACTGGACGACGCGGACATCCCCTATTTCACCGTCAGCACTGCGGTCAACCAGACCGCGGCGACGCAAAGCTAAGGAGCAAATATTCATGGGGCAGTATCTGAAAAAATCCATCGCAGATCTTGTTCTCTGCACCTGTATGACGCTTGCGCTGGTGCAGGCGGTCTGCTCCGGCTTTGTGCTGACAGACGCTTTCAGCGGCAGCGTGTTGGCGGTCCTTTTGCTGAGCGCCGCCCTGACCTTTGTGCTGGGCCTGCTTTCCCGCAGCCGGGCCGCGACCCTGGCGGGCATCGCCGCCGCGGTGGTGCTGGCGGTCCTGACCCTTATTTACATCAACCTGACCCACCCGTTCACCGATGAAGCGGCGAACAGCGCGTTCATCTTCGCCCTGGTCCAGATCGTCACCGCCCTGCTGGTATGGCTTTTGACCCGCTCCCGCCCCGGCATCGTGGCGCTGTTTCTGCTGGGGAGCATCCTGTGCGCCGGCGCATATTTCCTGCAATTCCCTGTTCCGGTTTGGTGCCTTTTCCTGTTCCTGCCGGCCGCCGCCGCCTCTTTTCTGTGCCGGGTCTACACCGTATCCGCGCAAAAGGCGGACATCGTCAGCGCCACCGGGAAGGCGTACCACGGGCAGACGGCGATCGTGGCCGTGGTCGCCGTGCTGCTCGCCGGCGGCGTCTTCTTCGGCGTGGTCCGGCCGCTGAATCCGCCGACCCAGGATCTGAAGCTCCTGACCGTTCTGAAATCCATGCAGTCGCTGGAGGTCCTGGGCGTTTCCAGCACGCGGATCGTCCTGGAGCCTGATTTGGAGTCCACCGAGGACCCGGAGGACGAGGAGACGGGCAATGAGGAAAATGAACAGGATGAATCGGACAGCCCCCAGGGCGAGGACGATATTCCCCAGCAAAGCCTGACCGAGACGGTGCGGGACAACGTCACCTCCACCCTGCAGCAGGCCTGGTCGGCGATCCGGTACGACCGGCACAGCTTCCAGTGGCTCTGGCTGCTGCTTCTGATCCCCATCGCCATCGCGGCGGCCTATTTTTGGCGCTTTCAGCGGCGGAAGCGCTGGCGCAGGCAGGTGCAGGCCCTTTCCCGGGAAAATGCCGTGGTTAACTATTACCGCTTCTTTTTCAAGCGGCTCAACCGTCTGGGCCTGAAGCGGTCTCCCAACGCCACGCTGCGGGAATACGCCGCCGTCAACCAGGTGCAGCTCCAGCCCTTTGAGGGAGAGGATCACCGCTTCGCGGAGCTGACCGACACCTACGAAAGCGTGCTGTACGGCCGCCACCGGGTCACTGACCGGGAGTACGCGGCGTATGAAGCCTTTTTTGACGGATTCTATCCCGCCCTGAAAAAGGAACTGGGTCCCATCCGCTACTGGTTCCAGGCATTTTGGTATTAACGTTAATTAAAGCGAGAGCTTTGATTATAAAACCGTGTGTTCCACACAATTTTAAAAAGGAGAGAAATACCATGAAAAAGCGTAACCTCAGCAAATTCCTCAGCTCGCTCTTGGTGCTGGCGCTGGCAGTGTCCCTTGTGACCCCTGCTCTTGCCGTCGGCTCCGCGAACGGCAGCCTGACCGATGAGGCCGGCGACTACGTCTATGAGGCGCCGACCGAGCCCATGTCCACCGACGACAACTACATCACCGCCTCCGCCCACCGCGCGGCGTCCCCTCTGCTGGGCATGCTGGGCGTCAATGCCGTCAGCGGCTTCGGCATGATCAACGGCACCACTCCGACCACCCTTGCGGCGGCTCAGCAGGCCCCGGCCGTCGGCATCTGGGGCAGCTCCATCAACGAAAACCCCGACCCTTGGTATTGGAATTTCTTCTATAATTTCTATGCGGCTGAGAACGGCCTTGAGACCGTGGAAAACGCGCTGAATAACGGCGGCGCGGCCGCCAGCCCGGTCGCGGCGGATTCGACCCTGGTCGAGGAGTACGGCAACGTCTCTATCTCCATCTCCGGCCGTCCCCAGATCCTGATCGGCTGCGCTTCCTCCAACGGCAGCAACGATTACAACGGCTACGATGCGCAGATTGCCACCGTCCGCTCCTTCACCCCCGACTCCCCCTACTATCAGGAGGGCGATGAGAACTATTCCCCCATCCAGGTTCCTTACGCCACCACCAACATTCAGAACATGATCGACTCCGTCTATACCGCTGCCAAGGCCATTAAGCAGGTGGAGGCTGAGACCGGCAAGACCACCCGTTACGGAGACGTCATGGAGATCGCCCAGGACTATGAGACCTATGTGAAGGGCACCATCGCCTATGTTCTGGAAGAGCTGAACGCCAAGGGTCTGAAAGAGAAGACCGTCGCTGTTCTGAAAAGCTATGATGCGGCTACCGGAATTTACACTCTGGCCGATGAAAATTCTCTTGCCGGCACTTCTACCTACCGTCCCTATGAGTATGTCATGAACGTCTCCAAGAATCTGGCCGATGAGACCGGTCTGACCGTTTCCGCCGCTGACCTGTGCGCCAAGGCGGACGCCATTGTTTGCCTCCAGGGCACGATCGAAAACGCCGGTGACGGTGCCAGTTCCATCACTCAGGACTCCATTCTGGAGTCCTTCGGCGAGGCTGTGTATGACGGCATCATCTGCGCCACCCAGCCCACCACCCTGTACGGCATGACCATGAACTCCGTGGAGAACGCCATGGGCTATGCTTATGTTATCTCTTGCATCTACAGTGATATTCTGGACATCGACCCCGTGGAGATGTGCGCCTATTTCTATCAGCACTTCCTGCACGTCACCAGCGCCGACGGCCTGGCCACGGTCATCCGCAACAACTTTGAGAACGTCATCCTGCCCGAGGGCAGCACCACCACGCTGGCTTCCACCTACAGCGAGGCCGCCATTGAGGCCAAGCTGGCCAAGGGCATGGCTTATTACAACAGCAACCCCAGCAAGTTCACCGACGCGGAGTTTGACCGCTGCGGCATGCGTACTCTGACCACTCAGCCCACCGCTCAGGCTCTGACCGTGGACGGCAAGGCCGTCACCGGCGCCGAAATCTACAACATCAACGGCGACAACTACTTCAAGCTGCGCGACGTGGCCCAGCTTCTGAACGGCACCGACACCCAGTTCTCCGTGAGCTATGACGCCTCCGCCGACGCCATCTCCATCACCACCGGCGGGGCGTACACCTCTGTCGGCGGCGAGCTGGCCGCCGGTACGGACAAGTCCTCCACCATCCAGAGAAGCGACCAGTCCCTCGTGCTCAACGGCAAGAACATCAATATGTCCACCATCTCCGCCTACAATATCGGCGGCAACAACTTCTTCAAGCTGCGCGACCTCGGTTCGCTGCTCGGCTTTACTGTGGATTATACGGCCAGCACCAACACCATGGTCATCACCAGCGTCGCTCCCGCTTCCTCCGGCAGCGGCAGCCAGGGCGGCCAAGGCGGCCAGGGCGGCGGCCGCGGCTAACTCTTTTCCCCTGTGTGTCTTGCGGCAGCTTCGAGTTGCCGCAAGACACGCTTCCTTTCAAGATCCGATGCGGAATGCGCGGCATCGTTCCATGCGGCGTATTCCAGATCCGATCTTTCCATTTGAAAAAAGGCGGCGAAAGCAACGTGAAAAAACGCAAAATGACCCTGAAACGGTATCTGGCGCTGCTGCTGGCAGTGCTCCTATGCGGCGCGCTCAGCGCCTGCCGGGAAAGCCCTGTTCTGCAGGAGACCCTCTATCTCAGCGCGCAGGAGGAGGTCGACGAGGAGCAGGAAGAGCTTGACCCGGAAGACGAGGGCGAGGAAGACGAACAGTTTGAAAACGAAGATGACGAGGAAGCGGACACCCAGCGCGACGAGGAGGAGGACCTTGGCCTGACCGGCGAAAACGACGACGCATCCCACGCCGACGACACGGAGTATTCCGCCACCTCCTCTCACGACTGGGAGGGCGACGGCTCCAACGAAGACAGCGCCCAGAACGGCCAGGGCAGCGCCGGTTCTTCCGACGCCGCCGGCCAGGAGACGGACGGCGAGGACGTCTCCCCCGAAAACACGGCTGACGCGGGCCTGGAGACCGCCAAGCAGGTGGTGGACGGCGCGGGCAGGACCGTCAGCCTTCCGGAAAATGTGGAAACGGTGACCGCGGTGCGCTGGGCGGCCCAGATGGTGGAGATGCTGGGCGGCAGCGGCAGACTGGCCGCGGCGGACAGCGCGTTTCTCTCCTCCTCTCTGGCAAGCGCCGCGTTTTCCGACCTGGGCGGCGTGAAGCCCCTGTGGTCGGGCGGCGGCTCGGACTATATCTCCGGCAGTAACTTTACGGCGCTGCTGGCACTGCAGCCCGACGTCTGCTTTGAGATCAGCGGCGAAAATACCTTCACCAACAGTCAAATCACGCAGCTCCAGGAGGCGGGCATCGCCTATGTGGTTCTGCCCAAGCTGAGCTCCACCGCCAATCTGGAGACGGCGCTGAACATCATGGCGCAGATCCTGGATACGAACAAGACCACCGGCGAAAGCGCCTCCGCAATCGCCAGTTCCTATTTCTCCTGGGTCAGCTCCACGGTCAGCACGGTGAAGTCCAAAACCTCCGGCATGGCGCTGTCCTCCCTCTATATCGCCGGGTGGGATCCGGACGCCCAATATGTGCTGAACAACACCCACGGCGTCTCCTTCCCCACCGGGCTGGGACTTGCTTACGCCTACTCGCCGCTGAAGGCGCAGTTCCTTACCACGTTCATGACGGCCGCGAATATCACCAATGAGTCCACCCGCATCGCAAGCCTGTACCGGGACACGGACTATTTGTATGTGACGCCCATGTTCCAGCAGTTCATGCCCACCGTTTCCGGCAAGCTGGCGACGTACTACGACAGCACAGGCAAAACCGCTGCCTCCAAGGAGCTTTTCGTGTCCCGCTCTGTGGGAGGGGACACCTATTACGAGCTGGGAAATTCCGCGTATCCCGCCGTCATCGCCGCCAACGCGGACGTCAAAAAGCAGATCGAAGGCAACTTCTACTGGCAGGTCCACAGCCTGACCGACACCGGCTACTATGTCAGCAACGGCCTGAACTTCTATCACGGCGTCGCAGGCCCGTATGATATTTATGTTCTGCCCCAGGGCATGTGCGACTGGGCGGACGGCAGTCTGGAGTCCCCCCTGGCGGCCTACTGGCTGGCCTGTCAGTTTGACGGGGTCTATACTCTGGATGAGGTCAAAAGCGAGACGCAGAGCTTCTATCAGACCTTCTTCGGCGTCACCCTTTCCGACAAGCAGCTTGACCAGATTTTCGCGGACTCTGTATCCTGACCGCGAGAAAAAACTATTCAGGAGGCTTTCCCATGAAACGAATCTTTAAGAAAACCCTTTGCTGTTTGTTTGCCGTTCTGCTGATGTGCGGCTTTACCCCGTCTTCCCTGGCGGCGGGCGCCGCCACGTCAGGCTCCTGCGGCGACAATGCGGCATGGACGCTTTCAAGCGGCGTGCTGAGGATCAGCGGAAGCGGCAAAATGACTGCGTCCAGCGGGTGGAAATATTTGAAATCTTCCATCACCTCCATCGTCGTCGAAGAAGGCATCACCAGCATCTGTACCTCCGCCTTTGAGGGCTGTTCCGCCGCCACTTCCGTTTCTTTGCCCGGCACGCTGACCAATATCGGCGCCAACGCGTTCTGTAACTGCAAGGGTCTGACCGAGATCGACATTCCCGAGGGAGTCCGGACGATCGGCGGCAACGCGTTTACAAACTGCACCGGACTGATCCGCGTCACGCTGCCCGGTACGCTGACTACGCTGGCGGACAGCGCATTCAACCACTGCAGCGCACTGACCGACTTGACGCTTTCCGAGGGCATCGAGGATCTCTCGCAGAGCACGTTTATGGGCTGCAGCTCCCTGGTAAGTATTGTGATCCCGTCTACTGTGACAGTAATCGGACCGAGCGTCTTCTTTAATTGCACCAAGCTGGTGAATGTCTACTTTTCCGGCGACGCACCGGAGGTCACGCCCGCGTCCACACAATCTACGCCGGCCAACAACCCCTCCTTTGCCGACCGCGTGACCCTTTACTACAAGGCGGATGCAAGCGGTTGGACCTCCCCTGCCTGGAACGGCTACAAGACCGCCCTCTGGAATGACTCGGACAGCCCGTTTCTGGATGTTGCCGAGAGTGCTTACTACTATGACGCGGCGCTGTGGGCGGCGGAAAACGGCGTGACCTTGGGCACGCAGACCGAGTCCTCCCCCGGCGCGGGCGACGGCTTGTTTTCTCCCGCGGCCACTTGTACCCGGGGCCAAGTCGTCACCTTCCTGTGGCGCGCCAGCGGCGAGCCGAAACCTGCTTCGACCTACAACCCCTTCTCTGACATCAAGTCGGGTGATTATTATTATGACGCGGTGCTTTGGGCCGTGGAACAGGGCATCACCACCGGAACGAAAGATGAATCCAATTTGGGCGCGGGCGACGGCGCCTTCTCCCCCGACGCTGCCTGCAAGTACGCGGAGGTCATTACCTTCCTGTGGCGCGCAAACGGCAAGCCAAACGCAAACGGAACAAGCGCGGTCGCGGCCGATTATGCCGATACGCTCTACTACAAGGCTCCCGTCGCCTGGGCGGATACAAGCGGACTTCTGGTCAACAACAGCACGTTTGACCCCATCAGCGACTGCCCCCGCGCGGACATTGTGACGTATCTTTACCGGAACGCGGCGGATTGATCTTCCAAAAAGCACTCCCCCTGCGAGAGATCGTTTTTCTCGCAGGGGGAGCGTTTTGTACCCGAAATTTTATTCCACGGCCTTCAGGGATTCCACCATTTGAATTTTGTTGATCTGCCGCTTCATCACCAGGTTGACGATCACCGCGAAGATCACGGTGCAGATCAGCGCCAGCACATAGCTGACCGGCCTGATCCTGATCTGGAAGGTAAACATATCGATCACGATCATACTCATGACGGCCCGGTGGAACAGGGTGCCCAGCGGCAGGCCGATGATGCTTGCCAGCACCGAAAGGACCAGGTTTTCCCGCAGGACGTAGCTCCCGGTCTCCTTGGGATAGAAGCCCAGCACCTGCACGGTGGCGATCTCCCGGCTGCGCTCGGCCAGGTTGATGTTGGTCAGGTTGAAGATGACGATAAAGGCCAGCGCGCCGGAGAACAGCACGACCATCCAAATAATATAGTCCAGGCAGGACAGGGCGCTGTCCACATTGTGCTTCGTGGTCGTCAACTGCGACACGCCGGTGAACGCCCCGCTGTCGGTCAGCAGCCCGGCCGTCTCCTCGCTGTCCCCATTGATGCGGACCAGCGCCGAATTCGCCTGCCACGTGCCGAAGGCGTCGGTATAGGTCTCCGCCGACAGGATCACAAAGTTGTAAATATAGTTTTCAAAAATGCCGCTGACCGTCAGGGTGCAGGTCTGCATATCCGTGTTCCGGATCTCCAGGGTCTCACCCTCGGACAGGCCCAGCTTCTCGGCAATCTTGGCGTTGACCAGAACCGCTCCCCGCTCCGGGAAGGGGATCTCCTCCTCCCCGCTGTGAAAGTCCCAGAAGCCGGAAAGGCCGTCGGTATCCGCAAAGCTCATCAGGCTGATGGAATTCATGTTCGCCTTGCCCAGCAGGTCCACCCGGTCGATGTTGGCGGGCAGGTAAGCCTCCACTTCCTCCAGGTCGTCCAGCACTTCGCGGGCGGCATTCTCCTCCCCCTCCTCAAAGGTGACCTCCAGGTCATACATCTGAATGGTCTCAAACTGAATCTCACCGACGTCGATCATGGAGTCCCGCACGCCGAAGGCGGTCACCACCAGCCCCGCGCAGCAGCCGATGCCCACCAGCATCATGATGAACCGCTTCTTATAGCGGAACATATTGCGCAGAGTGATCTTCTGCAAAAACGACAGCCGGTTCCACAGGATCGTCAGGCGTTCCAGCAGGATCCGCTTGCCGTTCTTGGCCGCCCGGGGGCGGATCAACTGGGCGGGCACGCTGGAAAGCTCTTTTCGGCAGGAAAGCCAGGCGCTGCCCAGAATGCCCACCAGAGAGGCCGCTAGGGTCAGGCCCGCCAGAGTCGGGCTGAACAGATAGGCCAGAGGCGCGAAATCATACAGGGAATTGTACGCAAACCAGAATATCTTGGGCAGGCCCCAGGTACAGGCGAAAAAGCCCACCGCCCAGCCGATCACCGTGGCGCTGCCGGCATAGAGCAGATACTTTGCCGTGATGGCGCCGCTGCTGTAGCCCATGGCTCTCAGCACGCCGATCTGGGTGCGCTCCTCGTCCACCATGCGGGTGATGGTGGTGATACACACCAGCATGGCGATCAGGATGAAGAACACCGGGAAGATATTCGCGATGCCGCTGAGGATGGCGGTGTCGTTCTCAAAGCTGACGTAGCCTGCATTTTCCTCGCGGGTCAGTACATAGGTCTCCGGCTCGTGGATCCCGACCGACTCCGCCAGCTCGGTCAGCCCGTCGAAGCCGAGCATCTGCGCCATCTCATCGGTCAGGCCGTTGTCGGCCAGCAGAGTCTCATAGCGCGCGTCGGCCAGGCGGGTACACTCGTCCGTGACCGCCCCCTTGTACGCCTCGATCAGCTCGTCATATTCGTCGCTGTAGATCTCCGCGGTCTCCGTCAGGGTGACGTTGACTTCGGTAAAGACCTCACTGGTAAAGCTGTCCGGGGAGAGATAGAGAAAGGCGTACAGCGAGCCGCTGCCGATGTTGGTGGTTCCCCGGTCCAAGCCCAGATACAGCGGCGAGTGGGCAATGCCCACGATGGTAAAGGCGTCGCCCGTCAGCGCGTCGCTGACGCTCTCACTGTTCTCCTCGGCCAGGCGGACCACCTGCCCAATATCGTCCTCGTCAAACAGCTTCGCGTCGGCCAGGCATTCTCCCTCCGCCGACGGCATCCGCCCCGCCTCCAGAGAGGGCAGGTTGACCTGCTCCGTCACCGCCATCAGCTTAACGGAGTGCTCGCCGTCCTCATAGTTGATCAGGGCGTCCACGCTGACCGTTCCTTCGGCGGCTCCCACGCCGGGCAGCGCGGCAAAGCTGTCCACATCCTCTTTGGTAAAGCCGAGGGTGGAATACAGGCGGAAATCATACAAATTCTGCTCGGCCAGATACAGGTCGCCGGTGTTCACCATGGCGTCCGTGGTGATCTTCAGGCCCGCGAAAAAGCCCGCGCCCAGCGCGACGATCAGCAGCAGCGCCATATACCGCCCGAAGAAGGAGCGGATGGTGCGCCGCGTCAGTTTTAAAACAGAACCAACCATCTCATCACCACTCGATCTCATCAATGGGGATTACGGAGTCGTTCAATTCGTTGGACAGGATTTTTCCGCTTTTGATGCGGATGACCCGGTCGGCCATGGGCGCGATCGCCTGGTTATGGGTGATAATGACCACCGTGGTCCCCCGCTCCCGGCTCAGGTCGTAGAGCAGCTTCAAAACGGCCTTGCCCGTCACATAGTCCAAAGCGCCCGTAGGCTCGTCACACAGCAGCAGGCGGGGATTCTTCGCCAGCGCCCGGGCGATGGCCACCCGCTGCTGCTCGCCGCCCGAGAGCTGGGCGGGAAAATTGTTGGCGCGCTCGGACAACCCCACCATGTCCAGCGCCACCTTCGCGGGGATCGGGTCCTTGCAAAGCTGGGCGGCGATCTCCACATTTTCCAGCGCCGTCAGGTTGGGGATCAGATTATAAAACTGGAACACGAAGCCCACGTCGTGACGGCGGTATTCGATCAGCTCCCGCTTTTTGAAGGCAGACACTTCCCTGCCGTCAAATTCGATCCTCCCGCCCGTCACGGTGTCCATCCCGCCGAGCATATTCAGCAGGGTGGTCTTACCCGCGCCGGAGGAGCCAAGAAGAATACAGAATTCTCCCCGGGCGATCGTAAAACTGACCCCGGCCAGGGCGTTGATCTGCGCGTTGCCGCTGCCATAGCTTTTTGTCACATTTTCAAATTTGATGTATGGTCCCGTCATGTCCATCACCCTCCAAAGCGCTTTAGAGCGCCTGCTTCCGCCCGCCCGATCTTGCGGACATTATTTCCATGCAGACATATTTTAGCAAAGTTACATGGGAATGGTATTTCCAGATTTAAAACCATTTGTGAATAGATTGTAAATTTTTACGGCACACGCAGAATTTGCCGCGTGCAACCCGATCGACAGAATCCGTTTTCTCATTGACGGGAGCGGCTCCATCCGGTATCATGATACCATGAGATACAGAGATCAGGGGGACGTCCATGATAGTGATCGACTTGGAATGGAACCGCGGCTATGACCACAAACCATTGTCTGAAATTTTGCAGATCGGCGCGGTTCGCCAGGAGCGGCTGGGAGGTAAGATCATTGACACCTTCAACGTGTTTATCCGCCCCTGTGTTCATAAGCGGTTCGACCTGGGCGCCAAAACGCTTCCCGAGTTGCAGGCGGCCCGGGATTCGGAAACTGATTTTCCCTCCGCGATGGCCGCGTTCCTCCAGTGGGTGGGATCGGAAACCGTCTTCGCGGCCTGGGGCGCGGATGACCTGAATGTTTTACGGCGGAACTGTGAATACTGGGACGTTCCCTATATCCGGCCTGATCAAATTTATGACTTTCAAATCGCCTTCTCCCTGCTGCTCGGAACGGACCGGCAGATCGCTCTTTACCGTGCCGTGGAATACTGCGGGATCCCGGCCCCGTTTGCTTACCACAACGCCTTGAACGATTCCGTGTATACCGCGGTCATCGGAGAATGGCTGACGCCGGAGCTGCTGACGATGCAGTCCGTGCCGCGCAAGCTCCGACAGCTCGCGCAAGGCCAGGTCCCGGCGCAGTCCAAGCGGCGGATCGGTCCATTCCCCTCTCTTCAGGCCGCTTTGGATCACCGGACCAGCCGCAGGTCGCCCTGTCCCATCTGCGGGACCGACGCGTGGGTCCGCGAGTGGCATTTCCACGATCCAAGGCGGTATTATGCCACGTTCCGATGTCCGGAGCATGGGGAATTCCTGTGCCGGTTGACGCTCTCCCCCCTTGAGAACGGAAACTGGCGCGGCAAACTGGCCGTGCCCAAGGTCACCCCCGCTGTTCTTCTGGACCTGGAGGCCGCGTTCCAGGGCAAGTCGCATATCTGCAAGGGAAGGTCCCACAAGAAAAAACGCCGGCGGGCACGCAAAAAATCAAAGGCCGCGCAGGAAAACCATTCGCCGTAACAGAACAGTCACGATACGGTCAGGAGACCCGGCCGCCGCTGAACGGCAAGCCGGGTCTCCCAATCATTTGCGCAAACCTGTGAACCGCCTTGAAACCTCCCGGTCTCTGGGCGGGGCGTGGTTTTGCATGAAGCAAAGTGTTCCGTACCTAGGACTCTTTATTCCCCCCAAAGCCGAACGGCGCCGGTGCTCCGGGTCGCGTTCAGATCGATCAGGCGCTGGTTGGAGCTTCCGCGGAAGCGCAGGGAAATATCCTTGAGCGCCTCCACATAGCGGCCATCCACCAGCACATCCAGCAGGGAAAGCAGCTCGTCCGTGACCTCGCAGCGGGGGTGGCTGCCCTCCTGCCTGAGCTCCTCATAGGTGAAGCCGGTAAAGCTCCAGATGTTTTTGCTCGGATACTTGGCGCGGACGCGGCGGACAAAGGGGAACAGCGCCCTCTGGTTCTCCGGTTCAAAGGGTTCGCCGCCCAGCAGGCTAAGTCCGTTGATATACTGCGGTCGAAGAAGCTCGAGAATGTATTCCTCGGTCTCCAGGGTAAACGGCTGCCCGTAGTCAAACGCCCAGGTCTGGGGCTGAAAGCACTCCTCGCAGTGGTTGGTGCAGCCGGAAACGAACAAGCTCACCCGCACGCCCTCGCCGTTGGCGATGTCACAGTTTTTGATCTCACCGTAATACATGGCACGCCCTTACAGATGGAGCACGCGGTCCCGGATCTCCTGGGTGCGCCCCTGGTTCCAGAACTGGGTGCCGATATAACCGCAGGTACGCCGTGCCACGTTCATCTTGGTCTGGTCCGTGTTGCCGCATTTGGGGCACTTCCAGACCAGCTTGCCGTTCTCCTCCACGATCATGATCTCGCCGTCCCAGCCGCACTCCTGGCAGTAGTCACTCTTGGTATTCAGCTCGGCATAGATGATGTTGTCGTAGATGAACTTCATCACCTGGAGCACCGCCTCCAGATTGTTCTGCATATCGGGCACCTCGACGTAGCTGATCGCGCCGCCGGGAGACAGGGCCTGGAACTGGGACTCGAATTTCAGCTTGTCGAAAGCGTTGATCTCCTCCGACACGTGGACGTGATAGCTGTTGGTGATATAACCCTTATCCGTGACGCCCTCGATGATGCCGAACCGGCGCTGGAGGCACTTGGCAAATTTGTAGGTGGTGGACTCCAGCGGCGTGCCGTAGAGGGAGTAATCGATGTTCTCCGCCTTCTTCCACTCCGTGCACTTGTCGTTCATCTTCTGCATCACGCTCAGGGCAAAGGGGGTGGCGGAGGGGTCGGTGTGGCTCTTGCCGGTCATATACTTCACACACTCGTAAAGGCCGGCGTAGCCCAGGGAGATGGTGGAATAGCCGTTATAGAGCAGCTTATCGATCGGCTCGCCCTTTTCCAGCCGGGCCAGGGCGCCGTACTGCCACAGAATGGGCGCCGCGTCAGACAGGGTCCCCTTCAGCCGCTCGTGCCGGCACTGCAGGGCACGGTGGCACAGCTCCAGCCGCTCTTCAAAGATCTTCCAAAATTTTTCCAGGTTCCCACCGGAGGACAGGGCCACATCGGGCAGGTTGATGGTGACCACGCCCTGGTTGAAGCGGCCATAGTATTTGTGCTTCCCCGGCTCATAATTGCCGGCGTTGGCGATGTTGCCGATCCCGGCGTCGGTAAAGCGGTCCGGTGTCAGGAAGGAACGGCAGCCCATGCAGGTGTACACATCGCCCTTCAGCTCCAGCATCTTTTTCTCGGAGATGTAGTCGGGCACCATCCGCCGGGCAGTACACTTCGCGGCAAGGTTCGTCAGATAGTAGTAAGGCGAATCATCGTGGATATTGTCCTCCTCCAGCACGTAGATCAGCTTGGGGAACGCCGGAGTGATCCACACGCCGTCCTCATTTTTCACTCCCTCATACCGCTGGAGCAGGGTCTCCTCAATGATCATGGCCAGATCCTGCTTTTCCCGGTCGTTCTTGGCCTCACCCAGGTACATGAACACGGTAACGAAGGGGGCTTGTCCGTTGGTGGTCAGCAGAGTAAGCACCTGGTACTGAATGGTCTGAACGCCGCGGCGGACCTCGTCCCGCAGGCGCTTCTCCACCATTTCCCGGACCTTGGCCTCCGAGGGATGGGCGTCGATCTCGGCCATCTCCTGCTCCACCTGCAGGCGGATCTTTTTGCGGCTGACGTCCACAAAGGGAGCCAGGTGGGCCAGGGAGATGCTCTGACCGCCGTACTGGTTGCTGGCCACCTGGGCGATGATCTGAGTGGCGATGTTGCAGGCGGTGGAGAAGCTGTGGGGCCGCTCGATCATGGTGCCGGTGATGACGGTGCCGTTCTGCAGCATGTCCTCCAGGTTCACCAGGTCGCAGTTATGCATATGCTGGGCGTAATAATCGGAATCGTGGAAGTGGATGACGCCCTCCCGGTGGGCCTCCACGATCTCCTGGGGCAGCAGAATGCGCTCGCTGATGTCCCGGGACACCTCGCCGGCCATATAATCCCGCTGGGTGGAGTTCACCACCGGGTTTTTGTTGGCGTTCTCCTGCTTTGCCTCCTCGTTGGCGCACTCGATGAGGCTGAGGATCTTATCATCCGTGGTGTTGCTGCGGCGCACCAGAGAGCGGGTGTACCGATAGGTGATGTAGTTTTTCGCCACCTCAAAAGCGCCGTGGGCCATGATCTGGTGCTCCACCAGGTCCTGGATCTCCTCCACGGAAGGAGAACGGTTCATTTTCTGGCAGGCAAGCTCCACAGACTCCGCGATACGCCGGATCTGCATCGGCGTCATGCGGGAGCTCTCCTCCACCGTATCATTGGCCTTTGCGATGGCCGCGATGATTTTCGTAATGTCAAAGGTGACCTCCGACCCATTTCTTTTGATCACGATCATAGTAATTTCCACTCTCCCAGTTTCAGCTAAAAATTGCTTATATTGTGCTTCCAGGACATTCTACCACACAATATATAGAACTGCAATCCTTTTTTTGATTTATTGTGAAATTATTTTCCGACCGGCTCGTCAAGCCCATATTCTTTCCCGGCATTTCCCTTTCCATGCGGCATTGAAAACACAGCGAAAGCGGAGCGGCAAAGGAATCACCCGCTTTATCTTTTCTCCGAAAAAATGGGCGCAAAAATGGAGCCGCTAAAAAATTTCTTTTCAGCGGCCTAATTTTTGCACCTCAAAACGGGGGGGAGTGTCCAAAATAAAGATTTTGATATTACAATAAAAAGTATGAGAAAACAAAGAGAAGAGACATGGAAAAGGTGCCCAAAATGCGGAAAGACAGAAAACCAGATCAAGGCAGGGTATAATGCTTCGGGGAGCCAACGCTGCAAGTGTAAGGAGTGCGGCATATATTATACGATTGACCCGAAACGGTATGAGTATCCGGAAGAAACCAGAGAACTGGCAATCAAACTGTACTACGGAGGAGTAAGCGGCCGCGGAGTAGGGAAGATTTTAGGAATGAACAAATCCAATGTGATGAATTGGATAAAAAAGACCATACGAACTAAGAGCGAACGGGTATCCACACAAAACGCAAAAATTGTGGAACTGGATGAGCTGTATTGGTTTCTGGAGTACAAACCCCGGACAGAAACACGGGAAAATGTTTACATCATGACAATGGTAAGCCGAAAGCCAAGGCAGATTGTAGGCCATATTGTAAGCCAGGACAAATCATCCAAGACGATCCAACGGATGGTCGACGCGGCTCCTGAGGCGGAACATTATTGCACAGATGGATACTATGGGTATCTGGATGTAGTCTTTCCGGGAAAGCAAATTTTCAATATCCACAACAAAAATGACACCTTCACGGTTGAGGGTGTCAATGCTGATTTGTGCCATTATATCCCGACACTGGCACGGAGGAGCCGGTGTTTTCCACGAAAGCTGGAGAATCTCCAGGCCGTTTTGGCTGTTTTCGTTTATGCTTACAACCGTTTCGGACTTCAGAAAGACTTCTTCCGTTCCCGTCATCCAAGCACCTCGCTTCCCTTTTCTCTTTTTGACTTCCTTTAACTGCGCTTTTGGACACTCCTGCAACCTCCTGCAACAAATTTCCCCCTTGCATTTCCCCATTTTCTGTGCTATAAATATACTTTGTATAAGCGATGAACGGGAAAATAACCGTGATACGCCGCCAAGAGAGGTCTGGTCACCGGCTGCAAGCCAGACTGCGAAACGCCCGGTTTGGTTCGCCCGGGAGCTGCCATGGAGACATGGCCGGACGCCCACCGTTACCGGGGCATAAGTGCCCGCGCCGAGCGCGGGAATGCGGGTGGTACCGCGGAAGGCTTGCCTTTCGTCCCTGTGTGGTCTGGGACGGAGGGCTTTTTTGTTGGGGTGCGTGATATGGATTTCAGATATGCGGAACGAAAAGATGTTATGTTGATTTTGCGCTTTATTCAAGAACTGGCTGATTATGAACATATGCTGGATGAAGTTGTCGCAACCCCGGAATTGCTGGAAGAATGGCTTTTCGAGAAAAAGAAAGCGGAAGTAATTTTTTTGCTGGAAGAAAATATCGAAGTCGGCTTTGCGCTGTTTTTCTATAATTTCTCCACATTCCTTGGGCGTGCAGGTATTTACCTGGAAGATCTATATGTAAAACCGGAGCACAGAGGAAAAGGCTATGGAAAAGCCCTGCTTGCTCAACTGGCGAAAATAGCTGTGGAAAGAAACTGCGGACGTTTGGAATGGTGGTGCCTGGACTGGAACAAACCGAGCATCGACTTTTATACCTCCATGGGTGCGCAGCCAATGAAAGATTGGACCGTCTACCGCATTACCGGCGAAACATTAAAGGAACTGGCGGAACAGTAATGCAAATTGCAATGCAGTAATCTTATCGCTATATTCACATCCATATAAAGGAGTTTTATCACATGAAAGAACAACTGGCAAAAATCCGCGCCGAGGCGCTGGAGGCTCTGGAAAACGCCAGCGCCTCCGCCGACCTGGACGCCCTGCGGGTCAAGTACCTGGGCAAGAAGGGCGAGCTGACAGCCGTCCTGAAGCAGATGGGCAAGCTGTCTGCCGAGGAGCGCCCCGCCATGGGCCAGCTCGCCAACGATGTGCGCGCCGCCCTGGAGAGCGCCCTGGAAAACGCCTCCCAAAAGCTGGAGGCGGCCGCTCTGGATCTGAAGCTGAAGGCGGAGACGGTGGACGTGACCATCCCCGGCAAGGAGGTCAAGGTGGGCCACAAGCACCCCATGTACGCCGCCCTGGACGAGATCAAGGATATTTTCATCGGCATGGGCTTCACCGTGCTGGACGGCCCCGAGGTGGAGCTGGCCAAGCTGAACTTTGACCGCTTAAACGCCGAGGAGGGCCACCCCTCCCGGGACTGGTCGGACACCTTCTATTTTGACGAGGACAGCCGGGTGATGCTCCGCTCCCAGACCTCCCCCATGCAGGTCCGGGCCATGGACACCATGGAGCTGCCCATCCGCATCATCGCCCCCGGCCGGGTGTACCGCAAGGACGAGGTGGACGCCACCCACTCCCCCATGTTCCACCAGGTGGAGGGCATGGTCATTGACAAGGGCGTCACCATGGCCGATTTGAAGGGCACCCTGAACACCGTGGTGGAGCAGCTCTACGGCAAGGGCACCAAGACCCGCTTCCGCCCCCACCACTTCCCCTTCACTGAGCCGTCCTGCGAGATGGATGTGCAGTGCCATAAGTGCGGCGGCGTTGGCTGCCCCACCTGCAAGGGCGAGGGCTGGATCGAGCTGCTGGGTGCGGGCATGATCCACCCCCGGGTGCTGGAGATGGCGGGCATCGACCCGGAGGTCTACTCCGGCTGGGCCTTCGGCATCGGCCTGGAGCGTACCGCCATGCGGCGGTTCAAAATCGCCGACCTGCGGCTGATTTTTGAAAATGACGTGCGTTTCCTCGAGCAGTTCTGAGAAAGGAGTGTATCAACCATGAATTTATCCCGTAAATGGCTCAATGAATTTGTCACGGTCAATGCCTCCGACAAGGAATTTGCCGAGGCTATGACTCTCTCCGGCTCCAAGGTGGAGATCACCACCGACATGGGAGCCGAGATCAACAACGTGGTGGTGGGTAAGGTGCTCTCCCTGACCCGCCACACCAATTCCGACCACATGTGGGTGTGTCAGGTGGACGTGGGCGAGGGCGAGCCGATCCAGATCGTCACCGGCGCGCAGAACGTCAAGGAGGGCGACCTGGTCCCTGTGGCCAAGCACAAGTCCACCCTGCCCGGCGGCGTGAAGATCGAAAAGGGCAAGCTGCGGGGCGAGCTGTCCAACGGAATGCTGTGCTCCTTCAAGGAGTTGGGCCTGGAGCAGCGGGACTTCCCCGCCGCTTATGAGGACGGCATCTGGATCCTGTCCGACGACCCCGAGCTGACCGGCCTGACCGTCGGCCAGGATATCCGCGCCGCCGTGGGCCTGGACGACCATGTGGTGGAGTTTGAGATCACCCCCAACCGCCCGGACTGCCTGTCCGTCATCGGCCTTGCCCGGGAGGCGGCGGCCACCTTCGGCACGGAACTGCGCCTTCACGAGCCTGTGGTCAAGGGCGGCGCCGACGGCTACCTGATTGACCTGCTGGACGTGGAGACTCCCGCCGCCGACCTGGTACCCCGCTACACCGCCCGGATGGTGCGCAACGTCAGGATCGCCCCCTCCCCCAAATGGATGCGGGAGCGGCTGCGCGCCATGGGCGTGCGCCCCATCAACAATATCGTGGACATCACCAACTACGTCATGCTGGAGTACGGCCAGCCCATGCACGCCTTTGACTACCGCTATGTACAGGGGGGCAAGATCATCGTCCGCCGGGCCGAGAAGGGCGAGGAGCTGACCACCCTGGACGGCAATGTGCGCAAGCTGACCGCCGACCATCTGGTCATCGCCGACGAGACCCGGGCCGTGGGTCTGGCTGGCATCATGGGCGGCATGAATTCCGAGATCGTGGCCGACACCACCGACGTAGTCTTTGAGTCCGCCTGCTTCGACGGCACCTGCATCCGAAAGGGCGCCCTGGCCCTGGGCATGCGCACCGAGGCCAGCGCCAAATTCGAGAAGGGCCTGGACCCCATGAACACCCTGCCCGCCGTCAACCGGGCCTGCGAGCTGGTGGAGCTGCTGGGCGCGGGCGAGGTGGTGGACGGCGTCATCGACATCCTGAACTACGTGCCCCACCCCACCGTGCTGAAGCTGGAGCCGGAGAAGATCAACGCCCTGCTGGGCACCGACATTTCCGCCGATGAGATGGTTTCCATTCTGAACGGCGTGGACTTCCAGGTGGAGGGCGACCAAGTGACCGTTCCCTCCTACCGCGGCGACGTGCGGCGCATGGCCGATCTGGCCGAGGAGGTCGCCCGCTTCCACGGCTACAACAACATCCCCTGTACGCTCATGCGGGGCCAGACCACCCTGGGCGGCTACTCCCCCGCCCAGCAGTTGGAAAACCGCCTGGGTGAGCTGTGCCGCTCCTTCGGCTACAACGAGATCATCACCTATTCCTTCATCTCCCCCACCTATTATGATAAGATCCGCTGGGCCGCCGACGATCCCCGCCGCCAGTCCTTCAAGATCCTGAACCCCCTGGGCGAGGACACCTCCATTATGCGCACCACCGTTCTGCCCTCCATGCTGGAGATCCTGACCCGCAACCGGAACTACCGCAACAAGACCGCCAGGCTGTATGAGATCGGCCGCGTCTACCTGCCCGGCGGCGCGGACGGGCTGGCTGTAGAGTCCAAGGTGCTCTCCATGGGCGCTTACGGCGAGGATATGGACTTCTTTACTCTGAAAGGCCATATTGAGGCCGTTTTGAAGGACCTGCGCGCCCGGAACGTCCGCTTTGAGCCTGTGTCCGACAATCCCTCCTACCACCCCGGACGTTGTGCCGCCGTATGGGTAGACGGAAAATATGTGGGCGTGTTCGGCCAGATCCATCCTCTGGCCGCCCGGAATTACGACGTGGACGGCGCGTTCTACTGCGCTGAGCTGTCCTTTGACGCGCTGATGGAGACCAAGGGACCCGACCCCGAGTACGTCCCCCTGCCCAAGTTCCCCGCCGTCACCCGCGACATCGCCGTGGTGTGCGACGAGGCCGTCACCGTCGGCGCGCTGGAGGACTGCATCCGCCGGGGCGCCAAGGGCCTGCTGAAGGAGGTCGCCCTGTTCGACATCTACCGCGGCAAGGGCGTGGACGAGGGTAAGAAGTCGGTGGCCTTCAACCTGATCCTGCGCTCTGACGAGCGCAGCCTGACCGCCGAAGAGGCGGATGAAGACGTAAAGAGCATCCTGAGCCTGCTGGAGAGCGAGTTGGGCGCGGTGCTTCGTTAAGTTTTCATAAATTTTGCAAATCTCCTCTTTACAATTGCCTTTCATTTGCGCTAAAATAGTTTTAATCAGTTTCCAAGATTCAGGAGGTGTACCGACGATGGAACCGGACTACACACGCAAGTTCTCCATTCCTCAGGACCGGGGTGCAGAGATCAAGGCTATTTTGAATACGGTCTACAATGCCCTGCTGGAGAAAGGCTACAACCCGATCAATCAAATCGTCGGCTATATCCTCTCCGAAGATCCCACCTATATCACCAACTACAACAACGCCAGGGCCATGATCCGCAAGCTGGACCGGGACGAACTGCTGCAGGAGCTGGTAAAGGATTATCTGCGCACCTGAGAAACCGCGTTTGAGAATGAAAAAGCCCCCCGGTCGTCCATACCGACGACCGGGGGGCTTTTGCTTTCCCGAACGGGACCGGGACCCTTTATTTCGCCTTATTCTTCAAGCGCTTGTCCGTCTTCACCGCCAAATGGGTGCCGACACTCTGGAACACCTGAACAAGAATGATCAGCAGAATGACCGCCGCGATCATGATCAAATACTTATACCGGTAGTAGCCGTAATTGATCGCGATCTTGCCCAGACCGCCGCCGCCAATGATGCCGCTCATGGCGGAATAGCCCAGGATGGTGGTGATGGCGATGGTGGCGTTGGAGAGCAGCGAGGGAATGCTCTCCGGGATCATCACCTTGACGATGATCTGGAAGGGGGACGCCCCCATGCTCTGCGCCATTTCGATGGTGTTGGGGCTGACCTCGCGCAGGCTGCTCTCCGCCAGCCGGGCCACAAAGGGGAACGCCGCGATGACCAGCGGTACAATGGAGGCCGTCGTACCCACCACCGTTCCCACAATGGCTCTCGTCAGCGGAAATACCAGGATCATCAGGATCAAAAACGGCACGGAGCGGAGCAGATTGATGATCACATTCAAAACGTGCAGCACCCCGGACGGCAGCGGACGAACGCCGTTCTTCTCCCCCGCCACCAGCAGAACGCCCAGCGGCAGACCGATGACAATGGAAAAAGCCGTCGCCAGGATCGTCACATACACCGTCTCCCAAATGGCAATGGGAAATTGGGACTGGATGATCTCCCACGCTTCATTCAGAGTTTCGGCCGAAAACAAATCAGCAAACATTCAAATCCACCTCCTCCGCAATGATCTCCGCCGTCTGCGTCAAAAAGTCCAGTGCCTGCCGCACCGCGTCGTCGCCGCCCGAAATGCTCAACAGCATGGAACCGTATACTTTCCCGCCAATGCTCTTGGTGGAGGCATAGGCGATATTGGCCTCGATCCCCTTTTCCAGCGCCATGCGGGCGATGATCGGCGTACCCGTCGCCGACGCGCCGTTGAACACCACGCGGATACACCGCTTGCCGGGTTCTCCCACCACCAGGGAATCCGCGTCGCCCTCGGGGAAGACGAGCCGCTTGGCCGCGGCCGACTTCGGGTGGGCAAACACCTCCGTGACCTCGCCCTGCTCCACGACCTGTCCGCCGTCCAAAATGGCGACGTGCTTGCAGATGCTCTCCACCACGCTCATCTGATGGGTGATGATCACAACGGTGATCCCCAGCTTTTCATTGATGCTGCGGATCAACTCCAGAATGGAGTTGGTGGTGGTGGGGTCCAGAGCGCTGGTCGCCTCGTCGCAGAGGAGAACCTTGGGATCGGTCGCCAGCGCCCGCGCGATGGCCACCCGCTGCTGCTGACCGCCGGAGAGCTGGGCGGGGTACGCATTCGCCTTGTCCCCCAGACCCACGATCTCCAGCAGCTCCAGCGCCCGCTTCCGGGCGTCCGCCTTTTTGACTCCCGCCAGCTCCAGGGGAAAGCAGACATTTTTCAGGCAGTTGCGCTGCATCAGCAGGTTGAACCCCTGAAAGATCATGGTGATATCCCGGCGCGCGAAGCGCAGCCACGCCTGTGACAGGCTTCCCATGTCGCAGCCGTCGATGATCACGCTTCCCTCGCTGGGCCGCTCCAGCATGTTGATGCACCGGACCAGCGTGCTCTTTCCCGCGCCGCTCATGCCGATGATGCCGAAAATGTCTCCGTCGGGGATCGTCAGGGACACATTTCGCAGCGCTTCTACCGAACCGTCCGCCGTCTGAAAGGTTTTTGATACGTTTTTCAGTTCAATCATAAAAACCTCCGAAATCCCCCGACAGAGCGCTTCCGTTCTGCCGGGGGATGTGCCGAAAAAACTTTATTTTTACTTCTTGATCGCGTCCAGAGTGGTCTGCTTGCCGCCGTACAGGCCCATCGGCTCCACGTGGATCACAGCGGCGGATACGATATGGGTGCCGTTCTCGGCGTTAAAATCATCCAGATAGGGAACGTGCTGGAAGTAGTTGGCGTCGATCTCGCCGCTCTCCACCACGTTGTTGGGCTGCACGTAATCGGTAAACTCCACGATCTCCAGGGTGATATCCTTCTCCGCCAGGATCTCCTCCGCAATGGCGAGAATATCGGCGTGAGGCGCGGGGGACGCGGCAACGGAGATCTTCTCGCCCGCCAGAGCGGCATAGTCGATGGAGGCGTCATAACCATCCGTCGGGTTTTCCACGACGGACACAACAGCGCCGTCATACTCATCCGCGATGAAATCCGCGACCTGCCGGCTCTCCAGTGCGGCAACCAGGGCCTTGACCAGCGGAGCGTCCTCATTGCCCTCCTTCACGGCGAGAATATTGCCGTAGGCGGAGGCGGAGCCTTCAATGGCCAGGGCGTCCTCCATGGGATTCAAGCCCGCGTCAATGGCGTAGTTGGAATTGATGATCGCAAAGTCGACGTCCTTCAGGACGTTGGGAAGCTGCGCCGCTTCCACTTCATTAAACTTGATGTTGTAGGGATTCTCCGCAATATCCAGAACAGTCGCGGTAATATCGGCGCCGTCCTTCAGCGTGATGTAGCCCAGATCCTCCAGAAGCAGCAGCGCTCTGGCTTCGTTGGTGGTGTCATTGGGAACGGCGATGGTGATCTGCTCCGTCTTCTTTCCGCAGGCGGACAGGGACAGTGCCGCGACCAGTACAAGTGCGGTGATCAGTGCAAGGGAACGAAACTTTTTCATTGTCATAAACTCCTTTAATCTTTCTTTTTCCGATTGGTTTCCGCCTATGGACAACGGCACATTCGTCCAAAGCGGAAATTGGCGCGAACCAGCTTTTCAAAATCATATTTCATACTGTAACCCCACCTGACAAAATATTAGACCGGGAAACTCTGATCAAGTCCCCGGTCTAAAACAAAGGCATCCCGTGTTTACACGGCACCGTGCTTTTTCCCTGAGATGGAGAACTGATCAGCTCCAGGCGCGCGAGAAGTCATGCACATACCACAAGCCCGCATGTACATCTCCATCATCCTGTTGACAGCGATATCAGGCTTTTTCATGTTCATGCTCTCCTTCCCCGTTTTTCTGCCTCATAGGTCTTTGACAGTGTAGCACGCATTACCCACTTTGTCAATAGGTATGTCGGAAAAATTTTTCAAAACAGACATTCTAATTCTCGACCGGTGCGCCGTACAGCGGGCAGGTAAGCGCTTTTGTGAATATGCACATCCGACCGAATGCCCGCGACAAGTTAAAATGGAGGTGATCGGCTTACAACAGAAAAAAGGAGGAACTGATTTGGCAGGACAGGTTTACGGGTATATCCGGGTCAGCTCGAAGGACCAGAATGAGGACCGGCAGCGTGTGGCGCTGGCGGAGAGGAGGATCCCTGTGAAAAACCTCTATATGGATCAGCAGTCCGGAAAGGACTTTCGGCGGCCGCAGTATCAAAGGATGCTGCGGCGGCTTAAGGCCGGGGACCTGCTCTATATTCTGAGCATTGACCGCCTGGGCCGCAACTACGAGGAGATCCAGCAGCAGTGGCGCACGCTGACGAAGGAGATCGGCATCGACATCTGCGTGCTGGATATGCCGCTGCTGGACACGCGGCAGGGCAAGGATCTGATGGGGACGTTTATCGCCGACTTAGTACTGCAGATCCTGTCCTTTGTGGCGCAGAATGAGCGGGAGAACATCCGGAAGCGGCAGGCGGAGGGCATCGCGGCAGCGAAGGCCAGAGGGGTGCGCTTCGGCAGGCCCGCGAAGGCCGCTCCGGAGGATTTCGCGGGGATCGTGGCGGACTGGGAGTCCGGAAGGCGCTCCTTCAAGGAGTCCT
>X355_Hoffmanns_Two_toed_Sloth__coassemble_1982_pt1 | contig 27963 bp, 22 predicted proteins | sample X355_Hoffmanns_Two_toed_Sloth__metabat2_high_PE_003 | metagenome-assembled genome bin X355_Hoffmanns_Two_toed_Sloth | reverse complement strand
ACTATCCTCCCCTACATTCCCCGCTCCTGACTTGACAATGACCGCAACGTTGCGGGCCGGTGGAGGCACCGGCCCCTACATGCACACACAAACCTTCCGGTTTTTCCGTAGGGGCCGCCCCCTTGGGCGGCCCCTACGCCTGCCCCGCCTGTCACTTTCCCTCAATCACCCCCGCCCTCCCCAAATCATCCAAAATTCCCTCTTGACAGAATCGAACGAATGTTGTATTATTTTGTCGAACGAAAGTTCTAATTTCTTCATTCCTTACAATAGTCCGTTTTATGGGACTTTTCATCTGCTATACTGGGGTGGAAATCGAACAAGGAGGGTACCCAGATGCAAACGATCTATGTGACCACATCCAACTTTATCCGCCACGAGGGGAATTTGGTAGACCTGACGGAGTACCGCCGCAAGCTGGCTCTGGCTCAGGGACAGCCGGAGCCGCGGGAAGAGAAGCCGCCTGTCCGCGCCCGCGCCCCGCGCCGCCGCAGGGCCATGTCCCCCTGTCTGATGCTGGACTATGCCGCGTCCGTCGCCCTGATCATCACCGCGCTGACCTTCGCGGTAAAAATCTTATGAGGATTTCGGATATTTTCCTTTACAACGGGCGAAAATTATGGTATACTGCCAACGCATTGATGCGGCCCCCTGCTTCGTTTGAGGATCACAGCCACGTGACCGTGGTGTTCACCCGCCTCTTACGCGGCGCTGCGGCGTGCATCATGTGATTTTTTTGAAAGGTGGAAAATACCATGATCCGTAAGGACGACAAGACGGCCGTCATTGAGGCCAACCGCACCCATCCGACCGACACCGGTTCCCCCGAGGTGCAGATTGCCATTCTGACCGCCCGCATCAACGAACTGACCGAGCACCTGAAGGTGCATATCCACGACAACCACAGCCGCCGCGGCCTGTACAAGATGATTGGTAAGCGCCGCAAGCTGCTGGATTACCTGGCTAAGAAGGATATCGAGCGCTACCGCGCCATCATCGCCAAGCTGGGCATCCGCAAGTAAACAGGCAGACGGGAGCGATGCCGCAGGCACCGCTCCCGTTTTCGCGAAAAAACAAAAGCCGGGGAGGTTCTCACGCTTTTTTAGCAGTTGAACACGGGCTTTGCCCGCCGGGAAAACCCGTGTTCAAGTGCTAAAGGGCGCCTCCTCCCCCAAACGAAAAAGGAGGAAACATCATGTCAACCATCATCAAGCACAAGCAGTTCCCCAATGAGAAGATCTATACGATGGAACTGGCCGGCCGTCCCCTGAAGATCCATGTGGGCAAGGTGGCCGAGCTGGCTTCCGCCAACGCCATCGTCACCTACGGCGAGACCACCGTTATGGTGAACGTCTGCGTCGCTCCCCGTCCCCGCGACGGCGTGGATTTCTTCCCGCTGAGCGTCGATTTTGAGGAGAAGCTGTACGCCGTGGGCCGCATTCCCGGCTCCTTCCAGCGCAGGGAGGGTCAGCCCTCCCTGCCCGCCGTGCTGGCCGCCCGCGTCATCGACCGCTCCATCCGCCCCCTGTTCCCCTACGACTTCCGCAATGACGTTGTGGTCACCTGCACCGTCATGAGCGTGGACCCCGACTGCTCCCCCGAGATGACCGCCATGATCGGCGTGTCCGCCTGCCTGAGCTATTCCGAGATCCCCTGGGCCGGCCCCATCGGCTGCCTGGAGATGGGCTATGTGGACGGCCAGATCGTCACCAACCCCACTCAGGAGCAGAAGCACAGCTCCAAGCTGGACCTGACCGTGGCCGCCACCCGTCAGAAGGTCATCATGATCGAGGCGGGCGCCGACCAGATCCCCGACGACATCATGTACGACGCCATCGTCAAGGCTCACGCTGAGATCGCGGCCCAGATCGACCTGATCGAGACCATCGTCTCCGAGATCGGCAAGGAGAAGATGACCTACGACCACGCCGACTTCGACCAGGAGCTGTTCGACAAGATCGTGGAGGCCACCATCGACGAGGCCAAGGCCGCCATGGACACCGACGACAAGAACGTCCGCGAGGAGCGCTGGAACAAGCTGATCGACCACTGGCACGAGCTGTTCCTGGAGGACTACCCCGAGATGGACAAGTATCTTGAGGAGATCACCTACAAGTTCCAGAAGAAGATCGTCAAGGCCTGGCTGCTGGAGGGCCACCGCGTGGACGGCCGCGCCAGGAACGAGATCCGTCCCCTGGCCGCCGAGGTGGGCGTGCTGCCCCGGGTACACGGCTCCGGCCTGTTCACCCGCGGCCAGACCCAGGTCCTGTCCGTCGCCACCCTGAACACCCTGTCCGCCGCCCAGAAGCTGGATACCATCTGGGAGGAGACCGAGTGCCGCTATATGCACCACTACAACTTCCCCGGCTACTCCGTGGGCGAGGCCCGCGCCGCCCGCTCCGTGAACCGCCGCGAGAAGGGCCACGGCGCTCTGGCCGAGCGCGCCCTGGCCCCCGTCATCCCCTCGGTGGAGGAGTTCCCCTACGCCATCCGCGTGGTCTCTGAAGTCGTGTCCTCCAACGGCTCCACCTCCCAGGGCTCCATCTGCGGCTCCACCCTGGCCCTGATGGACGCAGGCGTGCCCATCAAGGCCCCCGTGGCCGGCATCTCCTGCGGTTTGATCCAGGACGACGACGGCTCCTTCACCACCTTCATCGACATCCAGGGCGTGGAGGACTTCCACGGCGAGATGGACTTCAAGGTAGCCGGCACCAAGGCCGGTATCACCGCCATCCAGATGGACATCAAGAATGACGGCCTGTCCCACGCCATCATCAAGGAAGCGCTGGAGATCACCAAGGACGCCCGGTACGCCATTCTGGACGAGATCATGCTGCCCTGCATCTCCGAGCCCCGCGCCGAGGTGGCCGAGACCGCGCCCAAGATGATCAAGATGAAGATCGACGTGGACAAGATCCGCGAGGTCATCGGCTCCGGCGGTAAGGTCATCCAGAAGATCACCGCCGAGTCGGGCGCCAAGATCGACATCGAGGACGACGGCACCATCTATATCGCAGGCGTGAACAAGGCCTCCTGCGATGCCGCCAAGAAGATGATCGAGACCATCGTCTTCGTGCCCGAGGTGGGTCAGCTTTACTACGGCAAGGTCGTCCGCATCCTACAGTTCGGCGCCTTCGTGGAGCTGGCTCCCGGCAAGGACGGCATGGTCCACATCTCCAAGCTGGCCGACCGCCGCGTGGAGAAGGTGGAGGACGTGCTGAACATCGGCGACATGGTCTGGGTCAAGGTCACCGAGATCGACGACAAGGGCCGCGTCAACCTGAGCTACCGCGACGCCATCAAGGAGATCAAGGCCAGGCAGGCCGCCGGCGAGAGCGTAAAATAAGAAAGTGAAGATCAAAACGGCGGAGTGTGATGCTCCGCCGTTTTTCCTGCCGCAGAAAGGAGGCCTGCGCATGAACTACTCTGTACTCAGCAAATACCGCACGGAATTGATGGGCCTTGCCATGCTGTGGGTCATGCTGTTCCACGCGTGGGATCTGGACCTCATTCTGCTGCCGCTGAATTGGCTCCGGTCGGCCGGCTTCGGGGGAGTGGATATTTTTATTTTTCTGTCCGCCATGGGTCTTGCCATGTCCTTGAACGGGAAAGAGCAAAAATTCGGCCCGTTCATGGCTCGGCGGGCCAGCCGCATCCTGCCCGCCTACTATGTGGTCATGCTGGCCTACGCCGCGTTTTCGATCCTGCGGGATACCGCTCCCGTCTCCGCGCTGTTCTGGAATTCCACGCTGCTCGCCTACTGGGTCCGGGCGGAGGGAGGCTTCAACTGGTATATTTCGGGTATTCTGCTCTTTTACGCCCTGACCCCGCCCTGCTTCCGCCTGCTGAAGCGGTCCAGGCACCGGGAGCTCCTGACCGCGGCGGGTATGACAGCCGGGCTGGCGCTCTCCCGCGTCTTGATCCGCTTTATCTGGGGCTGGTCCTATCTGGATGTGGCGTACCGGGTCCCGATCTTTTTCCTCGGCCTGTTGATCGGCTTTTACGCCGGGGAAGCGCGCCCGCTGGGAACCCGATCCCTCCTGTTCTGGTGTTTTTGCACCCTTTGCGGCGCCGCCTTTCTCGCCGCCTCCCTTCATATCGACGTTTCAGTCGCTTTCCTCCCCTTGGCTTATCTGTTTATTTTCACTACCGTTCCCCTGTGCCTGGCGCTCTGCCTGCTGTTTGAGCGCCTGCCGCTGGGCGGGCTGCGGCGGCTTTTGCGGCTGGTGGGGGAAAACAGTCTGGAAATATATCTGCTGAACGTCACCTTCTTCACTGAGACGGCCTTGCTGCGGCGGTACCTGGATTTTGGGCCGGGACACTATGTGTATTATTTGATCACTATTTCCTCCAATATTGCTTTGGGCGTGCTGTTACACCGGGCCATCGAACTGGGCAGAGCGCGCTTTCGTGCCCGCCGAAGCAAAACAGGTTCTGTTTCATCGGGGTCCTGACGCAGCACACGGTTTCTGGTTTTCCCGGGCGGCGGACGGTTCGGTCCGCCGCTTTTTTGACGAAAAAACGCCTGTTCTTTGCCCCCTGCTTATTTACAAAATGGAATATTATGCTATACTTATAAGAAATACAGCCTTTTCTGTCGCAATTGGGAAAAGGTGATATTGACAGCCCTGCTGTGACGCGAAGCCCTTTACCAGTCAAATAAAAGAAAGGTGCGTGTTCCCATGGCAAAATTCTGTAAGTATTGTGGTACTCAGTTGGAAGACGGCCAGGTATGCTCCTGCCCCCAGGCGCAGTTTGACGCCGCGCAGCCCCAGCCGCAGGCCGCTCCTCAATCAGAAAGCGTCCCCCAGCCCGAGAGCGTTCCCCAGCCCGAGAGCGTTCCCCAGCCCGAGAGCGCTCCCCAGGCCGCTCCCCAAACGCCTGCCGCCCCCTCCCCCATCGGCGCCGCGTTCAAAAATCTGCTGCCCTTCTGCAAGGCATATCTCCGCTCTCCGGCGGAGGCTGCCCGCGCGGCGATCGCTCAGAAGGATCTGGCCCTTCCCATGATCCTGCTGGTGATCCAGGTCATCGCCGCCGGTCTGGTGGTATTCTCTTTTCTGGCCAAGGTGTGCTCCTCCCTGGAAGACATCATCTTCAAGGCCATGGGCCTGGGCAGTCTTTTGACCGGCTCCGGCCTCTTTGGCGGCCTTTCCGGCCCCTCCATCTCCGCCTCCTTTATCCTGTGTCTGATTTTCGGCATTTTGGCGGCCGCCATTGCCATTGTGCTCTTTGTGTTCCTGATTTTCGCCGTGGCCAAGATCATGAAATCCACTTGCTCCATCCGGGACGTTCTGATCGCCTGCGGCGCCAACAGCCTGTTGGTCACCGTACTGTTGCTGCTGACCTTCATTCTGTTCTTCGCGTCCATCAAGGTGGGCCTGATCCTCTTTCTCATAAGCATGCTGGCCTGGATCATCACGGGCGTGATCACCGCACAGGCCGTGACTCCCGGCACCGAGCAGGGCAAGTTCTGGCTTTTGTACATCGCGGCCGTACTGATCGCTCTGCTGATCGGCGGCTGGGTCTCCTCCAAGTTCTTCGGTATGTCCGTGGGCGCCACCAAGATCTCCTATGCCGGAGAATCCATCCGGATCAGCGAAGCGATCGACAGCCTCGGCCAGGTGGACTTTGAGGATCTCTTCGAGGATATGCTCTACGACTTGTTCTGATCCCGCTCAAAACTTCAAAAGTAAGGCGCCGCTCCTTTTCGAGGGGCGGCGCCTCAGTCTGTCGAAAAAGTCTGCCTTGGGGCAGACTTTTTCGACAGACTGAACGCCGGGGCCGGATCACCACGCGGCCGAGGTCGTCGATGCGTCTGACAATGCCAGTGGCCTTCATATTTCAAATTCCTCCTGCGGTATTCTTTGTCTGACAAGGTTATTATCCGCAGGTTTCTTTTCCCTATTCCGCGCAGCCGTTGGTTTCATTTGGCAGCGTTTTTTATTTTCCGTGAAATCACTTGCGTGCCGCCGCAAAAAAAGCTATGATATATCATAATATTGATTTGTTCCCACAAGCAGAAAAAGGAGGAGCCATGGGATTTGGATTTGACTTTTTTTCGGGTGCGTTCCCGGTCATGTTTATGCTCATATTCGTTCTGGTCATCGGCGTTTTTATCGCGATCCTTGTCAAGGGGATCGGCCAGTGGAACCGCAACAACCACTCCCCCCGGCTGACTGTTCCCGCGGCCGTCGTGGTCAAGCGGACGGACGTCTCCCACCACCAGCACGCCAACGCGGGCGACGCCTCGGGCGCCCACGGCTTCCACACCACCACCTCCACCAGCTATTATGTGACGTTCCAGGTGGAAAGCGGCGACCGCATGGAATTTCTTGTGCCCGGCAGCGAGTACGGTATGCTCGCGGAGGGCGACCGCGGCGAGCTTTCCTTTCAGGGCACCCGCTACCTGGGCTTTACGCGCACCTGACCGCGGATATGAAGCAATGCCCACTGGTACAGCCGAAGGTTTTCGGGCTGCAATCAGGAGGAGAATCCGTTGCCGGATTCTCCCCTCATTTTATAAGAGCGCCATCCCTTTTGCGGACCCATTTTCGCCGCCACCGTCCTTTGTAAATGGCGCCAAAAGCGAACTTGACGATTTTTCCGCAAGTGCTTTTCGAGCTGTGGAATCTGTGATATACTTCAATATAGAGAAAAATTCGATGATTGCAATGAGGCAGGCTTGAAAAGAAGATCCTGTTTGGGCGGCTTGTGGAGCTTTGCAGACTGCACGCTCCTGCTTCCGATGGGGGACCGCTTGGGGCTATTGGGTTTCAGTTACAAGAATATTGTGTTTTGTGCTGAAAGATGTTATTTTAGTATCATTGCAGGTCTGTTTGACGGCACACTGACTTTGGTATCACGGCAGCGGACGGCACGAAAGGATGAAGTCACCTTCGCTCATAGGAAGGAACATATTATGCAAATCAACAAGCACGGATCGTTTTACATTCGGAATGGTTGGCCGACAAAAATCATCGACACGATGGACGCACAGACACAAAGCAGCTATATTTTTTCGCCCAGTAATGAGCTTCTTGCCGTCGATCAAATCGGCGTTGGCCGGGTCATGGTCAAAGCGTTGCGGTATTGGGCCGCGGTTTTGGGAATTACGGAAGAGACAAAAAATCAGCAGGGCATTCTTCACTCATTGACCGACCTCGGACGCCTGATTGCGCAATATGATCCCTATTGCCAGAGGACAGGGACGCTTTGGCTGCTTCACAGGAACCTGGCACGCGATCTGGAGGAGGCCACTGCCTGGTCGTGGGCGTTTAACCTGTATTCGGCAAAATCATTTACCAAGGACGAGTTTGTGGCTGCATTTTATTCCTACATACAGACCAATGGTGGAAAGTATGCGAAATCTGCTATGGAAAAGGAGTTCGACTGCTTTAAGAACACCTATGTGAGCGACAAGGCGTTTGACCTTGACAAAGTTTTGGATGAAGATACCGTTCCGTTCTTTGCTCCGCTGAGGCTTTTGGAGTATGCGGGCGGCGGGCGCTTTGAAAAAAGACGCATTGCGCCCAAGGACATTCCGATCAAAATATTTTATTACTGCATACTCAGCGATAATGCGGACCACCTGAGGACAAATAACCAGATCAATGTCGATACCTTGTTTGAGGGTGTAAACCAAGTTGGAAAATATATGAATCTCAGTTATTCGAGCTTGCTTGAGCTGCTGCAGTATCTGGAAAATAAAAAGTGGATCTCGCTTGTGAACAACTTTGGCAATCGGTATATCGACATCAGTCTGAATTGTGCGGCCCAGCTTTTGGATGACTATTATAGAGAAATTGAGGGGTAAGATCATGTCCTATGCCGACCTGATTCAACAAGAGGAGGAATACACCTACTCTGCGAATATACAGTTTGATACCGAAAATGATCATAAATTGGGACGCTTTATCCCCAATGAAACCTCGGTAGAATTGCTTCGGGAATGTTTTATAGACATTTCCCGCGCCAAGCCGAACTGCCATTCCCGCATTCTGTACGGTTCCTACGGAACAGGCAAATCTCATTTCCTGACTGTGCTGAGTTTGCTGCTGGGCAAGGTGCACACTGATGGGGACGGCTATCAGAAGTTTATGATGCGGCTTCGCGCACTGGACCATAACTTGGCCTCGGACATCGACGCCTTTGTTTATGACAAAACGAAAAAGCCCTTTTTGGTAGTCCCCATCGTATTTGATTTTGAAGATTTTAACCGGTGTCTGTATTTTTCCCTGAAAAAGAAACTGGACAGCATTGGGAAAAAGGTGAGATTTAAAACCTTTTATGACCAGGCGGCTTTGTTGATCCGGCAGTGGAAGCAGAATGAGGAATCACAGGAAAAACTTTTGAGGGCCTGCCAAAAAGCGGGCCTTTCAGTTGCTGAGCTGGAGAAGAAGCTGGAACAGTTGGCGCGGGATTCTGAGGAAATTTTTCAACAGGTTTTTTCAGAAATCACATTTGGCGTAAAGTACATTTATGAAGTCACAAACATTTTGGACGCGATCGATCAGGCGAACCGGGCGTTGGAGGACGAGTATGCGGGGATCGTATTTATCTTCGATGAGTTCGGCAGGTATATTGAGGATAATATAAAAAAGATCAAAGTCAAAGCGGTTCAAGATCTGGCTGAATTTTGTGACCACTGTGATGGGAATAACCATATCATTTTGGTTTCCCATAAAGAAATCAGCCAATACACACAAAAGTACAGCAAGAATGTCGCAAATGAATGGAAAAAGGTCGAGGGACGATATCGAGCGACTCCCATCAATGATAAGCAGGATCAATGCTTGTCACTGGTACGGAACATTTTGATCAAGAACCCGGAAACTTGGAATGAGTTCAAAAACAAGCATCAAGCCAGATTAAACGCTATGTACGCGGAAGCCTCTGACTTCAGGGGCTTTTTGGTGGATACGGCATGTGGCGAGAATCCGTTCGAGGGAGGCTTTCCCCTCCACCCCATTTCTTTATATGCATTGGACAAGCTCTCGAAAAGGGTGGCCCAAAATGAGAGGACTTTTTTTACATATTTAGCGAGCAAAGAAGACAACAGCCTCTATCATTTTTTACGCAGAACGGAACTGGAAGAGTTTCATTTTGTAGGTATCGATGAGATATACGACTACTTTGAGCCAAATATAAAGGCGATCCAGAGCGATGTTGGGTATGAGTGGTACAAAAACCTCCAATCGGCATTGGCAAAGTGCCATATGAGCGGAAGCGACGACAAGCCGGAGGTCAAACTTCTAAAGGTAATTGCGGTCATCGGCATCATCAACGACGCCGGCACCTTCCGGGCCAATCAGGCTACGCTTTTGAGCGTTATTGACTGCCCGAAGGAAATGCTTGCCAACGCGTTGGCTGCCCTTTGCGAAAGCCGTGTTATTAAATATTCGGGCGCCTATGATCGATATGATTTTTACGAGGCAAGCATCTACGATGTAGAGGCCATGATCGAAGAGAAGAGCCGGGAAGTTCAGGACGAAGTGGTAATTCATACCCTGAATGAGGAGTTTGTGGATTTTGCGCTGTACCCTTATTCCTATAACAGGAATTATAAAATTACAAGGGTGTTCGCCCCGGTCTATGCCTCCCCGGGCACACTGACTCGGAAAATGACGATCAGTAGATTGGGCCAGTACTACGATGGAGCATTGATCATGCTCCTTGCCGATGAGGATACAGACATTCAAAACGTGCGCACAAAATCACAAGAGATCGACAGGTCCATTGTATTCGTAAATTGGGATGTCTCCGCGATAAAAGAGACAGTCAAAAAGTATGTCGCGGCGAATTTCCTGAACAGCCAAAAGGCGGATTTCGTGAAAAGGGACCCCACCTTCGAGAAGGAGGTGCAGTATTTCAGGCGGGAGCTGTCTGCGTCGGTGCTTTCCTTGCTTCACCAATGGAAGGGCAGCTATAGCGATGAAAGCTGTATCATTGTAAACGGCGAACTGTGCGGCGATGTGACGTCAATGGCCGCCCTGAGTGATCGCGCCAGCATGATCTGCAACAATGCGTTTGGCAGTACCTTGATCGTCAATAATGAACTGGTCAATAAGAACAATGTGTCAGGCAGCATTTCTTCCGCGAAGAAGCACGTGATCGGCGGTATTTTGAAGGGGGCGCGGGCGGAGGATTACTATGGCGTCACGTATTTGTCCCCGGATTACCTTGCGGTTCGGTCTGTTTTGACGAAGAACGGCTTTATCCAGACAGCGGAAGAGGTCATTCAAAATGAGCTGCCTGATGGGCGGCGGCCTCAGGATAACGTCAAAAATGCCCTGGAGGCGTTTGTGCGCGATGCGAAGGACGGCGCAGTTTCGTTTGGGGAACTGTATGCAAGGCTGAAAAGCCCCCCCTTTGGCCTGCGGGATGGATATATGTCGTTTTTGCTGGCGCATATCCTGTGCCCTTACCGGAAATCGCTGATCATCACCAGCCATGATGTTGAGCAGGAGTTGACTGTAGAGCTTTTTGAAGAGATCATCCGGCGTCCGGATGACTATACGGTTACCATCGCCTCTTGGTCTGCAGGGCAGGTCGATTACCTCAATACGCTGGAGCAGATCTTTGCGGACTATATCAACGCGGGGGCCCTGGGCAGGAACAGGCTGAAGGCGATCTATGACGCGATGCTGTCGCATTACAAAAACGTCCCCAAATTTGCGCGGACAACTGCGGTGTATGTTTCTGCCCAAACTCAAAAGTATCGAAAATTGGTGGAGCGGACAACAACAAACTACTCCGGCTTTTTCTTTAAAAAGCTGAAGGATCTGGGCGGCTCTTATGCGGAAATTATCGACAACATTAAATCTGCCAAGGCTGAACTGGAGGGAGCCATTGAGGCGCTCACCAACGACTTGTCCGATCAGATCTGCGAGTTGTTTGATGCAGCAAAATCAACGCCGCTGGGAATGCTGCTGGCAAGAAAGTATGCCAAGAATTGGGCAGCCAAAAGGCAAAAGTCATTTGATTATTATACCAACGCATTTTTGGAGTTTTCCAGCGGCGTTCAGGCATCGGAACGGGACTGTGAGGTCATTGCGCGCTTGGCAAAGATCGTTACGGGCTTGGAGCTGATCTATTGGAACGATAATCATAAAGCGGAGTTTATGGACTGCCTTCGTGAAATAAACACGAAGCTCAGCGCATACAGCGTGGCAGCAACGCTTTTGGAGCATGAGACGAGGATGACCCTGGTCACATCCAGTGGACAAGAGAAGTCCATCGTGTTTGATAGAAATGAGCTGAGCGGCCTGAGCAAGACGGTAAAAAATAAAATAAATGCTACCTTTGCGAATTATGGGCTGTCCATTTCTTATGATGAAAAGGTCCAGGTTTTGCTATCGCTGATCGAAGACATATTGGAAGGGAAATAAAAATGGGAAAGGCGGTTTTTTGGTGCAAGCACTGTAGAGTACCCGTGATTGAAAATGCAGTATGTCCGCTCTGCGGCAGCGAAGGGACTGCTGTGTCGATCAACGGCGTCTGCAACCCGGTTTTCCGTCAAGAAAAGAAACTGATTTCGCTGATTTTAGGGAATGACCTCTCTGATTCCAACGTGTGGTATCTCGGCAGCAGCAGCTACCTGATCGAGGGAAAGCGCGTCAAGCTGCATTATATCGACTTCTACAAGCAAAAAAAGCACCTGCTGATCGCGGATGAACTGAGAAGCAAGAGGATCGACGACGACGAGATTTTCCATCAGGGGCTGTATATTGCGGCAAATGAACCATACCTCAAGGGGCTCATTTATGAGGCCGAGGCGTATATTACCGAATTGGTGAACAGCTTGAGAGAGGAGCACGGGACGCAGTATATGCCCACGGTCTCTTTCTCGGGCGGAAAAGATTCTACGGTTGTGAGCCGAATCGTGCGTGACGCGCTTCAGGATGAATCGGTCATCCATTATTTTGGAGATACCACCTTGGAATTTCCCAGCACGTATCTTTATGTAGAGGACTATTTCAGAAAGGAAAATCCGTTTACGCCGATGATCCCAAGTGAAACGGAGAACGATTTTTTCAAGCTGTGCAATGTGTTTGGGCCGCCGAGCAAGTTTGAACGGTGGTGTTGCACAATTTTTAAAACCAGCAATTTAAATGTGGAATACCAAAATTTGGATGGCAACAGCCTTACCTTTTTAGGGATACGCCGCAGCGAATCTCGTGAGCGGCAAAATTACGAGCGGACGCAGAACCACTCCAAAATCGGATCGCAGATCAACGCAATGCCCATCATCGAATGGGGCGACTGCGATGTGTGGCTCTATATGCTGTATAAAGGGCTGCGCTTCAATGACGCATATCGCTGGGGCTACAAGCGGGTCGGCTGCTGGTGCTGCCCCAACAATTCCGATTGGTCCATGATGCTGACGGATATTTACTATCCGGAATTGTCTGCAAAATGGAAGGCGACGCTCTATGATTTTGCGGCGAAGACCAAGAAAACGGATATCGAAGACTACGTGGAGAACGGAAAATGGAAAACCCGCAAGGGCGCAAGCGGCCTGGAGACCCGAAACGTCGCCATAGCCGATACCCCCTGCAACTTGTCCGACCGGGCGCGCAATATCATAATCAAACGGAAAATCGATCGTGACGTATTGGAGCTGATTAAGCCGTTTGGAGAGCTATCTTTATTTGACAAAGAGGACGCCACATATATCACGGTGACAGAGCGGGAGTATGTGGATGAAACAGGGGTCAGGCATCAAAAGCGTAAGGTTTGCGACTTGGTGATAACATGGGGGACGACTGTAATTAAGGTGCTCCCCACAAAGGGCACGGACATTCAGTTGCTGGTGAATCGACTGAAATGCCAGATGAGAAAGTACCAGTATTGCATTCGGTGCACCGCCTGCGATTCCATATGCCCCCATGGAGCCATCAGCACCATGGGAAGCGGACGCTATGTGGTGGATGAACACCGCTGCACACAAAATATGGCCGTGTGTTCCAGGTGTATTGCAAAGTTTTATAATGGCTGTATCACCTGCCAGGTTTTGGCCGGCAAGAAAAAGATCGACCCGGCTGAGCAAGTAGACGCCTGATTTCGAGGGATTGATATGATCTATTTTGACAATGCGGCAACATCGCGGCCCAAGCCGGACGCTGTCTATGATGCGTTTCATTATTATATCAAGGAAGTCGGCGCCAGCCCCGGACGAGGGAGCTATGGGCTGGCGATCCAAGCGTCCAGGATGCTCTATCAATCCCGGAAGGCCGCCGCCCAGTTTTTTGGTGCGGCCGACCCGTCAAATGTGGTTTTTACCAAAAACTCAACAGAGGCGATCAATCTTTTCTTGAAGGGTTTTTTGTCGAAAAATGATCATGTGCTGATAAGCCCGTTTGAGCATAATGCCGTGCTGCGGCCGCTGCACAGCTTAAAGAACCAAGGAGTTATTGATTATTCGGTTTTGCCGGAGGATGTCTTTTACTCGGACGATCCAAAGCTAGAACCATATATCACGCCGGACACAAAAATGATCGTGGTGACGCTGGCGAGCAATTTGACGGGGCAGTTTGTGTTCAGCAGACGCTTGGCGGCGGAGGCCCATCGCCGCGGCTTGTTTGTGTTCGTCGATGCGTCGCAGGGCGCGGGGAAGCACAGCTTGAATATGGGCGCGGATGGCATCGACGCCCTCGCGTTTACGGGCCACAAGGACTTGCTTGCCATGCCCGGCGTCGGCGGATTAGTTACGGCCAAAGCGCTCCAGATCGCCCCGTTGATTCAGGGCGGAACTGGGATCCATGGAGAAAGCTATATCAATCCGGAGGCTTATCCCGACTCCTATGAGGCAGGCACGCTGAACATGCCGGCAATCTGGTCCTTAAAATGCTCGATGGAATACATTGTGAGCCATCAGAGCGAAATTCATGAAAAGGAAACGGCTTTGCTTGCCCGCTTAATGGGAGGATTGCGGAACCTGGAAAAGGTGGTGATCTACGAAAGCGACCGAGAGCGAGTCCCGACGGTCTGCTTCAACGTTAGGAACACCGCCTCCAGCGACGTCGTCAGGTATCTTGATCTGCACGGTATCTGTGTCCGGGGCGGGATACACTGCGCAATTCTTGCCCATGAAACGCTTGGCACGGTTGAGAGCGGGGCTGTACGGGTAAGTATGAACCATTTTAATACGGAAGATGAAGTGGATAAATTCATCCGGGTCATAGGGGCAATTTAAATGCATTTTGTATTCTATAAAACAAACGACGTATTTGCGGCGGAAGAAAAGCTGCAGGGGGAAGGCGTACCGGCTGAAATTGTGCCGACCCCGGTGCAGGACAAGGCGTATTGCGGCGTCTGCATCCAGGTCGAACGCGCCGATTTGGAGCGGGCAAAGTTTATTCTTGCAGAGATGGATTACCAGTTGGTCTGACGAGGTGAGCCGGAATGGGATATGAGGAACTGGATGTCTTCCGTGGATATAAAACAAACAAGCACGACATTGTCCGAGAATTCTATATTCCCATTCTTAAGAAATCTGTGCTTTATAAGCGGGCGGTGGGGTTTTTCTCCTCTACCGCGCTCATTGAACTCTCAAAGGGCATTTCGGGACTGATCAAAAATGGCGGGAAGATAAAATTCATCGTTTCCCCCCTGCTGTCGGATGAGGATATTGCGGCGATTCGGCAGGGGTATGATGAGCGGAAAATCATTCAAGACTCTCTGCTGCGCGAATTTCATGAGCCGGTGAACGGCTCGGAAAGGGAACGCCTCAATTGGCTCGCTTGGCTCATTGCCCGGGGGACGCTTGAAATCAAGGTCGCTTTCACGCCCCCGCAGAAAACGACGGGCATGTATCATGAAAAAATGGGGCTTTTATATGATGAAGAAGGAAACAAAATTGCGTTTACGGGGTCAATGAATGAAACCATTAACGCGTTTCACAACAACTATGAATCTATCGTGGTATTCAACTCCCTTGTCAATGAAGACAGACAGCGTGTGAACGATTTGGAATATGACTTTGACCTGCTGTGGGCGGATCGAGAGCCAAACATATCTGTCGTCGAATTTCCCGCCGCATTAAAGGAAAAGCTGATTTCTTATCAGCGGGACACGATCAATTTGGATTTGGACAACAGCGAAATGGAGGATGTATCGGGACTTGCGGCGCCAGGCGCCGGTGCGCCGGCGATCCCGAGGGGGATCTCTCTGCATCCATATCAAATAAGTGCGATCGATCGTTGGGCAGAGCATGGCTACCGCGGCATTTTTGATATGGCCACCGGGACCGGGAAAACCTATACCGGTTTAGGCGCTGTGGCAAGACTGTTTGAAGACAGGAAGCGTCTGGCAATCCTGATCGTTTGCCCATACCAGCATTTGGTGGAGCAATGGGTGGAAGACATCCTGCTGTTCCATATGAGACCTACGATCGGATACTCGGCGTCCAAACAGAAGGATTGGAAAAAGCGGCTCGCCCATGATATTTTTGACTTCAGGCTGGGCGTGATCGATACGTTCTGCTTTGTGACGACAAACGCGACGTTTTCCTCAGAATATGTTCAAGGCCAGTTGAACAAGCTGGGGAAAGATACGCTGCTTTTGGTGGACGAGGCCCATAACTTTGGCGCGCCTAATTTGAGCGCAGCGCTGAACCCTAAGTTTGAGTACCGGCTGGCCCTTTCCGCTACGCTGGAGCGTCATGGCGATGAGGCGGGTACTCAGCGGCTTTTGGACTATTTCGGAGAAAAGTGCATTGAGTATGGTCTGGAGCGCGCAATTCGGGAGGGAAAATTGACCCCGTACTTTTACTACCCCACCGTTGTTTATTTAACGGACGGCGAGTTGGAGAAGTATAGGGAAATTTCAAAAAAGATTGTAAAGCAGTGCCACAAGCAGCCGAATGGACGGCTTGAAATTACGGAATTTGGCAAGAAACTTTTGATCGAACGGGCGAGGATTGTGGCGGGCGCATCCAACAAGGTGGACCGATTGCGCGAGTTGATCGGTCCGTATCGGGAGGATTCCCACATTCTCATATACTGCGGCGCAGCACGAAGAGAGGAATTTGCTTCAGATACTTCCGAGAGGGATGAAGAGGGAGAGCGCCAAATTGTCTCGGTATCAAAAATGCTGGGTTTGGACCTGGGAATGAAGGTGACGCATTTTACGTCCAGGGAATCCGCTGAGGAACGGGAGAATATAAAGCGGCAGTTCGCCGCAGGCGATCCCTATCAAGCCATCGTGGCCATTAAGTGCTTAGACGAAGGCGTCAATATTCCAAGCATCAAAACGGCGTTTATCCTTGCAAGCAGCACCAATCCGAAGGAATACATTCAGCGCCGGGGGCGGGTGCTGAGAAAAGCGCCCAACAAACCGTTTGCGACAATATACGATTTTATTACCCTGCCGACGCCTTTGTGCCATGTGAGCCGCGACAGCGATACGGCGCGGCTGGATCTTTCACTGGTGAAAAAAGAGATCATCCGAATGAGGGAATTTGGGGAAATCTCCAAGAATCCATCTGACGCGGATAAATTGATTAAGGAATTGTCGGAAGCATATGGGCTTGATACGATAAGCGAGGAGGATTATTTCGATGAGTGAATTCAAGCTGGATGAGAGAAAACTGAATCTGATAAAGGTGAAAGTCATTGAGATCGAAAAAAACAATGTCATCAACAAAGATCCCAGCGATACCATCGTAGAGAATATCCGAAAATACATTGAAAAGGTGGTGGAGGGGAAATGCTGATCAAGAAGCTGATCCTTCATAATTTCAGGCAGTATATTGGTACGCAGGAAATCGTTTTTTCCACGGACAAGGAAAAGAATGTAACTGTGCTGATTGGCGGCAACACCTCTGGTAAAACCACCCTGATCCGCGCGTTTGAATGGATTTTATACAACAAAAACGAATTTGATGATAAGATCCTGCTCAACAAAAATGTGGCCGATAATATGCAGACCGGTGAAACACAGGCAGTACGCGGCACATTGATCCTTGAGCATAACGGAAAAGAGTATGAGATTCTGCGCAAGCAGATCTATACCTGCACCGGCAGCGGGGTCCGGCCGTCTGCCGCTTCGGCGGATATTATGTATCTGCAGGCCGACGGACAGACCAAAACGAAAATCGGCAGTGATTTCAACGCAAATATAGAGCGGATCCTTCCCCGGGCCCTTTCAAGCTATTTTTTCTTTGGCGGTGAACGAGTGGGGGCCATTAGCAGCAGGGAGGATATCGAGGCCTCTGTGAAAGGGCTGATGGGGCTGGATGTTCTCTACAACGCGATGACGCACCTGCGCGCGGTGATCAATAAGCTGAAGAAAAATATGGATTTTTCCGGAGACCAGCGCGCCGCCGAGGCACAAAAAAAGCTGGAAGACGCAAATAAGCGCAAGCAGGAATACGATGCCGAACTGTCAAATATTGGAGAACAGATTGAGTATTATCAGGCTGAGAAGGAAAAATATGCCGCTTTGCTGCGGGCAAACGAGGAAACGGCGGCGGCGCAGAAGCGCAGAGAGCAGTTGGATATGATCATCACGGAGCTTACCGTCCGGATCGAGCGGGACAAGAGAAGCCTGGTTTCGGCATTCAGCCGGAATGCCTTTGTTTTCTTCAGCCTCCCCCTTTTAAAGCAGGCGGTTGAAATGCTCAACCAAGCGAGCGACAAGACGGAAAGTGTCCCGGAGATGACGTCGGCATCCATTGATTATATCTTGAAGCGCGGCATCTGTATCTGCGGAACATGCGTTTCCGAGGGTTCTGCCGCGGAGAAGCATTTGCTGGCCGAACGGGCCAAGCAGCCGCCGGAGTCGATCGGAAGCCTTGTAAGAAGGTATCGGGAGCAGGCGATGGATTACATATCCTCTTCCGATGACTATTACAGTTCCATGGAAAATCAGTTTAAAGTTTTGGAGAGCGACCGTCGGGAGCTGGGCTTCAGAATGGATGAACGAAGCGAATTGGACAAACGGCTGAAGGGGGCAAAAGATGTATCCGAACTGGAAAAGAATTATCAGGTGGCGGAGAGACGGGTGAAGGAATTCGAGCGGCAGAGGTCTTCGCTGGTGGAAGAGATCGGCGCCTGCAAAAAGGACATCAGCAATTATGAAGGGGATCTGGATTCTTACGGCAAGGCGAATCAGAAAAATGCCAAGATCACGATCAATATCCAGTACGCCACAGCGGTCTTAAACTGGGTTTCGGAGGCATACAAAGCCAGGGAAAGCTCTGTGAGGGAGAAGCTCGAAGAAAAAGTGAACGCCAATTTCGGGCTTATGTACCACGGAAGCCGGACAGTTGCCATTGATGAAAAGTACCGGGTCAAATACATCGATGTTACCACGGACGAATCGGATGGACTGAAGGCCGTGAAAAGTTTTGCTTTTGTCTCCGGTCTGGTGGATCTGGCAAAAGAGGCGCTTACCTCCGATAAAACCAAGGAAGCGGATCTTGGGCCGCAGTATTATCCCCTTGTGATGGACGCGCCGTTTTCCAATGTGGATGAGACTCACATCAGGAACATATCCAAAATTCTGCCGGCCTCGGCGGAGCAGGTGATCATTGCCGTCATGCAAAAGGACTGGGAGCCTGCATCGGAAATTATGGCCCCTGTCGTTGGTCGTTCCTATCATATCGTAAAGGATCGGGACGCGGACGGAAACGAGCTTGACACCATGACACATATCAAAACGGGGGACTGACAATGTTTGATAAGGATATGCAGATCCGCGGGAAATACGCAACCTACTGGAAGGCGCTGACGCAGTTGCCCGGGAATGCGGTTGAGACAAGCAGCAACTTCAAAATCTTTGAAAACTACATTCATGTTTATATGGTCGCGCCGATCATCGGGCTTCTGAATGGGCGGCGGGCCTATGCAGACCCCGCGGATGAGTCCAAGGACACCGCGGGAATGCTGGCGGAGGTTCAAATCAAAAACTCGTCCAAGCTGAAATATATCTATCGTCTGATCGTCTTGATGGACGACAGCGAGGGCTTAACCAACGAAGAAAAAATAGACAGGGCATTTCGGGAGGACGACAGCGGAGAGGCCGCGAAAAGGGGAATGGAGTTGTATATGGCCTACTTTTTGGGCGGGTTAGAGGTGCTTTATGAAACCTTTGTCCAAAATTGTGTGACGGATGACGACTTTATCCTGAAAATGTTTGAATTTATAAGCGAATTCAAAGAGGAGCAGGCTGTGGATGAATTGTCGGTAGATATTGAGGCGCTTCTCAGGGGATAGCGCGGAGAGATGCCGCATGCAAGGCGGCTGATCAGGAGGAGAAAGAGACACCGGCTAAGATAGCCGGGGAGGACGTCCCTTCTTATGAGACGTTGGAACAGGCAAATATTATGCTTGATGAAATGCTCAATGCGCTGCAAAGATGGAGAGTGTGACTAAGCGATGTAGAAAGAAGGTAGATACAGAATGGAAGCAAACGCAAAGTCCATGTATTTTTTGGGCGAATACAAGGAATTGGCCGTTCCCTTTTTCCAAAGAAATTATGTATGGAAGGAAGAAAACTGGGAGGAGCTTTTAAAGAATTTTGAGGACGATGCGGTAGTCCCTTTCTTGGGCTCTATTATTCTGAAGGAAGAGTCCGGGAAGAAATCTACGATCATTGATGGACAGCAAAGGCTTACGACAGTCACGATACTGGCCAAAGCGATCTATGACTCGCTGTCTGCGCAGAGCAAGCATCCCAGCAGCGGCATCAGAACCGGTATAGAGAGCTATTTGTTCTACAGAAATAATGCCGCCGACGATTTTGAAGACAGCTCCATCCGGATCTCCCACTCTCGCAATGACCGGGGCGAATACGAGCGCATCATTACAGCAGAGATGCTATCCGAAACCCCCATCGATCTTGATACGATCAATGACCAGTCCAGCCGTATCGCGCAATGTTATAAATATTACAGGGAAAAGCTGTACGGCCGCAGCGACAGAGACTTAAAGCGGCTGTTCAATTTGATGTTTGATAAGGACAGAAAAGTGTTCGTTCTGATCGAGCTGAAGCAGGGGGATGTGAACGAACAGACGATTTTTGATACAATCAACCGCGCCGGCATCCGGTTAAGCACCGCAGACATTATTAAAAATAATTTTTATAAGCATTTGCTGAACGCCGCGGGGGCGGACGAGACGCGCAAAGAGAAAGTATATAACACCTATAAGACCTGCTGGGAGGATATTTTCTATCAGGAACAAGGGCTGGTCAACGTATGGGAAGAAGAGCGCATATTTGGCAACGTAAAGCATAACAATTTGGAGTTTCTCCTGTACTGTATCGCGTGTATAAAATGGGGGGAAGACGGGGACTTATTTGCAAAATTGGAGACGGTTTTTGAGCGGGAAACAAGTACGATGGGCTTTGCGGAGCTTCTTGATTTGGCGAAGGAAATTAAAGAATATGCGCTTATTTTCAAGAAGTATATCCTTGACTTCAAGGCGTCTCTTCAAAGTGAAGACAGCAGTGAATATTTTAAGTATAAGGAAAATGTCCGCCGTCTGCTGCTTATCCTCCAAAAATTTGGTGTCCAAATGTTTTATCCGTACGTCATTATGCGCTTAAAGGATGTAAACCAGGATGAAAATGATGCGCAGTTGGCAAAAGACTTTTTGATCTTGGAATCCTTCGTCATGCGCCGGAAGGTATCGGCGCGCGGGACCCATGACTACACCAAAAAATGTTATGAAATCATTAAAAACGGAATTCACTGCCTGACAGCATCCGATTTGGCGGTTCCGGACGCCGGTATATCTGATTTGGATATGCAGGTGAGGCTGGGGGAGACAACAGATGAAACAGCGAAGATGATCCTCTTTTGGATCGAGCTCTATAGAAGGGCCCATGGAAATATCGATGTGGATGCATTGGAGTACAAGTTTACTTTAGAACACATCATGCCCAAAAAATGGGAGGCCCATTGGTCTGATGTCCCAATCAAGGATAAAGGCGAAGTTCTGAGTTCTGATTCAGAGGAGGGCAGACGCTGCCGCAATATTGCGATCCAATCAATTGGAAACAAAACATTGCTGCTGTGCAACTTGAATTCGTCGCTGAAGCATGAGGCATTTTTGAAAAAAGTAAACGGCGACGGGGCAAAGCGGCCGGGATATAGGCATCATACATTGCTGCAGATCACAAAAGAGGTCGTGGAGATGGCAGAACACGATCCGGTTTGGGATGAACAGCGTATTGAGAACAGAAAAACAAACTTGTATAGACAATTCCTTACTCTTTGGCCTTCCTTTGCCGATGAACTTCCGGCAGCGCGGGAAGAGGAGTTAGACGAGGATGCAGACCCCGTCCTGGATCAATACACCAACGAGGAACTGGACGATGCGGCAAAGCTATTGGAGGCTGTTCCGCTGGCATCCGGCACGGCTCTGGAAGAGGATCGGAGAAGCGCTGATTATGTGACGCAGGAAGAGCTTACCACGCGGGTGAGCGTGCAATCGGAAACCGTCGACCGGTATATCAAGGAAGGAAAACTTATTCCTGACTATGTGGAGCGGATCAGCGAGCAGCGCAGTATCAATTATTTTCTCACGGCGAGGCTTCCTCAGTATGCGGAAGAATTTGGATGGACAATGATCGACGATGCAAATCGCAAAGAGTTTTTCATGGATATGATCCGGGAAATGCGGTTGAACTATTCCTATAAACCGATTTTTTGGAAGGGGCTGCTGGAGCACGCCGATGCGGAAGGTGTAGTGAACATATGGCATTTAGTGGCCTATTTTAGAAATTTTTTTGACGCCCGCCGTGCCGCAAACTTGATTGTAGAAAAGGCGGATAGCGCCTATCAGGATCCGCAGATAACCGATGAGGCCATTTTGCATCATATTTTGACCTATCCCTTCAAGCGCTTCAAGGATATCGGCGCTGTTGCGTACAATAAAGAGACCGGAGAAATCAAAGTGGATGCGGTGATTTGGAACACCCTATCTGCGGAAGATAAGGCTGAAATCATCGATGTGTGTAATGATAAGATCGAAAAGTATTTCTCGACATTAAGCCCTTTTTAAAGCAAGGTTTAGTATAAAGGATGTGCAGCTTGTCAAAAAACAGCCGTTCTCAACAAGCGAGAACGGCTGTTTTTTATTGTCTTCCGGTTCAAGCGTCCTCCGACGGAACAAATTCCCGGACGTGCTCTTTGATCTTCTGAAAGGTCTCGGCGCTCAAATCGTGCTCCACCTTGCAGGCGTCGGCGGCGGCCACATCCGGGTCCACCCCCAGGCGGATAAACAGGTCTGTCAGGAGCCGGTGCCGCTCGTAGACCCGCTGGGCGATCTCCTCCCCCTCCGGCAGCAGGGTGATAAAGCCGTCGGAGTCCACCTGGATGTATCCGCTCTCCCGCAGCTTTTTCATCGCGATGCTGACGCTGGGCTTGGAGAAATTCAAATCGTTGGCGATGTCGATGGAGCGCACATTCCCCTGCCGGATCCTCAGGCTGAGAATGGACTCCAAATAATCTTCCGCGGATTCGTAAACCTTCATTCCGTCGCTCTCCTTTCCGCATTCCGCTCCCTTTGAAGCAGAGTCTGCTCCACCTGCTCAAGCTGGGCGGGCGTGTTCACGCCCAGCATCTCCTCCGGGGTGCAGGTGGAACACACGCCCACCTTTCCGCCGTGCTCCAGCAGCCACGCCGGCACGTCGGTCAGGTAATACTCCCCCTGGGCGTTGTCGCAGCGCAGGTGGCGCAACGCCTCAAACAGCTCGGGCGCCCGGAACAGGTACACGCCCGCGTTCAGCTCCCGCACCGCCTTCTCCTCCGGGGTGCAGTCCTTGTCCTCCACAATGCGGGCAAAGCCGCCCTCCGCGCTTCGGATGACCCTCCCGTAGGGCAGTTCCTCCTCCGAAATGCCGGAAAGAAGGGTGCAGACATTCCCTTCCTCCTCGTGCGCGCGGCACAGGGACTCATACGTCTCCCGCTTCATCAGCGGCATATCGCCGCAGCACACCAGCACGCTGCCGGTAAAGCCCTCCAGCGCGCAGGCGGCGCATTGGACAGCGTGCCCGGTGCCCAACTGCTCCGTCTGCACCGCGGCGGGGTAGTCGGGATAGGCGCGCTCCACATTCTCCCTGCGGTAGCCCACCACAAGGACCGTATCCTCCTTCGGCAGGAAGGACAGGGCGTCCAGCACATAAGACAGCAGCGGCCGTCCGGCGGCCAGCCGCATGACCTTGGGCAGGGTGATTCCCTCCGTCTGCAGCCGGGTGCCCTTCCCGGCCGCCAAGACGACAGCTTTGATGTTCATCTCGTTTCCTCCGTTGTTTTTCACAGTTCGGTCTCCACCGCCAGGCGCAGGTTATAGCGGCTCTCGATCAGGCTGGGCAGCAGCCGCTCCAGCAGAGCGGCGCCGTCAGCCGAGGCGTCCGACAAAATATAGACTTCACTATGGTACAGGTCGACGCTCCCCAGCACGGCACTTGCCTGGCGGTACGCGCCGCGTCCGTCCGGCAGGGCGTCCACATCGGTGCTCCAGCACAGCCAGCCGGCGGCCGTCAGTTCCTCCTCCGCCGTCTCGTCCTCCGCCCCGGCGGCCAGAAGGATATTGGTATGTAAATAGGCGATCTGCGCCAGAATACGGTTGCCCTCGTCGGCCTGCCCGGCCGCATCCGCTCCCGTCGCGCCCGACACCAGCAGGCCCACGGAGTGCCCGCCGCACAGGACCCGGCGCACCGCGTCGTCATAGTCGGCCAGCTCCGACGCGGGGAAGAAAAACAGGGTCTGGACCTGGTACTGCTCCAGCGTGCTCAGCAGCTCCTCCAGGCCGTCCGTCCGGTCCGCCCGGAACGCAAGGTAGGTATGTACCCCGCTCTTGTCCCCGCTGGGATCCTCCGTCACGGGAGTCGTGGCGGGAAGCGGAGTCTGGGACGGGGTGGGCGTGACGGAAGAAGCCTCCGCCTGGGACTTGCGCCATTCCCGCAGGCGGCTTTCCATCATCTGCTGGGCCAAACCGACAAAGTTGGCGTCGTCAATGCGGGAGGAGGCGTTTCGCAGGCGGACCAGCGGGCCGTAAATCGTGGCCCTGCTGGAGTAGGTCAGTCCGAACTGCTCACAGATAAACCGGGCGGGTACGTAGATCCGCCCGTTGCGGTTGACCGCCCGGGCGTTGAGGCTGACGCCGTTGCGGTCCTTGCAGGTGCCGTAGGTCAGGTCGAACACCAGCGTCTTATCAAAGCTGTAGATCATCAGGGTGTTCTGGGCGGCGTTGTAGACGGGAAAGATCCCCAGCGACACCCCCTGGGTGACATTGCTGTCCAGCGCGGTGTAGGGCACATAATACAGGCCGTCGATCGCAATGGGGATGGTCCGATCCTCCAGAAGCTGCAGGCTGTCGTTGATCGCCAAGAAGCAGGGCGTGTCCCCCGCCGCCAAAGACGGGGAGAAAACCAGCAGGCCCAGACAGAGGGCGCAGGCGCAAAAAAGAGCCAAAATTTTCTTTTTCAACCCGGTTCCCCCCTTTTCTTTTTCCGGAGAATGCGCTACAATTCAGATAATATAGTGATACTATTATATCATTCCTGCCGCATTTATGCAATCCATCTTGAAGAAAAGAGGTCTTACCATGGACTATATGAAAGAATCCCTTCGTCTGCACGCCCAGTGGAAGGGCAAGCTGGAGACCGTGCCCAAAATGGCCGTAGACAACAAGGACGCTCTCTCCCTGGCTTACACCCCCGGCGTGGCCGCCCCCTGTTTGGAGATCCGGAAGGACCCCTCCAAGTCCTATGAGCTGACCGGCCGGTGGAACACCGTGGCCGTCATCACCGACGGCTCCGCCGTGCTGGGCCTGGGCGATATCGGACCGGAGGCCGGTATGCCCGTGATGGAGGGCAAGTGCGTCCTGTTCAAATCCTTCGGCGGCGTGGACGCCGTGCCCCTGTGCCTGCGCACCAAGGATGTGGACGAGTTCGTCAACGCCGTGGCCCTGCTGGCCGGCTCCTTCGGCGGCATCAACCTGGAGGACATCGCCGCCCCCCGCTGCTTCGAGATCGAGCGCAGGCTGATCGAAACGTGTGACATCCCCGTGTTCCACGACGACCAGCACGGCACCGCCATCATCGTGGCCGCCGCCGTCACCAATGCCCTGAAGATCACGGGCAAGAAGCTGGGTGACCTGAAGGCGGTCTTCTCCGGCGCGGGCGCGGCGGGCACCGCCATTTTCAAGCTGCTGCGCACCATGGGCCTGCGCAACGCCGTGATCTGCGACCGCAAGGGAGCCATCCACGCGGGCCGCCCCGATCTGGAGGACAGCCCCGCCAAGGCGGAACTGGCCGCCCTGTCCAATCCCGAGGGACTGCGGGGCAGTCTGGCCGACGTGATCCGGGGGGCCGACCTGTTCATCGGCGTGTCCGCCCCCGGCGAGGTCACCCCCGAAATGGTCAAGTCCATGGCCAAGGACCCCATCCTGTTCCCCATGGCCAACCCCGTGCCCGAGATCATGCCCGACCTGGCCAAGGCCGCCGGCGCCGCCGTGGTGGGCACCGGCCGCTCCGACTTCCCCAACCAGATCAACAATGTGCTGGCCTTCCCCGGCGTGTTCCGGGGGGCGCTGGATGTGCGCGCCGGCGTGATCAACGAGGAGATGAAGATGGCCGCCGCCGCCGCCCTGGCCGGTCTGGTGGGCGGCGACCTGTCCCCCGACTACATTGTCCCCGCCGCCTTCGATCCCCGGGTCCGCCCGGCGGTGGCCGAGGCGGTCGCCAAGGCCGCCCGGGAAAGCGGCGTGGCGAGGATATAAGGCAAATTTAAGAAAATATTAAAGAATTCTTATTGCGCCCCAACGGTTTGAGGGCTGTTTTGTAACTAATATGCAACTAATACGCAACTAACGGCAGAAAACCGCAGGCGTAAAAAGTCACATAACAAAGCAACATAGGCCATATGAATTCTTAAAGCCAGACGTTCATGCGTTCGGATTCCACCACAAACACAACCCGCCCTCCCCCACAGGTTAAATCCTGCGAGGGAGGGCTTAAAGTTGGCGGTAAAAGGCCAAAGGGGTGTGGGATAATCTTAAAATATATCAATCAGGATTTTCCTCAAAGGCCACTAAGCAAAAATAATATGTACATTTAACAAAAACTTCCGCGCGAATTTGTGCAACATTTTTTAATCCTATGATATATAATAAATATGAACTTGACAACACAAAGTTTGGAGGAGAAGCTCTTGAGCAACGAATCTGCTAAGGACGCAAATGTATTTTTGGTAAAACTGAACGGTGATTCTGTTTTTGTGTCCGTTGGATACTGCGAACCAGAATCTATTGAGGATGGTAAAGCACGTAGCGAAGTGGTAGAGGAGTTGGGACGCATAAATATCCCTATAGAGCTTTTGCCTAATATAGTTAAAAAGATGGTCGCCGTTGGCGTGGATTACCAAAAGGCTAACAAAAACATAGGATTTGATATTAATGAAGTTGATGGAGTAGAAACGGTTAGCCTGTAGGAAATGATACTAAAACTAATTATTATATGGTGAATTATTATGAATAGGACTGATTTACACACCATCTCTACACCTCTCGATCAGTACTTGAGCGTCTGCAGAGGGAAAAGTCACCAGCAGAAAGATGAACTCGTCATTAAACTTGCCATAGATGGCCTGAGCGCTGCTGATGAAGAAAAAACAGCTTCGGAGGCTTGCCAGAAACAATTTGAAACACTGGCAGAGTGGTGTGCAGCTCCCATCTTATCGCAGCCCCAACGAGAGTTGATTGATAAGTTGATCTCTCTTGATAGTGTGACATGCGTATGTGTTCTATCTCTTGAACCTGTCTTTGATTTATATGTCATCGGGAATGGGGATAATACAGATATATACGATGAAATCTCAACCGCCATTGTCAACTATAAATACAGCAATAAAACGTCAGCGGCATATATGTATATGACAGAAAGTGAATTTGAAAATTGTACTCCGGATGGAATAATCCAAAAATATTGGAAATAAAGGGACGTGTGTCCATGGCTGCTTTTGAACAGCATATAGAAAAGTTCAGACACAATCAAGACTTTTGCAAATTTGGTATATCAACCACAAAAGGGAATTTTAATGACTGGGATGTGACTGCCCGCTTTTACGCATCTGTACACTTAATCGAAGCAATTATTGATAAGCGGCTTTCCTTGCATTCTAAGAATCATGAAATGCGCGATAAAATCATGGCAGACAACCCAAATATATTTCCGAGAGAATGCGCTTCTGACTATGCAACACTTAAAGCGCTTGCGCGGAAGGCCAGATATGAAACTGTGCAAATATCTTCCCAAGAGGCGTTTAAAGCGCAAACGTGCTTGGATGATTTGGAGGATCGATATAAAGCATACATAACATAACGCATTATTTGCTTACAGGTCATAAATTTATAATGCCATAATATATAAAAGCCGCCCAGAGAAATTTGGGCGGCTTTTTATTTGCAACGGCTACCCCCTTACATAGTTTCTTGCTCACACCCACCTTGGCAACTTATCTACGTCCCCGCTCAAATCCCCGGGCTGTCCTCGCTCCCGCCCTGGGAAAACCCCTTCGCCTTGGCGCTCTCAAAGGTGATCCCGCCCTCGGAGTGGTCTTTTTTGCACAGGCTCAGATACCCGGTCAGCCCGGCACCAATGACCGCCTCCGCCAGCCCCACGGCGGCGGTCAGCCACGCGGCGGTGGAGGTGTAGCCCCTGACGATGCATAAGTACATGAGCACAAAGCATTCCTGCACGATGCCCACCCCGGCCAGGATGACCAAGAGGGTGATGCATTTGCTCCACTCCCACCGTTTCTTTGCTTTCCCCTTGCGGGGCGGCGGGCCGCAAACGCCCCCATCCGCAGGTGCGTCCCCAGACCCTTTCCCCCCTTCGGGGAAATTGCCCATTTCCGTAGGGGCGGCCCCGTGTGGCCGCCCGCTCTCCATCATCTCCATCAAACCTTCCCCATCAACTTGGCAAACCGATACAGCACAGTTACAAACTGCT
>X355_Hoffmanns_Two_toed_Sloth__coassemble_1981_pt1 | contig 28006 bp, 27 predicted proteins | sample X355_Hoffmanns_Two_toed_Sloth__metabat2_high_PE_003 | metagenome-assembled genome bin X355_Hoffmanns_Two_toed_Sloth | reverse complement strand
CAAGAACAACCAAAAATTTAGTTTTTGAGTGCCGATAGTCCAACCAACAGGGGGGGATATCGGCACTTTTTGCCTAAGTGGGCTGTCTTTCAGTTTCTATTGTTAAATTGCTGCGGACTTTTCCTTAAGTTTATGATGTTGGGCTGTGCCGGTGGTTTTCAGTCTACAAAAAAGAAGCGCTGCAGAAATGAAATCTGCAGCGCTTCTTTTTTGCAATCGTTCTGTGATTAAAGAGCCAGGAGGGAAACGGAATTTTCCTCGGCGGTGGCCTTCAGTTGGGTGATGGGGTGCTGATAGCTGTCGATGATGCGGGTGGCAATGGCATCCTCCAGCTCCTTCTGGATCAGACGGCGCAGGTTGCGTGCGCCGTAGGTCAGGGAATAGGACTTGCGCACCAGATAGTCCAGCAGGGAGTCGTCATACGTAAAGGTGATACCCTTTTCACCCAGTGTAGCCGCAAGCTCATCGAGCATGATGCGGGAGATCGCCCTGAAATTCTCCTCGCTGAGGCGGTTAAAGTAGACGATCTCGTCCACACGGTTGATGAATTCGGGGCGCAGGAAGCCCTCCAGCGCTTTCATGACCTTTTCCTTGCCCTGCTCACCGGCGGTACGGCCAAAGCCCACGGAGCCGCTGCCCTTGGCCTCGCTGCCTGCGTTGGAGGTCATAACGATGACGGTGTTTTCAAAATTGACCACCTTGCCGTGGGCGTCGGTGATGCGGCCGTCGTCCAGAATTTGCAGCAGCACATTGAGCACATCGGGGTGGGCCTTTTCGATCTCGTCGAACAGAATAACGCAATAGGGTTTGCGGCGTACCTTTTCGGTCAACTGGCCCGCCTCGTCATAGCCCACATAGCCCGGAGGGGAACCGATGATGCGGGAAACCGAGTGCTTTTCCATGAACTCCGACATATCCAGCCTGATCAGGGATTCGGGTGTATTGAACAGATCCTGGGAGAGCTGCTTGACCAGCTCGGTCTTGCCTACGCCGGTGGAGCCGACAAAGATAAAGGACACGGGCTTGTGCTTGGCGGAGATGCCCACGCGGCCCCGGCGAATGGCGGCGGAAACGGCGTGAACGGCCTCGTCCTGGCCGATGATGTGCTTTTTCAGCCGCTCCTCCAGATGGGCCAGCCGCTCGTACTCCTGCTCTTGGATCTGGCTGGCGGGGATCTTGGTCCAAAGCTCGATGACCCGGGCCAGATGCTCCACCGTCAGGGCGGGATTGCCTTCGGCCTCCAGCGCCTCCTTTTCGGCGCTCAGTTGGACCTCCATGCTTTTCAGGTAGGCCAGGCGCTGGTAGGCTTTGTCGGCGGCTGCGTTTTGCAACTGCTGGCGCTGGCGGGCCAAGTCGGCCATTTGCGCGTTGATGGACTCCAACTGCTGCTGACGGGCCAGGCGGCGCTGGCGGGTCTCCTCTGACTCTTCCGTGTCGGAGCTGCCGCCGGCGCGGACCATGACGGCCTCCATGGATTCCTTGCGCTTTTGCAGTTGAAGCTCCTGACGGATCAGCTCGGACACCTGGGGGTCGGCTTTGCCGCCGGTGGCAGCCAGGACGACCTCCCGCTCCTTGGCCAAGTCGGCCAGCTCCTTTTCGATGGTGACCAGACGGGCCAGGGCCTTGTTGTGCAGGTTCACGTCGGAGCAGGCCTCGTCGATCAGGTCGATGGCCTTGTCGGGCAGATAGCGGTCGGTAATATACCGCTCACTCATGGTCACGGCCAGCCGGGCGATGGCGGGGGAGATGACCACATGGTGATAATTCTCGTAATAGGGGGCAATGCCCTTGATGATCTCCACGGACTCGTCAATGGAAGGCTCCTCCACCATAACGGGCTGGAAGCGGCGCTCCAAGGCGGAGTCCTTTTCAATGTGCTTGCGGTATTCCGTCAGCGTGGTGGCGCCGATGACCTGGATCTCGCCCCGGGACAGGGCGGGCTTGAGGATGTTGGCGGCGTTCATGCTGCCCTCGGCGTCACCCGCGCCCACGATGTTGTGGACCTCGTCGATGACCAGGATGATGTTGCCCAGTTTCTTGACCTCGTCGATCAGGCCCTTCATGCGGGACTCAAACTGGCCGCGGAACTGGGTACCCGCCACCAGGGAGGTCAGGTCCAGCAGGTAGACCTCCTTGTCCTGGAGCTTATAAGGCACCTCACCCAAAAAGATCTTCTGAGCCAGACCTTCCGCGATGGCGGTCTTACCCACGCCGGGCTCGCCGATCAGGCAGGGATTGTTCTTCTGGCGGCGGTTGAGTATTTGGATGGTGCGGGCGATCTCCGCGTCGCGGCCGACGATCCGGTCCAGCTTTCCCTCCGCCGCCCTTTGGGTCAGGGAAATGCAGTAATTTTCCAGGAACTTGCGCTTGGGAGGACGGGGGCCGTCCGCCTTGGGGGATTTTTCCTCTTTTTTGGAGGATGAATCCCCGGAGGCGGGAGCGCCGCTGCCGCCGAAGAGCTTGTTCAGGAAGGGGAAGGTGGCGGTGCGGCCGTCGTCGTCGTCTTCGCCATCGGCCTCGTCGGAATTTTCCATCAAGCCCTCTTCGCCTTCCGCGCCGCCAAAGGCGGACATCATTTCTTGGGTCAGATTTTCCAGGTCCTCGTCGGAGATGCCCATTTTCTGCATCATATCTTCCACAGGCTTAAGACCCATCTCTTTGGCGCACTTCAGGCAAAGCCCCTCATTGCGGGACTCGCCGTTTTCGATTTTGGTAACAAAGATCACCGCCACATTTTTGTGGCAGCGGGAACACAAGGTTGGCTGCATATGTCTTCTCCTTTGCGGAAGCAATCGGCAGGCGATTGCGTGTGTCGTTCTATGGTTTAATACCATAACAGATAAATATGAACATGCTGTTAACTTTCCGGATTAAAATTCAGGGGATTTGTGGTCATGAAAAAGCGCAGCAGCTTTGTCTGCTCCACTGTCTCACCGGGGATCAGGCCGCTCCAAAGCCAGCGGATGATCCACAGACAGACAAAGAGCAGGATCGCGCCGCGGAACGCGCCGAAGACAAACCCGCCCGCCTTGTTCAGAAAATGCAGGCCGGGCAGCCGCGCCACCAAGTCCAATGTGCGGCCCAACAGGTGCCAGAGGATCAAAATGACCAGAAAAGCGACGGCGAACAGTCCGATGCCGGCAATGGAATGGGCCAGCTTCGCGGACAGGGAGGAGGACAGGCTCTCCACCAGAGAATCGGTGGTGGGAACGAGCGAGTCATCTTCCGGGAAATCCGGTAAAAGATTGCCCAGACCCAGGGGGAGGTCGGCCTCTTCCAGCAGGTCCAGCAGATCCTCCAGGGACTGTGACGTGTCAGTGAACTCCTCGGGCAGGGCGGATTCCACAGCGGCGGTGACAGATGGGGCCACCATCGGCTGGACCCATCCCGCCACGGAAGGCGCCCAGAGCTGCGAGACCAGCGCGGCGCCCACAAAGGCTACCAGTACCGCCAGCAGGGAGCACAGGGAGAGGATCAGCCCCCGGTGTACGCCCCAAAAGGCGAACACCAGCAGGATAGCCAGTATAACAAGGTCATAGACAAGATAGCTCATAAAAACCTCTAATTGGGCACATACAACTGGGCGGTCTCGCTGCCGATCAGCAGGGCGGTTCCGTCGCTGCGCATGAGCACCCTCCGGGCGCCGCCGGTGCCCTCCAATGTATCATACAGGTCCAGGCTTTGCGTATAGATGTCCAGCCGGTCGGCGGTCAGCACCGCCACATACTTGCCCGCGGCGGACAGGGAGAGCACCTGCTCATTGATGGCAAGACCGGCGGAAGGGGTTCCCTGGGCATCCACGGTGTACAGCTCGGCCTGACTGCCCGCCCGGTATTTGCCCACCAGCATAGCGGCGAAGCTGCCGCTGAGGGCATAGCTCTTCAGGTACTTGTCCTGGCAGCTCCAGCTCCCGACAGACCCTCCGTTCCAGACCGAGACCCCGGCGTCGCCCACGCACCAGATGGAGTCGCCGCCCTGAAGCGTCAAGATCACGTTGTTGCCCAGGGGATAGGCAGCGGTGAGCGGCAGGTCATAGTACACGCCGCTGTCTTGGTCGGTAAGCAGGTCATAGAGGGAGAGGGTGCTTTCAAAGGAAGCGCCGTTCTGGCCGATGGAGACCACAGCCAGGGATTTGCAGTCCTCCGTGACCACCGCGTCGGTGACGAAGAAGCTCAGGCGGAAGGCCATCCGCTCTTTTAAATTATCATCATAAATGGTGATCACGGCTTTGTAGCCGCTCTCCCGTGTGGTGACGGCCAGCCAGCCGGAGGAATTCAGGCGTACCGAAAGGATGGGGCCGCTCAAATCGGCCAACTCGCCGTATCGTGCGCGGTCGCGGTACAGGTAAACCGCGGTCCCGCCCACGGAATAGACCGCCGCGCTGTTTCCGCACACCTCCGCCGCCGGGTTCTCCAGCAGCACCGTGTCCTCCACATAGCACACGCCGCCGCCCGAGTACAGCCGTATGCCGCCGGCGGAGCACACCAGCAGATCGTTTCCCACGGCGGCAAACACGTCGGTGGACGAGCCGCTGTAGGAGAAGGATTCGGCCTGACCGGAGTCGCTGCGCTCCAGGGAGCGGTAGGTAAACCAGCGCTTCAAAGAGTCCAGATTGAGCTTATCCCGGTTGGCGACCAGAAAGATCGCGCCGGCCACCAAGGCCAGCGTGACCAGGAAGGCCAGAAACCGCACAAAGAGATTCTTTTTTTTCGGGGCGCTCTGTTCATCCATATTCAAAGAACATCCTCATCATACCATAGATTTGTCATGGAAAGCCCCCCGGGCGGGGCGGTGGGACCGGCGTCGGTGCGGCAGCGGCCGGCCAGAATGGCGGGAATGTCCTCCGGGGCCAGCTTGCCCTCGGAGGCGTATACGATGGTGCCCACCATGGCCCGGGCCATATTGTACAAAAACCCGTCGGCGCATACCCGGCAGCGGATCAGGTCTCCTGTGCGCTCCACTTCAAAATAGTGGACGGTGCGCACAGTGGTGCGGGTTTCGGTGCCCACGCTGCGTACAGCGGCAAAATCGTGAGTGCCCACAAACTGAGCGGCGGCGGCGGCCATGACCGCCTCGTCCAGCCGCTTGGGGTAGAACCACACCCGGTTCACATAGAAGGGGTCGCGAATGCGGGAGTTATAGATCTGATAGGTATATTCCTTTTTGATGCAGGAACCGATGGCATTGAACCCCTCGGATACCTCGGTGGCTTTGGTGACCACGATGTCCTCGGGCAGACGGCTGTTCACCGCCAGCGGCAGGCGCTCACAGGGAATGGAGGAACTGGTGTGGAAGTTGGCGATGTATACCCGGGCATGGACGCCCGCGTCGGTGCGTCCAGCGCCCACACATTTTACCGGGTGGCCCACCACGGTGGAAAGGGCGGCCTCCAGCGTTTCCTGCACAGTGGCAGCGTTTTTCTGCATCTGCCAGCCGTGGTAGGCGGTGCCCACATAGGTCAATTTTAACGCAATATTTCTCATTGATCTATAAAACTTTCTTTAAATTTGTATTGGAGAGAGGAAAAGGTAAGTGGCGGCGGGGCCGCCGGGCCGCCCAGGGGGGCGGCCTCTACGGAAAAACCGGGAAGTTTGTGGGATACATGTAGGGGCCGCCGCCCTCGGCGGCCCGTTACGTTGCAATTATCGCCGGGTCGGAGTGGAGAATGTAGGGGAGGATAGTATCCTCCCGAAAACGTCACAATGATTGCCAACTGGAGCGGGAGGCTGGTAGCCTTCCCTACATTCATTTTGCAAACCTTTTGGGCACTTCGCAGGGCGGAGGTTGTGATCAACGGGAATGCCGTTTGTGCCTTCCACCGCCTACGTCGCGATGATTGCCACGTGGCGGCGGGGCCGCCGGGCGCACAGCTAACGCATAGTTCCGCTGACCAAATCAAAGATTTGGAGCGTCACGTAACACGGGTGCGCCCCTACGGTATAAATGGTAACAGGTACGGTTTTACTGCACTTGTGCGGTCGGGATTCCTACTACCTGAGGCGCGGTTTCAGAAGGACACAAACCAAACAACACAGATGGAGTCACCGCCGTAACCGCAGCGTTAAGCAAACGTGCCGGTGGCACGTTTGCAGCGTAGGCCGGTCAGCTATGCTGACCGGGGCTACTTCTCAGTAGAACCCCCGCACGGCCCTTTTTCTTTGGCGGCTCGACCCCGTTTCTTTTTGGGCCAGCAAAAAGAAATGGGGTCGTATCCGTTCTCCGTCGGAGACGCTGGCAATAACCCGGCGTTACCGTCTTTGACGGTCGTCCGAACGGCCAACCAGATAATCCAGTGAAACGTCAAAGAAGTCGGCCAACGCAATCAGATGGGGAAACTCGGGATAACTCTGCCCGGCTTCATAGTATTGATATGCACGCAGCGATTGATGAAACTGCTCGGCCATCTGCGTTTGTGTCATATTTTTTTCTTTTCGGAGTATTCTAAGCCGCTCTGCAAAGCTGGACATAAAACACCTCTCGACATGCAATTTACTGTCGTATATAATATGACAGTAAATTGCGCATTAAAGGAGCGATAGAAATGATCGAAACCATCCTATTGGACAACCCGGAAATCGACGAAGCGGTTCTAAACTACTGCGAAGCCCAACCGGAATATCAGCTATTGGAAGCCGCCTGCAAAGAAAAATACAAAGAACTACAGCGTTTCTTTTTGGAACTGGAGGACGCCTATAATGCCAAATGGGGCTTTCTCACCCAAGCATATTATCATATAGGCCTGGGAGTGCGTCAAGAGCTTTTGACCGCCCTGAACCCTACAGCCCCAAATGCCGCATGGCCCATATGCCCACGCACATAAGCACGCCGAACACCAGCACCACGACATCCCGGCCCGCATAGCGCAATTCCCGCAGCCGGGTCCTGCCCTCGCCGCCGTGGTAACAGCGGCATTCCATAGCGATAGCCAGCTCGTCGGCCCGACGGAAGGAGGACACGAACAGGGGGACCAGCAGGGGGATCAGCGCCTTGGCCTTTTGCAGCAGATTGCCCGTGTCAAAATTAGCGCCGCGGGCACGCTGGGCGGACATGATCTTATCGGTCTCTTCGATCAGAGTGGGGATAAACCGCAGGGCAATGGACATCATCATAGCCAGTTCATGGACGGGCACTTTGATTTTTTTCAGCGGCCCCAGCAGATTTTCCAGACCGTCGGTCAGCATAATGGGGGAGGTGGTGTAGGTCAGCAGGAAGGTGCAGCAAATGAGCATGACGATACGCAGGACCATAAAGACCGCCGCCCAGATGCCCTCCACGGTGATCTTCAAAAAGCCCCACCGCCAGATCGGATCGCCGGGAGTGTAAAACAGGTTGAGAAGGCCGGTAAAGATGACCAAAATCAAAATGGGCTTCAACCCTTTGAACAGGGCGGCGGGCTTGATTTTGGAGATGATCACGCACGCGACCAGCACCACAATGAGGGCGAGGTAGGCAAACAGAGATTTCGCCAAGAACAGGGCTACAATGTAGAGGATCGTGAAAAGGAGCTTGGCGCGGGGGTCCATGCGGTGGATAACGGTGTTTCCGGGGAAGTACTGCCCCAGGGTAATATCCTTCAGCGCCATTTACACCGCCCCCTTCTCATCAGAAGAAGTCTGCTCTATTCCATTTTCAGAGAAGGACGCTGAAAATTCCATATCCGCAGGTTCCTTCTTCCTCTCCCCACAAAGCCGGTTTTCGGCTTTGCGGGGGCCGCGATCCAGAGCGTCCAGAACGGCCTGGCGGGCCTGCTCGATGGTGTACACGGACGGGTCGATATCCACGCCCATTCGGCGCAGCCGGTGAAAGACCCGGGTCATCTGGGGCACGCCCAGGCCCATCTGCTCCAGCTCGGGGCCGTGGGAGAATACCTCCCGGGGCAGACCGGAGAAGGGGATCTTGCCGTCGCACACGACCACCAGGCGGTCCACAGTGCGGGCCACTTCCTCCATGGAGTGGGAGACCAGGATGATGGTGGCGTTCTGGGCCTCGTGATAGGCACGGATATTGCCCAGAATCTCTTCCACGCCCACCGGGTCCAGCCCGGCGGTCGGTTCGTCCAGCACCAGCACCTTGGGTTCCATGGCAATCACGCCGGCGATGGCCACCCGGCGCTTCTGGCCGCCGGACAGCTCAAAGGGGGACTTCTCCAGGATCTCGTCTTTCAGCCCCACGAATTTGGCCGCCTGCCGCACCCGGCGGTCGATCTCGGCCTCGTCCAGCCCCATGTTTTTGGGGCCGAAGGAGATGTCCTTGTAGACAGTCTCCTCAAAAAGCTGATACTCCGGGTACTGGAAGACCAGGCCCACCTGAAAGCGGGTGCTCCGGGTCAACTCCTTGGAGGACCAGATGTCCTGCCCCTGAAAGAGCACCTTGCCTGAGGTGGGCTTCAACAGGCCGTTCAGGTGCTGGATCAGCGTGGATTTCCCCGAACCGGTGCGGCCGATGATGCCCAGGTATTCTCCCTGATAGGCGGTAAAATCCACATCCACCAGAGCGCCCCGCTCAAAGGGGGTGCCGGCGGAGTAGACATGGCAGAGTTTTTCTGTTTGGAGTATAGGCTGCATGAGCGTTCGTCCTTTTATCTCAGATGGTGCGCGCTCCCGGTGGAGTCGCGCCCGTTGCCTTAGGTCAGCAGGGAGTGAAGTGCCTGCGCGCACTCCTCGTCGGTCAATACGTCCAGCGGGACGTCCAGCCCGGCCTGGCGCAGCTCCCACATAAGGGCCACAGGCTCGGGCACCGTCAGGCCGATGGACCGCAACTGCTCCACCTGCTGAAAGACCTCTCTGGGCGCGCCGTCGGCCACGATTTGACCCTTGGACATGACCACCAGCCGGTCGGCCTGGGCGGCCTCGTCCATGTGATGGGTGATCAGCACCACCGTGACCCCGGCCCGGGTGTTCAGGTCCTGAATGGTAGCCATCACTTCCTTGCGGCCCACCGGGTCCAGCATGGCGGTCGGCTCGTCCAGCACGATGCATCGGGGGCGCATGGCGAGGACGCCGGCAATGGCGATGCGCTGCTTCTGTCCGCCGGAGAGCAGGTGGGGGGCGTGGGCGGCATACTGGCTCATGCCCACCAGCTTCAGGGCCAAGTCCACCCGCTCCCGGATTTCCTGGGAGGGAAGTCCCAGGTTTTCAGGGGCGAAGGCCACATCTTCCTCCACCACGTTGGCCACGATCTGGTTATCCGGGTTTTGAAAGACCATGCCCACCGTGCGGCGGATGTCCAGCAGCTTTTCCTCGTCGACGGTGTCGATGCCGTCTACATATACTTTCCCGCCCGTGGGCAGCAGGATGGCGTTCAGATGCTTGGCCAGCGTGGATTTTCCCGAGCCGTTATGACCCAGAACAGCGACAAAGGAGCCCGCTTCAATGTTCAGATCCACTCCGTCCAGGATGATGGGGGCGACTCCCTCCTCGGTGGTGTAAGAGAAACGGAGGTCCTGAGTTTGGATAATGGCGCTCATGGTCAGCTCTCCTTTGTCCAGCGGCCCGCGGCCCCGCAGGGCAGCACCAGACCGGAGACGGTCACCGGCAGGCCCAGCTCGTCGCTCCAGGTGTGCCCGCCGTGGGTTTTAGTCACAATGGATTCCAGAATGTAGGTCAGCACCGACGGGGCCAACCCGGTGGTATAGGAACTGATGATAAAAAACAGGGGGTCGTCGGACAGGACCCGGGCGACCAGTTCCACAAAGGACCAGAGGTTTTCCTCCAGCTTCCAGACCTCGCCCGAAGGGCCGCGTCCGTAGGAAGGCGGGTCCATGATGACCGCATCATACCGGCGGCCCCGGCGGATCTCCCGCTCCACAAACTTGGCGCAGTCGTCGATGATCCAGCGGATGGGCTTGTCTTCCAGACCGGAGGACTTGGCGTTTTCCTTGGCCCAGGCCACCATGCCCTTGGCCGCGTCCACATGGCATACGCTGGCTCCCGCCGCGGCGCAGGCGACCGTGGCGCCGCCGGTGTAGGCAAACAGGTTGAGTACATGGACGGGCCGCCCGGCTTTTTTGATCTGTTCGGCGGCAAAGTCCCAGTTGGAGGCCTGCTCCGGGAACAGGCCGGTGTGCTTGAAGTTCATGGGCTTGATGTTGAAGGTCAGCGGGCCGTAGTCCACAGTCCAGCGGTCGGGCACCTGCTTCTTCTCCCACGCGCCGCCGCCGGTGTTGGAGCGGGCATAGCGGGCGTCGTGCCGCTTCCAGCCGGGATGGCTGCGTGGAGTGTGCCAGATGGCCTGAGGGTCAGGCCGCACCAGAATATGGGAACCCCACCGTTCCAGCTTTTCCCCGCCGGAGCAGTCCAACAGCTCATAATCCTTCCAGCCCTCTGAAATCCACATGGCATTCACCAGCCTACTTCTTTAATATAAAATATTAAACTATTATACTATGTCAAGACACCTCGCGTCAACTAAATTTTGTAGAGAAAAGGGGAGAGGGAAACCGTTGTATCTTCCGTGCTTTTATGGTACAATTAATCCAAAATAATCAAAATTTCAGGAAAAGGGAGTGCCCCCATGAGCAATACCGGAAATCGCTTTCGCACCGTGACCTTCGGCGGCTTCCATAAGCAGGACGTGCTGAGCTACATCACCGCGTCCAGCAAGGAGCATCAGGAGCAGGCCGCTGACCTGAAGCAGAAGGCGGAACAGGCCCGACGGGAGCGGGATGAACTGGCGGAAAAGGCGGAGAGCGCCGAAGCGGCCCGAAACGAGCTGGTCACGGAGCGCGAGTGGCTCAGCACCGAGCTGGCAGAGCGCACCGCCGCTTTGGAGGAGACTCAGCGGGAGCTGACCGCGCTGAAAGCGGAGCATGAGAAGGCGGCGGCCCGCCTGGCCGAGCTGGAGGAGAAGCTGCCCGGCCTGGAGGAAAGCGCGGCTGCCTTTGCCGCTTTGAAGGACCGCACGGCGACCATCGAGCTGGAGGCCCACCGCAAGGCGCAGGAAACGGTGGAGCAGGCCCAGGCCCAGGCGGCCAAGACCCGGGGCGAGCTGGAGGGATGGCTGCGCCGGGTACAGAGCAGCTATCAGCATCTGCGTACCGACGTGACCGCCACTGTGACCCACTTGACCGGGGAGATGGAACGGGGCAAAGCGGCTCTGGAGGAGGCTGCGCCCGCCTTCCGGCAGCATGACGAGGCCCTGAAGGAGCTTTTGGAGTGCGAACGGGCGGCGTCGGGTCCCAAAGCGCCCGAACCTTTGCCTTTGGAGGACGAGGAAAATGGCTGAATGGCAAATTCACACAAGCTGTCTGAAAGACGCGGTGGGGCAACTCCGCGCCGGTGACCGGGTGCTGCTGACCGGAACCATCTATACCGCCCGGGATGCCGCCCATAAGCGCCTGTTTGAACTGCTGGACAAGGGGGAGCCGCTTCCCCTGCCCATCAATGGATCGGTGATCTATTATGCCGGTCCCACACCCGGCCAGCAGGGGATGGCGGTGGGCGCCTGCGGCCCGACCACGGCCAGCCGTATGAACAAATTTGCGCCCCGTCTGCTGGAATTGGGCCTGACCGGCATCATCGGGAAGGGCGAGATGTCAAGCGAGGTGCAGCAGGCGCTTGTACTCAACAGCGCCTGCTACTTTGCCGCCGTGGGCGGCGCGGGCGCTCTGATCGCCAAGTGCATCAAAACCGCCGAGGTCATCGCCTTTGAGGATCTGGGCTGCGAGTCCATCAAGCGCATGACGGTGGAAAACCTGCCTCTGACCGTGGCGATCGACTGTGAAGGCGGAAACCTGTACAGAAGCGGCCAGGCAGAGTATTCCCGGGAATAAAATGTAGAAGCTCCTGAGGAAATTTCCCCAGGAGCTTTCTTGTTAGGTTTCGGCCTTTGCCGACGAGACAAAGAAGCGTTCCGCCCAGGTCAGATGCCGGTTAAAGAATCCGGCGATGGGGCCAATGATCAGGGCGGCGATGATGGTGCCCTCTCGGATGCCCACGATCGTGTGAAGGAAGATCAGAGCGACAGCGGCGGCTATGACGACGATCACCACATCGCTGATCATTTTCAGCGTACCGTAGGGCTTGCCGGTACGCATGACAAGGGCGTTCAGAAACGCGGTGTTGGCTTCCAGGGCCACACGGGAGGTAAAGATGAGGCTGAAGCCGAAGGCGACGATCACGCAGCCCAACAGCAGAACGAGAAAACGCACCGCGTAGTTGGACGGAACGGTATCGTTCAGGAGAAATTTCCAGAGATCCAAAAAAGCGCCGAACAGGAACGAGCAGGGGATCTGGAGCAATTGATAGGGGCGGAAATCCTTCCGCAGCAGGATCACGGTCAGCGCAAAGAATACCAGGTGCTGGAGGAAGGTAAACGTCCCCAGGGAGATTTTTGGTACGACCGTATTCAGGGTATAGGCAAGGGTGGTGATCGGGGAAATGCCCAGATCGGTCTCCACGCAGACGGCCAGACCCAGGGCGGTAATGATCAGGCCGATGATCATAAACAGGAAGCGCTTGACGGTCTCAGCGGCCGTCATGGCCCGGCGCTCCTGCCGGACCTTACTCCCCATAGCCGTTGGGGTGGGTGGAGTGCCACTTCCAGGCGGTGGCGATAATATCCTCCACATTGGTGTATTTCGGTTTCCAGCCCAGCACGTCCATGGCCTTTCGGCTGGAGGCAATCAGGGTGGCGGGGTCGCCGGGGCGGCGGCCCTCCTCGGATACGGGGATGGGGTGGCCGGTGACCCGGCGGGCGGCTTCAATGATCTCCCGGTTGGAGAAGCCCTGGCCGTTGCCCAGATTGAAGGCGGTGGAGGGATTGCCCGCGCGCAGATAGTCCAGCGCCAGTATGTGGGCGTCGATCAGGTCTTCCACATGGATATAATCCCGGACACAGGTGCCGTCCTTGGTGGGGTAATCGGTGCCGAACAGGGAGAGCTTCTCCCGCTTGCCTTGGGCCACCTGGAGGATGACCGGGATCAGGTGGGTTTCCGGGCAGTGGTCCTCGCCGATGGAGCCGTCAGCCCGGGCGCCCGCCACGTTAAAATAGCGCAGGGCGCAATATTTCAGCCCATGGGCCTGATCGCACCACTTGAGCATGTGCTCCACAATGAGCTTGCTCTCCCCGTAGGGGTTGGTGGGCATCTGGCGGTCTGTTTCCTCGATGGGAGTATGCTCCGGCTCGCCGAAGGTGGCGGCGGTGGAAGAGAAGACCAGATAGGGGACCTTGTGTTTGATCATTGTCTCGATCAGGGTCAGGCCGGCGGTGACATTGTTGCGGAAATACTGCTCCGGGATCTGCATGCTCTCCCCAACCAGAGAATAGGCGGCAAAGTGGATGACCGCCTCAATGGATTCTTTTTCAAATACGCCGTTCAGAAAGTCCTGATCGGCCACGCTGCCAAGATAAAAACGGCCGCCTTTCAGCGCCGCCCGGTGGCCTTTGGACAGGTCGTCCACTACCACGACGTCCACGCCGCGGTCCAGCAGGGCGGCGACACAGTGGGAACCGATATACCCGGCGCCGCCGGTCACAAGAATTGACATAGTGTTTTCTCCTAAGGTGTTTATTTTTGTATCATAGGTATTATAACAAAAAGATCGGGGTTTGTATAGACCCGCTTTTCCATCAAGTCCTTACATTCAGGTACCTTGAAATAGAATTTTTGGTGTGTTATACTCGAAAAAAGCTCGGGAGATGGGAGAATGAAGTATCAATTCACCAGCGCCCTGCCGCCCGCCGAGGTACATGCCAGATTGCGGTCAAGGGCTTATCCCACAAAAAGGGGGTGGCGGCTGGTAGGCAATACTCTGTTTTATGAGCAGATTGACAGCGACCGCTTTATGCTGATCAAAACCGGGTTCGCCGGGGCCGGGGGCGGGCAGCCTTCCTTTGTGGGACGTATCGCGGCCGCAAGGGGGGAAACGGTGATCGAGGGCCGCTTTCGGCCGGATCCGAAACTGACAAGGGTGCTGGCCGTCTTTTATATTTTTTGTATTTTGGCATCACTTTTTCTTTTGCGTGCTGACATAATGATTTGGATCCTCTTACTTCCGTTTTATATTGCGTGGGGCTGTGCTTTATTCGGCTTATTCTGGGGGATTGCCCCGTTGCTTTGGAGAAAACGCAGAAATGCGGTGCTGATATTTATTGAAGAAAATCTGCTGCACTGAATGGTTCTCAGTTTGCTTGACCGAAGAAGGTTGGCTGCGGTATGATGGGAGCAAGTGCAGGAAGAAAGGATTTTTTCTATGGAAATCAAAGATATTCTCAGCCGTGTGGATCACACACTGCTGAAGCAGGAATCCACCTGGGAGCAGATCCGGGAGATCTGCGACGATGGGCTGAAGTTCGGCTGTGCCTCGGTGTGTATCCCCGCCTCGTTTGTCAAACAGGCCGCGGACTATCTGGGCAATGAGTTAAAAATCTGTACCGTGATCGGGTTCCCCAACGGCTATTCCACCACCGCCGTCAAGGTGTTTGAAACGGAGGACGCCATCCGCGGAGGTGCCGATGAGATCGACATGGTGGCCAATATCGGCTGGATCAAGGATCGGCGCTGGGCTGATCTGGAGGGGGAGATCCGCGCGGTCAAGACCTCCTGCCGGGGCCGCATTTTGAAGGTCATCATCGAGACCTGCCTGCTGACGGAAGAGGAGAAAATCGAAATGTGCCGCGTGGTCACAGCCGCCGGGGCGGACTATATCAAGACCTCCACCGGCTTTTCCACCGGCGGCGCCACCCGGGAGGACGTGGCCCTGTTCAAGGCCCATGTGGGTCCCGGCGTGAAGATCAAGGCAGCGGGCGGCATCTCCTCTCTTCAGGACGCGGAGGACTTTATCGCGCTGGGCGCGGACCGGCTGGGGACCTCCCGCATTGTGAAGCTGGTCAGGGAGCGGCAGGACGCGGGGTGTTGAGCCGGACGTGGAATCATACGGATCGTACCGGCCGCTTGATCAGCGGTCAGGATAAGAAACAAGGTGAAGGAAATGAGCGATGGCAACCAGACCACATTGTATATTGTAATTCCCTGTTATAATGAAGAGGAAGTGCTGCCCGAGACGGCCAAGCGCCTGAAAGCTAAGCTGGAAGGGCTGATGGGGGAGGGAAAGATCTCCCGCCAAAGCCGGGTGATGTTCGTCAATGACGGCTCCAGGGACCGCACCTGGGAACTGATCGAAGGACTGCACCAAAGCGATCCCTTGTTTTCCGGGGTCAATCTGTCCCGCAACCGGGGTCACCAGAACGCTCTGCTGGCGGGACTGATGACGGCTAAGGACCGCTGTGACGCGGCTGTTTCCATGGACGCGGACCTGCAGGATGATATTGACGCGGTGGACGCCATGGTGGACAAGTTCCGCGCCGGGTGCGACATCGTGTATGGCGTGCGTTCTTCCCGAAAGAAGGACACCTTTTTCAAGCGGTTTACCGCGGAGGGCTTTTACCGCCTGATGAACCTGATGGGCGCGGAGACCGTGTTCAACCACGCCGACTACCGCCTGATGTCCCGCCGGGCGCTGGAAGGGCTGGCGGAATTTAAGGAAGTCAACCTGTTCCTGCGGGGCATCGTGCCCATGATCGGCTATACCAGCGCCACAGTGGAGTACGAGCGGGGAGAGCGCTTCGCCGGGGAAAGCAAATACCCCCTGAAAAAGATGCTCTCCTTCGCGTTTGAGGGTATCACCTCCATGTCCACCAAGCCCATCCGCTGTATTACCGCCCTGGGTTTCCTGATTTTTCTGGTGTCCCTCGTGATGCTGATCGTGTTCATTGTCCAGTGGGCCATGGGCATGACGGTGGCCGGCTGGGCCAGCGTGATCTGCTCCGTATGGGCCATCGGCGGGCTGATTTTGCTCTCCCTTGGTGTGATCGGGGAGTATGTGGGAAAAGTCTATCTGGAGACCAAGGAGCGTCCCCGGTTTATCATCCGTGAGGTGCTGGACCAGGAAAAAGACGATTCGGAATAACGGCTTTTTGCGTATTCAGGGAGGAAAAAGCACGTTCGTAAAGCGGACGTGCTTTTTTGGACCCAAACAGGGTGTCCATCCGTCTAACAGATGTGACCGGTCAAAAAGAGGTGAACAAATGGAAGAATTGATACAACGGGCGCGTCAGGGAGACGGCGAGGCCTTTGCGGAGCTGATCGCGGGCCAGAAGCAGACCTTGTATAAGGTGGCCCGCAGTTACCTTCGCTGTGACGCGGACGCGGCGGACGCCATCGGGGAGACGGTGCTGGCGTGCTACGAAAAGCTGGACACCCTGCGGGAGCCCAGGTACTTTCGCACCTGGCTGACCCGGATCCTTATCAACAAGTGTCAGGATGTTCTGCGCCAGCAGAGCCGCTGTATGCCGCTGGAGACGGCGGCGGAGCCGTCCTATACCGAGCCGGGCCATGCCCGGGCGGAATTTTTGAACCTGCTGGACAGCTTGGACGAAAAATACCGCACGGTGCTGGTGCTTTACTATGGCGAGGGCTTCCGCACGGCGGAGATTGCCCGCATTCTGAATTTGAAAGAAGAGACGGTGAAAACCCGGCTCAAACGCGCCCGGGCCGGCTTCCAGCAGGCCTATGAGGCAGAATAGGAGGTCAATATGACAGAACTGGAATTGAAAAAAGCGCTGGGACAGGAGATCGAGATCCCGGATCAGGTGGAAGAGTGCATCCGGCAGGCGTGTGCCCAAGCCAGGCCCGCGTCGAAGAAAGCACGGAGGTCCCGCCGTCCCCTGCGTACCGCGCTGGCGGCGGCCGCGGCGGTCGCTGTTCTCGGCGCAAGCGCGGCGGCGGTCTATGCTGTGAATCACGGTTCGGCCTTCCAACTGTTTTTCGGAGATGAGACCCGTCCGTCCACGGAATACACAGAATGGTATGACGAACACGGAAATCTGCGCGTCGGGAGCCTCAATGAAGAGCGAGTGCCGGTGGATGAAGAACAGGCGGAGACCCTGGTGGGCGAATATCTGGAGGATACAGGCTATGTGTGGCAGGTCGGAGAGTACACCTTAACGGTGGAAAGCTATCTGCTGGACGAGAATACCGGGACGGGAAAAGTTGCCTATAGTCTGTACCATCCCGGCGGTCTGGAGGATATTATTGTGGACGAATACACCAATGAGGTGTTCTTGACTGAGGGCGGTATTGGTATAGCAAATTTCTCTGTCCGGGTGGACGGCGAGTGGAGGCTCATGGGTGAGGACACTTATGCGGACCGGAGCCGGTCAACGGAGGACACGCTCTATATGACAACCGCCCTGTGCGGGACCTTGGGCGGAGGAGCCTGGAATGCGGCGGACGGTCTGCGTATTGAGTTCCGTGATTTTCGGCTGGATGTTGAAATCGAAGACTACTACAGCTTGGTGAAGAAGATGGAACTGCCCGGGTTGGAGAGTCTGCCCGCTGTCACTGTGAACGACCCGGATACCGGGGAGGAAGCGGCGCGCTTGTCCGCGATCGGCATGATGCTTCGAACGCCTGAGATAGCTTTGGTGGATTATGTGGCGTTGGAGTATGCCGATGGCACCCGCTATGTGATCAAGGATGACGAGAATAATCTGAGGAACACGGATTACGCGATGGGCAACGGCGAACGTCCGAATATGGAGGTGCGGTACTGCTTCAACCGCCTGGTAGACCCAGAGCAGGTGGTTGCGGTGACGGTGAATGAAACGACATACACCATAAAGTGATAAATATTCACAAATAAGTGAATATTATGAATATAATTGTGGAACATTCACCAGCAAATGTAGAGGCAATTCGCATATTTATGCGAATTGCCTCTTGCAATTTGCATAGAGAAGTAGTACAATCTCTCCAACAAGAAACAAACGGAGGTTTTTGTGATGTCTGAAATCAAAAAAGTCGTGCTCGCCTATTCTGGCGGCTTGGATACGTCCATCATCATCCCCTGGCTGAAGGAAAACTATAACAATCCCGAGATTATCGCCGTCTCCGCCGACGTGGGGCAGGGCGACGAGCTGGACGGCCTGGAGGAAAAGGCCATCAAGACCGGCGCGTCCAAGCTGTACATCGAGGATCTGACGGACGAGATGGTGGATGACGTGATCATCCCCTCCATGATGATGGGCGCCAAGTATGAGGATTACCTGCTGGGCACCGCCTTTGCCCGGCCCATCATCGCCAAGCGCCTGGTGGAGATCGCCAAGAAGGAAGGGGCCGACGCCATCGCCCACGGCTGCACTGGCAAGGGCAACGACCAGGTTCGGTTTGAGCTGGCCATCAAGCGCTTTGCCCCTGAGATGAAGATCATCGCCCCCTGGCGGGAGTGGGACATCAAGGGCCGGGACGAGGAGATCGACTACGCCGAGGCCCACAACGTGCCCCTGAAGATTTCCCGGGAAACCAACTACTCCAAGGACAAGAACCTGTGGCACCTGTCCCATGAGGGCCTGGACCTGGAGGACCCCGCCAACGAGCCCCAGTACGACAAGCCCGGCTTTTTGGAGATGAGCGTGTCCCCAGCTATGGCCCCCGACGCGCCCACCTATGTGACCCTGGACTTTGAGAAGGGCTGGCCCGTGGCCATCGACGGCGAGAAGAGGAAGGCCAGCGATATTATCCGCAAGCTGAACAAGTTGGGCGGCGAAAACGGCATCGGCCTGCTGGACATTGTGGAAAACCGGCTGGTGGGCATGAAGGACCGGGGCGTGTACGAGACCCCGGGCGGCACCATCCTCTACCGCGCCCACGAGGTGCTGGAGATGATCACCGTCGACAAGGACACCAAGCACATGAAGAGCAAGCTGGCGGTGGATTTCGCCGACCTGGTGTACAACGGCAAGTGGTTCACCCCCCTGCGGGAGGCCCTGCAGGCCTTCGCCGTGGACACCCAGAAGCACGTTACCGGCACCGTCAAGCTGAAGCTCTACAAGGGCAACGTCATCACCGCCGGCGTCACCTCTCCCGACAGCCTGTACTCGGAGAACCTGGTTACCTTCGAGGAGAGCGATTACAACCAGGACGACGCCACCGGCTTCATCAACCTGTGGGGCCTGCCCGACACGGTCCAGGCGCTGCGGGAGCAGGGAAAACTGAAATAAAAGAGTGAAGATCGAAGAGTGAAGAGTGGAGATACTGGGTGATTTTTTGATCGTCTCAGAATATCTTCACTCTCCGCTCTCCACTTTTTCACTCTTATTACGACCATAAGGAGCGATTCAATATGAAACTCTGGGCTGGCCGGTTCCAAAAGGAAACGGATACCTTAGTCAACGACTTCAACTCTTCCATCACCTTCGACGCCCGGCTGTACAAGCAGGATATCGCCGGGTCCATCGCCCACGCCGCCATGCTGGGCAAGCAGGGGATCATCGAGGAGCACGAGGCGGAAAAGATCATTGAGGGCCTGCAGGCCATTCTGACCGATATTGAGGCGGGACAAGTGGAGTTCTCTATGGAGAATGAGGACATCCACATGAACATCGAGTCCACCCTGACTGAGCGTATCGGCGACACGGGCAAGCGCCTGCACACCGCCCGCAGCCGCAACGACCAGGTGGCGGTGGACTTTCGGCTGTACGTAAAAGGGGAGATCCCCAAGATCATCACCATGGCGCTGGAACTGGAAAAGGTGCTGATCAAGAAGGCGAAAGCCAATCTGGAGACCGTCATGCCCGGCTACACCCATATGCAGCGGGCGCAGCCCACCACCTTTGCCCACTACATGATGGCCTATGCAAACATGATCAAGCGGGACATCACCCGCCTGGAGGACTGCCTGGAGCGCATGGACGAGTGCCCCCTGGGCGCGGGCGCCCTGGCTACCTCCACCTATCCTGTGGACCGGTTCCAGACCGCCGCCGCTCTGGGCTTCCGAAAGCCCACCGACAACTCCATGGATTCCGTGTCCGACCGGGACTTCGCCATTGAACTGCTGTCCGCCTGCTCGATCATGATGATGCACCTGTCCCGCTTCTCGGAGGAGATCATTCTCTGGTGCTCCTGGGAATTCAAGTTCGTGGAGCTGGACGACGCCTATTCCACCGGCTCCTCCATCATGCCCCAGAAGAAGAACCCCGACGTGGCCGAGCTGGTGCGCGGAAAGACTGGGCGGGTGTACGGCTCCTTGATGACCCTGCTGACCGTCATGAAGGCCCTGCCTCTGGCGTACAACAAGGACATGCAGGAGGACAAGGAGTGCGTCTTTGACGCCATTGACACGGTGGAAATGTGCCTGCCCGTGTTCGCCGCCATGGTGGACAGCCTGACCGTCAAGGCCAAGAACATGGCCAAGGCGGCCTCCGGTGGCTTCATCAACGCCACGGACTGCGCCGACTATCTGGTGAAGAAAGGAATGCCCTTCCGGGAGGCCTATATGATCGTAGGCCGTCTGGTCCATATGTGCATCAATAACGGCGAAACGCTGGATACCCTGACGTTGAAGGACTTCCGCGCCATCTCCTCCGCCTTTGACGAGGATGTGTACCAGGCCTTGCTGCTGAAGACCTGCGTCAACGGCCGCACCGTCTACGGCGGCCCGGCCAAGGAGTCGGTGGAGAAGCAGATCGCCCTGATCGAGGAATTTGTGGAGGCGCGGCAATGAGCAAGCCCAAGGTATATATTGACGGCAAAGAGGGCACCACCGGCCTGCAGATCTATGAGTGGCTGGGCAAGCGGGATGACATTGAGCTTTTGCTGATCGACGAGGAAAAGCGAAAAGACTTGACAGAGCGGAAAAAACTGCTGAACGCCGCCGACCTGGCGTTCCTCTGCCTGCCCGACGCCGCCGCCATTGAGGCGGTGAGCCTGATCGAAAACGACCACACCCGGGTCATCGACGCCTCCACCGCCCACCGGACCGATCCGGGCTGGGATTACGGCTTCCCGGAGCTGTCGGCGGAGCACCGGGCGGCAATTGTGCGATCCAAGCGGGTGGCCAACCCCGGCTGCCACGCCAGCGGCTTTATCTCCTCCGTCTATCCGCTGGTCAGGCTGGGCGTGATCCCCGCGGACCAGCCCGTCTGCGCCTATTCCCTGACCGGCTACTCCGGAGGCGGCAAGAAGCTGATCGCGGAATATGAGGACCCCGACCGCGATCCGCGGCACGAATCCCACCGCATTTACGGCACCAACCTGAAGCACAAGCATCTGCCCGAGATGCAGAAGGTGTGCGGCTTGAATCAGCCGCCGGTATTCAGCCCTATCCTGGGCGACTTTTACAAGGGCATGGCCACCACCATTCTGCTGCCGGGGATCGACGCGGCCATGGTCCGGGAGAAACTGGCGGCCTGGTACGAAGGGCAGACCTTTGTCAGCGTCGCCCCCCTGGGCGGGGACGAGCCGGTGATCTACGCCGACACCTTGGCCGGGACCAATCAGCTTCGGCTGATCGTCTGCGGCCACGAGGGACAGACCACCGTGACGGCCCTGTTTGACAATCTGGGCAAGGGCGCGTCCGGCGCGGCGGTCCAAAATATGAATTTAATGCTGGGGTTTGACGAAACAGCGGGATTGCTGTAGAATAGTCACTCCAAAGGAGTTGTGGAATATGAAACAGATCGAAGGCGGCGTGACCGCCCCGAAGGGCTTCACCGCGGCTGGCATCCACTGCGGCGTGAAAACCAACAACAGCGATAAAAAGGACCTTGCCATGATCCTGTCGGAGCAGGAGTGTTCCGCCGCGGCCGTCTATACCCGCAACCGGGTCAAGGCCGCTCCGCTGTACATTACCATGGAGCATCTGGAGAATGGTACGGCATGGGGGATCGTCGCCAACTCGGGCAACGCCAACGCCTGCGCTCCCCTGAGCCATGAGAACGCCCGGCTGATGTGCGAGTATGCCGCCGCCGCCACCGGGCGCAAGGCGGCGGATTTCGTAGTGGCCTCCACTGGTGTGATCGGCCAGACCCTGAACATCGCCGCCATTGAAAAGGGCATGACCCTGGTCACTCAGGCCCTGTCCGCCAACGGCTCGGACGACGCGGCCCGCGCCATTATGACCACGGACACGGTGAAGAAGGAATACGCCGTCACGGTGAGCATCGGCGGCAAGAATGTCACCATCGGCGCGATCGCGAAAGGCTCCGGTATGATCCACCCCAACATGGGCACCATGCTGGCCTTCATCACTACCGACTGCAATATCACGCCCGACAGCCTGCAGGAGGCGCTGGGGGAGATCGTCACCCATACCTTCAACCGCGTCACCGTGGACGGAGACACCTCCACCAACGATATGTGCGTGGTGCTGGCCAACGGCATGGCGGAAAATCCGCTGATCGAGTGGAAGGACGACAACTATACCGTGTTTCACAAGGCCCTGTATGAGGTGTGCGAGTATCTGGCCAAGAGTATCGCCGCCGACGGCGAGGGCGCGTCCCGTCTGGTCACATGCACCATGCGCGGCGCCCGCAGCGAGGAGAGCGCCGAGCGCCTGGGCAAGGCGGTGGTCAGCTCCTCTCTGGTCAAGACGGCCATGTTCGGCGCCGACGCCAACTGGGGCCGCGTCCTGTGCGCCATGGGCTACTCCAAGGCACCCTTCCGCCCGGAATATGTGGACGTGAAGTTCAAGTCCGCTGTGGGCGAGGTGTTGGTGTGCAAGGACGGCGCCGGGCTGGACTTCGACGAGGAGGCCGCCAAGAGCATCCTGAGCCAGGATGAAGTGATCATCGACGTGGACCTTCACGAGGGCGACTGCGAAGCCACCTGCTGGGGCTGCGATTTGACCTACGAATATGTGAAGATCAACGGAGACTATAGAACGTAATAAGAGGTGGAGAATATGGCTTACTCCCATATTGACCGGGCCAATGTGCTGGCGGAGGCCCTGCCCTATATTCAGAAATACAGCGGAAAGACCATTGTGGTCAAATACGGCGGCAACGCCATGATTTCCGAAGAGCTGCGCCGCGCGGTGATCTCCGACATCACCCTTCTGTCCCTGGTGGGCATCCGGGTGGTGGTCGTCCACGGCGGCGGACCGGAGATCAGCGAGATGCTGAAGAAGATCGGCAAGGAGTCCAAGTTTGTGGACGGCCTGCGCTACACCGACCAGGAGACCATGGACGTGGTGCAGCAGGTGCTCTGCGGCAAGGTGAACAAGGACCTGGTGGCCACCCTGAACCGCACAGGCGGCAAGGCAGTGGGCCTGTGCGGCCTGGACGGCGGCTTGTTCCAGGCCAGGCAATTGGATGAGAAGTACGGCCTGGTGGGGGAGATCACCCAGGTGTGCACGGAACCCGTGGTCAACTGCCTTGAGAGCGGCTGTATTCCCGTGGTGTCTACCGTAGCCCTGGGCGTGGACGCCGACACCGCCTACAATATCAACGCGGACACCGCCGCCGCCAAGCTGGCCATTGCCCTGGGGGCGGAGCGGCTGCTGCTGCTGACCGATGTACGCGGCCTGCTGCGCGACCCCGGCGACGAGTCCACCCTGATCCCGGAACTCAATGTGTCCATGGTGCCCCGCCTGGTCAAGGAGGGGATCATCTCCGGCGGCATGATCCCCAAGGTGAATTGCTGTGTGGAGGCGGTGCGCTCCGGTGTGCACAGCACGGTCATTCTGGACGGGCGCATCCCCCATTCCATCCTTATCGAGCTGCTCTCGGACGAGGGCATCGGCACCCTGTTCAAGTAAGGAGAAAACGCTATGGATCATGAAACATTGAAAGCTCTGGACCGGCAGTATGTCATGCAGACCTATGGCCGGTTCGATGTGGACATCGACCACGGAAAAGGGGCAACCCTTTGGGATGCTTCCGGGCGCAAGTATATTGACTTTACGTCCGGTATCGGCGTGTGCTCGGTGGGCTACGGCAATGAAAAATGGAGCGCGGCCATCACCGAGCAGGCGGGTAAGCTGGGGCACATCTCCAACCTGTTTTACTCCGAGCCTTACATCAAGCTGGCTCAGAAGCTGTGCGAACGCACGGGGATGTCCAACGTGTTTTTTGCCAACGGCGGCGGCGAGGCCAACGAGGGCATGATCAAGCTGGCCCGGAAATACAGCTTTGACAAATACGGGAAGGGGAGGGGCACGGTCATCACCCTGAAAAACTCCTTCCACGGCCGCACCATCACCACCCTGGCCGCCACCGGTCAGGATGTGTTCCACAATTATTTTTTCCCCTTCACCGACGGGTTCCGCTACGCGGAGCCGAACCTGGACGCAGTCGAGGCCGTGGCCGGCCACGACGTATGCGCCGTCATGGTGGAGTTGGTGCAGGGCGAAGGCGGCGTGCTGCCGCTGGAGAAGCAGTTTGTGCAGGACCTGGTCGACCTGTGCGGCAAGCGTGACTGGCTGCTGCTGGTGGACGAGGTGCAGACCGGCGTGGGCCGCACGGGCAGCCTGTTCGCCTTCCGGCAGTACGGGATCACGCCCGACGTGGCCTCCTTCGCCAAGGGCATCGCCGGCGGCCTGCCCATGAGCGGCATCATGGCCAATGAGAAGTGCCGGGAGGTATTGACCCCGGGCACCCACGCCACCACCTTCGGCGGCAATCCCATCTGCGCCGCCGCCGCGCTGACTGTGCTGGATATTCTGGACGCCGACTTCCTGGCGGCGGTCAAGGAGAAGGGCGCCTATCTGCGCGGCGCGATCGAGGCCCTGGAGCTGCCTTGCCTGGGCGCGACCCGGGGCATGGGGCTGATGATCGGCGTGGAGGTCAAAGCGCCGTTTACCAACAAGGAACTGGCCGCAAAGCTGGTCGCCAACGGTCTGCTGGTGCTGACCGCCGGGCCGGATCTGCGGCTGCTGCCGCCCCTGGTCATTACCAAAGAGGAGATGGACGAGGGCCTGGCGATTCTGAAACAAACACTGGAGGGCTTGCAAGCATGAAGGACGATCTGCTGAAACTGTTGGACCTGAGCCGTCAGGACATTCACGAGATCCTGGATGTGGCCGACCAGATGAAGTACAACCAGAAGCACGGCCTGGCCCACGACTACCTGCGCGGCAAGGTGCTGGCGATGATCTTTGAAAAGAACTCCACCCGTACCCGCGTCTCCTTTGAGACGGGCATGTATCAGTTGGGCGGCCACGCCATCTTCCTGTCCGGAAAGGAGAGCCAGATCGGCCGGGGCGAGCCCATCGAGGACACCGCCCGCGTGCTGGACCGCTATTGCGACGGAATCATGATCCGCACCTTTGCCCAGTCTGAGGTGGAGGAGCTGGCGAAATACAGCTCCGTTCCCGTTATCAACGGCCTGACGGATTTCGCCCACCCCTGCCAGGTGCTGGCCGACCTGATGACCGTGCGGGAGCGCATGGCCCGGCTGGAGGGCCTGAAGCTCTGCTTCATCGGCGACGGCAACAACATGGCCAACTCCCTGATCGTGGGCGGCCTGAAGTGCGGCATGAACGTGTCCGTGGCCTGTCCCGAGGGCTACGACCCCGACCCGCGGGTGCTGGACTTTGCCGCTACCGTCACCGACGCGAAGTTTGAACTGCTGCGCGACCCGAAGCAGGCCGCCGAGCACGCCGACGTGGTCATTACCGACGTGTGGGCCTCCATGGGCCAGGAGGAGGAGGCCAAGAAGCGCCGCCTGGCCTTTGAAGGCGTGTTCCAGGTCAACGGCGAGCTGATGGCTCTGGCCAACCCCGGTGCCATGGTGCAGCACTGCCTGCCCGCCCACCGGGGCGAGGAGATCACGGCGGAGGTCTTCGAGGCCCACGCCGACGAGATCTTTGAGGAGGCGGAGAACCGCCTGCACGCCCAAAAGGCGGTCATGTACCTGCTGATGGGGAAAAAATAAAGCGGAAACAGCCGGGACAGAGCAAGAAAATGGTCTGTCCCGGCTGTTTTGCTGAAATTAAATGGGGAACGGTATTGAAATTTAGGGAAATTTATGTATAATATAGCATATAAGAAAGTGAAGAAATCGAGTTGCCCATGGGCAACTACTGTTTGTGGCACAAACAGTAATGAATATTAGAGAAGAAATCAGCGGATCTCCTGTTCCAGTTCATCAAATTCCGGCGTGGAGAAAAATTCGCCCAAGGTCATATCCAGCCCGTCGCACAGCTTTTTGATAGTGGCCACGGTGGTGCTGTGGTTGCGTCCGCTGGTGATGTTGTTCAGGGTGGACTGGGTGACCCCACTGATGGTAGCCAGCCGATTGACGGTCAGGCCCCGCTCTTTGCACAGCCCGAGAATTCTTTGACAAATGGCGGCCCCGGTATCCATGGCATTCACACTCCAACTCTTTTGAGATAATCAGAGCGTAACCATTTTGGGAAAGAAAGATTACCTCTTTTGAGTTGACTCTTGCAGTTTATTTGTTATAATGACAACAAACCGGGAAAATTTTAGAGAAAAGGAAGGAACACGTATGAAAAAACGCTTTTTATCTATGATGATGACCATGTGCCTGATGCTCACAATAGCGCCTGTGGCTTTTGCTGTGACCTCTGATGTTTCAGATAGTATTTTTACTGTGGGTGGTATTCGGTATAGGATTCTGGATGAAACCGAAAAGACAGTTGAAGTGATTCATTCTTCTGTCGATCAGCCGGCAAGCAACATTGGCAATTCCACCTATTCTGGCGACATTACGATTCCCGCCAAAGTACAGAACGGCTCCACAGAGTATTCTGTGATTGGCATTGACAAATTTGCCTTTATTTCCGCTAAAATTACAAGCATTTCACTGCCCGAAGGCTTGCAATACATTGACGGAGCGGCATTTGCCAGTTCAAATCTGACATCAATCACCATCCCCGCATCGGTCACGCGGCTTGGCGGGGGAGATAACAACACCCCTGTTTTCTTCAACGGCGGCAACGGGAGCTGCGCAATTACAAGCATCACATTTGCGGACGGGAGCCTGTTGACAACAATCTCTGATGGCGCTTTCGACGGATGCGATAGCCTGACTACATTGGAGATTCCCGCTGGTGTCACAGATTTGGGGCTTGACAATATCGCACGCGGCGGAGGAAGTCGATATTTGGGCGTGTTTGACGGCTGGGTAAATGCCAAAAATGTCACCTTTGCAGAAGGTAGTCCCTATACAAAAACAGAGGACGGTGTGCTGTATAAGGGAGATACCCTCTGTGTTGCCCTGGATGACCAGATTGAATCCGTCACTGTTAGGGAAGGCACGAAGGCGATTGCCGACTGTGCATTCTATGCGTGTACAAAGCTGGCGACTGTGAATTTGCCCGAGGGCCTTGAAACGATTGGCGACGGAGCCTTTAACTATGCGCCAAATGTTGACGTACCGAGTATTCCTGGCCTCCCTGGTGGTACGACCATCGTCGGTTCTACTCCGGCCAATGTCGTTGCGCAAATCAATATTCCGTCTACTGTTACAAGCATCGGTAAGGACTTCTTAAAAGGCGGCCTAAAAGACGATGGCTCCTCTGTTGTTATCTTTCAGGGGACAACCGCACCGGAGATTGGAGACGGCGTATTTACGACAAAAAGCGGAACGGCCACTCTGAAAATATACTATCCCGACTCAGCGGAGGAGGCTTATACGGCCAGCGGCTACGCATTGGCAGACTATATAAGCACCGGCAGTGGAGGCGATGATGATAACTCGGATTTTGCTTATGGCCTGTCCCTGAACGACAGTCCCACTGCTGTTATTGGAGAAGGAACTAATATCGGCACCGCTGTCGTTCCGACTGGCGCACAGCTTGTATTTGATCCTGAGACGAACGACTACGCAGAGTTCAAGCTGGATGAGAACGGGAATATCGTTGCAACCGGCAAAAAGACCGGCTCCGTTGAGGTTGCTTTCTCCATTAAAATGGGGGATGTCACCCTTGCTTCTGTAACCAAGACGATTACTGCATCCATCCCGGCTGACAGTATTAGTCTGGACAAGACCAGCGTGACCCTTTACAGCAACACCACGCCCAACACAGCCACCTTGACTGCCACCGTGACACCGACTGATTCCACCGATGCTGTCAAGTGGGAAAGCAGTGATACCAGTGTGGCGACGGTCGATGAAAATGGTGAGGTAACCGCTGTTGGCAACGGCACGGCGACCATCACGGCAAAGGCCGGCGAAAAGTCCGCCACCTGTGCTGTGACCGTCAAGTCCTACATTCCCCCTGTGACTCCCACCCCCGGCAATTCCGTCACCACCACGGCGACC
>X355_Hoffmanns_Two_toed_Sloth__coassemble_1980_pt1 | contig 28065 bp, 26 predicted proteins | sample X355_Hoffmanns_Two_toed_Sloth__metabat2_high_PE_003 | metagenome-assembled genome bin X355_Hoffmanns_Two_toed_Sloth | reverse complement strand
GGTTTTATGCGGTTCCCACCTCATCTAAACCGTAAATCTATTATACGAGGAGTAAGTAAGATGGACGGACCGTGTACACAGGATGAATTTTCCCGCAAGCGGGATATGCTGCGCGGGGCGGAACTGGGCAGTTTTCTGATCATCCCGCTGAAATATGAACGGCAGGAACTGCGCCCGGAGCAGGTGGAGGCTTTCGGGACCCGGAAGCAGATCGACACCATGGATCTGACCGAGTCGGTGCGGGAGTTGTTCAACGACGGCGCAGCCGCCCAGATCGGAGCGTGCTGCGAGATTTCCCGGGAAAGGCTGGTCGGCGGCCTCTTTCGTGGGGCGGGGGAGGCAGGGGTTCACGGCTTTTCCGTGGCCAACGACGGGACGGAATACCTGGATTTTGACTTCTGCACCTCATACCTTTACCTGTTTCACACCCAGGTGGCCTTTCTGTGCCTTGGCCTGCGCGTGCCCCGGATCGAAGCGGTCAACAAGCTGTGCAATTTGAGCAGCGCGAGCTTCCGGGCCGACTGCCGCTGTACGGATGGGACGGGCCGGGAACTGTCCTTCTCTCTGACGGAGCGCCTGGCGGACTGTCTGGAGCCGATGGGGCTGCGCGGCTTTTTTAATGAGCGGGGTACGCTTCTGCTGGAGTCCTATCTGTATATGCTGGCCCTGGTGCCCGAGCGGTTCCAAACGCTGGAGTGTATCCGCCAGGTGACCTTCAACCTGCACCAGATGAGCCCGCTGGACAGCCCGGTGGAGGACAGCTCCGAGGAGGACGTGCGGTATGTCTACGGCCTGAAAAATCAGAGCCTGAACTCGTACCGGTGGGGCTGCTGCATATCCTCCCAGACGGTCTCCTACGTGGTGGCGGACGAGGAGATGGATTTGGATAAGGAAATGGGGAACCAGGCCCGGGACGGTTTGCCGCTGACCCTGGTGGCGCTGTATGAAAAATACACCTGCCTGCGCTTTACCCAACTGATCACCACGGTGGACAAGCGCCAAATGAAGCAGCTTCGTTCCCTGAAGCGGCTGATGCTGGATTTCCGGGCCTACGGTACGGTGGACCCGGCCATGATCTCCCGCTGGCACAATGTCAAACGGATTTATCAGGCGACGGTGGAGACCAATGGAGTGCCCGAGGCTATTGAGAACATCAGCAGCAAGCTGAATATTCTGGTGGAGCACCAACGGGAGATCGAAAGCGCCCGGAACGACACCGTGTCCTGGGTGCTGACGCTGTTCGGCATCGTCTCCATTCTGGCCTCTATCCTGTCCATCATCCAGATCCTGTCCGGCGGGAACCCGTTGGAATGGTTCGTTACCATCATGGCCTCCCTGCTGATCGCCCTGCTGGTGGCCATCGTGCTGGTCCTGCGGCGAAAGCAGGAATAAGCCGACGTCAAACCGCGCCCCGGCCGTTGCGGCCAGGGGCGCGGTTTTTCCGTTTTGTTTACAATATGGCCGGGTCATCGCGCAAAACGCACCGCACGGCCACGCGGTACTGTCCGCCCAGTGTGCAGGTGAACAGAGTCAGCGCCCAATCGCCCGCCTGCATCTCTTCCACGGCGGCGCCGTTCAATTGCTCCAGCTCAGATACCGTGTAGAGAAACACGTTCCCGTCCGCGTCGGTGAATCGCACTTCATCCCCGATGGAAACGGTTTTCAGACTGCCGAAGTGCCGGGTGTAGTTATGCGCCGCGATGATCAGGTCGTCCCGATAAGCCGAGCCGGTGTAGCGGCACGGACCGAGCTTCAGATTGGGATAGCTCCATTCACTGAGGACGGGCAGGGAAAGCCCCAGCGTTGGGATCTCCAACGTCCCGATATACTCGCGGCCGTCGATCTCCAGCGTGGGCATTTCCGCGTCCGGATTCAGCAGATAATCAGGGTAGCAGATCTCCCCCGTACTGTCCGTGCCCTGCCAGACCGACTCGCCCTTGGGAATCAGCTCTTCCAGCTTTTCATAGCTTTCGCCGGCGGACTGGGCCGCCCGCGCGTCGTCCCACAGGTTATAGCAGGTGAGACACAAGGCCGACCCGATCAGCAGCACCCCCGCCGCCAGACAGACGCGGCCCTTATGAGGCTTCTTATTCCGCATCGCTTTTTCTCCCCCTGATAAAGCCCCAAAGGATCAGCAGCAGCCCGGCCGCCGCCAGGATGGGCACGGGCCACCATAGCTGCCCTGTCTGGGGGAGGGAGGGACCGCCGGGAGTATCCGGATCGTTTGGGCCATTCGGATCGTTTGGATCATTTGGATCGTCCGGGGTGTCCGGGATGTCTGGGGCGTCTGGGGTGTCGGGGGTGTTCGACGGGCCGGGATCATCGGAAACGCCCGGCGTTGGCGTTGGCGTTGGCGTCGGCGTTGGATCATCCGGACTGTCGGAAGCCTTGGTATTGGTCACCACAAAGGTCGCGCCCTCCTGGGAGACGGTCACGGTATAGCCGGGAACAGGCTGCTCCGCCACCGTCCAGCGGGACCGCGGGTCCAGGTCGCTCCAGGTATAGCGCCAGTTGTTCTCCTTGCTGAGCGTAACGGTGCTGTATAAGCTGCCGCTGCGCAGCAGGTACACGGTCACCGACGCGGGGCGGCTGCTCTCATTGCCCGCGTCGTTCCAGACCTTCAGCACCCGGCGGCTGACGGTCACGGGCGTGGGATCGCTGTCGTCCCGCTCCGTGTACTTGGGCGCGGCGGTCACATCATAGCTCCACTGGGTGCCCTCGGCGTTTGGCTCGGGCAGGCAGACCAGAAACGGCTCCGCCGTGTAGGTGACGCTTCCGCGCTGATACGGTTCGCCCAGCACCAGATAAAGCCCCGGCAGCAGGTCCGCGCTCCCGGTGGGGAAGCGCAAGGCCCCGCTCTGGTCTGTCTTCCCGCTGTCCGGCGGCGACAGCTTGTTGAGATAAACATAGCTTTCCAGCGTGGCGGCCAGCGTCCGCCACCCGGCGGTATTTTGGTCCTTCAGCGAAACGGGACAGTCCTTGAAATCACCCGTCAGCGTAAATTCCGCGGAAGGGGAGACGTCCGCCACCCGGTACAGGGCGAACTCCACCCCCGGCGCGGCACTTCCGCCGGGCTGATATTGGACGGTCAGCGTAACGGGCTGCTGTGTATGGATCAGGCCAAGGGCCTGCGCCCGCACCGGCGGCAGCGCAGCCGCCAAAAGCAGCAGCGCCAGAAGCGCGGACAGGATTTTTGGTTTGCGCAGTCTCATGGTTTCACCTCCGGCATGATCCCATGCCATTGTGCTCACAGTGCGGCGGGGGCTTGCCCCCGCCCTACGTTTTACGGCGTTTTTTCCTTCCGCTGCTGATCAGCAGCCAGACCAGCAGAAGCAGCAGCATGGGGACCGCCACAAGGGGCGCCACGACCAGCGGCTCGATCTGGATGGCGTCGGCCGTCACGCGGATCGTCTTTGCCGCCTCCTGGTTCTCCACCCGGTGCCCGCGCACCAGCAGGCGGTGGCTGTTCACGCCGTAGGGCGTGCAGGTGACCAGGGTGCAGTAGTCCTGTCCCTCTTCGATCTGCAGCGCGTCCAGCTCGTTGGGCAGTACGATCAGGATCTGGTCTACCTCGTAGGTCAGCACCTCGTCCAGCACCTCCAGCATGAAAATGTCGCCCGTTTCCATCTGGTCCAGATTGGTGAACAGCTTGGCGGAGGGCAAGCCCCGGTGCCTGGACAGAACGCAGTGGGAGCTTGTGCCGCCCACGGGCAGGGAGGAGCCTTCAATATGCCCGATGGCGATCTGCAAAACGCTGGCGTCGGTGCTGTGGTAGATGGGCAGGGAGCATTTGATTTTGGGGATCTCGATGTAGCCCATGATCCCGGTGCCGCCGGGGTCGAGCTGGCTGATATAGTCCGCCCGCTTTTCCTTGTCGAGAACGATGAAGCCGTCGGCGGCGGTGCCGTAAAGGGGCGCCCAGTTGTCCTTGCTGCTCAGGTTCGCCGCGCTGGCGGCTCCTACATCATCGCCGGTGTATTTCAGCACCACGGCAAAAATCGTACCGTTTTCCGTGCCGTCCGAATTGACCGCCGAAACGAAACTGGAATTGTTATATGTGTCAGTCGCCAGCTTGACGGTATTGGGCGCGGAGACCAGGAGGTTTGTGTCCGCCCACACGCCGGAATTCCAGGTGTTTTTGCACAGGGGCACGCTGTTCTGGATGTGCAGGTGGATCTCATCGCTGACCAGGCGGTAGCCCGGCGGCACGCCGGTCTCCTTCAGGACGAAATACTCCCCGAACATATTCTCCAGTTCATCCATGGTATAGGGCATGTTGTCCCGGTCCACAAAGACCATCTGGCCGCTGCCGTCGGTGACGCCGGTGTAGACGGGGATAGTGTTTGTGATGTTGTAATTTGCATCCGCCCGGTACACCGAGAACTCCGCACCGGACACCGCGTCGCCGTACTGGTTGACCTTGGTGATGCCGGTGGGCGGATAGGAGGCCAGGTTGTACTTCAGGTGCAGGTTGGAGTCGGTGTTGCCGCGCTCGAGATAGAAGAACCGCAGGGTGTGGTAGGTGTTGTTGGCGAAGGTGTCGCTGTGACCGTCGCCGTCCGTGTCTACGCTCCACTCCACATCGTCCTCCTTGCCTGCCGCCGCGAACATGTCGTAGAGGGTGGTATTGCTTTCATAAGCTGTTCCCTCATTGATGATGATCTCGCCCGTGGAGAAGTCAATCTTGACGCTGGCCCGGTTGTGGATGCCGCCCAGGTCGGCCACCAGCACGTCGTCCACGAAGATCCACACGTCGTCGTCCCCGGCGAACTCGAAGATCACGGGGGTGCTGCTGTTGGCGGCGGTGTAGCCGTCGTGCCGGTGGACAAAGCGGGTGGTCATGGTCATACCGAAGTAGTGGTTGACATCGTCCGTACCAGAGTAGGACTCTGCCACATCCGCAAAGCTGTCGAAGGGGAAGAACTGGCCCTCCGGAGAACTGCCACTGGGATGAACGCCACCTTGGTCATACAGGGTAAACTGCTTTGTGTCGGCGTTCAGCTCGGCGAAATTCTCGCGGCTGTCGTAGTAGTAATAGCCCTGGCTGTCCACCTGCAGCAGGCCGCCTACGTTGCGGTAGGTATTTCGGTAAGCGTTGGCGGTATCCGGGTCGAACAGGTAGGCCAGGGATTCCGCCGTGCTTGCAGATCCCGCCGCGCCTGAGGTCAACCCCTTAGTCAGGACAGGGACGCCGTTTTGCAGCGTGCTCTGCACGATGCCTTGCAGTGGTTTCACCGTTGTCGTCCATGCATTCGCAGTACCAGTGCCTTGCGTATCCTGGTTGCGGGTAAATTTCAGGAAGTGGCCGGCGTTGATGCCTGCGTTAAGGTTGCCTTCCGTCTGCTCGGAATAGTCGCCGCCTGTCAGGTTCCCGTCCTCGTCATACTGCGCGCCGTTATAGACGGCCCAGTAGTCGAACAGGTTGATGACCGTGCCCGTGGGGGTGACGCCCTGCACCGTGCCGACCTGGAAGACCTCAGCCAGAAGGAGTTGAGAATTGCCGCTGGGGCTTGTCCAATCGTTGTAGCACCAGAAGATTTGTTCGTTATTATCCAGATTGACGGTGCTGTCGTTTCCTGTGTGGAGGGTGACGGTATTTCCACTTACCACTGCGGTAATGGCCTGGGGCGTGTTGCTGAGGGTCAGGGAGCCTCTGCCGTCGTTGGAAGCATCATACGGCGTTTCGCACAGGGTCAGGTATTTCGTCGCGCCGTCGACGGTCGTGGAGATGTAATATTGGTCGTACGTGCCCTCCACTTTCGTAAACGTCCACTCCGTCACGCCGATGGTGGTCACCTGATTGCTGCTGTTCAGCTTAACGGTTTGGGACGCCAGGCCGGCTACGTCATTTACGGTGGCGCTGTCCGTGGTCAGCGCATAGTTCGTGCCGCCGCTTTGGTTGATGATCGCAAAGGTTCCGCCGTCCAATACCAGGTTTTTGGTGTAGGTCAGGGTGACGGTATCGTTATTTTTACTGTACCAATTTCCATTCACAATCGGATCATCCATGTAGATTTGGAAGGCCGTGCCAAAACTGGTTGCAACAGTCCCATCCGAATTGGTAAAGCCGTTTGTCGCCACGGAGACGACCGTGGCCGAACTATAAGTCGCGCAACTATAAGTATACCCATCTATTGTAGGTGCGATTGTGCTGAATTCGTACAGTGTGGCGGCTTCCGCGGCAATGTCGCTGCAATTTGCGGAGAGGGGGTTCCCATCGGCGTCCACAAGGTTGAATGTGATGGTGCTGTCGTTGTAGGTCAGGGTGAAGCTGCTCCCCTCATCCTCATCCGCCAAAAGCATGATACCGAAGGTGGAAAAGCTCTCGGTCTCAAAGGTGACGGCGGACACCCCGTCGTTTCCGTCCCGTTCCACGTCCACGCTGTCCAGCACTGCCGGCAGATCCCCGCCCTCCGCGTAGTGGAGCACGGTCACTCCGCCCGTCCCCTCGGGGAACACGGCCTCCTGAAAGCGCAGGGACACGGCGGCGCTGTCCTCCACAGGGAGGTACGCCCCGTCGGGGGTGTAGAAGCTGATATCATACAGGAGGATGCCCGCCGCCGTCCGGCCCACGGCCTCCTCCGCCCGGCGCACCAAGTCCTCGTAGCCGTCGTCACCGGCCGCGCCGTCCGGACTGTACGGGGCCGCGCCGGTAATGGGCCGCACCGCCAGCACCGCATTTTGCGGCACCGCGCTGTTTTCGGCCAAAGTGACCTCCACAGAAATAGTCTCGTCCTCATAGGCGTAGACCGCGGGGGCGCTTTCCTCCACGATGCGGAAGCACTCGTCGGTGTGTGCGTGCGCAAAGGTCTCCGGAAGATCGCAGACCAGAGCGCCGTCTTCGTCATAGCAGCGGTCGGTATGGGTGTGGAGGATCCGCTCTTCCCGGCCGCAGGTCAGCGTCCAGACAAGCTCATAGCAGCCGTCGGCGTGGGCGTGCGCGCCGTCGCCCTCCTCCAGGCCACAGGTCAGAATATGGCAGCGATCGGTATGGGTATGGGCGCCTTCGCCCGCTTCCAGGCCGCAGGAGAGCACCTGAGTCTGTTGGAAGCATTCGTCGGTGTGCTCATGGTCCTCGTCCCCGTTCTCGCAGACCGGGACGGTATCTTCTTGATAGCAGCTCTCTTCATGCTGGTGACCTGCGGTCTCTTCCAGGCCGCAGGTCAGAATGGGGAGCTGTTCATAGCATTCATCCGTGTGTTCATGGTCCTCGTCCTCATTCTCGCAGATCAGATCGCCCCGCTCGGCGGCATAACAGCTCTTGCTGTGTTCATGCCCGGCGGTCTCCTCCGATCCGCAGATCAGCACCGCCTCCTGTGTATAGCAGTCGCCGGTATGTACGTGCTCCGCGACCTCGGGGAGCGGACATACCAGCCTGCCGTCCGCGTCATAGCAGGACGCGTCATGGGTGTGGAAGACAAAGTCGGCCAGACCGCAGATCAGGACCCCTTCTTCGTTATAGCAGTCCGCGGTGTGGGAATGCAGTACCAGCGGACAATCCAAAACCCGCGGATTCTCCATGGTAAGGGCAGGCAAAATCAACGCGTATGTGGTGCAGAACACCACCGCGCAGCTCAGCGCGCTGACAATTCTATACCACAAACGGCGGCGCCGTTTTTTCGCCTGATATTCACCGGCTTGACTGTTAAAACGCGGTTCCGTTGAAATTACCTCCCTTCTCATGGTTTGCGCTTCCTCATGGGAGAAGGCTTTGATCGGGCGTTTTCTTAAAACCGGCAGATCCCGGTCAGCGGCCACACGCGGAAGACCAGCTTCCCGACGATCTGCTCCGAGGCCACGCAGCCCACGGCGGAGGTGCGGGAGTCCGCCGACACGCTGCGGTGGTCGCCCATGACGAACAGCCGCCCGTCGGGCACCTGGTAGGGCAGCTCGATGTCGCAGTCGCCCAGGGCTTTTTCCTGGAGGTATGGCTCCTCCAGCTCCTCGCCGTTGACGTACACTGTGCCGTCCCCGTCGATGTCCACCCAGTCGCCGGCCATGGCGATGACCCGCTTGACCAGAATCTTATTGTTATAGTAAAAGACGATGATATTGCCCTGCCGGAAGTCCCCGCTCTTGACCGAGACCACGATGTCGCCCTCGTCCAGGATCGGCGTCATGGACGAGCCGTAGACCTGCAGCACCGGCAGCCACAGGGTGGCTACCAGCACCGAGACGGCCGCCACCACGATCAGGGCGCAGACCGTGCTGCGCAGGACCCGGTGATACCGGCGCTTATACTTTTCCCGCTTCAGCTCGTTTTCGACCAGCTCGGCGGCGGGCATTTCGGTAATCGCTTGCTTTTTCACAATAGGCTCCCTGTTACGTCTTCGGCTGCCGCAGGATCGTCCGAAGCTCCTCATAGGAGCTGGTCACCTCCTGCACCTTGCGGGAGACGGCGTCCCAGTAGGCATGGGACTGGCTTTTGGCGTCGGCCACCATGCGGTCACACTTCTCCCGCGTTTCCCGCTGCATCTGCGCGCAAAGCTGCTCCTGACGGGCACTGAGCCGTTCGATGTTTTCCATGTATTGCGCGCAGGCATCCTGGGCGGCCTGAAATACGCCGTTGAGCCGCAGGGAGGCCTCCGCGATGGAGCCGGCCTCGTCTATTTCGATCTTCCGTTGGGCGAGCTGCTCCCGCGCCGTCTCCAGTTGTCCGCGAAGCTGCTCGTTTTCCTTCAACTGCGCCAAAAGCAGTTCCAACAGATCCGCCCGGCTCAGTTTTCTCAATTCCCGATCTGTCATACAGCGGTTTCCTTTCCCCCGTGCCGCCTTGCAGCTTTCGTATAGCAAAAGAAGCTGCGGGAAGTAGGTTCTACGTTATTTTTAATGCCAATAATTAGTATATACTCACTAAATCAGATCTTCAAATGCTTTTTCTTCCTTTTGCCGCAACAAAAGGGTAACAGCCGGGGAAAATAAAACGGCTTCCAAACTTGCATGTAAAGAGCCAAATTTTGCTGATCTTTAACACAATCATACCTCTTGCATGTGTTAAAGTCAAGAAAATTGCTTGCCTTTTACACTGGAGTGCATTCCCTTGAAAATATACGACTACAACGGGAAAAAGAATATATCCGGCGACCGTATCCGACAGGCCCGCGCCAAGAAGCGGCTCTCGCAATCCGACCTGGCCGCCAAAATGCAAGTAGAAGGAATCGTCATCGAGCGGGACAGCATCAGCCGGGTCGAGATCGGCACACGGTTTATTCCGGACTATGAGCTGCCGGTCTATGCCAAAGTGCTGAATGTCTCTGTGGAGTGGCTCCTTGGAATGGAAGAATAGCGGCCTGAGCGGCGGCGCCGAATCGCGGGGAGACCCGCGATTTTCCTTTTTCCGGGAAATACCGGCAGCCCAAATTGCTCCTTTCCTATTTTATCGGATGTATTCCGATTTTGGTGATTTTTCGACTAAGCCGCAAATTTGGGCGACCAACCCGCAGACACGGCTCGTTGACAATACCGGCGCGCAAATGATATGCTGTTTCAGGATCAAGCAGCATGCGGGGGAGGGGATCTGTGATGTGGCGTCTCGCCATTTGTGATGACAGCGCCGCCGAGACCGATGCGGTCCGGGCGCTGCTGGACCGCTATGCCGCGCAAAAAATGCTGACCTTTCAGGTCAGCGCTTATCACGACGGCGGGGAACTGGTTTCCGCCCACGAGGATGAGGGGCGGCATTTCGATCTGATCCTGCTGGATATTCTGATGAGACAGTTAAATGGCGTCGACGCGGCCTTACGGCTGCGTCGCAGCGGTGTGCGCACACCGCTGATCTTTTTTACGAGCAGCCGGGACTATGCGGTGGAGAGCTACGACGTGGAGGCCGCCGGCTATTTGATCAAGCCGGTGGAGTATGAAAAGCTGGCCGCCGTACTGGACCGGGTTTTCCGAAAAATGGAATGTCCCCGCCTGGCGCTGCATATCCGCGGTGATATCCGCTATTTCAGTTACAACGAGATCTTGTTTTTTGAGAGCCGCGACCACGCCACCTATGTGACGCTGGAATCGGGCGACACGTTCCGCTGCGCCGGGTCGCTGGCCGCGCTGGAGTCGGAACTGGCCGGAGACCCCCGCTTTTACCGCTGCTACCGGGGATATCTGATCAATCTGGATCATGTTCAGCAGATGGAAGATGTGTTTGTGCTCACCGGCGGCTATCGTGTGCCGTACCGCGTGCGGGACAAAAAGAAAATGGCCGCCGACTACTATCGCTACTTCTTGCAGCGGAGTCTGTAGTGCCCGTGTCCGGGCGGCGTGAACAGGAAAACAGCAAAAAGGCCGCCGAAAAACGGCGGCCTTTTTGCTGCACGGAGAAAAGAAGACTTTGACCGGTTATTCTGTGGGGACAGGAAGCACGCGGACCGCCTGTTCCAGCCGGTCCAGTGCCTGCTTCAGCGTTTCACGGGGGCAGGCCAGGACAAGACGCTGAAATTGATCGGCCTGACCGCCGAAAATATGGCCGGCGTCCAGCCACAGCTTGGCGCGGTTCAGGATCAGGTCGTCCAGCTTCTGCCGGGAAAGGCCCAGACCGGAGCAGTCCAGCCAGGCAAAGTAAGTGCCCTCCGGTTCGACCAGCTTGATCTGCGGAATACGCGCGATGATAAAGTCCCGCAGAAAATCCAGGTTATTCCGCAAATAGACCTTGCACTGCTCCAGCCACTCTCCACCCGCGGCGTAGGCCGCCTGGCAGGCCACCAGCCCCAGCGTGTTCAGCTGAGAGTAGCCGCTGCGGTCGATCTCCCGGACGAACCGCTTGCGCACCTCACCACCGGGGATCCAGATATTGGATACCTGCAGCCCGGCCAGGTTAAAGGTCTTGCTGGGGGCGGTGCAGACAACGGACTGTTCCGCCAAATCGGGATTTGCGGTGAGGAACGGAGTGTGGGGATGCTCGGGGAAGGCAAAGTCACAGTGGATCTCATCCGACACCACAAACACGCCGTGTTCTTTGCAAATGCGTCCGATCCGCTCCAGTTCCTCACGGGTCCAGACCCTTCCGACCGGATTGTGGGGGCTGCACAGGAGGAACAGCTTCACCCGGTGTTGGACGATCTTCTGCTCAAAGTCCGCGAAGTCAATGGCGTAACGGCCATCCCGGAAAATCAGCTCACTCTCCACGAGCTTGCGCTCATTGTCCCGGACCACACTGTAAAACGGATAATAGACCGGCGGCTGGATCAGCACGCTGTCCCCGGGCTGGGTCAGGGCGCGCACCGCCATAGCCAGCGCGTACACCACGCCGGGGGTCTTCACCAGCCATTCGGGCTGGGTCTGCCAGCCGAAACGCCGGAGGAACCAGGCGGAGACGGTCTCGTAATAATCCCGCTTTGTGTCGCTGTACCCGAAAATACCGTGCTCTACGGCGTTCCGCAGGGCTTCCAGCACCGGCTCCGGTGCGCGGAAGTCCATGTCGGCGACCCAGAGGGGGAGCACGTCCGCAGGCCGGCCGCGCTCCACGGCAAAGTCATATTTCAGGCTGTTGGTGTTTTTCCGATCGATCACGGTATTGAAATCGTATTCCATGCCTTATTCCTCCAGGGCCTGCGCCAAATCGGCGATGATGTCGTCCACATGCTCCAGGCCCACGGACAGGCGCAGCAGTGTTTCCGTGATGCCAAGGTGCTCCCGCATCTCCGGAGGAACGTCCGGGTGGGTCTGCGTCATCGGGTATGTGAGCAGGGACTCTGTGCCGCCAAGGCTCTCCGCGAAGGTGATCAGCCGTACCTTCTCCAGGACCCGGTGCGCGGCTGCCGTGCTGTCCGTCCGGAAGGAGATCATGCTTCCGGCTCCCCGGGCCTGGCTTTGATTGACCTGATAGCCGGGATGACCGGGCAGACCGGCGTAGTATACGTGGCTGACATGGCGCTGCCCACTCAGCCATTCAGCCACCTTTTGGGCATTTTCCTGCTGCCGTTCCATGCGCACCGGCAGCGTTTTCAGCCCCCGCAGCACCAGCCAGCAGTCGAAGGGGGCGAGCGTGCCGCCGGTCGTCTTGGCGATCAGGCGGACACGGTCAGCCAGCGCCTGGTTGGCGGAGGACAGAAACCCGGCGATGGTGTCGTTGTGTCCGCTGAGAAATTTGCTGCCGCTGTGCAGCACCAGGTCGGCGCCCAGGGCGATGGGATTTTGCAGCGCGGGGGACAGGAATGTATTGTCTGCGATCAAAAGAAGCCCGTGCTCCTTCGCCAGCTTCGCGCAGGCGCGCAGGTCGGTGATGTTCATCATGGGGTTGCTGGGCGTCTCGATATAAAGGGCCTTTGTCTCCGGGCGGAGCAGAGACCTTATATTCTGTGGATCGGTGGTGTCGGCATAGTCGACGGAAAGGCCGTTTTTCCGGCTGACGGTCTGAAACAGACGGATGACGCCGCCGTACAGGTCTTCGGAGCAGATGATATGGTCTCCCGGCCGGAACAGCTCAAAGCAGGCGCTGATCGCGGCCATACCGGACGAAAAGGCCACCGTGTCGACCGCGCCTTCCAGAGCGGAGACCGTCTCCTCCAGCCGCTGACGGGTGGGATTCTTCTCACGGGTGTAGTCGTAGCCGCTGGACTGGCCCAGACCGATGTGCCCAAAGGTAGCCGTTTGATAGATCGGGAAGCTGACCGCCCGGGTCGCCTCCTGATAGCTGAAATCAGAATTTCCGTGAATACATCGTGTTTCCAGTCGATTGCTCATAGAACAGATTCCCCCTGCGATAAATCGTAATGTGCGTTGGCCTCCGACTCTCGTGCGTGGTCTCGCATAACCTTGCGTAGCATTATAGACATAGTCGCCCCAAAAGTCAAGAATTAAAATAGTAGGTTAGTGGAGCACGAATTGCTTCCGGTAAAGATGAAGCCATACATTTCGCCGCCCCGGCGGACAACGGTGGTTGTAACCGTACGGTGCGGCGGGGGAACCAATACAGGGGAAGCGCACCGGCAAATCAGCGGCGGCGGTCAAGCCGAGATCCTTACGGATATGCGGCCAGAAGCTGGCGCTTCAGCCCGTACCAGGCCTGAAAGCCCGCCTCTGTCTCGGCGAAAAACTCGTTGTCCTTTACGGCTGAGTAGGGGACGTTCGTCGAGGGACCGCTGGTAGGCGCGATCGTGTGGGGAGAGTCCTCGCAGCAGAAGATCGGCGCGATAAAAAACTCGTGGACGTGGGCCAGCCGATACAAATCAGGTTCGTTCGGGACGTCCAAATGCTCCCCGGCAAAGATCAGATACTCGGATCCGATCTTTGGAAGATTGACAAAATTGCATTCGAGGCTCCGTTGGCCGACAAAAGAGAGACTGCATTGACCTGTCAGGTATATTTCATCTCCAACGTTCAATCCGCCGCCGGCGTCGGCATAGATCTGTTCCACGCGGACCTTTTGGCGGCTGTCGCCAAACAGGAACTCCACGTCCTCCAGCACCCGCACCCGCAGGATAAACGGGGCTTCAGGCAGCGTCTGGGCCAGCCGCTCCGCGTCCAGCAGCGCCTGCCTTTCGGACAGCTCGGCCACCTGCATCTGTTCCGGCCAGTTTTCCTCCGCCTGGATGTCCGTGTAGCTCTGGCGCTTGAAAAGGCCGAAGCCGGCGAAGGCGAGGATCGCGGCCAGCGTCAGGCCGGCCAGGATACGGCGCTTCATGACAGCCCCTCCTTTTGTTCGGTGACGGAACCGCTGTCGATCCTGTACAGGTGGTCGGCCAATATGCGGATGTCGTCGCTGTTGTGGCTGGCCAGCAGGACCAGCGCGCCCCGCTCCTTTTCCTCCAGGATCAGCTTCCGGATCTCGCCCACGCCGTCCTCGTCCAGCCCGTTGGTGGGCTCGTCCAGCATGATGACGTCGGGGCGCTCCATCACCGCCTGGGCGATGGCCAGCCGCTGCTTCATGCCCAGCGAATACTTGCGGTAGGTCCGCCGGTCGTCCGGGTCCAGGCCCACCCGCCGAAGCGCGGCTTGGATTTCGGGCAGTCTGACCCGGCGGGTCAGGCCGGCCAGATATTCCAGGTTTTCCACGCCCGTCAGATCGGGGTACAGGCCCACGTTTTCCAGCACGATGCCCAGGCCGGGCAGGACGGAAAAGTCCCGGCGCAGCACCTTGCCGTTCCAAGTGACGGTCCCCGCGGTGACGGACATCAGCCCGGACAGCGCCCGGAACAGCATGGTCTTCCCGGAGCCGTTGCGGCCCACGAAGCCGTAGACCTGTCCGCCCTGCAGCGCAAGATTCACGTCGGACAGGATGACCTTTCCGCGGATGGTCTTGCTTACTTCTTTGGCGATCAATTTCATTTAAAATGCCCCCGTTTCTGAATTGGAGATCAGCAGATCATGCCTCTTGACAAGGAACGCCCCCAGCAGCACGGCGGCCGCGCAAAACACAGCCACGAGCAGCAGCGAGCCGCAGAGGGAAAGCCCCCCGTAGGGGGAGTGGATGGCCTGGTCCAGCGCCCCGATTTGGCTGCTGTGCCACCCCAGGACCAGGTGGGAGATGGGATTCCACCCGATCAGCCGGGCGATCCGGTCCGCGTCGTTCTGGAACGCGCGCAGGGGTGACAGCAGCGCCGTCAGGACAAGCTGCGCCCCGGCCAAGAGTACAAACGCGGCGCTGCTGCCCAGCGGGATGGCCAGCAGATTGACCAGTACCGTCAGGGCGCAGGTCCACAGGGCGTAAAGGGCGATATGGTACGCGCACAGGGCCGGACCCGGCCCGTCCCACGCAAGCTGACAGCGCAGCGCCGTGACCAGCACCGTGCCCGCCATCAGGGCCAGCTCATAGGCCACGGTGAGCGCCGCGATGGCGGCGATCTCGCCTCCATACCACCGCAGGCGGTCGGGCGTCCTGGAAAAGATGTAGACGCTGGCGGTGCAGAAGTACCGGTACAGCGCGGTCCCCACATACAGCTCAAACACGAAAGAGGGGATCAGCCGCATGGCCAGCCCCAGCAGCTCGGCGATGCCGAAGCCCAGCTCAAAATCACCCCGGGAGCCGCTGAGCTGGAGCACCAGCTCAGAGAGGGAAATGGTCCCGCGGTAGGGGTTGACATAGCCCACAGCCAGGCCCGCCCCGAACAGAAGGCCCATCAGCAGAATGACGGGCAGTCTGCGCTTTATGGTATGCAATCCCGTTTCCCTCCCCACAGCGTGCCCGTGACCGCGCCCAGCAGCAGGACCGCTATGACGGTGCAGAGATATATCGGGCTTTTGGTTTCTTCATCGAACAAAAGGAAATAGTGATACCACGGGATGGAAAAGCCGCTGTCGGAGCACAGGGACGAGAGATAGACGGAGGCGTTCAGCAGCAAAAAGGGCGGGAGGATCAGAAGCGCGCGGAATTTGACCTTGAAAATCGAGGCGAAGGCCGCTGTAAAACCGCAGATCAGCCCGGACAGTACGCCGAAGAAAAGCGTGCCCAGCACCGCGTACAGATAGGGGGAGCACAGATACAGGCCGCTGAACAGGTAGTTTTTGACCGTGCGGATATAGGCGGGATCGTAGGCGCTTTGATTGCTCAAATCGCCCTGCGCGCCCAGAGGGAAGGCCAGACAGTTCAGGCCAATCTCGATCAGAAACGGCGCGGAGAACACAATGGCGGTGGCAAGCGCCGCCGCCGTCAGCTTGCTGAACCGGTAGGTCAGGTTCCCCAGGCGGGCGGCCATCAGCACATCCTGTCCGGTCTGCCGCTCCCGCGCCAGCGCGAACCCGGCGGGGCAGGCGGCCAGGAGTGGGTAGAGCTGTACGATCAGGATGGTAAAATCGGCGTTGTAATTGACCCGATCATAGCTGAGGAGAAGAATTTTCATGGGGTGGTACATGTTGACAACGTCCATGCCCTGAAACGCGATGACATTGCCCGCGAAATTTGCCAGCACCATAGCCAGCAGGATGTAAAAGGTAAAAACGGCGCCCTTTCGCTTCAGCAGAAACCCGGTCTGGGCGAGGGTGGCTTTCCAAAACACGGTCGGACATCTCCTTTCCTTTGATCGTGTGACCAGCCCCATCATAGCGCGGACCGAAGCCGTTGTGTCATTTCGGGCGAATTTCATCGTGATTTTGGCGAAACTCGTAAAAACCCAGAGGGCCGGTGGGATCTGATCCCGCCGGCCCTCTGGGTCCGCGTTTGTTCAGATGTAAAGAGACAGCTCCGTGATAAACTGCCCGCCTTGGGTCCGGTGGGAGAGCTGGCCGTTGTACTTTTGGCAGATCCGCTCGGCGTTGGCAAGGCCGATCCCGTGCCGGGCGGGGTCGGCCTTGGTGGTTTTCAGCACCCCGTCCCGCTCCGCCAGCGCGCCCGGATCAAAGGAGTTGGAGAGGGAAACATACAGCACGCCCCGGTCATATTCGATGGACAGGCGCAAAACCTTGGGTTCAGCGGCCTGCGCCGCCCGGATGGCGTTGTCCAGCAGATTGCCCAGCAGGATATTCAGGTCGTAGGCGGACAGCCCCAGCCGGGCGGGGAGGGCGGCCGCCGCTTCCGCCCGGATCCCCCGCTTCTGGGCCTGGGTCAGCTTGTAGTTGATCAGCGCGTCCAGCTCCGGATTACCCGTGTCCACAAACCCGCCCGGAGGGGCCAACTGCGCTCTGGCGGAGCCGATGTAATCGAGAATCGCGTCGTCCCGGTGCTCCTCCGCCATCCGCCCCAGGGCCAGCAGGTGGTTTTCCATATCGTGCCGAAACGCGCGCACCTGCCGCTGGTGCTCTTCGATCAGGGCAAACTGCCGCTCGTATGCCCGGTGCTGTTCCTTCAGGGAAGCGGCCAACTGCGCCGATTTGGCGTAAAGGGAGCAGGCCAGCAGCACGGAAAACTGGATCGCCGCCACGGCCAGAAAGCACAGGGAGTAGGACCAGTCATGATAGTAATTATGGGACATGAGCGGGATGGCGGCCATGGCCGATATAGCGACCAGCGAGGGGAGCAAAAAGGGCAGGGGCAGGGCGGCCGGAGGGTTCCGCTTCCTTCTCCGGAGAATCAGGGAAAGAACCACAGCCATGGCCAGCAGGAGCAGCTCGGCCAGAATGCAGGGATCGCCTGAGAAGGGCGCTTTCCCATGGAACACGATGAAGCAGGCCTCCTCCAGAAAGGCCTCGGCGAAAAATTGAACGGCCACCAGAAAGGCGACCCCCGCCAGCCGCCGGCACAGATCGCCCCGGAAAAGGAGAAAGGACAAAAGGCAGGCCAGCACTAACTCCCAAAGGATATAGGCGGAGGAGTCGAACGGGGCATACCACAGCATGGTACGCAGCATGGAGCCGGCGCAGCAGAGCAAAACGCCCGCCCCGGCCAGCACCGGCCATCGGGGGACCCTCCGCCTGGACAGGAGAAGGTCCAGCGCCGCCAGCAGAAACAGCCGCGCGGGGAGCGCGTATGCCATCTCATCGATCACATAGCTCACAGCACGCCGTCCTTTCGTCTGCCCTGCAGCAGCCGCTCCCGCAGCGCCCTGCGGTAGGGCTGGCTGATGGGCAGTGCGGTCCCGTCCACCATGGTCACGCTGTCGTAGGTAAACTGCGACACATATTCCAGATTGACCAGGTAGGATTTGTGGATCGGCGCGAACAGCTCGGGCGGCACCGCCCGGGCCGTGTCCGACAGCTTGTCGGTGAACGTGGTCCGCCCCCGCAGGGTGGTCAGCGTCACCTTCTTATTGGCGCTTTCAAAGTACAGAATGTCCCGGCAGGGGACCCGGAAGTGCTCCTTCCCCACGGTGCAGGTGAACAGGGCGGAGCGCCGCCGGGACAGCTCCATGGCGTAGCGGACCGCGGCCAGCAGCTTGGCCCGGTCCAGGGGCTTGACCAGAAAATGCAGGGGCCGGTTCTCGAACAGCTCCATGGCGTAGCTCTGTTTGACCGAGATATACAGGAGCTGCGCGCTCTCCCCGTCCAGTTCCTTTCGAATGATCCGACCCAGCTCGATCCCGTTCAGGGAAGGAAATTCAATATCGAGTATGACCAGGTCATACGGTCCCTGTCGCTTCCAGCGGTCTTCCAGTGCCTCCCCGGTGTAGTAGACGTCCACGGTGTAAGGTTCCGGAAGCTCTGACCCGGCGGCCTCCAGGGTCCGCGCCAGCTCCTCGCACAGGGCGGTATCGTCGTCACAGACGGCGATGTGGTACATACTCTCACCAGCTTTTCTATGGAATGGGTTGATTCCATTATCCCATGAACTGACGGTAAAGTCTAATATTTTTTGCGTTCGGCCAAGGAGCAAATGTCCGGGAGACCGCAGCGGGGAATTCCCGCGTTTGGGGGAATCGGGTTTATTTTGACAAATTATTTCAACATATTTTCCGCTTTACAAGGAGATTGCACAAAGTTCATATATGGGTTGCTCAGGCAACGTGTGTTTGGGGGAAATCGTGATATAGTATGGATCAGGAAAACTGAATCTGTGATTCTGAGCGGCCGGAGCTAAAAGACAGCTTGTCTCATGCTCTTGCCGCCTGAGCCGAAATTCGGCTCACGGGGTCTGTTCGGGAAACTGATGGGCCTTCCCGTTTGAAAAGGAAGTCGTGCCGTATCTTGGATGTATGTCCGGGGTGCTCTTTTGCTGTATGCCTTGCTTTTCAGGCGTACGGCTTTTTCTTTGCCCGGATCCGGTTTCCGATCGAAAAACAAGGAGGATATCCAAACATGAAAAGAAAGATTCTTGCACTGCTGCTTGCCGTCTGTATGCTGGCAAGCGTTCTGGCAGGCTGCGCCGGTCAGGGGGACGCGGGAGACGCCGCGTCGCCGACGCCCGCCCAGCAGACGGACAACGCGGAGCAGGGGAACGAACCGGAACAGACTCCGGAAGCGCCCACGGAGCGCACCGTGGTGGATTCCGGCGGTACCGAGGTCACCGTGCCCGCCGAGGTCACGACCGTTATGACCTTCGGCTCGGTCGGCGTCATCAACACTTTGATCGAGACCTTGGGCTGCGGCTGGATGATCGCCAACGACATGAGTCCCCGCTTCTCGGAAAACCCCATGTGGCATTACCAGTATGATTTCGCGCCCCAGATGGCCGACCTGCCCCGCTATGAGGATCAGTCCGGCGAAATCGACATTGAAAGCGTCGTGGCGGCCGACCCCGACCTGGTCGTCGTCATGCAGGCCGACACCGCCGAGACCCTGCGCAACGCCGGCCTGAACGTCTTGTACATCGACTACGGCAACGGTAAGACCTCTGACGTTCTGACCGACTCCATGAACATCCTGGGCGAGGCTCTGGGCGTGCCGGAGAAGGCACAGGAGTACAGCGATTACATTGATGAGATGGTGGCCAAGATCGCCGACGTGACCAGTTCCCTGCAGGAGTCGGACAAGAAGAAGGTACTCTACGGCAACATCGCCCAATACATGAATCCCCACATCCTGATCGAGTGGGTCATCCCCGCCGCGGGCGGCATTAGCTGCACCGGCGACATCCATGAGTCCGGTTCCGTCCAGTTTACCGCAGAGGACGTGGTGAAGTGGAACCCCGACGTGATCATGATGATCACCGACAACTCCGCCGATCTGAAGGCCGATGAGCAGATCAACAGCGTCAACGCCATCGCCAACGACCAGATGTTCGTCTTCCCCACCGTGGGTCACTTCCTGACCGGTTCCTCCGAGGCCCCGCTGGGCATTCTCTGGCTGACCTACCACCTGTACCCCGAGCTGTATACCTACGATGAGCTGGCGGCCGATATTTCCTACTTCTACAACACGTTCTTCGGCTATGACATGAGCGCCGATGAGATCGACGCCATCATCAACAACAACTGATCGTCCGGAGAAAGCGAGACTGTTATGGAAGAACTGCCGGAGCAGTTGGATCTGATCGTCGGGCACCGCCTGTTTCGTGATATGTCGCGGAAGGAGATCATGGGCATCCTGAAGAACCTGGACGGAAAGGCTGTCTCCTTCCAAAAGGGGGATTGCCTGGAGGATCTGATGCGTTCCTTCCACACGCAGGCTTTGGGCTGCGTCCTGTCCGGCTGGGCCCAGGTCTGCAAGGACGACGTGTGGGGCAACCGGTCCATTCTGGACTTTATGATGCCCAACTACCTGCTGGGCTGCTACAGCACGTTTACCGACGCCAATCTGAAGGATTTCCGCACGGTGGCCACGGAACCGGGACAGGTGCTGCTTTTGAACGCCAGTATGCTGACCGATCCCTCCAAGTGCACGGACTTTCCCCTGCTGGCGAAGCTGGAGAAGAACCTGATCACGCTGCTGTCCGAGCGGAGCTGGCGTATGCTGAAAAAGCTGGATATTCTTTCCGGCAGCAGCCTGCGGGAAAAGATCCTGATGTATTTAAGCTATGAAGCGATGTATTTTGGCAGCATGACTTTTGAGATCCCTTTTAACCGCCAGGGCTTCGCGGACTATCTCTACGCGGATCGAAGCTCTCTTTCCCGGGAGCTTGGCAGGCTGAAGGCGGAGGGGCTGATCGACTTTGAGCACAGCCGCTTTACCCTGTTCCAGAAGGAAAAGGAGCGCGGATAGGCGTATAAAACACATTGCCCCGGGCCTTTGACGGGCCTGGGGCAATGTGATCCCATGGAGGTGTACCATGCAAATCAAGTCGCACTTTTTCTGGACAAAAATCGTCATTTTGTTTGCGGCCCTGGTCGTGGCGTTCTTTTGGTCCTTTTTTGTGGGGCGGTATGAGCTGACCATGCAGGAGGTGGTGGACATCCTGCGCTCCAGGATCATGTCTGTCCCGCGGTACTGGGCGGACACCCTGGAGACCATCGTGATCAAGATCCGCTTTCCCCGGATCGTGGCGGCCATCTTTGTGGGAGGCGCCCTTTCCGTCTCGGGCGCATCCTATCAGACCCTGTTCAAAAATCCCATGGTATCGCCCGACCTGCTGGGCGTGTCCGCCGGCGCCAGCTTCGGCGCCGCGCTGGTCATGCTGTACTCCGGGTCCTGGTGGAAGATCCAGGCCAGCGCCGCCCTGTTCGGCCTGATCGCGGTGGGCGCGGCCTATTTGATCGGCCACATTTTGGGCAAGCGGAACATCACGGTGCTGGTGCTGGCCGGCGTGGTGGTGTCCAGCCTGTTTCAGGCGCTGGTGTCCATTGTCAAGACCCTGGCGGACACCGAGGACGCCCTGCCCGCCATCACCTTCTGGCTGATGGGCAGCCTGGGCAAGGCGGATAACGACGATATCCGGCTGCTGGTGCCCATGGTGCTGCTGGCCATGCTGGTTTTGTTCCTGTTCCGTCATCAGATCGACGCCATGGCGGCAGGGGAGGCCGAGGCCGTCACCATGGGAGTGAACGTCACCCGGGTCAAGGCGATCGTGGTGCTCTGCTCCACGGTCATGACGGTGGTGTCCGTCAGTATCTGCGGCACCATCGGCTGGGTAGGGCTGGTGGTGCCCCATATTGCCCGCTCCATCGTGGGGGCCAGCTACGGAAGGCTGATCGGCGCCTCCTTCCTGATCGGGGGCATTTTCCTTCTGCTGGTGGACAATACCATCCGGGGCGCCATGGCGGTGGACCTGCCCCTGGGCGTTATGACCGCCCTGATCGGGACTCCGGTGTTCGTGGCGCTGCTGGCGAAGAGCGGAAAGGAGTGGCGGTAATGCTGGAGGTAAACCATCTCTCCTTTGCCTACCGGAAAAAGCAGCCGGTGCTGAAGGATGTCTCCTTTTCCCTGGAACCGGGACAGGTCCTTTGTATGCTCGGCCCCAACGGGACGGGAAAGTCCACCCTGATCCAGTGCCTTCTGGGGTTGCGGCATCCCCAGGGCGGCAGTATCGTTCTGGATGGCCGGGACATCTCCCGGTTAAGCGCCCGGGCCAAGGCCAGACTGATGGCCTATGTGCCCCAAGCATCCGACCTGGCCTTTTCCTATGAGGTGCGGGAGGTGGTGCTCATGGGCCGGGTGGCCCATCTGCGCCTGGGGATCGCCCACACACAGTCGGATCAGGACACCGTCAGCAGCGCACTGGAGCGGCTGCATATTTTACATCTGCAAAACCGGAGATTCCAGGAGCTCAGCGGCGGAGAAAAGCAGATGGTGCTGGTGGCCCGGGCCATGGTGCAGCAGGCCGATTACCTGATCATGGACGAGCCGACGGCCAATCTGGATTACAGCAATCAGATCCGCATACTCGGGGTCATCCGCGACTTGGCAAAGCAGGGCTATGGCATCCTGATGACCACCCACTCGCCCGACCACGCATTTCTGACGTCCGGCCGGGCGCTGCTGATGCGGGACGGCCTGGTCATGGCGGAGGGCGTGCCTGACGGGACGGTCACCACCGAAAGCCTGACCGGCCTGTACGACACGCCGGTGGTCGTCAGCGAGGCGGAGGCGGTGGGGGAGCGGGTCAAGGTCTGTATCCCCCTGCTGGACCGGCCCGCCGATACCGCCATTTAAAATGTATGAAAGTGCTTCTGGAACAGCTCGTTCAGGCATTCCTCCGCTTCCACGCAAAAATCGTGATAGCAGCGGATCAGCTTCTGTCCCTCCTCGGTCAACGAGGAGTGGCCGCCGCTCCGACCGCCCTGCTGACGCTCAATGACGGGACACCCGATCTGCTGTTCGGTCAGTGACACGATCTTCCTTCCCTTGCTGTAAGACAGCCCCATCCGACGGCACGCCTCCAGGAGAGAACCTGTTTCCTCCGTCAACAGCAGAAGCCGGTGCGTGCCGGGACCGTAAAAGCCCCGGTCCTTGCTCAGGTGGAACCGGGCATCAAGCCGTAGCTTTTCGGAACCGAGATCTTGAGCATTCCGGGCTTGGGCTTCTGTTTCCGCCGGTCTGTTTTTCGCGTTTTCCACATTCTTCACCTCGATTGTACGACCTGGCAGGTCTCTTGAGCCGCCCTGCAGAGCGGAGCCGCTGTGTACTTAGCCACACTATACCATAAAAATCAAAAATTGCATAGGGAAAAACCAGAGGGAGGTCCCTCCCGGCTTTTTTAGGCGATGATCATGCACAGTCGTTATAGACTTCAACCAACTGCCCGTCGGTCAGGGCCACATGATAGAGGAGATGGGAGGATCCACGCGCTTTCTCGTCCGCATCAAAGTTGAAATAGTCGGGGTAGATCTTGCCGGCCAGCGCATGCCGATGATGCGGTTGGGTCCCGGGGGGGACGGTCGACACAACTGAACGGCGCATTGGGGGCGCAGAACGCCATGCCGTTCCGGACGGCCTTCCGCACCGCGTGATGGGGATCGTTCATCAATGAGTGTGCGTTTTATAAAACCGAAATTGACACCGTGGGGAAAATGTGGTATTTATTGAGTGATTTCAAAAAACGAATCGTTTTTTGAAATATATCATAATAGCACAGCGACTATAGCATGCTTTAAGCAGGTTGTCAGGCAAGTGATAAAAGACAGAAGGGAAGAGCGCCATGCAGTCGATCCACACGAAAGAAGAGACTGGAATACGAAACCGGAAAGCGGCGGAAGAAAGGCGGAGCTGCAATGAACAGAAATGAAACAGACCTGAGTTATTTTATACGTCTGCATAACGAAAATTCCGTCGGCACGCCAAGCCATACCCGGGATAAGTGGGACCGGCGGGCGGAACGGTGGGAAAAGGAATACAACGCGGCAGGGATCGACACGCCAAACGACCGGGTGGGATCCGCGGCAGACTACCTGAGAAGCCGGGGCCTGCTGGGACCCGACTGCGACGTGGCGGATATTGGCTGCGGGCCGGGCCGGTTCGCGGCTGCCTTTGCGGAGACGGCCCGCTCCGTCACCGGCTTTGACTTGTCCGAGCGGATGATCCATTACGCTGCCGAGCATGTAAAGCGGCTGGGACTTGATAATGTCTCCTTCCGTGTGTGCGACTTTCAGACGCTGGACATTGAAGCGGAGGGCCTGGCGGGCCGCTTTGATCTGGTGTTCAGCTCCGTCACCCCCGCCATACACGGAATGAACGGCCTGGAAAAGATCATGAAGATGAGTCGGGCTTTTTGCTGCGACATTACCCATATTTCCAGTGAGAACGATTTGGAAAGCCGGATCATGCGCGAGCTTTTCCGACGGGAGCGCCCCAGACTTTGGGACGGGCGGTGGCTCTATTCGCTGTTTAATGTGCTGTTCTTGTCAGGGTACTGCCCGGAGGTCACTTATTATCAGCGGGAAAAGAAGTGCCGCGTTCGGCCGGACCTGGCCTATGCGGAGCGTTTTATGGAGCAGATGCTTCCGACCGGGGAGCGCACGGAGAAAAATGCGGCCCGTATCTGCGATTGGCTCCGGGAAAACGCGGATGCGGACGGCCTGGTGGAAGAGGTCAGCAATACCTTGTATGGGCGTACCCTTTGGGACGTCCGCATGAAAACAGAGCGGCCGGATTACCGGCCGGCGGAATAGGGGGAGACCCATATGCAGGCATTGCCGACACGGGAACAGGTCATAGAGACCCTGTTCCGGCATTGGAACGCGGAATCCCGGGTGGAAACAGTCCCCACAGATCGCGCGATCGGCCGTATCCCGTCCAAGGACATATACGCGCAGGTGTCGATCCCCGTGGTACGGGCCTCCGCAATGGACGGTGTGGCCGTCTGTTCCGCGCGCTTCCGGGACGGTGTTCCCGACACCTCCCAATGGAAGCTGGGCGATGATTTTTGCCGCGCGGATACGGGGGACGACTTTGACGACAGATTCGACGCCATCATTCCCATCGAACAGGTCTCCATCTCCCCGGATAAGATCCTTACCATTCAGCCGGGGGTCGTGGTGACGCCCGGCATGAATATCCGTCCCCAGGGAAGCACCATTCAGAAGGGCCAGCTTTTGGCACCCAAGGATCGGGAGCTGCGTCCCTTTGACCTGGCCTGTCTGGCCATGGGCGGCGTGACCCGGGCGGAGGTCTATCAAAAGCCGCGGGTCGCCTTCCTGCCCACGGGGAATGAACTGGTCCCGCTGGGAGCGCCGGTGGAGCGCGGCAATACCATCGACAGCAACAGTGTGCTGGTCAAACATCTGCTGATGGAAATGGGGGCGGAGCCGGTCTGCCTTCCCATTGTGCCCGACGACCGGGCGGCCGTCTCGGCGGCGCTGGACGACGCACTGCGGCAGGCGGGCGTCGTCGTCCTCAACGGCGGCTCCTCCAAGGGAGAGGAAGATTTCAACGCGCGCCTTCTGGAAGAAAAGGGCGCGGCGCTGTTCCACTGGGTCGCCGCGGCGCCGGGCAAGCCCATGTGTGTGGCGCTGATCGGGAACAAGCCCGTGATCAATATACCGGGACCGCCTCCGGCTGTACTGTACGGGATGGATTGGTGCATCCGCGCCATCGTGAACCGCTTGCTCCACCGGCCGATGCAGAAGCGGCGGACGATCAGCGGCGTGCTGACCGAGGAGATCCGGGACCCCAGGGACATGGAGATCCTGTGTATGATGGATGTGCAGCGGACGGAGACCGGCTATGCGGTGAAGCAAAAGCCCTGGCGCGGCGGCAATATCGCCGATGCGCTGAGCGCGGGCGCGATCTATATCACCAAGCTGGGATTGGACGGGCACGACGCGGGTGAAGTTTTGGAGGTGGAACTGCTCCGGGGAGAAGAGGATTTTTATACCGGCCCCTGATTTCCCTTGAAAAAAGGTCTCGTACCGTTTCCGCGGAAGACGGAAGCGGTACGAGACCTTTTTTGACGGAACGCATTCGATTTATGGTTTGTCCGCCCCGGGGGCGGAGTAAAGGATCATATGTCCGCTGCGGAAGATCCTCGGGTGGATACCCTGGCGCACAATGTTCATTGCCATGGCCGGTTCATCCACAAAGAAACCGGAGAGATGGTCGACGCCGTAAGAGAACAACACGTCGGACAGCGGCACGGAGGGGCCCACCATGCAAAGCTGGGCGTCCGGGCGGACCAGTTCAAGGAGGCGGGGAAGGGTTTTATTGATCAGGGTCATGCCGGTGATAAACACGAAATCCTGCTCCTCCAAAATAAACTCACAGGCGCTGTCCGGGTAGTCGCCCATCAGCGGCTCGCGCTCCAGAATGGAGAGCTGGCAGATCGGCTTCAACTGGGTCTCCAGATTGGGAAAGTGACCGATGACCGCAACCTTTTTCCCCTGCACGGCAGGGGCGAATACGGTGAACGCGTCCCCCTTTTTGCGCGCTTCGGCTTCCGTATGGACCCCAAGGGCTTTCATGCGCTCCGGTGTGTTGTACCAGGAATTGATCGCGGCCATGCCGATGGAGGCCTCCATGAAGTTCCAGGACTTGACGAGCTGCGCGACCTCCCGCAAGGGGGCGCCGATGATAGGACGGCTGTCATCAGGACACGCCGTCTGCTGATGTACGGTGTACGCCACTCCGCAGCCCACCCGGGTCTTGACCATGGTCCATGCGCAGCCGTTCATGTAATCTTCCACCGGGAGGTCCCCCGGTATCCCGGCGATCAGCCGGTCATACAGTTCCCATTTGTTACTCATTACGGTCACGATCCTTTCCAAATATAAACCAGCGCCCTTCATCCGGGTTCTCGATCACCCGGTAAGCGCAGCGCAGCTCCTGAAACAGCCGGATATATTCCTCAGTGGACAGCGCTTTTGAGTGCTCTTTGGAAAAACAGCGCATATCCAGCTTTTGGCGCTCCATCTGTTCGCGGATCGGTTTCTGGTGCCTGGCGCCGCCCAGCCCGCCGCCGATATAGGCCCAGCCGCCCGGCCGGAGGACCCGGTAAAGCTCGTGAAATGCCTTTTCCTGGTCGCTCCAAAAGGGCATGGAACCCCGGCTGACGATCAGATCAAAGGTTTGGTCTGGAAAGGGAAGGGCGTGGACGTCGGCCGTATGGAACGAGACCTTTTGGGAAAGTCCCAGCTCCCCGGCCCGCCGGGCGGCGGCGAGTACGGCCTTTGGCTCAATGTCGCAAAAATCCGCAGTAAAGTCGCCCAAAGCCATAACGGCAAAGCCCATGTGGCCTCCGCCGCATCCGACGTCAAGCAGACGGCCGGCGGAAACGCCGGTGCGCTCCACCATGGCTTTGGCGATGTCGGGATAGATCGGTGCAAAGAGATCGTTCGCAATGGTGTCAAAGTCATATTCCTGCGTGTTCATATGCTTCTCCTTACAGCTTGAGCGCGGCTTACCTGGAAGTCAGGGCTTCGTAGGTATGACCCGCCGTTCCGTTGCGCAAGATAAAAGCCGCCTGTATCGAAGATACGGGCGGCCTGTGTAAACAGTGATGCGCGGACGCAAAACGCGGCGGCGCATGCCCGATCCTCTTTTCACGATGGAAGGCATTTTCGTTTCCAAAAATACCCTGGGAAGCAGACCGCTTCCGGCACAGATGCCATGAATTGCTTTTTAAGCAAATGTGCTCGAAGATCGTTATGTTTTGACCATCTTATCATGTGCCTCAGAGTATGTCAAGGCAGACGGAAAAGATGGCGGCGTGCCAGGTGTCGGTTTGGCAGTGACGCGTGAAGCAGGATAAGGAAAAAACTCAAAAATGTGTTTAAGACAGCGGACACAACAATATGGAAAAAGCATTTAACCATGCTTTGAACAGTTAGGCGGCAGGTTAAATGCCTGCCTTGCGGAGACAGATGGGCAGGCACAGGGCATAACAGAACAGATAAAGGGCGGGCAGAGTTTGAAAACCCTGCCCGCCCTTTATCTATGACTATATTCTGTTTTTCTCTCCCCAGTCACACATACTATCTAAAATCGGAATCAATGACCTTCCTCGTTCTGTCAGGCTGTACTCTACCTTTGGCGGAATTTGCGGATATTCCTCTCGATGGACAAGCCCGTCTGCCTCCAGTTCCTTTAGCGTGGTACTCAGCGTTTTATAGGAAATGGTTTTGATATATTTTTTCAATTCGTTGAAACGCACGACCTGAAATCCCATCAGGGCATACAGGATAAACATTTTATATTTTCCCTGTATTAAGGACATGGTGTAGTGGAATCCTGTTTCTTCCAAATTAGCATCTTTAATGCACTCTATGCTCATTTTACGCTCTCCTAAAGGTAAGCATATTGTTTCAAGGTTAGTATCGCACTTTGATGTGCGTACTTGTTTCTTCTTTTATTCCGGCTAAAATTATAATATCAGAAACAAATAAAGTCAATCCGGCTAACATGGAAAGACCAGCTATAAAAAGTCAAGAGGCATGGACGGAAAAAGCGAAAGGAACT